>Ga0210044_10000946_pt1 | contig 44332 bp, 31 predicted proteins | sample CryGey13umfilter_2_FD_183959 | JGI IMG/M metagenome (GOLD analysis project Ga0210044, IMG submission 183959) | Groundwater microbial communities from aquifer in Utah, USA - Crystal Geyser 4/9/14 3 um filter (SPAdes) (version 2) | ecosystem: Environmental > Aquatic > Deep subsurface >... | reverse complement strand
GCTAAGAATCACATTATTGCTGCTTAAAAGATCCAATATCCCTACCTTATCACTCCAGAGAGGCTCTCCCCATCTGGGAGCACTAACGATAGCCCCATCTTTGTGCTGCATTACATAACTCAACAGCTCACCATTAGCCCCATATGCTCCATAAACATTATAATCTCCCGTTTTTGTTATATCATCCTTATTAATACCAAGCTTATAATCGGCAAGTGTTTGGTTGCCTCCTTTTAATATTCCTTCAATAAGCTTCGGTCCACCTACAGAATGAATCTCTGCTCTAATATCTATGCCCACATTAGATATTGCATCTTGTGAATTTCCATAGGCTGTATTACCTGTGCCTGTAAAAGATCCTTCGCTAACAATAATTCCATGTACCCCATTTTCTACAAATATCTTCTCGCTAGAAGTTGTCCCGCCATGCCGAAATCCTTTTCCCGGTGGGATATAGATAATAATAACCCCATCAGGAGCACCCTTAGCCCCATCTTTATATACATATCGTCCAGCTACAGAGGTCATAGAAGAGGTTGCACCAGCCAGATACATCTGTTCATCCTTGGGTCGATAATATGTCCCTTCATCTATCCATGCACCTGATGCCACTAACTCTGCAGCCGTATAATCAGCCGTGCTGCCATTATTTTTCCCTTTAGTAAGGGTATCAAAATCAAGGTCCAAGAAATCCATCTGCACATCATTTTGTATCGTTAATTTATTATTTTTAACCAAATTCTTCCATGTTTGATCACTATTCATGCTTCCAGTCGTCACATTCGTATCTTTTTTTAATATAATATCTGAGTTTGGGCTCCAACCTATTCTGCTTCCTCGGACATCATGGTCAGGGTTACCATCATTATGTACATACATAAAGTTTCGTTTTGTATATATATCTGCAGGACTACTTACTCCATCTTTCATTGCTGCTACATGGATATATCCACTTTTATAATAATCAATTTTATTTACCCCTTGTTGAGAATCATCACCAATATAAATAGCAGGCACATCGGGTTTTCTTTCCACATTTCTTCCCAATCTAACTAGGATATCTACTCTCTTTATCTCTTTGGCACTTCCTTTATCAGATAAAGCAAACCTCGTTGCTCCAGCACTACAAATCAACCATTCTTCAATTTCAGTATTTGGGTCATCCTTTTTCACCATCTTTACTGCATATATTTGAGAGGCTTGATATTCCGTTGTGCCACCTACTTGCCCATTCAACTTAACCCCATAAGCTGCATATTTATATCGCTCGTTCCAATTTTTAACAAAATTATCATAATCACCCATCAATGATACACTATCTGTTAATGTCCCAGGAAGCCATTCAGGATTTGAGTCTAACTTTTCCTGTACATACCAAACCGCCCTTTCTGCCCCTCCCTCAGCTATTTCAAGCGAAACAAGCCCTGCCCAATTTTTTTGAGAATGATTAGCTGCATTCCTGCTGAAAGTAAAAAATGCCATAGATATAAGAAGTAGAAAAACAATAACAAAAATGGTTACAATCAAAGCTATTCCTTTTTCATTTTTTTGTTGAGTAAACATCTTCTTAACCCCCTTTTTTAATTGTTTGTAAGCGTTCAGGTGTTTACATCTAAACGCTTACAAACAAACAAAAGCCGATCCCTTATCGAAATCGGCTTTTGTTAAAAAATTACTTATTCTTACCTCTTAACCCTTAACTTCTCTTTCTTCTTGCTCCAAACAATCCGAGCAATCCTGCTCCCATCAATGCCATTGTGCATGGTTCAGGAACTACATCCATTCTCAACTCCAAAGCACCGACCACTGCTGGTACTGGAACATTTCCCAAATCACCTAAAGCCCAATTCATTGTGATTGTTTTTGGTGGCAGAATGTTCTTATCGTCTGGAATCCCAGGCACATAACCTTGAACCCTCCACGAATTCAAGTGTGCAGTATCCGTAGGATCTGTCCATGGACTTGTTGAACCCCAATCTGAAACAATTGGTCCTGTTGAAGCTTGCATGCCAGCCCAAAGTACAGGAGCAACAGCTGAACTTACCATTGTTATTTCTAACTTAACATCAAACAAATCAAACCCGCCATTCTCATCATACTCAACCCAATATCTCTGAGCCAAATATGTCTTATCATCCTCTAATTTTGTACTAACCTTAACATCTAAAGTATCTCCAGCACCTCTGGGAGCAATACGATAAAGAGATGCAACCTGCAACATATCTCCTGCTGCTTCTGGAGTAAGATCAGGGGTTTCATTTGTCCACAAATTGCTAAAATCACCACCTATACTCTTGCTTATCACAGCTCCGCCAGAAGAAAGACTATAGTAAATAGTTGCATACATGGTATCTACTAAATCATCACTTGTACCTGTTGCCTTCAAAACGCTTATCCTTCCATCTGCTGCTACTTCGGCAGCAATATCAGCATTTACAAATGAATATGCAAATGCTTGTGCTGTACACAGCATAACTGCTGTTGTTATTACCATTAATTTTATTAATTTCATTGTTTTTCCTCCTTTTATAAAATAAACATCATTCATCTATCTATATATTCCCTCAGCTTACTTTGGTAAGCCAAAGCGCTATCTTTTATTTCATAATATTAAATATACACTATTTTTTTCAATTTGTCAAGTATAAATTTTAATATATTTTGGTAACTACTTTGACTTTGTTAAATTAGATCATAACCCATCGATTCACAAGAAGTTACATTTTTAAGCTGAAAATTCCATAACTTATTGATATACAGGGACTTTCTGCCTAATTTAACAAAGTCAAACTACTCAGCTATTGTTATTTTGGACATATTTGCTTTTACTTTTCCGTCATTCTGAACTGCTGTGAGGAATCTTTCTTTCCGTTGTCTTAATCATCATCATTATTGTAACCATTGCATAAGGAAGATCCCTCAGTCGAGTACTCCTTCGGGAGGACATTTTTGCAAGAAAGCTGAGTAGTTACGCCAAAAGGTTAATTTCTGTGTTTCTCTGAGTTCTCCGTGTCTCTGTGGTGAGTAGTTACATGTTTTGTAATTTTCCAAGAAATCAGTTTTCATTAAATCTATGTACAATTGCTCTATTCTCTCCAACCTTACCTTAAAAGAAAATTTTTCACATATTATCTGCCTTCCCTGCTTTCCCATCTCTTTTGCTGCGTCCTTATTCTTAAGAAGATATACAATCTTTTCACTTAATTTCGAGGCATCTTGTGGCTGAAGGAGAAAACCATTTAATCCATCAATAATCACATCCCCATTCCCACCAACATCTGTAGCCACCACAGGTTTTGCCATAGCCTGAGCCTCTAACAATGTATTGGCAAGCCCCTCTGTTAATGAAGGAAGAGCAAACACATCAAGGCTATTGTAAATATTTTTGGCATCACTTCTATGTCCTAAAAACACAATATTTTTTTCAATCCCCAAGTGTTTTGCATAAGATTTCAGCCTATTCTCCTCTTCCTCCCCCTCTCCCTTGCCTGCAATTAAAAATCTTACCTCTGGCACCTCTTTTATTACCAATACTGCAGACTCTAATAATGTATCCAGCCCTTTTTCAGACGATATTCGTCCAATAGCTCCTACTAAAGGGGTATCTTCCTTTAACAAAAGCTCCCTTCTAATATCTTCTTCACCCTTATATTCCTTCCATTCATCAACATCTATGGCATTATAAATAACTGTTATTTTATTAGGATCTACTCCATGCTTAATCAATTTCTCTTTATTAGCCTCACAAACAGCAATTACCTTATGAAATCTTTTTATTGCTTGAAAATCCAGCCAATTATAGAATCTTTGTTTTATTGGACCAAAATCAATCCATCCATGTGCAGTAGTAAGCAATATTAACCCTCGATTCATCTTACTTAAAAAACACCCAAAAACATCAGTTTTGTAATCATGGGCATGGAGAATATCTATATTATGCTCCTTTATCAGATGATTTATCTTATTAATACTCTTAATATCTATCTTTCCTTTCTCATTCACTTCTACAAAATTAAGTCCCATATCCTTAGCCATCCCTGTAATCTTAAATCCAGTATCGTCTTCTCCTTTAAGATAAACTACTATTATATTAAATCGTTCCTTATTATGTTGCTTTGCAGACACAAGAATCGTTTTATCCGGTCCACCTCCAGTGGTATGGGTACTTCTAAATTCCATAATATTTATCGTTCTCATTTTATTGTAATTCTCCATAATATTTTAATAGCTAATTTCAACACAATATCTGTAAAATGATTGGTTCGTTCATCATTTTCCTTTCACAAGCCCTATGAATGTTCCAATCGTTCTGGCAAAAAAATATACACTATAAAATTTAATCGCTTCTCCAAAATGAATATGCTGTTTTTTGCCTATAAGATATAGCCGGGCAGCATAACACAACACTGGAAAAGCAACCAACATACATCCTATACAGGCAACCCCAAACCTTCCAACAATAGAAAAAAACAATGCCATAAATGAAAAAAAAGTCATCCAGAAAGGAAACAGAATGCTTGGCAGCTCTAAAAAAGTTACTTTTCTATTTCGCATAGAGGGTAAATTAGACTGCCCTCGCCATATCTCTTTTTGAAATACTTCTTTATAGTTTTTATCCTCGCCTAAGTGAATATGTGATGCCTTAGATGTTACATACAATTTACCAAACTGACGAACTTTTTGTGTAAAATAATAATCTTCACAGACAATAATATTCTCAGGAAATCCACCTGCTTGTTTAAATATCATTCGAGGCATAAAAAGATTTGATGTTCCTATGTATTCAACTTCCCTGTCAGCCCGGGTTATTTGGAACACAACCTTTATTTTTTCAATATTTCCAGCAGCAGGATTACATTGCTGTAAGGAACTTACCACTACTCTGTCTTGCTTGACATATAATTCATTCAACATGATCATAAGCCAGTTTTGCGATAGGTTAATATCAGCATCAATAAATGCCAGATATTCTCCGGAAGAATGAGAAACCCCAATATTTCTTAGCTTTGCAATTGTTTCATGTTCAGGACGGAAAATAATCTTGCACGGAATTCCAGATTGCTCAGCATACGAACATTCCAGCGTTGTATTTTGAGTAACAACAATTACCTCAATTTGACAATCATTATGCTCAATTTCAAGAATTGATTTTATTGTCTGTGCAAGTAATTCTTCCCGACCTTTATGAGGGATAATAAATGATACTCTCATAAATTCAATTTCCTCCCAGCTACTATAATGCTATTCTTAATGCTACTGTTGTGTCAAGTCTAAATTGACGCAACAGTAGTATACATTTTATGCACCAATAAATAATGACATCGTCCCTTATTTGTGGCATTACAAGCTTGACACGACAATAGTTACTCAAAATTTAGATGCGTTTGCCCTGAGTTTCACGAAAAGGGTTATTGATAATTGTTGCAGGCATACCTACCACAACACAATTATCCGGTACCGATTTAATAACAACTGCATTTGCTCCTATCTTGCAATTATTTCCGACAGTAATATCTCCAAGCATCTTTGCCCCAGCACCAATAAAGACATTATTGCCAATACTTGGAGCTTTTAAGGGATTCCCCCTGTCTCCTATCGTTACCCCTTGATGTAAGGTGCAATTTTCTCCAATTCTTGCTGCAGAATGGATAATAATCTCCCCAAAATGATGGATACGCAATCCTTTCCCAATCTCAGCATCAGCAGGAATAGAAATCCCTGTAGTAATCTCAATAAACCTCTCAAGTAAAAATCGTAATGGTTGAATAGGGATATGCCTTAACATACACCATCTTCCAAATCTATAGACTAAAATAGCCTGAAATCCCTGAGACAAAAAAGCACTGATAGCTATCGTCCATTTACTACGCAATTCGTCTTCAGCAGAGATTATTCTTCTAAAATCAGCCTTAATATTCTCAAACATTTTAACCCTCTATCTTGTTTAGGAATTGTTTCTCCCCTTCAATAAAATACCGATACCACATTTCAAATACCAACAGTTCCCATATCCGCATAGTATGATCTGCTGTTTTTTTCTGATGCTCGTTCCATATCTGCTCAATGTAATTAAAATTAAAATATCCCCTTTGCCGTGTTTTTGAATCAAAAAGAATTTCTTGTGCAAACCCCTTTAATTCCCCTCGAAGCCATTTAACAAGTGGTGGCTCAAACCCTTGTTTTTTCTTTTCTATAACATCTATAGGAACAAGATTTGAAATGGCTTGTTTAAGAATATATTTTGTATTCCTTCCTGTAGTCCCCTTGATCTTAAATCTCGATGGTATCCTTCCGACAAAATCCATCAATTCCTTATCAAGAAATGGCTTAATCGTCTCCAATCCCACTGCCATACTTGCCCTGTCTACCTTTGTCATCAGGTTATCCATTAAAAACATCTTTACATCTACATAAAAGATTTTATCCAGAAAATCTTTGGCTGTTGTTTTTTTGAAAAAACCTTCAGAAACACCTAAAGCACAGACAACCTCTTGGCTTTTGCGAAGATCATTCAAATATAATTCCCGTTTAACATCTTCTGTAAAATAAGCACCTCTTATTCCAAACTCTTTTTCCAAAGGATAGGACTCCATTTTTATAAGCCTTTTTATTCTATCCAGATTACTTCTATCCACCACATCTAATGGAAAATTAGAGGTAAGTTTAGATATAATTATCCTTAAGAAATCTGGAATAGGCAGATGTTTTCTTCTTATCTGCTCTTTCAAATGATGCCCGCTTCCCCCAAGGAGTTGATCAGGAGCATCCCCAGTAAAAACAGCCTTAACAGATTCTCTCGTTGCCTTTGAGCCATAATATGTAGGAATAGCAGAAACATCAGCAAATGGTTCGTCATAATGCCATACAAAATCAGGCAGCATAGATAATGCCATTTTTGTAGTTACCTCTACCTCGTGGTGTTCTGTTCCAAAATGCTTTGCAACAATTCGAGCAAAAGGAAATTCGCTAAACTCCTCTTCCTTAAACCCTACAACAAAGGTCTTGAGTGGGCGATCAAGCATGGTGCTCAACATGCCTACGATTGTGCTTGAATCTGTTCCCCCACTTAAAAAAGCACCAAAAGAAACATTTTTAACCCGTTCTAATCTGGTTTGCACAGATTTTTTTGTTAAGCTATACAAATGCTCTGCACAGTAAGATTCAGACTCCTCGGAAACTCCATACCTAAAATCCCAATATTCTAACACAGAGGTTTTTCCATTAGAACAAACAAGAAAATGCCCTGGTTCTATCTTTTTCACCCCTTTTAAGATACAATAATGGGTAGGAATATAGCCATAGGTCAAAAATACATCCAGTGACTCCATTGAAACCTCTGGGGTTATTCCATCACACTCCAATATTGATTTAAGTTCTGAACCAAATACAATCCTATTATTATCTAAAAGATAATAAAGTGGCTTTTGTCCCCCATGATCCCTTGCCAATAAAAGCTTTTTCTGCTTGCTATCCCACAAAGCAAAGGTAAAACCACCCTCTAATTTAGCCACGCAATCTTCGCCAAATTCCTCATAAAGATGCACAATAATCTCAGCAGAGCTATTTGTAGAAACATTATGCCTTTTTTTAATCAATAATTCTCTTATATCAACATAATTCCAAACCTCTCCATCAAGCACCACGCAAATAGATTTATCTTCATTATAAGCAGGCTGTTGAATGTTATCTGATAGATACAGACAATTCACGCCAAGACCAAGATTATCCTTCAAGTATATCCCGCTATAATCTGTTCCCCGATGTTTCATCACAGAAGACATCCTGCCAAGAACATCCTCATCTACCTTTTTCTCTCTATCAAAATTAAGCACACCACATATTGAACCCATTATAATTACCCCCTTCTGAATATATCATAAATTCCACTCATCTCCATAAGAAAAAGTGTTTTAGATGCTCTGCCAAACGGATCAATACACGCAGACTCTTCTATATCCCTTCGTTTCAATGCAAAAAGGTTGCATCCCGGCATATTATCCCCTGTAATCATAGAGCATGCCCCATAGAACCCACACTTTTGAGCAATATCCTTACATTCCTTATCAAATCGACCATCAGGGTAGGCAAAGCATAAAACTCGTTCCTTTAGATTTTGTTCAACAATATCCTTTGATTTACTAATCTCTATCTCTTTCACTGAGGGCGTTAGCATTGTAAGAAACCTATGCGACATAGTATGTCCACCAAAAGATATCCCACCTGCCATCATCTCTCTTATCTGTTCCCAGGTAAGCATCAAGGCATCCATTTCTACAGAATGTCCAATATTTTCTTTTAATCGAGCAATTATTGCGTTTCTGGTATCTTCATCCATCTTTTTCAATATTGAGATAATTTCATTTATCAGTATTGCCTTATTATCAGAAATTCCTATATCCTTTAATGTTTGAAATAATTCTGTTTGCAAAAATACATCCCATTTCTCCTCCAGAAGCATCCCAACCTCATCTGTCCACAATAACCTGTTGCTATTAATATAATCTGTTGCTAAGAATATAGTAGATGGCAGATTACATTCTTTTAAGGCAGGAAAGGCATTTTTATAATTATCCATATATCCGTCATCAAAGGTAATAACTATATAATCCTTCTCTAATGGTTTCTTTTTCCCAAGCAAGCTAACTGCATCCTCAAGAGAGATTATATTATATCTCTCCTGCAACATCTTCATTTGTTTCCTGAATACAGAAACAGAAACCGCAATCGCAGGACGATAATAATCTTTTATCTGCCCATCATCAAGCACCCTGTGATAGCATAAAATAGTAACCCTGCCTCTTTTCATCCTTCTTCTTAAAAATTCAATCAACCAGAGCAACCCGCTATAAATTATTATAAGTCCAACAACCCATTTAATTATCAATTTCATGTTAAGACTTTCTCCTTGCGATTCTTTCCATACCATGAAAGATATAATTCTTCATAAGATTTTACCATCTTCTCTATACTAAATTCTTTCCTTGCCTTAACAAAACCAGCCTCTCCCATTTTTCTTCTCTTTTCATCATCCTGCAAGAGGTTAATTATTGCTGTTGCCAATGCAGAAACATCCCCGGATTGAATCAAAATACCCGTCTCTCCATCTATTACCAATTCTGGATTACCCCCTACATTTGTAGCAATAACCGGCAATCTCGCAGACATGGCCTCCAGAATCGTATTTGACAATCCCTCACTCTTTGAAGGAAGAACAAACATATTTATAATTTTTAATAATTCAGCCACATCATTCCGCTCACCGAGAAAGATGACATGTCTACTTAAGCCCAATTCAGTTGCCAGTAATTCTAATTTTCCTCTTATGTAACCATCTCCAATCAACAAAAACTTAACCGTGGAAAATTCCTTCAGGACCTCTTCAGCAGCTCTAATAAAAACATCAAAATTTTTCACAGGATCCAATCTTCCAACCGTTCCAACCAAAATATCATTTTGCTCGACACCAATTTCTCCCCTCTTTTTTTCATTTTCTACACAAATATCAGGAAACTCAACCCCATTATGAATACAAACTATCTGTTTCTCGTTAAGCCTTGTAACTTCTATTAGTCCCTTCTTTAATTCCTCAGAAACAGTAACTATTTTGTCAATAAGTGGTGCTAATAATCTTCGTGTCCATACCCGTCTCTTTTTTATGTCATAAAAATCATCTATATTCTTCCCATGTTCACTATAAATAACCACTGGAACACCAGCTATTCTAGCACCAAGAACACCATCAAAAAGGGCAGGCCAACCCTTAGCATGAACTATATCTATCCTTTGTTCCCTGAACAGTTTTGCCAATCTTAGAAAAAGAAACGGTTCATGAGCCTCTCCTGTTTTCATGTCAAATATTCTTATCCCTTCTTTTTTGATTAATTTCAAAGAAGTGCCCAAACCTGAAAGACAACAAATAGATGACTCAAATATCTTTGGATTCATACTATTTACTAAAGTAGCTGTACCTTTTTCCAGTCCACCTGTTTCTAAAGAATGAAGCAGATGCATAATTCGAATAATATTCATTTCAATCCGTTACCTCCAAAGACTTAGTAATATTTTTTAAGGCTACACTTAAGGCATAAAAAAAATATGGCAGCACATAATATACTCTATCTCCAAACATCCAATACAATAAAAATCCATATAACGAAATCTCAAGAGCAAGTGCTATGTTTTTAATTTGAATTCCATCAACTTCGACAAGAGCATATCGTTGTCTTACAAACCGTAAGTCCTTAAGTATTAAAAAAATAAACAACATATAAAGCAAAAAGCCAATAATTCCTGTTTCACTCAAAAGCTGGAAATATGTATTATGAGATACCCTTGCCTTGCTTCCCGGTCCTTGATAATATTGTTTACATATATACCGAAAATTCCCTGGTCCTACCCCCAAAATTGGATAATCCTTCCACATGCTCCATCCAGCTTTATAGAGTTCTATTCTTGAAAATGCAGACTCTTCACTCTGACAGTTCTTCAATGTCTTCATCCTTTCCCAATATTGTGCTGGAGCAAAAGATAGGACTATCAGAACAGTGATTCCCATAAAAATCCAAACCCTTGAAGACAGTTTTGTCTTGAAAAGGATTAATATTATCATCAATGCCACCTGAAGACTTGCTCCTCTGGAACTTGCGATAACGATACAAAACATTATAGGAAAGATTAAAAGAGCAAATATTTTTTCCCATTTTTTCTTACTAAAAAACTTATAGAAAAGAAAAGGAATTACCATTGCCAATGCAGAGGATAATTCATTAGAACCTTTAAGCTGAGCTTCTCCTATATTTTCAAGCCTGTCATATCCTGTCATAAAAAAAGACCTGCATCCCTGAAGAGACAAATATCCACAACAAAGTGCAATAATCCAAAACACAAGATTTAACCGATTTGGAGAATTTATTAAATTAACAAATATAAAAAAGATCAGCATCAAGTTAAAAAAATCATTATTCAGCTTCCAGCTTACTGCAGGATATCCTGCAAAAAAAGAAGAGGAAATCATAGATAACAACATCAATATTAATATCCATACTTGAGAAGGACATGAAATAGACATGTTTCGGGTAGTTAACATCTTTAATAGCCAACATATTGTCGTAAGCACCATAAATACCAAAATTGGATGCATCCATTCCGAACCAGCCATATACCATGCACCACCAGGAAGAAAAAAATACACTAAAACAGTTCCCACTACCCCTATAAATGGATTAATAAAAATCCCTACAAGTCCTATAATAAATATAGAAATTATTAAGCTGCCGCGAATAGACTCCATGAATAATAGCATACATCCCAGTACCACAGAAATAATTATTAAAAAAACACCATATGCCCCCCATAAAGGGTTTTCTTTATTTTCCTCGTGCCATATTTTTATTTGCTCTAAGATACCTTTTATGGATTTACCTAACAATACATTTCTCCTCGTACTTAAACCATAATTCTTTTACCTTCTCTTTTTCCTTTTCGTCATAAAAATTAAAGAAATAGAGTAGAATCGGAAAGGTTATAGATAGTAAACTTTTTACTATTAAGGAAAACCAAATCGACATTTCAGGAAAAAAAAGACTAACCAAATATATTAGTATTGCTGCCAATACCATCTTCAAGATTCTCTTAAATTCATAAGAAATCGGATAAAACATTTGAGAGACAAACCAAGCTGTAGCTGCCATAGAAGAATAAGACAATATTTTAAGTATTCCTGCCCCTGTCATGCCATATTTAGGAATTATTATCCAGCTTAATATTACTGTAACGATAATGGGTCCCCATACTGTAATAGGAACCCATTTGGTTTTTTTCTCAAGATAGAGCCCAATTCTGAGAACATAATTTGCTCCAAAAAATAAACAGCTTACGGCAATTAAAGGAACTATTTTGTATGCCTCGAAAAATTCTTTTCCAGCTACAATAATTAAGATATCCTTAATTAAAAGAATCATCCATAATGTCAAAAATATCAATACAAACTCAAAATATGTTAAAATTCGAGCATATATCTCCTTAGCATCGTCCCTCCCGGATATCTTAAACCTAAAAGCAACCCAAATCATTGTAAATGGCTGACCTATTAAGGTGTTCACCATCATCCCAAACTTAGCTCCAAGGGCATATATTCCAACTATCCTTAATGAACAAAACTTATTAAGAAAAAATCTGTCAAGATAATTCAAGAGATACATTCCTAAATCAGCAGGTATCAAAGGAACACCAAACAGAAACATTTCTTTAAGCTTAGAATATGAGAAAGGAATACCTACTTCTCTAATCGTATAATAGATTAAATAGGCAGAAGAGACAACTCCTACAACCACTCCACTATATAAAACCCCCAATATCCCCAAATGGAGAAAAACTATAAAATATATATTAAGTACCAAGCCCAAAAACATCCGTAAGGTTGAAATTATAACATATAAAATTGATACCTCTTTAACCCTTAAATAAGCAAGCGGGGTACTCAAACAAGCCTCAAAAATCAGGGTAATAAAACTAAGCTGAAAATAATATGTATATATATCTGTCTTAAAGAATATCATGGAGAATTGTCTGCTAAAAATAAATAAGAGTAGACTACCAATCAAGCCAGTTAATACATTAAAGATTAGTGCTGAACTTACTACCTCCTTTTTATCATCTTCGTTCTTATAATAAAAATAATACTTACTTAATGCAGCAGCAAATCCGGCTATCAAAACCGTACTTATAATACAAACATTTAAGTCAAGAATTTCTATCAATCCATACTCTTTAGGATTCAAGTATCGGGTATAAATAGGAATCATTAAAAAACCCATTAATCTGCCTATAATACTTCCTATTCCATAAACAATAGAATGACCAAAAAACTTTTTTAATTCTTCAAACATACATATTCCTACTTCCTAATTATTGTACCAGTTCCACATATAGGTAAAAATTATCAAGTCATCAAAATTTACCTGTCCATCATGTTGTGCTGTCCAGTCAGACGGCTGTCCTGCGGGTTGTATGCTTGAGTTAGCAATATCTCCACGAAGATCTTGTGAATTTTTTTGAAAAGCATTCCAGTATAGGGTAAACCACAGCAAATCTTCAAAATCTATTCTATTATCAGGCTCTTCTCTATCTTTTCGACCGAAATCACATAGTATTCTTTGTGGAATAGGCTCTTCATATTTTTTATTGGTAACAAAGCTATATATTGGAGAGATTACGGCTGGAAAATTACGAAAATCCACATTAATCTGGTAATAATATGTAGTATCCGAGTCCAATCCCCTTAATACTATCCCCCAAGCACCATATTCTGTCTTTATTGAGTTAGAGAGGCTGCTGGAAGATTTACCGTAAGATATCGTTATATTGTAAAGAGGCTTACTATACGCATCAAACAAATAATATGGTCCCGGCCATGTAAGAAAAGTAAGGACAGCACTATTTCCATCTACAGGATATGCATTAACACTTGACACCCCTCCCTCAGTAGGAAAAGTATCATCAATGCTTGCTGAATTATACCCTTGTCCCTGACTTCTAATCCTAAAATGATAGCCTGTAGCCTTTTTTAAGGCTACAAGACAAACCTCATGATTCTTTACTTGTTCGGTAATCTTTTCAACATGTTTATATATTCCTGGAGATGCTATCCATTCCTCCTCTGTAGAATATTCTATAGCAGAATTACCATCAAAATCTGTTGTCCACTTTATCGTAGCTGATGTATCCGTTATTTTAGCTATAGCTACATTATCTATGCCGCCAATTGTCTTAAAGGTATACATCCATGTTTTTTTACCAGAATTGGCTATAAACTGAAAATAATATTTTTGACCAGAAATAAGATTATCTAATTCACAGCTATTGCCTGAAACATTTACTTCTATCCCATCCTTTACATTTCCATCAAACCTTTTCTGCCCATACACAAGTTTATTAACACCCTCTGAAGTTTCCCAGCTAATAAAAACTGCCTGTCGTTTGCTTGTATTTAATGTTACAGATTTAATCCCTATATCTTGATATTCCTTAAACATTCGCTCTGCTTGAGAATAATACCAGTTTCGTTCATTCCATGTTTTGTCAAGCAGAGAAGATATTAATCTATCCCAATCTTGGTTCCCCGAAAGCTTACGAATATATATCAAAGGATATGCCAGCCGACAATTAGTATAATTCATCTCCCAATCAAGGCAACCATCCTGTCTAAGTCCTATCTTTCCACCTTTTTCTGTTGTAAGATATTTTACGATATGTTCCATGCATTCAATCAACATATTCTCTACAAATACTGATTCCACAAAATTATAGTATTTATTTAACCCATCATATTCAACCAAAGGGACAAACATATACGCACTCATCCATGGAATAGCTATTCTACAATTTTGCTGATCCTTTGCATGCTTACAATAATTACCAAAATTATCCCAGTAATAACCCTTGCCTAAAAATTCTGGTCCTGTAGATGACTGGTGTTGCATCCAGAATCCTCTTTTATAATTCCCAATTAATCCCTTGATGCTTTCAGTCATTCCCTTCAAATACTTTTCATCTCCAGTAGCATTATAGGCTTGCATAGCTCTCCACAATTCTACTCCCCGCTCTCTTTCTTGCCCTACCTCTACTAAAGAATTCGTCATTCGATCTGGCAAATCTACCCAATTTTTATACCTACACTCACCACACTTTCTAATAACTTCCTCTGCCCATTTATCACCTGTAAGCAAATAATATACCCCGGATCCAGCTACTTGAGAATGACATCTATCATCAGCTCCACATACACCCCCACATCCTGTCTGATATCCTCTGCATCCGCCCTGAGTACTTATCTGTCCCCAAACATCAGGTTGTCCATATTCTGCATGAATTATATGCATATCAGCAGAATGCCAAAACCTAATCTCTCCTTTATCAAAAAAATCCCTGTTATTACTGTTCTGGATATAATACAAAAGATCTTGATTTCCTGGGTCATCACTTGTAGCCCTATGACACACTTCTGATGATTTCCCAAAATATTTATATCCATAAGTCTGAATATCAGGGGTAGGATCTCCCACAACATTTGGCAATATCTTGCCAAACACCCCTGAATCACAATACCATGTAGACGAAATTTTGGGGAATATATTATGCCTGAATAGAGATGCTAAATTTGTCACATCTTGATTAAAAGCCCCTTTATAAAAATATAACATTAACTTATGTGTCTTTGCTATACCAGCACCACCACTAAATTCTTCTGTTGCATTTTCTGGATGTAACCATATTGTCAGGGTATCTTTGTTTGCAACTAATCCCGCAGGATAATTTTGCCAGAAATATCGCACCTCAGATATTATCCCCATACTACCATTATTTACATCCATCCATCCAGAAGCTTGTGTTCCGTTCCCTATATTTCCTGTATATTCATTCGCCTTAGTCTGCCATAAATAATATTCCCCATCTGTTGTATTTTCATAATATCCTTCATTTTCTTTACCAAATTTATATATAGGATTAGACACCTTGTGATTTAATCGTATATTGTAACCTTTTATTTTCACCTCTTCCTTAGTAACAGAGGATTCATCTATTATTGTATGGCTCAATTGTAGATAACCCTTGCCTGCATAAGCATATATTCTTACTATATATCTAAAATTATTTGCAATATTATTACTTGCCACATATTTTCCACCTATCCTTATACATGCTCTGACAGGTCCACTTTCCTCTATTTTTACCTCATTGGCAGTATATTGATAATTCGATGCCTTATAACTTGTTCCGTCAATTCCTATTATTTCCATATCTCCACTTGTTGCTGCTTGTTCATTATTCAACCATATTCCGTCAAATAATTTTCCATACTTTTTGTTTACCCTGAATTTTAATACACCTGTATCAACCTCTATATATTCAAGTTCCTCCCTTACATTAATTGTATTTTGTGCCAATGCCTTGTTGGTTATCCCTGCTCCATACTCTATTTTATAATCTCCAGGTGAAGCCAAAAACTGAACAAGAGCAGATTTTATTTTATTATTTTCCCACTGACATAATTCATGAATCTGAAAAGGTATTGCCTGATTTCCATCAATTTTAGTAAGGCTTACTTCTGAAATTGAATCAAGACATTTTTCATCTTTTGGAAAGGGTACCCCTACTGCCACAGGATATTGAGTAAAACTTCCAGCCTCTATCACAAGAGGAATTGTTTCTGCTACCCCTCTTACTGAAATTAACAACATAATAATAAAGACTATGCACTGATATTGTATCATTATTATTCTATCCACCTTATTAGCTCAAATGCCTCAGCATACTCTAATCCAACCTTGCTCCCCCATTGTCTGGCAGTATTTTTTAATGTCTCAATAGATCGAGGATGTGGGAATTGGCGTAGTTCGCTCTCATAGCATCGAAAAGCATCTAACTTTTGCTCTATTGTATCCGTAATATCTACAAATACATTAGGGATAAATACCCTATCAGAGAATGGTGGACACCATTCTGTAGAGGATGGGGTTTCGTAGCACAATATTTTCTTAACCATACTTCCCTTCACCGGTCGAGCAGCCACCATGGTTGCCTCAAATACTACGCGATGGTCCTGATTTACATCCCCATGATGGTGAACATAGATTGTCTCTGGCTCAATCTGTTCAATCAACGATTCAATAGGCTGAATTACATCCAATAAGGCAATCCTATCCATTCTCTGATCCGGCATATCACAAAAATGTACCTGCTTTACCCCCATTACCTCGCCAGCCTTATAAGCAGACTCTTTCAGTTTATTTTTCATCCCATCCTCATACCGAGATGATGCACCCTCACTCATAATTACTACATATACCTCATGCCTATCCCTGACATGCTTAATTAATGTTCCACCCAATCCGAGAAGTTCATCATCCGGATGAGCAGCTATGACTAATATTCTCATATCTTACTCTCCTGCTTTCTTTTGATGTTTTGCAAGTATCTCCCAGAATTTTTCTACAATCTCTTCTCTCTTAACACTAATAGCCAATTTCTTCAACTCTTCAATGTTCTTTATCAATATACCCATATCAATATCTTCAGCTCTTATTTGGAATATTCTTTCATGTTTCGTAGCAACAGTTCCCTCTTGAGCAGTTAACAACTCTTCATACAATTTTTCCCCGGGACGAATACCAATAAATTCTATCGGTATATCAACATATGGTTCAAATCCAGAAAGACGAATAAGATCTTCAGCCATATCAAGCATCTTAACAGGCTCACCCATGTCCAACACAAACACATCTCCACTCTTACCAAGGGATCCTGCCTGAACAACCAACTGGGCAGCTTCAGGCATAGTCATAAAAAATCTTGTCATCTCTGGGTGTGTTACCGTTACTGGACCACCCTTAGCTATCTGTTCCTTAAAAAGCGGGACCACACTTCCCCTGCTCCCAAGCACATTACCAAATCTGACAATCATAAACTCTGTCCGACTTGTCCTTGAATAAGCCTGAACAATCATCTCCGCAATTCGTTTAGAGATACCCATATTATTTACACAATTAACCGCCTTATCAGTAGAGATACTTACAAACTTTTTTATCCCATACTTATCTGCTGCTGCAACTACATTCAATGTTCCAATGATATTGTTCTTAACACATTCCTCAGGAAAATCCTGCATCAAGGGCACATGCTTGTATGCTGCTGCATGAAAAACAACATTTGGTTGATATGCCTTCATCACATAATTTAATTTTACATTATCCACAACACTACAAATAATCGGCTCTATCTGAACTTGAGGATAACTTGCTTTAAGCTCTCTATTTATCTGATAGATACTATTCTCTCCATGTCCCAGTAGAAGTATTTGTTTAGGCCGTATTTTACAAATCTGTCGGCATAATTCTGAACCGATAGAACCACCTGCACCTGTAATCAAAACAACATTATTAGATAGATAAGCTAAGATCTTTTTCGAATTAATCGTTATTGGTGGTCTTCTAAGTAAATCTTCAACATCTACATTACGAATAGGACTAACATTTACTGTTTCACCAAGAATTTCAAAAACCCCTGGAACTATTTTATACTCTACATTACTACCCTCACATTGAGCCGCAATACTTCTGATAACATTCCCGGAGGCAGAGGGTATGCAAATAATTACCAGATCTATCATTAACTGCTTTACAACAGAGGTGATATCTATTATCTTCCCAATAACCTCTATTTCGTGAAATCTACGATGAATCTTTTTCTCATCATCATCAATAAGACCCACAAGCTCATAGCCTAATTCAGGATGTGATTGTATCTCTTTAACAACCATCCTGCCTCCAACGCCAGCCCCAACGATAAGGGTTTTGGCTTTTTTATGCTCAGGTAATTTTTTAACAAGTTTCATTCCTTATTCCTTTTCACTTTGATATTTCGTAACTACTCAGCTATTGTTATTTTGGACATATTTGCTTTTACTTTTCTGTCATTCCGAACTACTGTGAGGAATCTTTCTTTCTGTTGTCCCAATCATCATTATCGTAAGCATTGCATAAGGAAAGATCCCTCAGTCGACAGGCTGTTACGGAATAGAAATTTGGCATGAGAGGCACACAATATGTTGTCCACATTTCCTTGCCAGATACCATATGTGGTATGCCAGCACCCTTGATTTTTAGTTTCGTAACAGCCTGTCGAGTACTCCTTCGGGATGACATTTTTGCAAGAAAGCTAAGTAGTTACGATATTTCTTTCATAGAAACTTCAGAAACTATAAGTTGACATTTTCCCGATTGTTGTTTAGGAATTTCATCTACAAATTCAAAAACTATCTGCATTGTTTTTCCTGTGTATTTTTGCAACCGAGATCGCAACCTCTCCGCATCTTCTTCTTGAAAGCTAATATCTTTAACTGTTTTGATTGTTACCATTCCTTTTTCTTTTTGAACAAATTGCACTTGTTTAATTCCTGTTAAATCCATGATCAATGGAGATAGACCAGGACCTGAAATAAATTTATTTTCAGGGGTAACAATAAAATCACTTGTTCTTCCCTCAACCATTTCCATAAGCGGTAAATTTCGTCCACAAGGACAGATTGCACCCGAAGAAGAACCGACATCTCCAATCTTATATCGAATAAGTGGCGTAGCATAATTACACAAATCTGTTACTACAATCTCCCCCATCTCTCCATGCATCGCAGGAGTACCATCTTTTTTGACAAATTCTACGAATACATCTTCTGCATTAATATGCATCCCATTATGCTCCAAACATTCACTTGCAACCAATCCTACCTCTCTTGAGCCATATCTATTAAACACCTTACACTTAAATACAGACTCTATCAACTCTCTCCTTTCAGGATATAATACCTCACCAGTAGCTATAATGCCAACTGGCTTTATTCCTTCTATCTCTTTATCTTTCAAAAACTTAGCAAATAAATAAAGAGCATTTGCATAAGCAAGAATCATGGTTGGTTGATATTTTTTTAATTTTCCAGCAAACCTATACATATCTTCATTTTTTAATTCATATGCATTCATGATTAATAATCTATCTAATATAAGATTCCTTAGTTTAGCCTTGAGATTCCCAAATTCCACTAAATCCCTGGGTGCTCCCCATATCCACCCTATTCTTTCCCCAATATCCCAACCGCACCATCTATTATGCCTAAGAGGAGCGGCTAATCTCCAATCAGTTTTATTTTTATCTTCATAAAACATGACAGGACTTCCTGTTGAGCCACCAGAACCATTTTTTAGCAAATCCTCTTTTTTATAGTTTCCTGCTATCAACATTTCCAGATTGCCTCTAATATCATTTTTTTCTAAGAATGGTAATTTCTTCCATTCCTCAAAAGAGGTAACATCCTCTGGTTTTAAGCCAATTTTATCAAAAACATTTTTATAATAAACAACATTTTGATAGGCATGAGATAAAAGATTTTTCATTTTTTGCCACTGAAGTTCGTTAATCTTTTCAAGACTCCACCATTGAGACTCCTCTAATCCTTTCCAATACTTAAACCAATTGCTTTTATCCTTAAATGCCCAAAATGGATATAGTCCATATTTCACAATCTTAGAATATATTTTCATTGTTATTCTCCTACTTTTTCGTAACTACTCAGCTTTCTTGCAAAAATGTCATCCCGAAGGAGTACTCGACTGAGGGATCTTACCTTATGCAATGGTTACAATAATGATGATGATTGAGACAACAGAAAGAAAGATTCCTCACAGTAGTTCGGAATGACAGAAAAGTAAAAGCAAATATGTCCAAAATATACTCAAGTGGGGCATAAATTGCGATTTTTTCGGTGAGGATTAATCAAGGAGAGCAAGGCGTGAAGGTGAGCAATAGTGTACTATTGCGAACCTGAACAACACAGCTATCGTTGATTAAGACCAGCGAAAAACGCAATTTATGCCCCACTTGAGTATAACAATAGCTAAGTAATTACGATTACTGTTAATTCCTCTGTTTCTTTTTAGTCTCTGCGGTAAATTCCCCTTCCTGAGTAGTTACACTTTTTCAATATCTGCACCCAGTTCTTTCAATTTCTTTTCAATTTGTTGATATCCCCTATTAATCTGATAAATATTTTCTACCTCTGTTACACCGTCTGCTGCTAATCCTACAATAACTACAGCTATTCCCCCTCTTAAGTCTACTGCTTTCACTTTTGTCCCTTTTATTGGTTTATCACCTCGTACAACAGCACAGTTACCATAAGCCTCTATATCAACCCCAAATTTCTTAAACTCTTGAACATATTGAAATCTATCCATAAATCTTGTATCTGTAATGGTACTCTCCCCTATTGCTTTTAACGCCAAGGCTGCAAATAAAGGCTGCATATCAGAGTTTACTCCTGGATATGGAGCAGTAAACATATCAAAAGGTTGAATCTTTTCTTTAGCAGAAACATACACAGAACTACCCCATTCAAAGATTTCTATTCCTGCCTTTCGTAAATACTCCACATCTGATTTAATAAATTCCAAGGAAAAGTTTTTAATTACTATTTCTCCACCAGTAACCCCTACAGCAATAATATATGTTACAGCCTCATCAATTCCACTCATTATAGTATATTCTGTACCCTTTAAGCTATCAACTCCTTCTATCTCTATTACACGATTAGAAACAGTTATCCTTGCTCCCATGCTGTTTAAGAACCTGCACATATCTATCGTCTCTGGTCTGGTATTAGCATTCTTTAATACAGTTTTTCCTTCAGCAAAACATGCAGCTAAGATTATATTTTCTGTACCAGTTGTTGTTGGTAGATAAAACTCTATTTCTGCACCCCTTAATTTTTCTACTTCCCCATAGATATAGTCATTACCAACATCCATTTGGCACCCTAAAGCACGGAGACCATCTATATGCAAATCAAATTTCCTGTCTCCAATAGCACATCCACCAGGAAGAGATATTCTTGCTTTTCCCATCTTAGCCAACAACAATCCTAATAATAGCAAAGAAGAACGAATCTTTCCAGTTAACTCCAGCGGAAGACTCCATTTGGAAATACCCTTGCCACATATCCTTACGGTAGAACCTTCTACTATTACCTGAGCACCCAATTCCTTAAATAAAGCAAGCATAACCTTAATATCTTCCAATAAAACAGGAACATTTTTAAGCAATACCTCTTCTTCACTAAGAATTGCTCCAACAAGGATTGGAAGAGCAGCATTTTTAGCCCCACATAATTCTACCATCCCATTCAATTTTTTCCCACCATTAATCAAAAATTTTTCCATATCGTTCACCTCATTTTTATGATTTTTCGTAACTACTCAGCTATCTTGCAAAAATGTCATCCCGAAGGAGTACTCGACTGAGGGATCTTGCCTTATGCAATGGTTACGATAATGATGATGATTGGGACAACAGAAAGAAAGATTCCTCACAGTAGTTCGGAATGACAGAAAAGTAAAAGCAAATATGTCCAAAATAACAATAGCTGAGTAGTTACAATTTTTCCTTTTATTTTAGCCAATATTTTACCTATCATCATTGAAAAAATAATATAATCCACCAATATTCTGATTACATTCCATATTAAAAAACTAAAAGATTTTATCCTCACTTTCAAAGACACCTTTTCCATAGAAAGGATATTTTCATATATCTTTTCTATCTTTTCAATTCCTTGAACCACATCAATTTCTTGCTCAAGATATTCCCGTCCAAATCTACCTATCTTTAAGGCATACTGTTCGTCTTCCAATATCTTCCATATTACTTTTTCTAATTCCTTACAATCTACAGACACATCTACATTTCTTCCTGAAAAATTATAATATTCTAATTCCTCTACTGTTTTTTCTTCAATCACCCCTGCAAATCCATTCTCACCAACGATTATTGTTGGCTTACCCCAAAACATCCCTTCAAATGCACTCCGACCAACACCTATAACAATATCCCCATATTTTAATAATAAATTAGCATTTATCACATCTCCAGTTAAAATTATCCCTTTTCTCCCTATTTTATTATTTATTTCTTTAGTCAATATGTTTATCTTTTCATAAAATTGTCCATTCCCTATTAAAATTAAGGTTATATCTGATCTTAAATTCAAAATTCCTTCCACAGCCTTAAATACATACTCTATAGCCTTAATCTTTTCTCCACTAAATCTAGTTACCATCATAATATTTTTGTGTTGTGGGATAAATGGAAAATTACAAGTTTGTCCTACCTCATTTTTTACTTCCTCCTTAAAATTAATTCGATTTTTAATAATTACAACATCTTTTTTGTCCCATTTGAACTTATCTATCATCACCTTTTTATATTCTTTACTAAAGACAATCAGCTTCTGAAAGATAGGAAGAGGATAAACAGGACCCGGTCCACCACATATAGTTGTTACTGTAGGGATACCGGTAAATACGGTAACAAAATTAGCTACAAAAGAAGCAGGAGCATCAAAAGCATGAATTATATTTATCTCTTCCTTCTTTACTATTTCCATTACCCTTTTTATAGTAATCCATGAAAAAAAAGAAAAATAGGCATACTCTTGATTAAAAGCCTCAATAAAAAAAGGAATCTCGATATACTTTATTCCTCGTTTTTCTATCTCATCAGATAATTTTCCCTTACCTGCAGCAAGAACTACTTTGTGCTTTGCTAGAAGAGCACTGGCTATAGTAAGTGTAGAAATTACATGTCCACCTATTCCTGCTCTGCCAATAAGAACTAAAATCTTCATCATCCATATCCTGATTTTCTATCTATAAATATTTGATGCCAAAGTTCAATAGAAATTAATGACCATAATTTTTGGGTATGATCAATCCCTTTTTGATGTTCATCCCATAGCTTTTGGACTATTTTCTGATTAAAAATGCCTCGATTAATTGTCCTGCTCCCAAATAAAATCTGATAAATATCATCTTTAAGTTCGTTTCTAAACCAATTTCCTGCTGGTAATGAAAAGCCTGCCTTTTTTCTATTTATTATTTCAGGTGGAAGTTTCTCAGCGATCGCTTTGCGTAACAAGTACTTTGAGATTAACCCCTTAAATCGCAATTCACATGGAATGCTGCTTGCAAATTCGACAAGTTTATAATCCAAAAAAGGCACCCTGTTCTCAAGGGATACAGCCATACACATTCTATCGTAGATGTGAAGTATCCTGGACAAATAAGTTTTCATATCGATATATTGCATTTTATCTACAAAAGAACCACCTGTGTCTTTCTTAAAGTATTTCTCATATATTTCTATTACAGGATTATATTCCTTCTCCTCTTCTAAGAAATCTTTATTTAATAATTCATATCCTGTTTTTTCATCAAAATTGGGTCTAATCAAGAGAGAATCAATGCTCTTTGAGAAAAAACTAGAAATAATAGACTGTGAAAATCTTTCTCTACTATTCAATAACCTAAGATACTCAGGAAGCCAAGAAATAAGCTTTATAGTAGAAATCTTTGTTCCAATAAAATCCTTCCTATTGGAAAATGGAAAAAGGCTTGTTTCTACAAGTCGTTGAATATAGTGTCTATATCCACCAAGTATTTCATCTCCTCCTTCTCCAGAAAGTAACACAGTAACATTTTCCCTAGCATATTTTGCTACAAAATATCCTGGAATAGCCGTATCTCCACCACCGGGTTCATCCAAATGCCAAATTGCCTTTGGGATAAAATCTCCATATTCTTGAGGAGAAAGAAGAATCTCATAATGTTGAGACTTCGAAAAAGCTGCTACTTTTCTTGCATACATAACATCACTATTTTCTTCTTTTTCCCATCCTTTTGAACCACAACAGAATGTTTTTATTGGGTCAGCATTTTTATTCTCAGATGCGTATGCTACAATTGTACCGCTATCTAATCCCCCACTTAAAAAAGCTCCAACAGGAACATCACTTATTAAATGACTTGTTATTGCATCGTGTAAATGATATTGTAATTCTTCTATATACTTTTTTTCAGATTTATTGGTAATTGGGTTAAAAGAGATATCCCAATATTCTCTTGTAGAGAGTCTTCCTTTTTCCCATGTTAATTTCCAACCAGGAGAAAGATTTAGAACATTCTTAAAAAATGTTTTTGTACCAAGAGGATATTTGCATCTCAAATGATCAATTAATGCCTTATTATTTAATTCAGGCTTTACATCCTCTGAGACAATAACAGCCTTTATTTCCGAAGCAAATATTAACTGTTTTTCATCATAATAATAGTAAAAAGGTTTTATCCCCAACCTATCTCTTGCTGCAAATAATTTTCTTTGATTTTTATCCCAAATAGCAAAGGCAAACATTCCTCGCAAGGAATGAACACATTCCTCACCTATTTCCTCATAAAGATGAACAATCACTTCTGTATCTGTATTTGTCTCAAATTTATGTCCTTTTTGCAATAATTGAGTTCTTAATTCCTTATAGTTATATATTTCTCCGTTATAAGTTATCCATATTGTGCCATCTTCATTGCACATTGGCTGTTTCCCTGTTACTAGGTCAATTATTTTCAACCTCCGATGTCCAAAAGCAATCATAGAATCATTGTAAAAACCTTCACCGTCTGGTCCTCGATGACTTATAATATCACACATCTTTTTTACTAATTCTGTTGATGGACTCAGTCCATCTATTCTTAAAATTCCCGCAATTCCACACATTACGAAACCCTATCTTTTTGCAAACATATCTTTTCTATTACACTATGCAATTCATTAATTTGAGCATCCCAATTATAGTTCTCTTCTATTAATTTTCTTCCATTTCGTGAAAAATGATCTCGTAATGTCCTGTTTTGTAGAATCTCTATAACCCTCTCTGCAAAATCATCAGAAGTATCAGCAACAATTATATCCTTTCCGTTCTCAGCCTTTTCTATCCCCTTAAATCCAAAAGAAGTAGTTACTACTGGAGTTTCCATAGCCATTGCCTCTAATATTTTATTTTGTGTTCCCTGAGCAACCCTTAATGGTACTACACAAACAGCAGCTTTGCCTATATAAGGTCTGGTATCATCTACATATCCTGTAACAATAATGCTTTTATCTTTTGCTAACCGTTGCACCTCTTGTGTTGGACTACTGCCCACAATATACAATTTAGCATCCGACAATTTTTCTTTTATTAATGGAAAGATTTCTTTACAAAAGAAAACCATAGCATCTATGTTGGGAAAATAATCCATTGCTCCTGTAAAAACAATTGTATTGGGTATATACTCTTCAGTAAGTGGCTTAAAATATTCCCCATCAACCCCCATAGAAATAACATTTATCTTATCTGGATATGGAGAAAACGAAGAAAACACCCGTTTTTCTCCCTGATTTACCACTATAGAGCTATCGAATCTCCTATTAATATCTATCTCGTATTTTCTTAATCTGTTAGCTTCCAAAGAATATACCCATGAATAAGGGAAACAAGTACACTTAACATATTGAATCCACTTTTCAGAATCTATATCCATTAAATCAATAATCTTGGGAATATCATTTCTTTCAAATACATATTGAGCCATTGAAGAACAAACAACAAATACCAGATCAAATTTTTCATCCCTTATCTTCCTCTGAATCATATTCTTTAGCTGTTTTGAATAATACCAAGGTAATGTGAGTGGCTTTGAGGAAAATACCCCAAAACATGCATTTAGCTTTGACTTCCATTCGCTTAACATGCATACATCTACAGAGGTACAATATTGTTTTAATGCTTCTACATCTGGCATCTCTTTAGCTGTTCTAACAAGACTTACCACAGATATATCATGTAGTTTAGAAAGCCCTCGTATTATATTAAATGTCCTTATCTTATCTCCACGAATCGGTGGATAAGGAACCCTCTGGGAAATAAATAATATCTTCATTCTTTCTCTCCATAGATAAGGATCTGTCACGAAATAACTATTACATTCGGTGTGATACATTTATTTTAGGACAGACTCTTATTTACTAATTTTCATTACCAAACTTTCTTCCTATCGATACTCTCATCGCATTTCCCAACTCTTCATACCCTTCATAACTATAATCAAACCTTATCCCATTTCGTATCTTTATCCCAAACCCGACACTCATACCCATATCCACCTGATCCCTTCCATTAAAACCTGCACGGAAGGCTATATTATCAGTTACACGATACTCACCACCAATGTTTAGATATACTTTATCCTTTATTGGTTTATTCAAATCTACGGCACATAATATCTTATCACCCAATATTCTGCTGGAAACTCCAATCTTGAAAATTAATGGCAGTTTATATTTCTCCCTCACAAATCCTATCTTTTCACCAATATTTTGGACAACCGCACCGACTGTATAAGGGCAATCCTTGTAATTGCCCTTGTATAATACGCCTATATCGCAAGCCATTCCGGATGCTTTCTCTTCTGCTATTTTTTGGTGTATCCATTTAATACCCAGACCCACACCCAATCTCATATCCTCATCCATGATCTGGCTAAAGGAAAGGGTAACAAGGATGTCTCCTGCATCAGGGTTTGGGATTTTATTTCCATTATTATCCATGCCTATTATCTCACCCACTCGCAACGAGGCTACATTCAACCCTACGCAAGCCAGTATATCCTCCACAGGGTATATCCCACTGATGCTCTCAACCCTAATATCCTGATAATAACCATCATGTCCTAAGGATATTTCTTTTTTGTTTAGCCAGGCAATCCCGGCTGGATTCCAACAAATAGCATTGATATCGTCCGCTACTCCACAAAATGCCTCACCCATGGCTGTTGGCCTGACTCCTGAGCCAAATTCAAGGATATTTGCCGCAGTGCTTTTATCTGCCCATGCGTTTCCAAAGCAAGCGAACACCCCACCAACTAATAGTAATACTATCCACTTTGCATTTCTCATTCCTGCTTCTCCTATCATAGATAACAGGGCAACCACAGGGGGGTTGTCCCTTACAATTTACCTTATAATTGCCAGCTTGCCAGATGATTTCTGCCCGCCCTGTACATCAATTACATAAATATATACCCCGCTGGCAATATCTGCTGACGGCACCCATTCCCTCATATCCTGTCCATCCATTTCCTCAATAAGTTCACCATTGAGTTTGTATATCCTTATTTTGGCATAACCATTCCAGCCTTTGAAAATAACCATAGTATGATCTGCATATCTTCCGGGATTAAATGGATTGGGATACACCATTATCCCCTCCACAGGAATACCAACGGCATAAACCGAAAGGTGGCTCAATGTTACAGTAATCTGATTGCTTGCTGGCTCAATGCTTTGTTTTCCAGGCACAATCTTCCAGCCATTCTGATCCAGCCAGTAAATTCTGTACCCCGTATCTGCCTCCTCATTTCCATCATCCGGGTCAGGATAGAAAAGGGTCAAGGTAATAGATCCTTGTGGTTGTATTTCTTCATTTGTTTCGTTTATTACAGCCACTTGATATGCTTTACCAAGTAGACTAAAAGGCAGATTCCCAACAGCCTTATGGGATACAGCTATTACTCCGGTTTCAGTTCCACCCGACACATTTATGTTTATGCCAGACCTATCCATAGTAATCCATTTAAGTGATCCAGCTTGAACGAATTCTGCACTATTAACCACCCGTATCCCATCGGATACTGTGTAGCTTCCCCACATTCCATTTCCATTCATGGCTCGCACACGATGATAATACACATTACCAACACTTCCCCAGAAACTAGGCACGCCTATTACATTACCAGCTACATCCCTAATGGTTTTCCATTCCCCATCATTTATCCTTTGTTGGAGTTCATAGCCGTTTATCCTTGATTCTTCATCTGTGGCAGCTCCCCAGAAAATCGTCCATGTCCCAATTGTTACATCTATATCAAAATACCCCTCGGTTACTGTTCCCGGAGCAGAGGGTGGGGTATCAATGCCTGGGGTTGCAGTTGCATGGGAGGCAGTCCCGATATTTCCAACCCTATCATAGGTAAAGGCAGTGTAGTAATATGTTATCCCATTTGTTACTTGTGTATCTGTGTCTGTGGTTCCTGTTCCCCTGTAGACCATGAAATGCCCTGTCCGAGTAGCCGGAAAATCAATGGTGCTGCGAAAAATCTCCACCTTGCCAAAGTCAATATCATCAGGGTTACTCCACGAAAGTTCTACCTTGCCCATCTTGCCTATTGCTGTAAAACTTCCAACACCTGCAGGTGGTGTTTTATCCATAACACTGGTGCTGCCTAATGTTGCGGTGGAATAATTTGTCCCATCCCAGCTAAAGCCAGCATAGTAATAGCTTGTCGAGTCCGTTACTGTAGCATCAACATACCCTGTTCCTGTCCCAATATATAGGACACTTCCATCTGTAGGACTGCCTGGAAACCTATCCGTTCGTTTCACTATTGTTGTATATACATAATCTACATCCCCTGAATTTTCCCATGATAAATTTACTTCATGCTCACCACCGATTACAGTAAAACTACCTATGCCCTCAGGTGGCTCAATATCACGCAATTTAGCCACAACGAAGGTAGATAAATTACCAATTACTATCTGAATCATATTATTTGTCCCCATTATTGTCTGGCTGCCAGGTACCATCCTCCATGTCTTAGCCCCTTCATCAAATTCATACAGCCGATACCGTTCCATATCCTCTGTATCTGTTGCAGCATCCGGATCAGGGTAGGAGACTATCAACACCATGTTATTATTCGGCTGAATAAGCTTGTTATTACCATCCACAGCTATTAATTGCCAGGCGTTTCCCAACAACCTTTCTATGGGTGGATTTGCTTGCAACAGATCTGTCTGTGGAGGGGATATCTGCGTTATTCCAAATATTGTACCGCTTGCATAGGCATTTGTTGGCACATCTACCAGAGCAAATTTCCCATCTTGCCCTACGGACGCTACGCTTGCTGTAGCCGGTAAAACCATTGCCTTATTTACCACCCTTATTCCATCTGAAGGGGACGAAAAGTTTCCTGATAAACCTGCTTTGTTGACTGCTCGAAGGCGATAATAATAAACACTGCCAGACTGTTTATTATTAAAACTTGCTGTACCTGTATCTCCTGAAACATACTGTACCAATGTCCAGCTTCCATTATCTACCTTTTCCTCTATCTCATAGTAGAATATCCCTGATTCTTCATCCTGTGCTTGGGTATCCCATTGTAATAACCATGTTCCTGTTGCAATTATATCAATATCAGGAAAATTTTCGGTTGGTGTGCCGGGAGATGATGGTGGGGAAATATCTGAAATTGGGGTAGCACTTGCGGTAGCAGGATTAGAATAATTAATCCCGTTACAGGCAAATGCTGCATAATAATAAACTACATCCTTTACAACCAGCGTATTTTCATAACTACTCCCTGTGCCACTGTAGACCATGACACCATCTGTAATTGTTCCTGGATAGCTGTTTATCTTTCGGACAATATCTGTTCTTTGATAGTTGACATCCCCTGGATTTATCCAGCTCAAGGATATCTTCCCATATTTGCCTGTGGCCGTAAAACTACCAGGAGGGTTTATTGCAATGCAAACAACTGGTATTAACAATAGAACGACCATTAATTTTATCATGTTCAGATGCTGTTTCATATTATAACCTTTCTCAAATAGGAAGCATTCAGCTATCAGATGTCAGCGTAATTAATAAATTTGTCAAACCAAAGGCTTTCCTCAAAAACCATATTCCTATAATATACCACATTTTTGGCAATTCGTCAATCTAATTTTAGCAATTTTTGATTTATTTATCGCGAAGGATGCGGAGCAGAGAAGATAGGGAAAGGAAGAATTAATTTATCTTGCAACAAAGTTTTTGTGAAGGGTGTTTTTCATTGATACTGCATGGCTCAATCTGAAGGCACAATTCAGCTGAAACGCCACATGCATTCTCTAAGCTTATGTTCAATTGTTCGGCTGATTCAACATAAAACTTTACTATCTCTTTCATTCTGTGAATTGCTCTGTCCACGGTTTTACCATAGCTATATATTTCCAGTCTTGGACAAGAAACGATATAACTGGTATCTCCTTCCTTAAATATTTCTATTGGTAGATTCATGAGATAACTCCTCTAAAACGAAAGTTTTCTTTCTCTACTCATATCGACAGGTTATAAAAAAAGCTTTAGAGAAAAACAGCCTGCTTGCAATTTTTTTTATTGACATGTCAGGCAATATGAAGTATAATATTCAGGTATATAAGGGGGTGAGGACAATGTTTACAGGTGTTATTGTTGCGTTGGTTACGCCATTTAAGGATGGAAAAATAAATGAGGAAAAACTGCGGGAGTTGGTGGAATGGCATATGGAAAATGGAACAGATGCCATTGTCCCTTGTGGAACAACGGGTGAGTCTGCTACACTTTCCCATGAGGAGCACCGCCGGGTAATAAAGATTGTGGTTGAAGCAGTGAATAAAAGGGTTCCTGTGCTTGCTGGGGCAGGCTCTAATTGTACAGCAGAATCCATGTCTCTGGTTCAATATGCTAAAGAGACAGGGGCAGATGGGGTGTTGTGTGTTACACCATATTATAATAAGCCAACTCAGGAAGGGCTTTATTATCATTATAAGGCAATTGCTGAAAAAGGATTTCCTGTGGTTCTTTACAATGTTCCGTCACGCACCGGGGTAAATCTACTACCAGAAACAGTAGCCAGATTGGCTCATGATTTTGCTAATATTGTTGGAATTAAAGAAGCAACTGGTAACCTGAACCAGATAAGTCAGGTGATTGCCCTTTGTGAGGATAAAATAACCCTTATCTCAGGGGATGATGCGACAGTATTGCCGACCTTAGTTGTTGGTGGTAAAGGGGTTATTTCTGTAGCAGCTAATATTGTCCCACAGGATATGAAAAAGATGATAGATGCCTTTAACAAGGGGGATATGGAAGAGGCAAAACGCCTTCACTATAAATTGTTACCCCTGTGTGATGCCATGTTTATTGAGACAAATCCTGCACCGGTTAAACAAGCTATGGCTTTTATGGGCATGATCTCGCCTGAGGTCAGGCTTCCCTTGGTTGGATTAAAAGAGGCTAATAAAGAAAAGCTAAAAGGTGTTTTGAAAGATTATGGATTGGCGTGGTAAATATCTGATATGGAAAATAATCAAAAAAAAATAGTCAAATCAGTGGGTATTGTCAGTGGGGCAACCATGCTTTCCAGAATATTAGGATTAGTCAGGGAGCAGGTTTTTGCGTTCATGTTTGGAGCATCTGCTGTAAATGATGCCTTTGTGGCTGCCTTCAGAATTCCAAACCTCTTGCGGGACATGTTTGCTGAGGGTGCCCTTGCTTCTGCCTTTGTTCCGGTGTTTACAGATGTTATGAAGAAACGATCCCTTCAGGATGCCTTCAGGGTAGCAAATTTAACTATTAATGCCTTATTGCTTATCCTTTCTGTCATTACCATATTGGGCATAATATTTACACCGGCTATTGTTGGGGTAATTGCCCCCGGTTTTGCTGAGGTAGAAGGAAAAACACAACTAACAATCACCCTCACCCGAATCATGTTCCCCTTTCTTATTCTGGTAAGCCTTGCAGCTTTAATTATGGGTGTCTTGAATTCCTTGCATCATTTTGCTACGCCAGCCCTTGCCCCGGCAATCTTTAATGTTTGCATGATTGGGGCAGGCTTTCTTATCTGTCCCTTTCTCAAGGAGCCAATCATTGGCATGGCTATTGGTGCCTTGCTTGGGGGATTATTTCAACTTCTGATTCAATTGCCAGCACTGATTAAGGCAGGATTCAGGTATATTCCAAGGATAAACTTTCGTGATGAGGGTGTTGTCAGAATAATAAAACTCATGGCACCTGCCTCCATAGGGCTGGCTGCGGTTCAGATAAATATCTTGATTAATACCCTGTTGGCTTCGTTTTTAAGCAATGGGAGCGTTTCGTATCTGAATTACAGTTTCAGGCTTATGTATCTTCCTCTGGGGGTATTTGGTGTGGCTATTGGTACGGTCAGTCTGCCTACTGTTGCTGCCTGTGTCTCAAAAGGGGATATGGATGGGGTGAAAAAGACCATAGCCTTTTGTCTTAATCTGCTCTTTCTTTTAACCATTCCGTCAACCATTGGCTTAATAGTCTTGAGCGAACCAATCATTGGCTTAATCTATGAACACGGAAATTTTCACAGATCAGATACCATAGCTACAGCTAATGCCCTTATTTGTTATGCCTTTGGGCTTTTTCCCTATGCATCTTTGAAGATTCTGGTGCCTGTATTTTATTCACTAAAGGATGTCCGAACACCAGTTAAGGTCAGCATCATCTGTGTGGGGATAAATATTATCCTGAATCTTGTCCTGATGAGATTTATGGCACACATGGGTTTGGCACTGGCTACATCTATTGCTGCAGGAATAAATATGGCTTCTTTGTTTTTTATACTTAGAAAAAGGATAGGAAAGTGTCCATTAAAAGAGGGGTCTTCGTATCTTCAAGTTTTAATTGCCTCTGGGGTAATGGCTCTTGTTTGCTGGTATATAAACAAAAGCCTTGATGGTTATGCAGCCAGAGTCGGACTGGGGATATTGGCAGGGGGCGTAACCTTTTTGGTGTTGTGTAAGTTGTTGAAGGTGAAGGAGATTGAAATGCTTTTGAAAAGGGTAAGCGTGAGGAAGTAGATGAAAACAATTGAATTTGATTACTATCTCCCTTCCCATCTGATTGCTCAGCACCCTGTGGATGAAAGAGATATGTCTCGGTTGCTTGTACTGCACAAGGATAGTGGCGAGATAGAACATCGAAATTTCAAGGATATTATTGAATATCTCTCAAACGGTGATGTGCTTATCCTGAATGATACCAAGGTGATTCCGGCCAGATTATTTGGCTATACTAATCAGGAAAAACCATTTGAGGTTTTGCTGGTCAAACAATTGCAAACTAATCTTTGGGAGGTATTAGTCAAACCCAGCCGTAAGGCAAGAATAGGATTGGAGTTGGTATTTTCCGATGAATTGAAAGGAGTGATATGTAAATATCGGCATGGACGAAGTGTGATGGAATTCTCTTTTCTCGGAGATTTTTTTAGTGTTTTGGAAATGATAGGACATATGCCCCTGCCTCCATATATCAAACGGTTTGATAACAGCAGGGATCATCAACAATATCAAACAACCTATGCCGCAAATCCAGGGGCAATTGCAGCACCAACCGCTGGCTTGCACTTTACACCCGAACTTTTATCCATGATACAAAAAAAAGGTGTCCAAATAGCCTATATCACTCTTCATGTAGGAATTGGTACATTCAAGCCCATCCAGACCCAGGATATTCATGATCATCAAATGGAATCAGAATATTACATCATCCCTGATGAGACAAAAGAAATTCTGATAAGTAATCCATCAAGAGTTATCGCTGTAGGCACAACCTCAGTACGAACAATAGAGTCGTTTTTTACCACCAATGCTCAGGCAGGTTGGACAGATATATTCATCTATCCAGGGTATAGATTCAAAAGAGTAGATGTCCTGATCACCAACCTTCATACCCCTCATTCTACCCCACTCATGCTTGCCAGTGCCTTTGCTGGTAAGGATATTTTGCTTGAAACATATCAGGAGGCAATAGAAAAGGAGTACCGATTTTATAGTTATGGGGACAGTATGCTGATTGTTTAATGGTTGTGATGCTTATATTTATGCGTATGGTAGTTTTTGTTGCCAAGTGGATTTTTTTATTGCCATGTGAAATTACAACGGTCAAGGAAAGAGATTCACCATGAAGACACAAAAAGTTGATAAGTTGAATAGTTGATAAGTTGAATGGTTGAGGAGTTGATAAGTGAATGAATTGATAGGGAATGTTTATGAATTATGAATCTGTGTTCCTTTAACCTATAAACTCATCAACCTATAAACCTATCAACTGTTGAATAGTTGATAAGTGGATGAATTGATAGGGAATGTTTATGAATTATGAATCTGTGTTCCTTTAACCTATAAACTCATCAACCTATAAACCTATCAACTTATGTGTTCTCTGTGGTGAATATTTTCCCCATCTCATGGTGGTGCAAATGAATACAATTCCTCTCTTTTCCATAACCATTGCCTATATCATAGGCATTGTGATGGGGAGATACATTCATATTGGATTGGGATGGATCTATGGTATTTGTTTGGTTATTGTCTGCCTGTCTATTGTATTTTCAAGGGGTAAAAATTACCTTCTTTTATTAACAACTATGGCTATCGGCTGTCTATTTTATAGCATGGATTCCCAACTCCTTCCTGCAAATCATATCAGTCATTTCATAAACTACAAGGGAACAATTATCGGAAACATTATTGATTATCCCCAAATATACAGTAACAGAACTCAATTTACCATAGAGGCAGAGTCTGTAGGGGGTATTAAGACATGTGGGAAGGTTCAGGTTGGCTTAGCATGGATGGATAATCGGTTTGAATATGGGGATAAGGTTCTATTGGTTGGAATGATACGACAACCTTTCTCTCTGAAAAATCCTGATGGATTTGATTTCGGGCAGTATCTTGCCCACCAGAAGATACTTGTTGTTTGCTGTATACAGGGGGATAATCAGATAAAAAGGATTGGCAGGGGAAGGGTAAACCCAATCATGGCATTCTCTGTCATGATAAAAAATCGGGCAGTAAAAAGCATTTATCAACTGCTTCCACAGCCACAATCATCCTTTTTGGATGGTGTTATTCTTGGGAACCGCACCTCTCTGCCAAAAAATATTCAAAAATGGTTTGCGGACACAGGCACACTACATATCTTAGCTGTTTCAGGCATGAATGTTGCTTTGGTTGTTATTACCTTTTTCTTCTTTTTTCGTCTGTTTGGGATAAGTAAGAAGCTGGCTTATTTATTGAATATCCCTATAATAATCATATTTTGCCTTGTAACCGGTTGTGTGCCATCAGTCTTAAGGGCATCCCTGATGGCGATTCTTTTCCTGATAAGCCGCAACCTGTTAGACAGGGACATAAGCATATATCATGTAATTGGATTAGCAGCATTAATCTGTCTTGTTCCATGTCCGCAAATGGTTTTTGACTTGAGTTTTCAGCTTTCATTTCTGGCTGTTTTAGGAATTGTGTATCTTACACCGTTTATATCCGAAAAACTGTTGTTTTTTCTGCCCAGATGGCTTGCCCTGATAATTGCTACAACCCTTGGGGCACAACTTGCAACCACCCCGCTTTTATCCTGTTCTTTTCACAAGATGTCCCTTATCTCTCTGGCAAGCAATGCCATTGTTGTCCCTCTGGTAGGCTTGATTACTCCTCTCGGATTAATAAGCTTTGGCTTAAACATAATTTCGTACAAATTGGCATGGCTGATTGCATATCTTAATTACTTATTGATTACCCTGTTATTAATTTGTGTCGAATTCTTTGCCTCTATTCCTTATGCCTGCATCCCTGTATCCTCGCCATCGTTTCTGGATATAGCCATCTATTATCTGGTATTAATAACCATAAGCCTCGCAAGCAAGATAGGGTGGAGAAATGTTGTATTAATCTGTTTGATAGCAGCTAACCTTTTTCTTTGGGAACAAGTAGTGCTAAGCAGAGACAAGGCTGGGCTTACAGCTACATTTTTTGATATAAAAAAAGGAAGTGTGGCGTATCTTGAATTTGAAAACAACAAGAGAATGCTGATTAATATTGATACGAAAGAAGGAGATATGGAACAGGTTGTTTTACCATTTCTTCAAGCAAAAGGGTTAAGGATGATTAATGTTGTGATAGGGGATACAGGGGCATTGGACAAAGAAATTAAAATAGGGCTAAGGTTTGGGGAAAACATTCCCTCGGGCAGAATTACTGGGTGTGGGAATGCTCCCATTTTTATAAATCCCATGGGTATTCAGATAGACCATGGCAGGGTTAGGTTTTTATTTCCAATTTCTCCATTATCAAAGGAGGGCAGCGGGTTGTTTGGATATCAGCTTGACCCATCAAAAGGCAAGCAAGTTATTCTTAATGTTCCTACGATAAAGATTGCCAGAACGCTGGAGAACAAGACTGATGCAAAAATCATGATAATAAGCAGGGGTTGTAAATGGCAGGGCGACAAAGATTCACGCATTCTCAGTATCAAAGAAGGGGGGGCAGTAATAATTACGACGGATGGGGAGGATATGAGGATAAAGCGATACGAGTTGTAGCGACAGGGTTCATCTCTGCCTGGGAGTGGTTGTCCTCCATTGGCCGAAGTAAGTACCATGGTCATATCCAATACCGTTCGGAATGATTTTATTAATATATGCAAACCAATAAATTTGTGGACATATATGGTTGGTTCGCTCCATATTTGGACCAAGGCATCCGTGATGCCGTTCTCCAAACAACGCCAACACGGTTGGCTTGCTCCATATTTTGATCAATCGTAACTACTCAGGTAAAGTAATTCACCACGGAGAACACATAAGTTGATAGGTTTATAGGTTGGTGAGTTTATAGGTTAAAGGAACACAGATTCATAATTCATAAACATTTCCTATCAATTCATCCACTTATCAACCCAAAAATAACTTGTACAGTCGTGCCACCGATTCATCTTGGCTGGCTTTGTTGTTCGTCGCTTACGAACAGTAGTATGCTCGCTTCTCACGCCTTGTCAGCCAAGCGACTTGAGTGACTCTTGGTGTACAACTTATTTTTCTTGACAAATTACTGTTATCCATGTTATTATTATTATTGGCATTTTTTCAAAAACCATACGAATATGTCAAACGAAAAATCCACAATTAGAGACAATATAAGAAAATACCGAAACAAGCTCGGCATTTCTCAAGATGTGCTTTCAAAAAAAGCAGATTTAGCTTTTCATACAATTACAAAGATAGAAGCTGGCTCTACTCCCAACCCCACTATTGACACAGTCAAAAAAATAGCGGACGCTCTCGGCGTTTCGATTGATGATTTAATGGAATAAAACTATGACAAATTCTAAAGAAGCAAAAGCACGAATAAAAATAAACAAACTGCTTGAACAAGCAGGCTGGAGATTTTTTGATAATGAAAAAGGACAAGCAAATATTTCACTTGAGCCAAATGTAAAACTTACACAGAAAAACATTGACGCTTTTGGTGAGGATTTTGGATCTACAAAAGCTTGTCCTCGACCGCGATCGGGGAACGGTTTTATTGATTTTTTATTGCTTGATGAAAAAGGTTTCCCGCTCGTTATTTTGGAAGCCAAAAAAGAAGATAAAAATCCACTTGACGGAAAAGAACAAGCAAGAAAATATGCCCATACCGAAAATGCCTGCTTTGTTATTCTCTCAAATGGCAATCTTCATTATTTTTGGGATTTGGAACGGGGCGATCCTGAAATTATCACAGAATTTCCAACGCAAGAATCATTGAAGCACAGGCAAGATTTCAAGCCTGATAATCAACGATTAGCAGACGAAGAAGTCAAAGAGGATTATATCGCTCTTACGCAAAACCCGAATTTCAAAGACGATCCTCGCTATCAAAAAAAAGAAGCGCGCGAACAATATCTTTGGGATGAAAATTTGCGAATTTTACGCCCGTATCAACTCAAAGCGGTTCACGCTTTGCAGAAATCCGCCAAAGCTGGTAATGATCGTTTTTGAATCTTGCACTTATGCGCCCCGTCTTTTCGCCTACTGATTTTATTCAGATTAAAGGCCGTGGCACAAGAAAATTTTCGTTTGAATATACCGACGAATACGGTGAAAAGCACAAAGCAACAAAAGACCATTTCAAGTTTTTCGACTTTTTCGCTAACTGCGAATACTTTGAAGAAAAATTTGATTATGATGAAGTTTTGCAATTACCTAATATCATAAAGAGTGGTACTGATATTGACTTGTCCGCCGAAGCTTTAGCGAAGGCGGATGAAATAGAAGTTTTCAATCCTGACAAAGTAAAATCTCTCACCGAAACACCCGTTGGAATTGAGGGAATGAAAGTTGATCGAAAGCTTTTTGAAAAAGCTCGCGAGGAATTGCAAAATGATTCCGAAGTAAAATCTGCTGTTGAAAACGAGCAATGGGAAAAGGCAGTGCAAATAATGCGGGACAAATACGAAGACAAACCGCAATTATTTTTGAATCTTGAAAAAATCCGCAAGAGCGAAAACCTTGATCGCCGTTTATCATGGCGTGAATTTTTAGAACGAGCTTTCGGCTTGATTGATGTTTTCAAATCCAAAGACGAAAAACTGGAAGAAGAATGCGAAAAGTTTATCTTAATCTACAAGCCCGAAAGTAAGTATGTTCCGCATATCAAAAACTATCTGAAAGCGTATGTTTCCAATGAATATTTTCGCAATGAGATAAATAATAAACGATTCCCAAGAGAATTTGCAGGCTTTACTATGGCGGAATACAAGGAATTAAATGGTTTTCGCGAAACTGTTCCGACATATGTCAAAGATTATGTTCCTGTTAATGTTTATATGAGGTAACAAAATTTTTATGAAAAAAGATAATAAACTCGTTCCCAATAATAGTGTTACCGAATTTTTGCTTTATACTACGCCCAACGGCAAGGTAAAAGTGGAGATTTTTTTGCATGATGAAAATATATGGCTGACACAAAAGCTAATTGCCTTGCTTTTCGATTGTTCTACTGACAATGTTTCTTTGCATTTAAAAAACATTTTTGAAAGCAATGAGTTGCAGGAGAAATCAGTTACCGAGGAATTCTCGGTAACTGCCAGAGACGGTAAAAAATACAAGACAAAACATTATAATTTAGACGCAATTATCTCTGTAGGGTATCGTGTAAATTCTACCAATGCCACACTTTTTCGCATTTGGGCGACGGAAAGATTGAAAGAGTATATTATTAAAGGCTTTACAATGGACGACGAACGGCTAAAAACTCCAAACTACACTTTTGGACAGGATTATTTTGAAGAGCAGCTGGCTCGCATAGCGGATATTCGCAGTAGTGAGCGCAGGTTTTACCAAAAAATCACCGATATTTATGCGCAGTGCAGTGTGGATTATGACAAAAATAGCGATGAAGCCCAGTATTTTTTTGCCACCGTGCAAAATAAATTACACTTCGCTATTTCTGGCCGCACGGCTGCCGAAATTATTAGTGATCGCGTGAGTAGTGCTAAGCCAAATGTCGGTCTCACTAACTGGAAAAACAGTCCACAGGGCGCCATACGCAAAACTGATGTGGTGGTGGCAAAAAATTATTTAAATAAAGAAGAAATTGAAGGTCTTAATAATATAGTTGAACAATATCTCATCTTTGCAGAGTCCCAAGCGAAGCGTAAACAAACTATGTTTATGCGAGATTGGGAAAGTAAGCTTGGCGAATTTTTAAAGCTTAATGATCGTGATATTTTGGGAGATTTAGGTAAAGTGAGCAATGCAGTGGCAGAAGCTTTGGCATTGGGAGAATATGAAAAATACCGAGTAGAACAAGATAAAAATTATATCTCTGACTTTGACAAGGAAGTAAAAAAGCTTTTGGAAACAAAAAGGAAAAAATAATTATGTTAGATCAAACTACAAAACGAAAATTAGACTCCGCCCGACAAATTCTTGTTGGTAAAGTTCCTGACCCAAAAGCACAGGTCGAGCAGGTCACAACTGCTCTTATCTATAAATTTATGGATGATATGGATAAGGAAAATGAAGAGGTTGGACTGAAAACTCAATTTTTTGTTGGAGACTTTCAAAAATTTTCGTGGACGAAAATTTTGGACAACAAACTTTCAGGACAAGAACGGCTTGATCTTTATGTTCAGGCAATTACGAATATGCCAAAAAATCCGCATATTCATCAATTATTTCGTAATATTTTCAAGGGCGCTTTTTTGCCATACAACGATCCTCGCACGCTATCACTTTTTTTAAAAGAGATAAACGAATTTAATTATGAACACAGCGAAAATTTAGGCAATGCTTTTGAATATCTGCTTTCCATTCTCGGAAGCCAAGGCGACGCTGGGCAATTCCGCACGCCTCGCCACATTATTGATTTTATCGTTGAAGTGGTTGACCCGAAAAAAAACGAAACAATTCTTGATCCCGCTTGCGGAACGGCTGGATTCTTGATTTCTGCCTACAAACACATTTTGAAGCAGAACAAAGACCTGCCCGCCGAAGCCTCGGCGCAGGCGGGAAATGCCCTCACGCCCGATGAAAAATTGAAGTTGATGAATAATCTTACTGGTTATGATATTTCGCCTGATATGGTAAAATTAGCACTTGTGAATATGTATTTGCACGGATTCCCAGAGCCAAAAATCCATGAATACGATTCGCTCACGAGCGAAAAGCGTTGGGACGAAACTTTTGATGTGATTCTCGCCAATCCGCCGTTTATGACGCCGAAAGGCGGAATTGTTCCTCACAAAAGATTTTCTATCCAAGCTAATCGTGCGGAGGTATTGTTTGTTGATTATATCGTTGAACATTTGACGATTAAAGGACGAGCTGGAATAATCGTGCCGGAGGGCGTGATTTTTCAATCAAATAATGCCTACACGCAATTGCGAAAAAAATTGGTTGAAGACGGTCTTTTCGCAGTCGTTTCGCTTCCTGCGGGTGTTTTTAATCCGTATGCGGGAGTGAAAACGAGTGTGTTGCTTTTTGATAATGAAATTTCCAAAAAAACAAAAAACTTTCTGTTTTTAAAAATCCAAAATGACGGTTTTGATCTTGGCGCGCAAAGACGAGAGCATAGTAAAAATGATTTACCTTTGGCTTTGGAAATTATCAAAAAATATAAATCTGCGTTGAAAAACGACAGAGATTTTGAATTGGACGAAGAAGAAAACAAAATCGCTTACCTCGTAACCAAAGAAAAAATTACCAAAACTGGCGATTATAATTTAACTGGTGATAGATATAAAGAATTCATTGATTTGACAAATCAAAAGTGGGAGATGGTGGAATTAGGCGAAGTTTGCGAAATATATCAACCAAAAACAATCACCTCAAAAGAAATAAAATCAGAAGGAAAATATAAAGTTTTCGGGGCAAATGGAGTTATTGGATATTACGACAAATATAATCATGAAGATAGCGAAGTCCTTATTACTTGTCGCGGTGCAACTTGCGGGACACTTAATTTATCTGAGCCAAATTCTTGGATTACGGGAAATGCAATGGCAATAAAGCCGAAGGATGATCTACTTAGCAAGCAGTTTCTTTTTTACATTCTGAAAAATTCAAACCTTAAATCGGTAATTTCTGGATCAGCTCAGCCACAAATAACAAGGACATCATTATCACCTTTAGAAATTCCGTTTCCACCTCTTTCCGTTCAAAAAGAAATCGTTGAGCAGATTGAGGTCAAACAAAACGCCATAGATCACGCCAAAGCGATTATTCAAAATCTAGAGAGAGACGATATTTTGGTCAAGCACTTAGAAAATTAAAAGGCGTTAAGTGGGTGGAATTGGGAGAAGTTGCAGAAGTCATTGCCGGACAGTCGCCAGAAGGAAAATATTACAACGAAACAGGCGAAGGAATGCCATTTTATCAAGGTAAAACAGAATTTTCAGAATTGTATATTGGGAAACCAAAAGTATGGACAACAAACATAACAAAAATTGCAGAGCGAGACGATATTTTAATGTCTGTCCGCGCGCCTGTTGGCCCAGTTAATATTACAACAGAAAAAGTTTGTATTGGTCGAGGTCTTGCTTCAATACGGGCAAATAAAGTGGATCAGATGTTTTTATTTAACTTTCTAAAAGCAATTGATAATAAAATTAAAGGTAATGGTGGCGCTGTATTTGACTCAATAAATAAAAAGCAAATTGAAGAATTAAAAATCCCGCTCCCATCTTTGGAAATTCAGAAAAAACTTGTCGCCGAAGCGGAAAAAGAACAGCAAATAATCAACGCAAACAAGCAATTGATTGAAATCTATGAGCAAAAAATTTGTGATGTTTTAAGGGAAGTATATGCAAACTAATAAATTTGTGGACATATACGGTTGGTTCGCTCCATATTTGGACCAAGGCATCCGTGATGCCGTTCTCCAAACAACGCCAACACGGTTGGCTTGCTCCATATTTTGATCAATCTTTATTTACGCATAATGTCAACTATTTTATTGGTTTGCATATAAAAGGAGGATAGGGGTCAAACCTTGAATGTAGAATTTAGGATATTTTCTACTCTCTTCCTTAATTCTCTTTGCTGTCTCAGTTGTTCATTCACACGAATAGCAGCTTTACCTATAGCACTTCTGCTTACTCCAAATAACTCACCTATCCTTTTATTGTTTAACCCACTATACCTTAGCTTGCTAATGTTCAGCAGTTGAAGACTGCTGACTCTGGAAGAAGTATCCTGTTGATGATGTGAATATTAGAAGATGATTTTTCAAGTAAGAGACGGGCTGTATTAGTTTCGCTAATACAGCATTGGCAAGCTAATGCACTCCGATTTGTTAAGCTCAATCGTAATTTATGAGGTAATGGAGTATAGTTACCTTGAATATTTACATCGCTGTCATCCCCTTCATCCTTAACCTCAAATCATTAGCACTATCTGCTGCAGCCATGGCATCGTCAAAGGTAATCAGATCTTTTGTATAAAGTTCATACAATGCTTGTTCAAAGCTCTGGAGACCATCCTTTGATCCGGTCTGGATAGCTCCTCGAATTTGATTGATTTCTCCCTTTTTGATAAGGTCTTTAATTCGTGGGGTAACCAGCATAATCTCTATGGCTGCAACACGGCCATTTCCATCTGCTCGAGGGATTAATCTTTGGGAAATAATAGCCTTTAGATTTAAGGAAAGCTGCATAAGGATTTGGGGATGCATCTCTCCGGGATAGAATTGAAGCATCCTTTCTATAGCTTGAAAAGCATTGGTTGAATGCAGCGTACTCAGCACCAAATGTCCTGTTTCAGCAAAGTATACGGCTGCCGAAACACTCTCTATATCTCGCATCTCACCAATAAGGATAACATCCGGAGCCTGTCGCAAGGCATTTTTCAATGCTGAACCATATGCTTCCGTATCAATTCCAATCTCTCGCTGGCTGACAATGGCTTTTTTATCCCGATGAACAAACTCAATCGGGTCCTCAATGGTAATAATATGTCCACCCTCTGTCTCATTTCGATGATTAAGCATAGCCGCCAGTGTGGTAGACTTGCCAGAGCCTGTAGAGCCAACGACTAATATCAATCCCCTCTTGTCTAAGACAAGCTCATTTAATATTGGTGGTAGATTAAGCTCTTCTACATTTGGAATTTGAGTTTTTACCCTGCGAAAAACTATTCCTACGGTTCCTCGTTGACGATAGATATTACATCTGAACCTGCCAAGCTCAGGATAGTTAAAGGCAAGGTTCATCTCATTTGCTCGTGCAAACTCCACCTGTTGTTCATCACCCATCACCGCATAAGCCAATCTTTCTACATCCATAGGGCTAAGCCTTGCAAGATCCTGAACAGTTTCTCCTGATACCCTGTATGTAGGAGGGGTATCAGCCTTGAGATACAAATCAGAGGCATCCAAAGAAACTACTTTTCCTAATAAATCAGCTAATAACATTATAACTCCTTAAGCGTTGGGGATATGAAATGTATATGTAACTACTCAGCTATCAAGAGATAACTACGAATCGACAGGATCCTTCTTCTCCTTGTCATTCTGGCTTGTCCAGAATCCTTCTTCTTATCCGATCACATCTGTCGTACTTAACAAAGAAGGATTCCCGACAAGCGGGAATGACAGATCACAAAGGGGAAAAATTCTGATTCACAAATTCATTCTGATTATTAATTTTCGCGGTTTTTCGCGTATTTCGTAGTTTTTCCGTCCAATATAGCTACAAGTAGTTACTGTATACCTTTGTGTCTTGAGTGGTAAATTCCTTTACCTGAGTAGTTAC
>Ga0210044_10000945_pt1 | contig 44338 bp, 56 predicted proteins | sample CryGey13umfilter_2_FD_183959 | JGI IMG/M metagenome (GOLD analysis project Ga0210044, IMG submission 183959) | Groundwater microbial communities from aquifer in Utah, USA - Crystal Geyser 4/9/14 3 um filter (SPAdes) (version 2) | ecosystem: Environmental > Aquatic > Deep subsurface >... | reverse complement strand
ATTGGGCCGACTTGGAAAAACGGACGGTCGCCGGTCAATTTTCCAGATTCACCAAGGTCCGCGCCGCGAAGGTTCGCGCCGTAAAGGTTCGCGCCGCGAAGGTTCGCGCCGTAAAGGTCCGCGCCGCGAAGGTTCGCGCCGTAAAGGTCCGCGCCGTAAAGGTTCGCGCCGTAAAGGTTCGCGCCGTAAAGGTCCGCGCCGCGAAGGTTCGCGCCGTAAAGGTCCGCGCCGTAAAGGTTCGCGCCGCGAAGGTTCGCGCCGCGAAGGTCCGCGCCGTAAAGGTTCGCTTTCGCGTTTATCGCGGCGGCCAAAGTAATTGCGACGCTGTTGTCTTCGCATTCATGTGAGAACAAGATTTGCAGATAAAAGCGGCTTTTGATTTCAATCTTCATGGTGTACCTCTCCAGGTGGTTAAAAATATGTCACGGGTAAATTATAGCTAAATTATTTATCTAGCGTCAACAAGTTTTTCAGCGGCTTGGATTACGGCCGCCGCTTTCTTGATGCTCTTGACCCGCCGGGCGCCCCGGTAGAAATTCCAGCGGAAGCAATCGCCCCGACCACTCATAGCGCACCAGCAAGCCCGCGGGGCCGCAAATCAGTGTCGCCATGTTGGTGAAGTGGCCGGGGCTCATAGATGCACGGGCGCCAGGGGGAACGGCACGCGGTTATGGTTGTTGGCCTGTTCGTAGGCTTTGGCGGCTTCCGCGGCCCCTTGGATGGCACGGGCGGGGCTGTCGGTCTTGACAAAGAGGCGGGGCTTTCCGCCGTCCGGCAATACCAGATTGTTGACGCGACCTTCCACAAGGGCGGGATGGTAGGCATACCCCAGGTCGTTGAGCATTTCTTTACGTTTGGAATGCGTGACGCGGCGGGCAACCCCCAGGCGTTCCAGCAGGCGGTCGAGTTGAATTGACGATATCCAGCCCCCGCAAAAGCCGGGGAGCCCTTGGGCGATGGCTTCGTGTACCTCTTGTTCGACGCCGCCCGTGCTGGCGCTGATAGCGGCCGCGGTGCTGGTGGTGACTGGTGCCCGTTGGCAATGTGTGGCCGGGTTGTATTCGTCAGGGATTGGGAACGTGTGGAGCAAGTCCGAAACAATGGCGTAACCGTCAGCCCGGAGCCAGTCATAAAGGCGCGGGAAGTAATCACCATCCATGCCGTCGCGCTTCAAGTCTTCGGCCTGTTGTTGGGCACTGAATAGCAGGCAGAACCGGCGGTCGTTTTTGGTCTTCCTTACGGCGTCTTGGTGGTTGCTGTTGAACATGAAATTGCCGCACACGTCCGCGCTGATTTGGTCGACGCCCTTGCCTTCAATTTCCAGGCCGTCGCCGCCGGTAATCATGGGTTTCAACTCTTCGATAATTTCGCGCTTTTGGTCCGGCACGTAAATATCTTCCACGCCGTAAAAGAGTTTCCCAATCATCCATGAATTGAATTGCGCGGCCAGCTTTGACGCCTTGGGCCAATGGACATAACGGCGCCCCACGGCTTCCGCAACGCACCGGGTGAACAGGGTTTTGCCGTTACCTTCAACGCCCTGCAGAAGCGGCGCCCATTGGAATTTAACGCCCTTGTGTTGCACGCATGCGGCCATGTAGCACAGCAGGATAAAGCGGTCGCGTTCGTCCGGTAACACCTTTGCCAAGTGATTGAGGAACGGGGAGCCGTCCCCAGCTTTGCGCGGAACATCGACCGGCCAATAGGTGTTGACAAAGGTTTGGCCCCCGCGCTGCACCAGGGAGCCGGGCGGCAAGTCAGGTCGGAAGCATGGGGCATTTGCACGCGGGCAGCGGTAAGCCTGGCTTTGCGTGAAGGCTTCCCATGCGTCCTTTGTTGTCTTTTCGTTCGCGGCATCCATGGTGAAGGTGTAGCCGCCAAAATGAACTTTGAATTGCTCCGGCTTGAGCATGACGCCGCCAGGCACTAGGACGCGGTGAAGGTCTTGAACGTAGACGCAACCGGCGAACAGTTGCAATTGCATGTCGTTATTCACGAAGCTGGCGCCCGTCACCATGGTCGGCCGGGGCGGTTCGGTGCTGGCGCTGGGTGCCGGGCTTTCTGGCGCACCGGCCACAGGTTCAAGGGCCTTGTCGGTCAGCACTTCAAATTGACGGCCCACGGCGCCCAGGATGGTGCGGGGCAAATAGTCTTCACGTTCCCACTTGTCACGGGCCAGCTCGGAACGGCGCATAAGCCTATCAATCCGGGCGCAATCTTTGCCCGTCCAAAATGCCAAATGTTGCGCCAGGGCGGCGTCGGCGCTACTGGAATCATAGCCGCGGGCGGGGTCAGGGTAGGCGCGGGCCAGGGCTTCCATGTTGCCCGTCCACAGGTCCGCAAAGCTGGCCCGGCCCCCAAATGCGGAAGCCGTGGATTGTGACCGCAACGCCCGGCGGATAAGTTCGTCGTCGTCGGTAGGTCCGCGCCATTCGGCGGCCGGGCCTTCGGTCCATCCTTGTTCCATGGCTTGCGCGGCGTCCGGCGGGAAGTATTGCGCGACCAGGCTGGGTAGTAGATGCGTAAAGTCCGCGGCGGCGTTACCGCTGGCGCTGGTGCCCGTGAGTGCAACGAAGCGCCCGGAATGGTAGAACTCAAGGCCCAGGGCTTCATTTTTGCAACCATGCAGGGGCGGGCGGCCGCTTCCGAAAATATGCAAGCCCCGGCCGCTTTGGCTCACTTCCACAGCGGCGCCAGCAAACGCCCCACAAAGCACCTTTGCTACCGGGGACCAATCGGAACCGTCGGGCAATAGGCAACCATCAAGGTCGATAAACCAAAAGGGGTCGGCTTCCGTGAAAACGAACCCCACGCCGTAGGAGCCACCCAGCGTCGTGGCGGCGGCAATGGCGGTCGCGTGGTCCGTCCAAAAGGAGGGGTCGTGCGCGGATACCACACGGCCGGAGCGGAAGTCGGCGGGGAATTTGTCAGTTTTGCCGGGGCGTGTTCGGCTGGGTTGCGCCATATAAACAATAAATTGTCGATATGCACCCATTGGCCCTAAAGCTGGTGGAAGTTCGCGCATTGGTCAACCTGCCAGGGTTTCGAGTGCGCGGGCCTTCAACTCCGGGTCGGCTTTCTTTGCATAGCTGTCACCGGCCGCCAAACCTTGGGCGACGACGGACAGGTTCGCGGCCTTGATTGCGTGGCGCATGATGGTGCGTCGAAACGTAATCATGGTGCCGAAATATTTTGAAATAAGCCCTTCGGCGCATTGGGCTTCACGGGCGACGGCTTCGCGTGTCAGCTTTGCCCAGCCCCCAGGCTGTCCGGCGACCTTCACGGCGGCATCAATGATTTGTTCTTTTCGGTTGTCAGGGTGTAGGCGCATGGTAAGGGTATCCGGTGAATAGTTGGTGCATTATGCGTTATGGTGACGGGGCCGTCAACGGTCAGAGAGAACAAACCCGGCACGTTTCGTCGCGCTTGCTCTTGCGGATTGGGCGCCCACGCTCAAACTCTTTTGCAAGGTCGACAAGGCTTGCGGGCCAGGTATCACGACCAGGGCTTCGGAACGTGTGGCCGTAGTGCATTTCCACGGCGGCCCCCCCTCCAATATTCAAAGGGGTTATTTAGCCAAAGGTCGCGCCATTCCCCAAGGCGTTGGAAAGGGCATACGGCGCAATCAGTCCGCGTCGGCACGCAAATTCCCCGGTCGTCAAGATAACTGTAAACCTCCTTTATGCCCCAATCCCATTCCCGCATGGGGAACCGCGACACAATATCTTCACCAAAAAGACCTTGGCGCAATTCTTCGTCGGCCCGGAGTCCAACATATAACACGGAACCGGCTGGCAAACTCTCGAAATATTCTATGGTCGGTTCAATCTTCAAAACGCGGGTGCAAAACCTGGCGCGAAAATTGGGCAGCATTTGGGTTTCATCAATCAACCCATAAAGGTCGGTATGGTAGGCGACGCGCTTTATTGGCTTACCCAAAAGCTGTTCCATGCGTTCAAGGTGGTCGAACAGTTCGGGAAGTTCGTTGCCGGTGTAATTGCAAATGAACTCATAGTCGCGGGGTTCAACTTCCATCAAGCGCAACGCCAGCGCCGTCGAATCCTTACCGCCCGATAGAGCAATCACATGCTTGGGTTTATCGTAATCGACGCAAGTACCACAGGCGTCGCATGCGACCTTATCAGCATCAACAACCGGCAAAATTTCCCCACATTCCGGGCATGTTTGAATTTTCATAGCGTGCCCTCTCCGGTGCAAAAGGCCGCGTCGCCGCCGGAAGCCGTGACCAGTTGCGCCCAAGCCAGTTGCGCCAGTTCGTGCGCGTCCCCGGTATATTGCCAGCCAACCTTTTTGCATTCGCGGGACACGAAGACGGCCACACATTGCCCGACGTGGTGTTGCTCAATTTGCAGCGGCCGCCAGCCGATAAGGTCCGCCGATTTCATAACCTCGTTGACCTGTTTGGATTCGTTCGCCAGGCCATACCGCACCGGCACGCCACGGGAATCAATCAGGGCGCCGACGTTGTTGCGGAACAGGCGCACCCCCTTGCGTGCCGCTTCCAGGCGCACAGCGGATTGCACGGCCGCTTCACTGGTGCCCTTGACGGTCGGCGGTAGATCGTGGCCGCCGTTCATGCCAAAGAGGGCTTGCAGTTCGTGAAGGGCTTGCATGCTTACACCGTGCCGGGCGGCCCATTGGTAGACGTGGGGTGTCATGCGGGAGCCAATGTCGTGAGATAGTAGGGGGCAACTTCGCCAGCAGGATTGCCACCCCAAGGCATGGCGGCAAAAGCCGCGTCGCTCACCTCTCGATAGCTGGCACCAGTTGCCACCACGTCCCCGCCGTCATGCTTGATTGCATACCATGTCGACCCGGCCTGTTTATGTTCGCACGCTCCGGCATAGCCGCAACCCTGGCCGCCAACAAGAATTTGCCCACACATGGCGCCGCGACCTATCATGCCGCGAACGGCGCATTTGTTTTCCATGATTGCCCCTTAAAGTTGATTTGCAAAGTATGACGCGGCGTTGACGGTTCCGTCAATTCCATTTTTTGCAAGCTCGACGCGGACACGTTCGGCAAGCTCCCCGGCGTCCTTTGCGTTGAGGGTTTGCGCGTTGGCGACGTCGATGCCGAATCGGTGATAAAACCGGCGGTAGCTTTCAGACTCTCCGCGACCTTGGGCACTCTCAAGGCCAGCCCACCAGGCAATCACGTTCCGCAAATTGTTTTGCGACTCCCGGCGTTCCCAATGGCGTCGCTTGACCGCTCCCACCACTTCCGGGGCCGCACCGTATGGAATGACCGGGTCGCCGTCAATGCGCCCAATCTCCCCGCGCAAGGCGGCCAGGGTTTCGGCGTCCAGTTCCAGCAAGTCACCGTCGACAAACTCCGGGGCGCTCCGGGATGGCGGCGGCGGGTAGTGGCCGCAATATGGGCAGCATTTATAAATTCGCTCATAGGGCTGGATGCACTCAGGATTGACGCACACACGCATGGGGATGGCGTCAGACTTGCCGCCGCTTTTGCGGTCCCGACGGTTCAATGACCATTCGCGCTTTGCATCCGGGAGCCCGTGGCGTAGCACGTTGCCCACATGGTCAATGATGTAGGCGACCGGCTTTTCGCTGGCGGCAATCGCGGCCTTGCGTTGGGCGTCCGTCAAATGGGCATGCACGGCCCCGGCTGCTTTGGATAGCATCAAACGCAAGGCCCGGCCAAATTGCTGGCAGAACAGGGCGAACGATTCCGTCGGCCTGGCGAAGCTCACGACCTCAATTGCTGGAAGGTCGAAGCCTTCCCCGAACAAATCCACATTGACAAGCTGCAGGATTTCCCGCGCCTTGAAGCGCCGGAGAATTTGGGAGCGTAGGGCGTCCGGGGTTTTGGCGCTCACCACTTCCGCGGGCACACCGGCCGCACGGAACGCCGCCGCAATTTCGGTCGCGGCTTCCACATCGACGGCGAACGTGACGCCCAATTTACCCGGCGTCAGCTTGAGATAATGCGCCACCACGTCCCCGGTAATGTGGGATTTGTGGACGGCCTTGCGGAGTTGGTCCGCGTTGAAGTCCCCGGTCGCCTGGCTCAAAGCAACTTGGGTAAGGTCAAGGTCGGACGGCGGCGCAAAAATGCGGTAATCCGTTAAATACCCCATGTCGATAATGTCCCGCATGGATGGCGCCAGCACCATTGCGTCGACCAGGCCGTCCGCGTGCCGCCCCAGGCCCTTACCGTCCGCCCGGAGTGGTGTAGCTGTTGGGAGCAACGACCGCGCATTGGGGAACATTTCGGCGGCAATGCCCCACTTGTTCGTTTTTAGGACGTGGTGCGCTTCGTCTTGCACCACAAGCCGCACTTGCTTAAACCATGGGTCCGAAGCGTCCATGCGTATGACGGTATCAACGCCGCCGACCCCGGTCTTCGCGTTCGGGTCAAAGAAGCTGTAACCCAATTCCGCAACCTGCAGCGCACTTATGACCCTAATTAAGTTTGAACCTTTTTTAGCGCCAGCAATCCTATGTCTTACACCGTTACGCGCCAGGGCAATGGAAATTTGGCTTACCAGTTCTTGCCGGTGCGCGATGGCAATAGATGCGCCCGGTTCGTCGTAAAGCACCTTTGACAGAATCACGGTTTTACCGGACCCCGTGGCGGCCACAGGCATGACATTTAGCGCCCCACCGTGCCAGGCTTCGTACACGCGGCGCTCAAGTTCGGCTTGAAATGGGCGAAGTTCGACCGGCATTTAGTGACCCCTCCTTTTTATTGATAATTCGCAAAGGTAAATCATTTATCTATTTTCCGACTTGAATTTGTTGACGATGCCGTCAATAATGAAATTGTACGCTAACCCACCAGGAGAAACCAGCATGAACAAGCCTAAGACAGTAACAATCAGCGCGGACGTCGCCAAAGCCCTGGCGCTCGGTAATCTGAATGCCGACCAAGTTTTGCGCGAAGCCTTGAAGCTCAAGCCCGAAGGCTTGACGACTGCGGAAGGCGTGACCTTCCCCGAAGGTACGGCATTGCTTGCGTGGTACAAAGACCGTCCGTATTGGGGCCATGTGAAAGACGGCATGATTGAAATACAGGACGAACGGTTCACCAGCGTATCCAGCGCCGCCGGAAAAATCACACACCGGCCGACGAACGGCTGGGACTTTTGGCAAGCCAAGTTGCCCGGCAAAGGTGACTTTGTACGCATCAGCAAATTACGCACAAGCACCGAAGGCAACGGGAAGCAGCACTAGGCGGCGGTTTGCGATATCTGCCGACCCGGCTTCTTTCTCAAAGCCGACGAAGCCGAAGCCCTCTAGTTTTGCAGCAACGCCAAACGAACCCGACCCGGCGAACAGGTCCAGCAAAGTGCCGCCGGGCGGGCAAATGAGGCGGGCCAGGTAGCGCCCCAAGGCGATAGGCTTAACGGTCGGGTGGGTGTTGTCGGCGCCCTTTTCGCGCTTGCTGGCCTTCGCGCAATAGTGAAACAAGGCGGCTTCCAAATCGTCTTGAGTGAAGGCGCATTGCTGATAAAACCGGGCGGCGCTTCCAGCGTCCCCGCGGGGCTCCGCGCTGGCGACACGCTCCCGGAAGTTGCCCACCTGGCCGTCGCTGGCCGGGCTTCCTTCGGTGCCCCGCACTGGTGCTTTTGCGCCGGTTGCTTGCGGGAACATTGCCAGCACTTCCGGCGACCCGTCATGAATGAAATTTGCAGGCCAACGCCCTTCCTCACCCAGCACACGGGCGGCCGGATTTGCGCGGCTGGTGTTCATGCCCCACCCGTCGGCCCCGTCATGCTGGCTTACGGCCATGGTGCGAAGCTGGGAAGCGTCCGCCGCTGGGTCAATGGCAATCCTGCAGCCGTCAATATTGAGCCCGCCCACACCATGCGCCAGCACGTTGGCGGCCACAGTGCCCAGTGCCAGCGGCTTGCGGGCTACGCAAATCGGTTCATGCGCTGGCTTTAGTGCCGTGCCCCAGCCTTCCCAAATTTGCGCGGCCAGGGTAGCCGGTGCGGTAATGTCGAAACTCTCCCCGAAGCCGTACCCTTCGTCGCGTCCGGTTGCCGCCCGGTATTGCTGGCCCACCACTTGACGGTCGGCCCCTGCCAGCTTGTCCAGCGCCTTGGAAATGTCCAAAGACTTGGGGAACCCGGAGCCGTAGACCCACATGATGGAATCCCGAATTTCCGCCCCGGCGTCTTCAATGGCGCATGTCATCCGGTGATAGGTGCGCGACCCGGAGAATGCCAGAATGTGGCCGCCGGGCTTCAAGACCCGCAAGGCTTCGCGCCACATGGCGACGTCGTAGGCGATGCCGGAGCGGTCCCAGGCGTTGCCCATAAATCCGATTTCGTAGGGCGGGTCGGTAAGGATGGCGTCGACGCTGTTATCAGGAAGCATTGCCAAACCGTGGCGGCAATCTAAGTTCAATATCATTTTTATTTAACCCGTGTTGACGATTGCGTCATTATCGGCAACAATAGCCCCGCGGTCAATGCTCGCATTCAACTTTAGGAGAATTTTTACATGTCCATGCAAATCACCGTCGACCCTTCCGGGCTGACTCAGGAACAACGCGAAGCCGTCGCGGGCTTCATTCTGGCTTACCCGTCCAAGGCGTGCGGCGGCACTTGCCACACCAGCGTCGCGGCTGAGATTCACGACAACACGGAAGCCGTAACCCTTCGCGTGCCGACCGCCGTTGCCGCGGCCGTTGCAGCAAATCCAGTCGGCGCCGTGCTGGCGTTGAATGATGAAATTGCGCACCTTGCCAAAGAGGGCGGCGAGTTCGACGCTTCCGTGGCATTCGGCGCCCCGGCTGGCGATGCCAACGCCGCGGCCGTCTTCGGGAGCGCCCCGCCCCCTTTGCCCCTTGGGGCAACCGCTGCCCCCTCTATTGCGGTTGCCGCTCCGTCCTTGACTGCCCCCGCGGATACGACGGCGACTACTTTTGCCGCGATACCGACCGCCCCCGTACCCCCTGCACCGAACTCCGCACCCGCGGCGGCGATTGCTGCACCCCAAACCGGGAGCCCTGTCGGCGCCGTTGATTTGGACAAAACCGGCTTGCCGTGGGATGGCCGCATTCATGCCGAAAGCAAAGCCAAGATTGCCGACGGCACATGGCGCAAGAAACGCGGCGTCGACCCGGCGCTGGTTGTCACGGTTGAAGCTGAATTGCGCCAGGTTATGGGCGCCGCCCCCGCCGCCCCCGCCGCCCCTTTGGCTCCGGTCGCCCCTATCCCTGCCCCACAGGCGGCGACTGTGACAATGCCGACCGCTGGGGTTGTCTCTTCGGCCGTAGCTGTCCCCGCGCCCCCGACCGCACCAGTGGCCCCGGTTGCCCCACCGCCGCCCGCGCCTTTGGCCGCTCCGGTCGGTGAAGTGCCGCAAGACGCCCGCGCCCAATTCGTGGGGCTGGTGGGCCGCGCTTCCGCTGCAATCCAGGCGGGCAAGGTGACGCAAGCCGAAATAACGCAATGCTGCGCCGCCGCTGGCGTGCCCGCGCTGCCCCTTTTGGCAAACCGTCTTGACCTTGTGGCCCAGGTTGCCGCCAAGGTCGACGCCATGATTGCGGCCCGATAATGTCAGGCGCCCATTCAGTCTTGCCGCCTTCCGGGGCGGCGGCCTGGCGCCGTTGCGGCCTTTGGGTCGCAATGAATCAGGCTTACCCGAAACCGGACACGCCGGAGAGTATGGAAGGCAACGCGGCCCATTGGGTCTTTGCCGAAATGCTGGCCGGGCGCATCGTTTGTGAAGGCTTGATTGCGCCTAACGGCGTGGTCGTGACCGAAGAAATGATTGAAGGCGGGGAACTGGTTGTCGAAACCGTCCGCGCCCGCATGCCCGTCGAACGCTTCGGGGCGCCCCGTGTGGAAGAGGCGGTCGCTTGCTCACGCATTCACCCGCAATGCTGGGGCACGCCGGATATTTGGGCGTTCTCCGTTTCGCCGCGGGTGCTGGAAGTCATCGACTACAAATTCGGCCACCGCTTTGTCGATGAATACGAAAATGACCAGGGCGTCGCGTACATCACGGGCATTGTGGATATGCTGGCGGAAAAGTTCGGGGAAGGTCCGGGCCTGTTCGACCAGCATTGCAAAGTTAATTTTACGGTAATTCAGCCGCGATGCTTTTACAAGGGTTCGCCGGTTCGCACTTGGTCAATTATGGCGTCGGAACTTCGCGGCCACATCAATTTATTGACCGGCGCGGCGGCCGTTGCCCTGGCTCCAAATCCGCCCGCCGTGACAAATTCGGAGTGCGGAGATTGCCCCGGCCGCCATGCGTGCCCAGCCTTGCAAAAGGCAGCTTACTACGACGCCGAATTTGCCGTTAAATCGTCCCCCGTGGAGTTGCCGCCAGCGGCCGCAAGCCTTGAATTAAAGATGCTGGAACGGTCCTTAGAACGGTTGCAAAGCCGCGTCGAAGGGATGCGCGAAGCCGTGGGGGCGTACATTCGGCAAGGTCATTCCGTGCCCTGGCATCGTGTGGAACAGGGGTACGGTCGCCAGCAATGGACCATGCCCGTCGAACAAGTTTTGGCTATGGGTTCGCTCATGGGCGTCGACCTTTCAAAGCCTGGCGTAAAGACCCCGAAACAAGCCGTTAAGTCGGGTGTTGACGAAGCCGTCATTAAGGCTTATAGTGTGACTCCATTGGGGTCGATCAAATTAGTTCCCGATAATCCAGCCGATGCGCGTCGCGTCTTCGGCACTTCAACTTAATAGGAGTTTTCCAAATGGCAAAAGTAAATATCACTTCCCCGGTCGGCCGCATTGTCATGGGGTCGCTGTATGACCCCAGCACCACGGACGCCGAAGGCAAACCGCTGGTCGTCAAGACCGGCCCCAATGCAGGCCAGCCCCGCGTCAACTACTTTTTCGCGTTGGCAATTCCGAAGGGTGCGGAACCGCATTGGGCGCATACCCCTTGGGGGCAACAAATTTGGGCCGTCGGCAACCAGGCGCACCCCAACGCCGCACAGTCCCCCGCGTTCGCTTGGAAGATTGAAGACGGCGATTCACAAATCCCGAACAAGAAAGGCCGCAAACCTTGCGATAACGAAGGTTGGCGCGGTCATTGGATTTTGAAATTCTCCGGCGGCTTTGCCCCGAAGGTATACCAGCAAGAGGGCGCCGGTTACGTGCAAGTCATGCAAAAAGACTTTTGCAAGCCTGGCTATTTCGTTGAAGTGGCATTCAGCGCCGACGGCAACGGTTCGACCAGTCAGCCGGGCGTCTACCTCAATCACAGCATGGTTTGCTTCCGCGCCTACGGTCAGGAAATTCAATTTGGCCCGGACGTGTCGTCGGCTGGCTTTGGTCAATCGGCCTTGCCCGCTGGCGCAAGCATGACGCCGCCCGCTGGCGCAATCCCAATGCCACAGGCTCAAGCCCCTGCAGCCGCTCCGGCGCTCCCAGGTGCCCCGGCTGGCTACATGCCGCCGCCAGTGCCCGGAATGCCCGCCGGTGTACCCGTGCTGCCTGGCGTGCCCATGGGTGCCCCGGTTGCCGCCTATGCGCCCCCGGCCGTCCCTGGCATGCCTGCACCCATTCCGGTGACGCCTAACCCGATATTCGTGCAAGTACCGCCCCCAGCGGCCCCAATGGCTCCCCCGCCAGCGCCGCCCGCCCCGGTGGCGCCGGTTCGCCAAATGACCGCGGCGGCCAATGGTGCAACGTATGAAGCCTACATTGCCGCCGGATGGAACGACGCGCAACTTGTGGCAAACGGCTTGATGGTTGCCTAACTCAAACCCCTGGCCCTTCGGGGCCGGGCTCACTTTTGGAATTCAAAATGAAGATGAACGACAACAAATTGGCCGTGTCGTGCGGCAATGAACTTGTACGGATTTGCCACGGTGCCAGCGTGGCCGCGGGCTGGTGGAATGATTTGGAAACCGGGGCGCCGATTATCGACCGGCCCCATGTTGTGGGTGAAAAGCTCATGCTCATTGTTTCGGAAGTGTCCGAAGCCATGGAAGGCCACCGCAAGAATTTACCCGACGACAAGCTCCCGCACCGCCCTATGGTTGAAGTGGAACTTGCCGACGCCGTGATTCGCATTGCAGATTTGGCGGGCGCCTTGGGTCTTGATCTTGGCGGCGCTATCGCTGAAAAACTGGCATTCAATGCCACACGGCCGGACCATAAGCCGGAAAATCGCAAACTTGAAAACGGCAAGAAGTATTGATTATGAGTAAATGGGATGCCCGTTTTATTGCGCTGGCTTCGCTTGTTGCCAGTTGGAGCAAAGACCCGTCGACCCAGGTCGGCGCCGTGATTGTCGACCAAGACAAACGCATTGTTTCGACTGGCTTCAATGGCTTTCCGCAAGGCGTTGATGATTCCCCGGTTGACCGTGAAGTCAAATTGCTGCGAACGATTCACGCGGAAGAAAACGCCTTGCTCTTTGCGCGGCGTAATGTCACGGGTATGACCATTTATGTGACCCGGCCGCCGTGCGCCAGGTGCGCGGCAAAGCTGATTCAAAGCGGCATTGCCCGCGTTGTGTATCCGTTGCCGCCGGTCGACTTTATTGAACGCTGGGGAATTGAAATGCACCAAGCGCAATTGATGTTCAACGAATGCGGCACGCAAATTACGGCGCTGGGGGAATGATGCAAATTGCCCCGCCACCGCCCCCACCGGCCACCGCAAGCCGCCCCGTTGCCTTTTACGATACCGAATGTTTCCCAAACTATTGGCTGTTGAAGTTCCGCCCCCGTGGCGGCCAGGCGTATGGCTTCCGGCTTCGTGCGGGTCAAGCGTTTGACCAGGCCACGGCCGCCCGCATTCGGCTACTGTTCGACGCCTTTTGCGCGGTTAGTTTCAACGGCAATTATTACGACGTGCCCATGATTACCGCGGCCCTCTCCGGCTACACCGCGGAGCAATTGAAATGGCTTAACGACCGCATCATTGTTGAAAAGGTGAAGCCGTGGGAATTGGGCTTGCCTGAATGGAAGCCTTCGGACCATATCGACGTCATGGAAGTGGCGCCAGGTGCCGGAAGTCAAAAGCAATACGCCGGGCGCATCCATTGCCCCACCATGCGCGACCTACCCTATGACCCAGGCCATTACGTGACCGAAGCGGAAATTGTGGAAGTCGACGCCTATTGTGAAAACGACCTTGCCGTCCTTGAAGCCCTCTTTGATGCCCTGGCCCCGCAAATTCATCAGCGGGTCGCACTGAGCGCACGCTATGGCATTGACTTGCGGAGCAAATCGGATGCCCAACTAGCCGAAGCCGTATTGAAGCGTCGATGCGAACAGGCCACAGGGCAACGCATTTTTAAGCCGGAAATTGATTGGAATTTGCGCTTTCGTTATAAGGTGCCGCCGTTTATTTCCTACGGCTTGCCACAGCTTCAAAAGGCGCTTGAATTGGTGCGCGAATCCGTTTTTATGCTGGGGCCAAAAGGTACGGTCGAAATGCCGCCACAGCTTGAAGGTTTGCTTATCACGATCAACCAGTCGACCTATAAAGTGGGCATTGGTGGATTGCACAGCCGGGAAGAAACCATTGTCCACCGCTCCGACGAAAATTGGGTTTTGCGGGACAATGACGTCGCCAGCTATTACCCGTCGTTGATTCTCAATTCTGGCGAATGGCCCCCAGCACTTGGGCAAACCTTTTTGCAGGAATATGAGGCCATCAAAAACGAACGCCTAGCCGCCAAAGAGTTGCAAGGTAAATTGAAGAAAGCCGGACGCACTGAGGGTGAAGAATACGAAGACGCGAAGGTCGGCAACGAAGGCGGCAAGATTATGATTAACGGGACTTTTGGCAAGACCGGGAGCCCGTACAGCGTTCTATTTGCGCCGACCATGTTGATTCAAACAACAATCACGGGCCAATTGTCCCTTTTGATGCTGATTGAATGGCACGAAATTTACGGCATTCCGGTTATCAGCGCGAACACCGACGGCGTCGTTATCAAGTGCCCCCGCGAAAAAGTGCCCGTGAGTGAAGCCCTGATTGCCGAATGGCAAAAGCGCACGGGGCTGGAAATGGAAACAGTGGAATATCAGGCGGTCTACTCCCGTGACGTGAATAATTATTTTGCCGTGAAGACCGACGGGGAAGTGAAGCGCAAAGGGGAATACAGCAAAGCCGGATTAGTGGAGAAAAAGAACCCCGACGTCGAGATTTGCGCGGACGCCGTGGCCGAATTCTTGTCGAAGGGTACGCCCATTTTTTACACGATTGCAGCATGCCGGGACATTCGCAAATTTGTGACCATTCAAAAGGTCAACGGCGGCGGCGTGAAAATGTGGGGCGAAGGGCCGCGCAAGGGCGCCAGGGTCATGGATATGGTCGGCACGTTGCAGGCGTGCGGCTGGGTCAAAGAGGGCCGCAAGTGGCGCAAGGGTGACAGTGTGACGGATGCGACCACAGCTTACGGCACATGCTTCCAGCCGCAAACGCCGGAATACTTGGGCAAAGTGGTGCGCTGGTATTACAGCACCCAAGCGCCCGGCCCCATCGTGTATGCCAGCAACGGCAACACCGTGTCGCTATCCTATGGCGCCCGGCCGTGCATGAACTTGCCGGAGCAATTCCCGGACGATATCGACTATGCGTGGTACACGTCCAAGGCCGAAGCGATGTTAAAAGATATTGGGTTTTATGCGTTGACGTAGGTAAATTATTGATCTACAATCAGCCCATCAACTCAACAAGGAAGCGGACATGCTCAAATTCAAAATTACAGTCGACGGCCATGAATATGAAGGCGTATTTGCTCACAGTTGCGACGCGGTCATTGATGCCGCCGAACGCTTCCCCGGTGCCCGCCGCATCAGCGTAAAGCCATGCTAATTTTGCATCCCGGCCTTATGGCGTCAATGGACGACGACCACTTAATCCGGTCGCTTGAGTGCGAACCGGCAATTATGCGGACGCCGGTCGAATTGGAACTTATTGCCCGTTGCGAACGCCTGGCGGACGAATTGGCCGAACGCCCCGAAGTCGACACGATTGAAGCCCGCGTATCGGAAGCAATCGCCCAATACCCGGAAGAGGATTTTTTAGAAAAGCTGGCCGACCGGGTCTTTGAACTTGGCGAAAAGCTCCGGGGTGACAACAAGGCGGAAGCCCACGCGATAGCCAAAGAACTTAGCGAACTTGGGCAAACCGTGGCGAATGCCGCCGCCTACGGGCGGGAAGAATTGGACCAGATACTTAACCCGAAAAAGGAGAAATGACCATGTGTAATCAAAATTGCAACCAGGGCCGGAATTGTACTTGCGGCCCGCGCTGGGTGCCCAAGTGGCATTTTTGGGCGGCGCTTGCGGCCGTGGTGATTGTTGCCACATTGGCGGCCACGGGGGCGCATGCGGCATGCGTCAGAATCGCCGCGGACGGTACGGAAGGCCCTTGTCCTGTCCAAGTGCAACGGGAGCCCGTGGCGGCCCCACAGCAGGCCAGCGCGAACCCTTGCCAACTTGGCGGCATGCTGGCTTATGAAGCCTATTTGCGGGCCACTCCCGACGCCATGTGGCCGTCGGCCAATCGCTTGCATTACGCTGTCGATTATTTGGGGGACATGATGGTCGCCAAACATGACAGGGCGGTCGCTCACAGGGGCGTCGAAATTATCGCAATCAGGCTGCAGGCTACGGGGATGCGCAAACCGTGGGAAGGTGCGGCCTATGAAGTGGCGCGGGAATTTATCGTTAAGGAGTGCATGAAGTGATTTACAAAAGTGGAACGAAATTAACCGACCGGGAATCCGGCGCCGTGTTCGTGGTTAGCGAATCGAACGCGCAAGAAACCCATTACCAGGGCGCCAGCGGCCGGGGCTCCGCGAAGACTTCGGAAATTGCCGTAATCTTTGAGGCCGACGGTTCGCCGCTGCCCAATGTTGCCGAAGCCTTGTCGGTGCTGGATATCCAAGAGGGCGGGGACCATTACAAGAAATTGGGCGCCTATCAGCCGTGGGAAGTCTTGCGCCGTTGGCTCACGCCCGAAGAGTTCCGCGGGTACATGAAGGGCACAGCAATTGCATACCTGGCGCGGGAGCAAGACAAGGGGGGCATGCTGGATATCAAGAAAGCCACGCACACGCTGCAGGGCCTTACCGAATTGCTGGGGGCTGAATAATGGCCGCCCGCGAATCCGCCGCAATGGTCAAAGCCCGCAAGATGGTGACGGAACAGGGCCTTACGCCCTATGCCGCGGCCGCTAAAGTTGGTTTGACCCGTTCAGCCATTTACATGGCCCCGTGGTACAAGGCTTGGAAATTGGAGCAAAAGAAATGACCGTCGGCACCCTCTTGCTTCTTTGGTTGCTGGCGGGCGTCGCTGTTGCGCAAATCTTCCGAATCAATTCACGGGGCGATCAACAATGAAGCGCCACAATTGCCAGGCACGCCAGTACGGCGACCAAATGATTTGCGCCCCGTGCGGGCTCAATTGGGACGTCAACGACCCGGAGCCGCCGGAATGCCGCAAGGTTGACCGGCGGCTTAAAGCGGTCAAGGATGCCGTGAAGTTTGAAAGCAAGCCCAGCAAACCGGCCCGGCTTCCCGTCAAGCTCCCGGACGATGTGGCCGTCGAAATGGTCAAGACTTACCAGGCCCACGGCGGCCACAGTGCAGGCATGCAAGCCGCTTACCGTTTATTTTTGGACAGGATGGAACCATGAAAAAACAAATCACAATCCCGGTCGGAATGTTGGTGGTGCTGGCCGTCTTCGGTTTCGTTGGTCACATGGACTATGAAGACGAAAAGGCCGCCCAGGCTCAATACTGCGACATGGTCAAGGCCGGACACTGGCCGGACTATCAGGGGACATACCGGCGCGAATGCTTGCCGCCCAAGAGCGTGCCACGTTGAGCCCTACGGCGTCCGTGTCGCCTTCGTCAAAGAGTCCCGCAATTCCTGCATCAAATCGCTGTAACGCTTGCTCAAGCTCGGCCCGGTCGAAACAGGCAAGGCCAGGACTTCGGGAACCGGCGGGGGCGGCGGGCACGATACGGCTACCGGCGGGGGCGTCGCGCAACCGCTTATTGTCAGCACGCAAACCAGCCAAAGTAATTTGATATTCATGGTCGGAATTCTCCTTTATTCGTCTGTCTTCGGCCGCTTTCGCTTCGGCCAGCTTCTTTGCGGCGTCCCCTTCGGCCTTTACCGTACCGACGAAGCCGTCAAACCGCGCTTGTGTGGCCGCCAGGCGTTGCCCCTGCACCCACCATGCCCCGGAGCCACCGAAGGCCAGCCCAAGCGCAAAGAGGGCCGCCAGTGCCCAGGGATTGCCGACAATCAGCTTCCACATGGTCAAGCCTCTTTGCTGGCTGTCAGTGCCGTGGTGGTGATAACGCGCAAAATCGCGTTGACCACGGGAAGACCGACGGCAATGATGGTGTAAAAGTTGCCGGGCAAATAGGCTTGCAAAAGTCCGGTGCCAGCTTCAAGGGCCACCAGGGCGGCCACAATGGCGTTGACAATGATGGTTTTCGATTGATACCAGGGTTTCATGATTCACCTCCTATTTGATGCCGTTATGCTCGATACTGTAATGATTACCGTCATTGAACCGGCCGCCCCAGCGGCAAAGCGGGTCGAGGGATTCCCAATATTCCCCAAGTGTTTTATGGTCTTCCGTGTTGGACAAAAAGACGCCGTCGCGGAATAGGTTGAAGTCCACAGCAAGCCTTTGCTTGTGGTTGCTTGATGCGTGGCTGTAGCCAACTTTGACGCCCATTTGACCATGGACCCGCGGGTCGCGGAATGCGTCCCCGAATGTCAGTTCATAGCCATGTGCGTATGCGTATGCAATCAGCTTCGCAATCAGCGCGGTGAACAACCGCTGTTTTTGTCCCAATGTCATGGTTTGTCAGCCTTCAAATCAATTTTGTCTTCAATGCGGTCAAGTTTGCTGAATATGGCCGTCGCCAGTTTGTCAAACGCTTCCGTTCGCACGTAACCCCCGGCGACCAGCACTTTCAAGTCGGATACTTCCGATGATAATTTTTGATCGGCTTTCTGCAGGTCTTTAAGACCTTCCCACATGGCTTTCATCCACCAGCCGCCCAAGGCCCCGGCGATGGCGAAAACCATGTTAAAAAGTTGCTGGTTATCCATGTCGACCCCTATTATTTCCAGCGACCAACTGCCATGATATTTACGCCGTAAGTTTGGTTAGCTGTTGCGTTAATCATGATTGATGCGGCGGCCGTTGTTGCGTTAGCTTCCAAATAGTTGATGACAAAACCCGACGTGCTGCTGTGGCTTGACACAGTGGCGGTGACATATGGGGCGGACGCCCATATTGTGTTACTAAAGAAATTTTGAGTGAATGTCTGAATCGCACCGGAACCCGTATAGGCACAAGCTAAATTCCATGTGTAAATTGCCGTACCGTCGGGAAAGCGGATTTGGTCGCCAGTGCCAGGGAAGTAGCGCGGGTCGCGAATAAATTGACCGCCTGCGGTTTCGTTGTATTCTGTTGGCACGTACACACCCGCAATTGTCCCGACCGCCCCGCCAGAACCAGTAATGCTGTTGCCCACGACGTAAGATGCTGGGACATTAGACACGAAGAATAGGCGCTGTTGGCTACCTGTTAAGTTTTGCAACGCCTTTCTAACTTGAGCCGAACCGCCTATGGATGTGACAGTCTCGCCCGCCGCAAAAGCGCCCGCGGTTACATTAACCAGCAAGGTCGCCGCATCCCTTACGCTACTTTTGACGTTCGATGTTTGGATTTCAGCGACAGCACCAGCAACGAGGTTCCAGCGTGCCGGGTAAGACACTGCCCCATTACTCAACTTTCCACCAATCACACCGTCGGAAAACTGGATACCGGACTCACCTGTATTCTGTACAGAGAAGTTGTTGATTGTTAAATCCTGCGATGACGACAACACTGATATACCAGCCCCAAAAGAACCGTCAACGACTATGTTCTCGGCTACTGAACCCGTTGCCGGATAGCCAGTGTGTCCGAAGTTGACGCCGCTGTTTTCGCGGGTATTGGTTGCGATTACATTTGATAAAAATCCATATGAGGTATCGAAACCCACAGCGGAAGCACCCGCAAAGTCGACGGACGCTCGATTGATTGAGTTATTTACACCACTTACTTGAACACCTGAATACTCAGTTAAGTATTTACCCTGGCAATGTCCGACGGTGACTTCGGATTTTGTGCAGTTGAGAAGGTATATACCTTCACGCCCCCAGCCTTCTAAAAGCCTGACGTTTACGTCGGCCTTGCTGCACTGGTACAGAAAGATAGCCCCGGTGGAAGCGTTCCGAATACCATCAACGGAAGGGGTTGCCGCGCCACTAGCGACGTAGTGATCGTGGGTATTTCGCAAGTCGACTGTAGGGCTCACGCAATTTGTCAGATAAATAAGATGCGTTCCGATATTACCGACTTGACCAGCGTAATTGCCGTTAAGTTCGTTAATTGTAATATTTACATCACTCAACGAGTCGCCGTAAAGCAATCTATCAAAATCAGCGCATGCACTTGGCAATTTCAAAGCGCCTTCGACAATCACTCTTGAATTGTCGGAAAGTTCAATATTTTTAGCAATTAACGTCTTACCTTCCGGGACGTATATAACATTATGTGCAGCAAGGGCCGCGATTGCCGCGCTCGACTCATCAGTTCCGTCGAACTTTGCGCCAAACTGAGATACTGAAAACTGTTCACGCAATTCGTCAGCCACAGTACGGACCACCGCACCGACGCCCGATTGCGTGAAGCTGATAGCGTCCGACGCCATTGTGTAAATATTCACGCTATCGCCAGTGATTGGGGTAACTGTCCCAAGGGTGACGCCAACGCCCGCAGCGGTCTTTGCCGTAATTGTGAAATTGCCGGTCGTGCTGTTGATGATTACCCAATTGCCGACAATGTTTGGGAAAACCAAATTCAAATTGGCGGTAAGCGTGCCGGTAATCACAATCAACGGTTTGCCGTATTGCGCCGGGGTCAATGTGACGCTTGAAGACGCCATGGCAACGGTCGCGGCGCCCGTGGTGAAGTCAGGAACCCAGCCAGCAGCGGCGGCCCCCGCACTCTCCGGGTCGGTCACGTTGCTGTCGACCGTGTTGAACCAGTACCCTTGCCCGTCGCTCCGCATAATGCGGGCGCCTTTTGGATACCCGCCGACATTGGTGTCCGTGGCGAAAGTGCCGTCGAAGGGATACCCGCCGCCAGCGTTAGCCCAACGGACTATTGCCGACATTTCGTAAAGAATGCCGTTCATGTCCAGGCCCGAAGGGGGCACGCCACCGGCCGCAATCGGGGTGCGCGTCAGGGGTGGGAATCCGTCCGTAAGCGATGCGGCGCCAGCGGTAATGCCAATCTGAGAGGCGACCGGAATCGTGCTTTTTCCGCCAGCATTGGCGAACGGCAATACCAGCTTGCCAGGAATGTTAGATAGTTGCATTGATTGCCCCTTGTGGAATGAATACGCCTTGCCCAAACGGTGCGGCCGACGGGCCAGCTTCCGAAAATCCAAAAAGGGGCAAGGCGCTATTGAGCATTGACGACTGGACCCCGGCCGGGCGCGGCAAGGCTCCCGATTGCGTAATAATAGCAAATTCGTAGGTCGTAAGGTCAAATTCAAACGTATAGCGTAGCGCCATGCCACCCATGTCGTTGACATAGCAACGGCCGCGGTCGCCAAATAAATTTTGCAAAAGCTGATTCAGCGTCGGCGCATTTGTGGCTGAAATGTTCGCCAGGGCCTTAACCAAAATCAATTTACGATAGGCGTCGTCGGCCAAAAAGTAAGTTTCCGATACTGGCGGAATGCCGTCGTAAAAGGGGGCTTCGTTGAACGGCTTTGCTTGCGACCCTGCCTCATTGAACCCGAAATTTACTATTGGGGGCGGAATTAGCAAAGTTCTAACGATGTTAACGATGCGCCCCCAAATATCCAGGCCGAAACCTTGGGCGGTTTCCACATTCCAAACGAAGTCGTAAAACGTGTCGAAGTCCGTCCGCGGGTCAATGTACTGGTCCATATTGCGGACCAATTGCGTGATTGTGGCGCTGTTGCCGTATTGGCTGATTATTGTTTCTTCGACGTTAATCATGGCTAGACCAGCGTAACGGAAATATCAGCAACACTCAAGGTCGGCTTTTGGTCAATGCCGACGGCGACCTGGCTCAATGTTGGGGTGCTGGTGCCAATCAAGACGCTGATAAGGGACACGTTAGGGGCCACGCTCACGACGGCGCCATAGTAGCGGCTTGCAAGCACCAATGAGCCCATGCGCTCCCGTGTCGTGCCGTCGGCCCCATTAAACCGCGCAATGATGGCATCTTGAACAAGTTGCACGATGTTGGACGGCAAACTTACATCATTGACCAATTGCACGGCGAATTTGACCGGAAGCGCCGCGGGGCGCTCAAATTTGACGGTGTAGGTCGGTTGCGGGTAGTTGTAGCCGCTGTCGTCAGTGACCACGACGGACGTGTTGCCGTTGTAATCACACCCCACGTCCTTTTTGCGCCAGATTGCGGCGGCAATGTCCGCGTCGGCCCCGCCCACGACGGCCACATAGACCGAATGCGGGAGCAAAGGATAATTGGTGCTTCCCGTCAGGACCGTGTCGCCGCTGGGGTTGTCCTTGACATAGACGTCGAGAACGTCCGCCAGGGCGAACACTTCCGCATAAATTGCGCCGGGCGTCCCTTTGCCGTTCAAGGCGACCGAATTCTTGCGGCGGTATTCAAAGTCGGCCCGGCTTTCAACGTCCTGGCCCATGGTGCCGTCGGCCGCGTTGTTGATTGCGTCCCAGCCCGGCACAGCTTGATAAACTTGGGTCAAGGTTCCGGCCGCGCATGGAATCGGGCCATTTTCAATATTTTGGAATTCGGCGTCGACGGTGCCTGCAATGCTGATTGTTGCGGCGCCGGACGCGGCGTAAGTGTTGCCGCTGGTGTCTTGGGCCAAAGTGCCCGCGGGAATGACTGTACCGGCCAGCCCCGTGAGTGTGGCCGTAACGGCGGTCGGCGTGGCTGGCTTGCGGGTCAAAAAGTAAATGCGCCCGATTGCATCCTGAAAGCGGTCGGCGGCATATTGCGGGTCGACCTGATTTACAAAAGTGGCAATTTCGTTGTTTTTGTCCGCGATAACGGCGGCCTGGCTGGATGCAAGTTGACCTTGCGGAGTCTCAAGGGCCGGATTCAACCCGCCGCCAAACGCCGCATTCATGTCGGCTTGCACGCCCGCCAATACGTCAGTTTCCGCCGGGATAACCAAACCAGCGGCCGTAAATTTAATTTTTGGTACTGCGCTGGATGCCATCATTGCCCCTTAGAAGGTCACGCCGTTGGCGGTTCCTGTTTCGTCAATAAATTGAATTTGTCCGGTAATTTCGCGGGCGTCGAATGCTGAAATTATACATTGGGCAGTCACGACGCCGGGGACCGTCAAGGCCACCTTTTCAATGTAGCCAGTCAGCAGGGACGCGGGCGGCAAGTGCCCTAGAACGTCCTCAAAATACGGAATGCCCTTGGTCGTCGCATACCACAATTCACCCAGGAACAGGCGCACGGCGCTGGCAACGTCTTGCGCCAGGGCGTAAGGGGGCGTCGCCATTGCGATATTTCCAGCGCTGTCAATGACCAAATCCCATTTGGATTGATCTAGCAAAAGTGTGTTGTATTGCGTCATGTTGGGGGTCCGCTGTTGCCGCCGCCAGGCTGCACGCCCGAATGGGTATGATTATGAACGCTTGTGCCCTGTGCTGTCACGTCGCCTGTCACATCCATGGTGCCGGAGAATTGCGCCGCACCCCCGCCAGTTTGGGAAATTGTGCCGTTTAGGACCGTGGCGCCGTTGACCGTGAATGTTGGGGTCGTGACCGTGGTCGACGTGGTGCCGTTGATTTCCACAGTAGCCGCGTTCAATTGGATATCTGGAGCTTCCAGCACCACGGCGACCGGGGAATGAATCTTGATGCCCGCTGCGCTGAATTGGACATATTGCGTCGGGGTGCCGTTGAGCATGCCGCCCAGGTACATGCCGTCGGAAAAGCTATATTGCCGGAAGCTGCCCGGATTGCCTTGCTTCTTGGTCGCCTTGATCTTGGAAATATCACGGGACGCAAACACGCAAACACCAATGTCGCCTTTTTGTGGGTCCATAATGATGCCATTGGCGCCACCCTGCAGCCGCAAATATGGGACATTGTGAATGGTCACATGAGGCGTCGGGTTGCCCTGGCCGTCCAATTGATTGACCAGGGGCGTGACGTCGACAAAGCCTACCGGGGACAGTGCCCCGGCGTTCGTGCAAGATTCCACGCGGACAAGGGTCGCGGTTTGCATCTTCGACAATGCTTGCTGCACCATGAAGGCGATATTGTTGAATTCCCCCCAAGTGCTGGAAGGCTTCAATTGCCCGCTTGGGATGCCGTTAGCGTCCGGTGACTGCGAGGCCATTTTGATTCCCTCTTATTGTTGAAAACCAGGCGCCGCCCGGCTTTTCCGATTCCAGCCTATGGCCGACCGAAGTAACAACCCATTCTCCGGCCGCTTGTTGCACGTCAGTTTCCAATTTGACGGAACCGCCGAAGGTAACGGCCGGATTGAATAGGGTTTGAAAATTGACGCCCACACCATCAAACGTCGGATAGCCCACCAGGCCGGACGCTGGCGATATCAGCGGAATGATTACCTTGCGCGGGACATTCGGCGGCGTGATTGCCAAAATCTTGTCGTCAAGATACAGGTCGCACCCGGCGGCCCGCGCAAGGTCTTTGGCCTGTTCCATGCCGGTATTGGGCAAATAAACGTCGGTCAATTGCGTGGTGACGCCGTTATTTTCAAAGGTGTAGCCCAGGTCGCGGGCAATTTGCGCCATGACCGAAGCCACGTCGACGCGGCCTTTGAAACTCCGCGGCGGAATGGCCTTCAATGCGTTGAAAAATGCCGATTGCGCCTGAATGTGCAAATACACGTCCGGCATGCTTTGGTAATCAGCCCAGGCGTTGACGATGTTCCCGGCGAATACCAGCGTTTCCGCGGCCCCGTCGATGGCGAACACTTCCACGGTGTTGGGAATCAGTGTGCCGGGCTTCCATTGCAGCGTCGTAACGCTGTTCATGTCGACTTGCTTCACGCCAAAAATTTTAGCGCGTAGCGTGCCCATCATCATTCCGCCAGCTTTGTCGATATCAGCAATTGCGCGGAAGCCCTGCAGCGTAATTTGGTCATTGTTGCTTGAACCGAATTTGCCAGTTCCTAGCGTAATGACAAAGCGCAATTGTTTCTTGTTGCTAAATGAGGGCATATTCTTCCGCCGTCAAATAGACCAAAGAAAAGCGGTCGCCCAATCCGGCATAAGACGGGTCGTCGCTGCCTTGGGTGTCAATAAAAAGCAAGTTCCCGGCAAAGCCGGTATATTCGCGGCAAACCAGCGGCACGGCGTCGCGGGCAATAACACTGGTGACGATATCCACGCCGTCCGCGTTTATGTCGACAAAAATCCCTTGCGGCTTTTGGTTAATTAAAAGCTGGCAATTCTGGCCGCCCAAAACAACTTTGGTCGATTGGGACGGAATAGGCTGTAAAGGTACGCTTTGCATCAGTTCACCAATCCTTGAAGGTAGGCCCCGGCCTTATCAGCAAGGGCGGGCACTTTGTCCGCCAGGCTCTTGAGCGTGGAAGCGTTCGGCGTTTGCGCCTGCACCTTACCATTGTCAGCTTGCGGCGTGGCGCTGGCGTCTTTTGGCTTGTCGACTTGCCCCTTGTTCGATTGGGAATAAGAGGCCGAAACCTGGCGGATTTCCTTTAAGGTGATTTCCACAATCAGCAGGGTCGCGCCCTTGTTGCTCCGGCGCTGGTAGTTGTACCGTTCGACGCTGTAATTGATGTAAGTCACTTCCGGCGTTACCACGCTGTAAAGGTCCGTCGATTTGCAAGCGGTGTCGATGGCTTCCAAAAATGTGCGGCGGTTCTTTTCGCTGCCAGTGAGGCACAGCGTAACCACGGGCGACGCTGGCGTTTCGACCTTGTTGTAGCTGGCGAAGCTGCCACGCTCAAGCGGGAAGTCGCTTACGCGGGTTTCTTTGGAGTAATCAACGGCCCCGGTCGATAATGTAGAACCCAGCCCGGCCGCGTCCAAAGCGTTGCCAATGAGGCCCGAAAATTTGGCAGGGTCGCCCAGGGGCTTGCCTTTGCTGTCGAAAATTCCCCAGCGGGTTTGCACTTGGAAAATTCGCCATAGCATGCCCTGCAGCAACCCAAGGCCAGCACGTAGGGACGGCGGGAAATTGGGCGAACGTGGCAACGCCGGGACGCCTGGCAATTTGGGCACGTCAGGGAATGGGATAAGCGCCATATCAATTCAGCCCGTAATTTGCTTGCGATGTAAAAAGGTAATCCAGCGACTTGCCCATGTCTTTGGCGATGCCGTTCGCATCCGTGGCCGCTGAATAAACTTTGACCTCTCCAATGTGGGTTTCAACGCTTCGATTACCGGCCCCAGGGGCGCCCGCAAGGTTGCCTTGGGCAACTTGACCAGCACCAGCCCCGGCGGCCGCCTGAGAGGCCCCAGGCACGCCCCCAAGCATGGCAAGGGCCATTTGTCCGCGCTTCGCCGCTTCGCCCGCTCTGTCGGCCGGGCGTTCATAGTGCATGGATACTGCGGCGGCGGCTTCGGCGGCGCTACTTGTTCCGCGCAATTTGGCCCCGGCGGCACGCTCATTGCCTTGGGTCAATTCATAGTGCATGAAGGCCATTTGCTCTTCAAGCGTCGACCCTTGAATGGGTTTGCCAAACTTCTTTTGAAATTCGGCTTGCCGGTCAGGGTGCCATTGTGCAATGCCGTATGCCTTGCCGTTGTCGCCCACCGCCCCAGCGTTAAAAGCCGATTCCCGTTTGATATTGGCCGCCAGTCCGGCCGCTTGCTCACGCGACCAGCCTTGGGCCTGAAAATAGGCCATGGCGGCTTGCTCTTTGTTCGACGCACCCTTACCCCCAGCCGAAGACGTGGGGGCCGTGGCGGGTGGTGCGGGGGGCGGGGATTCGCCGTAAGTCTTGCCGTTGCCGTTCATGAATTCCCCCGCTGCAAATTTGACCCTATCCCAATCACGATTCCACACGGCGGACAGGACGTCGGCGCCAGCAATCGCCCGATAAACCAAGTCGCTTAACAAGTCCTTGAGCCAGCGGATACCGGCGCCAGCGGCCTTAAATCCGGGCTCCCATTTCGACCAGTCAATGAAACTTTCCCCGCCGCGCTTCCATGTCTGGTAATCCTGATACAGCAGCGCAATTGCCGCGGCCAGGCCCGTGACGGCGGCCACAGTCAGGTTAATGGGGATGGTTGCCGCGGCAATTGCGCCCAGGCCGACCGCAATGATGGTTAGGAAGGCGTTGACGAATTCCTTGTTTTCCCGCATCCATGCGCCAAAATCGGCCATGATGGAAAAGAGCTTTTCAATGGCTGGGGTTGCGGCCGACAAGATTTCGCGCCCGAAGGCTTCAAAACTTTGGCGGCTGTCAGTCATTGCCAATTTGAGGCGGCTTGATTCTTCGGCCTGTTTCTTCGTGACGGCCCCGAATTCCTTTTGCCGCTTAATCATCAATTCGACTTCGGAACGCCCCTTTAACAAAAGTTGCATTGTCCCTTGGTCAAGGCCCATCATGCGGCCCATATTGTTGGCCGTGGTGCGGTCCATTTTGCTGAAACGGTCGGACAGTTCCAGCAGCAAATCGTTGACGGGTTTGGCTTTCCCTTGGGTGTCCGCCAGGCTCAAGCCCAGCGCGGAGAAATAGGGGATAAGGCCGCTTTGTCCGGTAAGCTGCAATTCAGTTTGCGACTTACTGAGCATGTCCATGGTGCCTTGGAGCCCGTCAGCGGAGCCCCCGGCAAGTTCGGCCGCATTGGACCAGGCGGACACGGTCGCCACGTTGGCACTGAGATTTTGCGAAAGGCGGTCGAGGGCGGCGGACGATTCGACGGTTTGTTCAATGAACCGCTTAACGGCCATGGTGCCGCCAATGATTGCCAGGAATTTGGTCGCGCTCTTGGCTACATTCTCGAAACCTTCGGCGCCATCCTTGCCCGATTTTTTGAGCTTCGCCCCGGCTTTATCGGCTTCGGCGCCGGTATCCTTTAGGCCCTTGTCGACCTTGTTCTTACCCGCGCTAAATTCCGAAGAATCTAGCCCAAGTTTTACAAGCAAGCTGTCGATGATTGTAGCCATGTGGATTATTCCCGGTTCGCCAAAGCGTTATTGTAGTCATCTACCGTTATGACTTCCAGCATATCGTAGACGTCTTGCACCCCATAAACCGTATCCAATTCGTGCAGCGTTGCCATACGTTTTGAAAGCAACGTGCCGATAACGGCCGAAAGGTTCAAGTATTCCGCGAACCCTTTTTGCGGGCCGCCGCCGGGGAGCCTTCGGAGATTGAGGGGGCGACGGCCTTCAAAAAACCCGTGTGCAATTTCCACACTTCGGCGCGAAGTTTCACGCGGGTCGAAATTTCTTCAATGTCCTCTTCAATCAGATTTCGGATAATATGCGGTTTGCTGGGGTCCGGCATGATTTGCACGCAAGACCACATTTCCGCAAGCAATGGTTCCGCGACTTCCCATTTGAGGCCGGACAGGGCACGAATGCCGACTTCCGCCATGCCCGCCATGCCCATGCGGTCAAACCCTTCCGGGACTTCGACGCCGCTTGACATGAGGGCCAGGAGCGCCCGCATTGCCCAAGATTCCGCCCGGCTGGCGGGTAGTTCGGTTAAAACGAAAACCTTACCGTGGTCGCGGCCTTCGTCTTGAATGGTGTAATTTGCTGTCGTGCGTGCCATTGTGATACCTCTCCGTATCGTGATTCCTCTCCCGTGGTGTTAAGGTGCCCCCGGCGTGCTTCGGGAGAGGGCAAAGCGGCTTTGTGGGCCTTGCCGGGGGCTAACTGGTGCGCCTGTTACAGCAGCGAACGGTTCACGCTTTCCCAGGTAATGACGTAATCCACGGGCTGCAGGACTTTTTGCGCGTCCGGGATTTGCTTTGCATTCGTGAGAATGCCGCGGGTCAGCGTGAAAGATTCGCCGGTCGAAGGCAACGCGATTGAACCGGAAATGTAGAACACTTCCCGCGCCGTCTTCATTGCCTGAATCAGTGCGGTGAAAATGTCCTTGCTGGGGCTATCGGCCTGCAGCGTAACGGTTTGCTTCGTCGGGTTCGGAATGAAACCGGCAGTCATGCGGCCGTCGACGCCCATTTGGACTTCGGCCAGGTCAATAGCTTCCGTGGTGAAAGCCTTGTCGCTGGCGTAGCCGCGAAGCTGCACCGGGGCCGGGAACAAGCCCGCGACCACGATGGTAAAAACGCTGTTCGCGCTGGTGATTGTGGTATCAGCCATGATTGTTCCTTACATGATGTCAATAGATGCGACGGTGATCTTTTGGACCGCGCCGCCGTCGGTGTACCAAAAGTTGATTACCGGCGTTCCGCGATTGCCGCGCACTTGCGCACCAGGGTCGAGAATTTGCAGGTAATAGCCTTGTTGCTCAATGATGGTCGAAACGTCCAAACCGGCCGCCTGATTCACTTGGGCTTTTTGCGACGCCGACATGGTAATGCCGGTGCGAATGCTGCCAAAGTTGATACCGGCGGAAATTGGGTCGATCATGGCCGCACGAATCAGCGAATAGCCGGATTCGTTGTAAGGAATCGACTTAACGCTGGTCAGCAACGAAAGCAAGGCCAATTGGAATTGACTGTTCAAATAGACTTGGTCGACAAAGGTATCAACCCATTTCCACTTGCCGGACATTTGGCCGTTGTAAAGGAAATTGAATTGATCGTTTGCGGTCGCATAGGAGCCGTAAAAGCTGTAACCGTTCGCCAGCAGATTGGCGGCGATTTGCTGGTCGGTCACAGTGGGCACGAATCCGCTTTGCGATTTGAAAGCCGAAGTGATGCGACCATTCAGGCGGCTAAAGTCAATCGACGCCACGGTGCCCAACATGAACGCGGCCAGGGTCACAGTGTTGTAAACCGGCACGACGCCGTCGTAGCCCAAGGACTTGGCAACCGCACCGAAACAAGTAGTCGAACCGTTGACGATCGCTTGCGCGTCCGTGTCCCAGCAAACGTACATGTAACGCTGATTTTGTGCATTCGTCCATTCGGCAAAGAGTTCTTTGTCGGCAAGCAAGGGCTCCCAAATCGTCATGAAGTCGACCCAATTCTGAGTCGCCGCCTTGACCGCATCCATGGCCGTGGCTGGGGTGTCCGCAATGTCACCTTGGGACAGGATGGCGCCGGTCGCGCTGGTCAGCTTGAGGCCCGCGGACAGGGTGCCGGTTGCATAGCCGATTGTCGAGGATGCGCCGGTCGTGACGCTGTTTAGCGTGAAGGTGCTGTTGACCGCATTCCAGGCGCAAGTCGGTTTGCCGGTGCCAGTGAAGGCCGCGGCAATCATCGTCGCCGCATTGCTGAAACTGGTTGCCGTTGCGAGGTTGATGCTTGAAGACGTAAAGGCCGTGCCGTCGACGGTCACAGTCAGCACGCCGGAAAGGGCTTGCAGTTGCGCCAGGGTCATGCCGGACAGGGAGCCGGATTGCAACCAGGCGCCGCGGTCGGCTTCCACAAACGGGGCGAAATACAGCGTGCCCGGTTTGATCGTGGAATTGTCAAAGCCCAAAAAGTAAGTTTGGGCAAGGGCGTATTCCGTGGAAGACGGGCCAAAAAACGCATTCACGGCGTCGGCGCTGGCGAATGAACGCACGCCGCCGGTCGGGAGCAAAGTATTTTTGGAGAGAATGACGCCGTTCAGGGCCAGCGGATTACCGCCGGAACCAACGACGCCGGGATTGACAACAACAATGTCGCTTGCCGGGATAGTCATTTGTTCACCTCATGAAATAAGTGGTAATCCGCATAATCACACGTCCGCCGGAATAACCAAAGCCGGATAAGCCTGTTCGGCAAATTCCTGCGGAACCGTAACAGTTGGATTGTATTGCATTGATGCCGTAAGCGTCCATCTGCTTTCATATTGCTGTTCCCCGGTTAAGAGGGGCGATTGAACGCCGTCGGACGTGTACAGCGGCTTAATGTTCGCGGGGAAATGGGCAAACCCCCAATGCGACCGGAACGCGGTTTTTACGGTCTTGCAAAACTCCCCAGCTTGCGCCCCGTAAAAGTCAATTTGCACGTCGATGCGCGACGGGCCGTAGATTGTGGCGGTCCCAATGGCTGGCGCCGGGGCGACCGGCGGCTGGTATTCCGTGGCCGGTACGCTCAAATCAACTTGCAAAAGTTCCGTAAGCACAGCGCAAGGATTTGACGGCAAGGCCACCCGGTTGACCTGTGCGCGGACGATTTGCGCCCCAGGCATGAAAGGTGCAAGGAATGCCACCAGGGCATCAATGACTTGATCGACCGAAATGCTGGCGGTGTACATTTATTGCCCCTGCAGCACAATGGCCGCCTTAGTCCAATCAGGCCAGCTTTCAAGCACCTTGACGACAAGCCATAATTCCGTTTCATTCTTGCGCTTGACGATATCGCCGCCGGTTTGATTCGGCCGCACGACGCCCGCCAGGGTGCCGCGCAAATAGATTGCCCGGATGGTGCCTTGAATATTCAGGCCGTCCAGTTGCTTGATATCGTTCGCGTCCAGGGCTTGCACTTGCGCGGGGCCGGTCACGGGGGCGGCAAACGCTGGAACTTGTTTGGCTCCGGCGCCAATGGTGTAACCAGTCGACCGCAAAACGGTAACGGTTTCATTCGGATTTATGGTGCTGGTCACACCGTTAGCGAGTCCGCGCAAGTCCATTATTCTGATACCTCAATGGCAATTGAATTGAGCATGTGCGACGTGTCAATCAGCGGTTTGGCAAAGCCTTTGGCCTCAATCGTACTTTCAGCCAGTGCGGGCGTCGTGAAGTCATTTATGCTTTGCTGCAATGCGCCTTTGATATCTTCGCCCATCAGCGCCAGCACGCGGGGGCCATCGTAATTCGTACCCTTTGCCAGCTTCGCCATTTTGTCCGGCCAGGTGGGGGATTCCGCGGCAATCATTTGGCGAAAGAACGGCCGGGCCGGTTGCCCCACGCTTCCAAACTCATTCCAATAGGCCACAGCGGCGACGGGCGTGCCGTCCGGGTAAGTGGCGCCTTCCATGAAGCCGACCGCAACCTCTCCCCCGCCCATGCGTTGGGCGATTGCTTCCAGGGCCTTCATGACCCCATCGGAACCGCTGAGAGTGTGGTCGGCCATGTCAATACACCGTAGGCCGGGAAACGTAGCGGAAGCCGCGCAAGCTGGAAGTCGCTTGCCAGAATGCGGCGCCGTACTGTGATTGCTGGAACCATTGCGCGGAGCCAGGGGGCGCACCTTCAAAGGCGGCGGATACGCTACCTTCACCGGCTTGCGATAGGCGCCCCACGGGCCGCGGCATGCCGTCCGCGCTCAAAGCGCCGCCGATATAGGCGACGTGGGCGGTCAGCATGTTCAAAAGGATGGCCCGGCGGGTCAGGTTCCGCACGGGCGAATTGTCCGCATTGGACAAGTAAAGGCCCGCTTCCGTGAAGTAGGCCCCCAAGGTCGCATTGGCAACCGCCGCAAATTCGGGATAGCGGGCTTTGAAGGCTACCGGGTCGAATACTACGGCGGTCATGGTCTTAGTCCTTGTCGGCTGGCTTCACGCCGCTTGCGCGTTCGTCTTTGCCGTCGGTACGCATGGGCTCAAAGCCGGTTTTGCGTTCCTTGAATTCGGCGGCGATTGCGGCCGCATCGGTTGCGCTTTTTGCGACAAAGATGGCGCCGGACTTGACGGCCGAAAATTCTTTATTGACTGCGGCCCATTGTTCCCAAAAGTCCCCGTCGACTTCGGTCGTGGCGTAATCTGAGCCCACAATCAGGGCTTTGTTTTTGCCCGCCAATTCGACCTTTTTGGTCGGGTCCATGGGGTGCTGAATGACGATACCGTGGGGCAATTTGCAACCCACTACGACGATTTTTGCCATTTTCAAACTCTCCTAGTTTGCGATTAAAACCCAGGGGCCGAAGCCCCCGGATTGCTTACTTACACACCCAACATTTGGGCAATGAAGGCGGGGCGGAAAATCACGGTGCCCCAGGTGCCTTGCGACTTCTTTTGCTTGAAGCTGGAAGACTGCACGACGATTGGGTGGGCGCGGAGCTTTTCGGTAAAAGCGGTGTCGGCCGTGCGCTGGCCTTCCACTTCGTCCACGATCAGTTGCACCAGTTCCCCGGACGCCGTGGTGTATTCCGGCGCGGTCTTCACGGTCAAATTGGGGAAATTCTTTTTCAGAATGTCCTGCACGTTGACATTGAAGTCGGTCGTCTTGGTCAAATAGACTTCCGAAATTGGGGACATTGCCAAGGTCATCTTGGTGTCGAGTTCAACCAGGCCGCCCGCTTGGGTTTGCAATTGCTTGTAGAGCTTTTGCACGTCCGAATTGATTTCTTGCGCCGTGGCATTCGCCCAGCCCGTGCCACCCGCGGTCTTCGTGGTGGGCACGATAGCGGCGGACAGGTTCGGGTCGTTCAGCAGGCCATAGTTTTGCAGGCCGGACACGCCGAAGAAATACGTCTTATTCTGAAACTTGTTCAGGGTCAGAATCGACGCAATGTTCATGCGATTGGCCCAGTCGATGCGGGCCAAGCCGGCGCGTTCCAGTTCGCGTTCACCCCATTGCGTCATCACTTGATAATGATAGCTTTGGCGTTGCGGGAAATTGGAGTTGACGCCGGCTTGGCCGTTTTCGGAGTAGTCACCATACGACGAAGTTTCGCCCGTGGATTCCACAACCGGGAACATTGCCGTTTCGGTGGTCCAATCGCCCTTTTTGACTTCGCCGCCGACAACTTCGGCCGCCTTCATCGGGGAAACCAAAATTTCAATCAGTTTCGGGTCGATAAAGGTAGTCAGGAAGGCCGGAATACCGGCATTGCTGGTGGTGATAAGGGCGGGCTGTGCGTCGCACGCAAAGCCGTCGTGTGCCAGGCGCAAGGATGCGCCAGGGCTTTGGAAGTCGACGCCGGGCTGGCCCATGAAATGGACCCCGGCGCGTTCCATCAGTGCTTGAAGGATTGGATTCATGGTTTAACCCCAGGTAGAGATTTTGACGAGTTCGCCCACAGCGGCGGCCGATTGCGCTTTCCAGTTGGTAGCAGCTACGCCGCCGACACTGGTCACGGTGGTGGAAGCAGCATACGCCGTGGCCGGAAGGCTCAGGGTATATACGCCGACGCCGCCGGTTGCACCGGAAATTTGCGAAGCCAGCACAGCGCCAGCGGGAATGCCGGTGCCGGTCACGGATTCGCCAATATCCAGGGAGCCGGATGCAACGGCGGTAACGGTCAGCACATTGCCGAAGCTGGTCGCGGTTGCCGCGGAGATTGTGGTCGCCACACTGGTGACATAGACGCCCGCGCCGCCAGTGGTGCCGCTGGTTTGCGAAACGATGGTCGTACCGGCTGGAATGCCGGTGCCGCTCAAAGTCTCGCCAACGGTCAGCACGCCAGTAACCGCGGAAACGGTCAAGTTCGTGCCGGAGCCCGAAGCGGTGAAGGTTGCACCCATGGAGCCGGTCGCCGTGGCATTCGTGGCCGCCGATTGTGCGACGGTGCCGTCGGCGTAGTTCGCATAAACCGCGTCGCCCACACTGAATGCGCCCGCGCCACCATTGACGGCCCAAAAGTCGCCCTCATTGTGCAGCGTGACGGGGAAGCCCTGCGGAATGTTCATGCCCGATTCAGCCAAATAGGTTTGAATCAAGGCTTGCTGTTCGCGGTGAACGAAACCCGAAGGGGCCGTCGCTTTGGTGCCGAAACTTTGGACAGTAATGCCGTCAGTATCGACCCATGCGAATTTACCAACGGTGACGCCGCCCAGGCCAGCAACAAGGCCGCCAGGACCAGCCAGCACGGTCGCCCGTGGATTGGATGATGCAAAGTCACCAGCTACCGCGGGGGCGGGAGTCAGGTTGACCGTTTTTTGAAAGCCGCTCATGGTGGTGACTCCTTTTAAGCGTTACGGAAACGGGCGGCGCCCGGAAACTGCTTATCCAGGCCGCCAGCATCTTGAGCGATGCGCGGGGCCGGAGTGGCAGACTTGGAAGCGGCGACCTTGAAGAGTGCGCGAAGGGCCGGGGCGCCTTCAACATCCTTGCGGTCGACCTTCATGTGGTCCAGGGCGAAGCCGTAGACTTCGGCGGCCGAATCCATACCCATGACGTCGCCAACGATTGCGCGAACATCACGGCGGGCCTCTTCGGCTTCGCGCAAGTCTTTACGCAAACCGTCCATTGCCGCGGTTACTTCCTCTTTCTTCATGCCGGGGTCGACCGGGTCGGAATCAGCGGCGGCGGCCGGTGGTGCAATGAGGGCGCAAATAGCGTTCAAAGTTTCATCGTCAACTTTACCGGCCAGCATGGCGCGAACCTTGTCGGCTGGCGATTCATCAGCGGCGGCGGCCGGGGTTTCGACTGCCTTCGGCTCTTGCTCAACGTCCAAAATCGCGTCGAGAACGGCGTCGAGTTTGTTTGAATCGAGCGAAGCGTCGAGGGCCAAAAGTTTGGCCCGGACGTCGGCGGTTTTAAAATTCTTGCGGGTTGCGGGGCCTACCAGTGCAGGCAAAGCGGAATCCGCTGCCAGTACAGGAGAGGCCGCGCACAATGCCGCAAAAAGGGCCTTGCCCAGTTTGGTCATCTTCATGGCGGATTCCTTGAAAGTGAAAGGGTTACGGTCGGCCACAACTACATCAGACCCAGCGCGGCCGACCTCAACTAACGCCAGGTGATTTCCTTGAATTTCCGTCATGCGGCCGTCGTACGCCTGGCCTTCAAATTCACCCGGCTCCATGACTGGCACGTAACGATAAGCGCACGAAAGTTCCCGCACCTTGTCAGTTTCAATGCCAGCAATTGCGGTCGCGTCCCATACGCATAAATCAGCGTCAAGATAGGGGGCGGAAAAAGTTATTTCGGAACCGATAGCGCCGACGACCAGATCGGGGCGGGGCGCATCCACGGTAACGGGGACATGTTCGGAGAGAATTGGAAGGCGCGCAAAGCTGGGGGCGCCGCGCTCAAGTTCCACAGGGTCACGAAGCAAGCGGTAAACCGTATCAGGCTGCAGGCCCAGGGCATCAAATCCCGGAATCTCTTTGCCGTAATAGGGGTTGACCGTGGCCTTGGAGATATGGGAGCGGTCGACGTGCAAACGCCCGTCGGCGTCAATCCGGCGTGCTGTTCGGTCAAAAGCTAATCTCAAGATAGGCATAGTCAGATTATGGCATCAAATCTACTTTGTAGGCAATTCTTCCCACCACATGGCAAAGATGCCTACGGCGTCAGAATTTCCGGGGTTCATGAATTTATAAATGCCCGTGCTATTGGCTGGGGCTCCAAGCTGGCTTTCCATTTCGTCGCCAATTGTGGAAGCCTGGCCCGTTGCCCCGACCGTCTTAACGTGCATCAAATCATAAAGCGTGCCGCCGGTAAAGGTGCCGCCCGACGTCAATGAACATTGCGGGACATAAAGCGGAAGCGGGTTGTCGGTAAATTCGCATTTGCCAATAACTGGAAGGGTGCCGTTCCAAGTTCCCCCAGGCGTGGCGCCGCGGTAAATCTCGCAACGCATTTCCCCGGTGCTTACGTGCATTTGAAAACCGCGAATGATGATATCCAGCGGGCGCACCATTTTGACATTCAGCGAAGCCCCGGCGGCAAGGGTGATTTCCTTGAACGTGCGGAATTGCGTTCCCGAATAGAACGACCCCAATTCACTGTCGACCTTGGTCCGATTGTTCCGGTTCCCCGGTTGATTTGATGGATACATATTAAACGACCTGTTCGTGCCAGTTGATAATAGAAGTCACGTTGCTTGTCCCAGTAAAGGGCGTGCAAACAATCGTTACGGGTATTTGCAATGCGGCAAGTGCGTCGATTTTTGACAAAACCAAAGGTGATCTGATATCAAGAGACCCGCCGCTTGGTTGCAATGACGATTGACCTGAACCCGATAACGCAAAACCTTTTGCCAGAACTTCGCCGCCAGATATCGCCGTCGCGGACACATCGTACTCGGCAACGGAATTAGCGCCGACACTTTGAAAACTCGCCCCGGTCAACGTCCCGCCAACAATAATTTCAACAAGGCAATCATTGGTCGTCGCTTTGGTTAAATATTCAACGTCTTCAATGTGCGCCCGGTTCGTAATCCCGTTATAGGTTAATTTTGGACGAATTGACAATACGGGCCGTCGAGCGGTTACGGCAATAGTCGATATTCCCGTCGGCGCTGAATTAGCAAAACCTCTTGATTGCGAACCGCCTTCACTTTGCACTGAGCAACAACAGAACGCAACCGTTCCGCCCGCGACCGGCATGACTGATTCAACAAAAACACCATTGGTCGAATCGAAATAACCAAAGCGCGATTTGCTTTCAGCGACTCCGGTGTTCACCAACTCCCCCCTGACTGGTAAATTGAAGGTTTGAGAATACGGAATTGTCAGCTTGTTCGCATGTGTGAATGCGTGCGCCGGAAACAATTTCCCGTCAATATCAAATCCAACGATAACCCGACCGACCCCAAGCCATTGCGCTTGTATAAATAGAATTTGAGTTTTTGTTAAATCAAGAATTACGCCCGACGGACCGTTGCCGTCAAACTTGTCGATATTCCAAGAATCTTGCTGAATTGCATTATCGACAACACTTCCGCTGCCAGATGAACGCAAAACAATTTTTGCCAAGTAGTCGATACGTGAAGCGAAAACGCCAGTTAAAAATATCAAATGGCCTTTTCCTGGGATGTATCGGGCATATTGCCTTGATTGCAAAATTGCGTAATGTCCGTTTGTAGTCCCTACTGTAATTGGCGTTAACCGCGAGTCGGCATTACGCGGGCCAACGGAATTTGCCCCACTAACTGCACTTCCGTTACTTGACAGTGTGGCGGCGACCCCGTTTGCGGAGCAATCCCATAGCCGCAAAGTGTCTAAGCCATATTCCTGTTGACTATCAAAAATTGAAGTTGGTGAAGAAGTCCGAAGACGGCCAAAAGAATCTAACGCGACCGAATCGGCAAAACTCAAACCGACGTCACCTGATTCCGAAAGCATCACGACGCCTTGCGCGACGACCCCGTCGTCTAAAAGTTTCTGAGTTCCACTCATGTCGACCCCTAAAAAGGTAATATTGCCCGGCTAGTGCAGCGGCAATTTATTTCTTCGCCTGGCTGGATAAATTCGCCGGAAATTTTACAGCCTTCCGCGATGTTATACCGTTTTCCATTCGCGGCCACATGGTCAGGGCGTGGAGTCTTCCCCGCGTGGCTGTGCATCCAAATGGCTTCCGTAATCCCAAGTTCCATTTGCCGCGCACGGTTGACGACGGCGTTCGCCTTGTTTGACTGGTCCCGCGCTATCAGTTCGGCCCGGTGACTGGCCGCCGGGTAAAGTTGCTTTAATTCCTTGACCATCGTCGCAAGGTCGCGCCCGGTGCTGTAGGAGCGCATAACGGTGCCCTCTACTTGTTGCAAATATTTTTCAGGAATGGACCGGATAAGGCCGACGTTTTCTTCAAGTGACGCCTTCAATGCGTCACGAACGGCGGGCGTCATCTTGAATTCAACCGTCCACCCCGCATCCTTGAGCGCCAGGCGCATTGCGCTGTCGGTGGTCTTGAACATGCCTTGCAAATAGGCGTCGGCAATCTTGGGCGCCCATTCGTCAAAGCGGGCAATCCAGCGCCGGGCCAGTTCGTCCAATATCTTTTTGATTTTGGCGCTGGGTGCGGCGTCTTGCGCTTGTTCGACCAGCGCCAGCATGCGGGGCGGGTCTTTGCGATAGGCGGCCGTAAGCCAGTATTCGACCGACCCGTGCATTTCGGCAATCATGCGCTGCAGGGCCTTGCGGTATTTCGCTTCGACCCCGCGGTTCGCATGGATGGCCCGAACGGTTTTAGGTTGCTTTGGCATCTTTGGTCGGCCGCTTGAATTGGATAACCGTCGCGCTACTCCGCGCCGGGGTCATGGCCGCAAGCCAGAATTGAAACCAGAATGTCGGGTAAAACATGGTTTGCAGCATCATGGCGTATTCTCCAATTTATCCGCGGGAACCGCCGCGCCGGGGTCTTGTTCGTCCGCTGGCGGCGCCGGGGGCACTATAACGGCGTCGGTGTCCAATCCCTGATAACCGCTGTTCGGGTCTTTCGCCAGGCGGTCCCGCACTTCGCTGGGGTCGATGATACCGGCGGCCACATAGGCGCAATCCGTTACACCATCGGCCGCCCTGATTTCCGACTCTTCCTTGGGTGTCATTTGGTACAGGGGCACGAAGGTAAAGCCGATATCCGGGTCGATTTCCCCGAATAGCGAAAGCTGCACGACCTTCAAAATTACTTCCAGCGGTTCGCGCCAAAAGGCTTCCTGTTGCGCCGCGACCCAATCGTAGAAAATCCGAATCTCTCCGTCGCTGGAAGCGTTCAAGCCGCTGGGGCTGATACCCGTCAAGACAATGGCGGGCATGCGCGACACGCTGCACATGTGTTCTTGGCTTTGCGCCTGCAACTCATGAAGCCCCGACAACGGGGTGTTGACCTGCACCAACTCTTCCCGCTCTTTGTCCAGCAGCATCAAGCCGCGATTGCTCCGCGTGGCCGTGAAAAGGTCAGCCCGTGCGAAAAGGTCCGTGCCGTCATCGTCACCCTGTAACACTTGGTCCATTGCCGTGGCAAGCACCGTAATGCTGAAATTGTTGATAAGGTCCGCAACGCTTTGACGGGTGCGGAGCCAGTTGTCGACGTAGGGTTCCGCAAGCTGGGAAAGTGACATGCCAGCGAAGTTAAAAGCAGGCTTGAGAATATCCGGGAGCGGCCGGGTTACGACCGTCATCAGGCGGGAAGCATGGACCTCTTGCCCCAGCATGTACCACTTGGACGGCTTGTAAAAATCCGGGGCCGCTGGGTCCAGGGCGTTGTAACCCGACGGCGTGGTCCAAATGGCTTCCACAGGAACGACCCGCGTTAGGCTTCCTTTCTTGACCGTGCGCGGGTCCAAAATTAGCGGGGTGCCGCGGTCGGCGCCGTCAATCTCAATGAAGATTTGAGCCCGGCCGAAATAGCAGTCGCCTTCCGCCGCCCGTTGCAGCACGCCGCGCACACCCAGCCGCTTAAATTCCTCTTCAATGAGTTTGATTTTTTCGGCGGTGTCCGTGTCGTCGTCTTGCTTGCTGGTGAATTCCAACCATTCGCGGGTAAGTTCGGTCGACATGGTGGAAGCGAACGCCCGATATTCAGCACGGGTCGCAAGCTGCGAAAGGTACGAAAAGCCAGGGAATCCGCCGCCGGGGTACACGTCTTGCGCAAAGCTGTAGGGGTTCGCGTCAGTTGCCATGACGGGAGCGACCACACCGGCCGGGACAACGCCAGGCGCCAGGGTGGGCGGCTTGATTGGGTAGGCGTAGGGCTTGAGGGCGCCGTCGGCCGCAATGCTCTTGGCTTTGGTTGCCGCCCGACGTAGGCCGGAACCCTTGGGGGCTGGCGGGGCGATAGTGGCGGCTGGCTTGCGAGGGCGACCGACGGGGCGTTTGATTGGGTTCATGTTCGTAATTTTGGCATAAATTAAAAATTATTTTTGAAAATTATTTGACCTAACGACCCATGGCCTTGTTTATCGCGGCTTGCGTAATCTTGAGCTTGTTAAACAACGGATACAGGCGGCGCAATGCTTGGGTCAGGGCGTCTACTTGGTCATCATTGGCCGCCGCCGGGAAGCCTGTCAACTCCCCGACCAAATCTTTGACCCATGGGAATAAGTCAGGATGCGGAAGCCACACGTTCCCCGCTTCCCAATAACTGGTAACGGCATGCGCCCGCGCCAGCTTGGAGCCGTCCGGTTCAATTGGGATGATACCCGGCACGCTGGCTTTTAGGGTGTCGATAACCGCCGGGCCGTTCGCCTTGTCTTCAATCAAAACTTCTTTGGTGCGCGGCCAGGCGGCACGCAAGGCGACGACTTCCTTCACGGTCTTGGTAAATGACATGCGGGCGCGGACTTGCGCCAGCAAATAGGCATTGGCGCCAGCCTTGCCCCAAACCTGGCCCACGACAAAGTCGGTGCCGTCCGTGTCCTTGAATGTGCAATCCCAAGAGGCCAGCACCTTGTCGAATTTGGCGGGCAAGTCCTTGGGCAAGTAGTAGCGCAAGCCCGATTCCTTGAACACATTGCCACCCAGCGCCCGCGGGCATTGCTGATAGAGCGCCGCCCACCAGTAGTCGGAAAATAGGCTTTTAACCTCATGCAGAAAGGCTAGGCTCTTGAGTTCGGGGACCAGGGGGCCGGGCGGCAAGTTCGGGTTATAGCCGACCTCTCCGGGCATGTTGATTGCCGGGAAGCGCAACACGGTAAGCCGCGGGTCGCCCTTGAAGTGGTTGCAAATGCGGGCGGGCAAATCGTCTTCCGCCCAGCTTGTCGCCATGATGATTTGGCCGGAGTTCTCCGAAAGCCGGGTCGTGAAAACGGTTTGATACCAGTTCCAATGCCCTTCCTTCGTGGTGGGGCTCAAGGCTTCTTTTTCGTTCTTTACAGGGTCATCAATGATGCCGATATCGACCGGGCGCCCCGTGAGGCCAGCACCAACGCCGACGCCCAGGTATCCGCCAGCGCCGCCGGGTGCCGTAAATTCCCCGGTGCGGTTGACGTCATAGCGGCGCCGTTCGGCGGCCACGGGGAATAAGCGTTTATGTTCGTCCGACGCCAGGTTGCGCCGCACGTCTTGGGCCATGGCCCCGGCAAGTTCGTCCGAATAGCTGGCCGCACCGACCCGCCAGTCAGGGAAGCGACCCAGCAGGAACGCCGGGAGTTTGCGGCTGACAATTTCGGATTTACCGTGCTGGGGCGGGGCCTGCAGCACCAGAATGGGCCGCTTGCCTGCAATCATGTCATCAATGAACATGTCGAGCGCCGCACACACGGCGGCACTAAAGCCACTTTGTTTATATTTTCGGTTCGTAAAGTTGATATAGGCGGCCAGGTTCCGCCGCGCTTCCCGGCGCCGTATCAGTTCCGCCGCGGCTTCACGCTTCGTCGGTAGCATCGTCGGCCTTGAGAATCGCGGCAAGTTGGTCGTCGCTAAGATCGTCCGCGGACAGGTGCGCCAAAGCCACGGGGCCGCCGCCGGGGCCGCTGATTTCCTTGCGGTCGACCATCATGCCCAAATAGCGGGCCAGATTGGACACGGCCGCGTCTTGGTCCCGCATGTTGACCTTGATGCCGTTGCGGGTCCGTTCGGCGCCAGCATACAGGGGCGACCGTACCTTGCGGGTATCGGCCACATGCACGTCGGCAATACCTTGGCCGCCGCACTCCGGGCAATCCTTATTCGGCGCCGCGTTCGGGTCAAAACCGAAACCGCCCATGCCGTCCGGGGCTTCCTTGCCAGTATCACAGGCAACGTCGACGGCCTTGGAATACTCCGCTTCCGTCCATTGGTATTGATGGCCGAAGCCATGGCAATGACGGCAATTTGTTCGACGGACGCTAACTAGGGCGCTAGGGTTCGCCGTTGCAATTTTGGCCCACTGGCCGACGACCCACTCCGGCGTAATGCTGGCCGCGACGGCTAGTTCTTCCATTCGCTCTTTTATCGCCCCGGCAATTTCAGCTATTTTCAGCAACTTATGAGCCGCTTGCCCGGCGCCCTCTTGGGCGTATCCGGCGCGAATGTACGCCTGAGTCGCGTTTTCATCGACGCAATACTCATTTACAAATCGGCGTTGTTTGGGTGTCAGGCTCATAGTGGCCCAATGATAGCGCCTAGCGGCCACAATTGGCAATCACAACGAACGACGCCCATGGTTGCCGGACCCCTTACCCTGCTACCCCAGGGCCAAAAATTACGGGGTGGGTAAAATTTATTCAATTAAATCAACGGTCTACACTCTATTTACCCCTATACCCCTTAAATATATAAAATCCATAGGGTGTATACGTTACAGCGTCTTACTTATAGTAAGTCTTATCTTAAGTAAGATGTGATGTGTATACAGCGCCGTAGGTTTCAACGTCGTCGGGGTTGCGGTGCCGGGGTGCTTGTTTTCTTAAAAAAGTGTGATATAGTCGTGGCTAACATCTTAACTTTGATAAAGATCATGGAAATTAAGACACGAAAGCAAGCCGTCTGCGACGGCGATAACAAATATTTTACCGGCAAGCAATGCAAAAACGGGCATCTTACTTTTAGATATACGCAATCCGGGGCTTGTTATGATTGCATCCGGGGCGACGCTGTTTCGACGGCGGCCGTTGCGCGTAACGCTAGATTGACCGAAGCGGCCGACGCCGCCAATCTCAAACGGCTAATTAAAGAGCAACTTGTTCAAGCACGCTTTAGGTTGCTTGACGCCGACCGGGATGCGTTCGCGGCTATTACGTGGGCGACGGCAATGATGCGTTACCCAATGTTGACCAACTCGGACGTCGACACGCATTTCGCACCAAATAGCCGGGCGGAAAATAGCGGAATGTATGCTTTCAATTGTCATCAGGACGACGTCGCAACGCTTCGCCAAATTGCGGCCGATATGTTCAACGCGAAGACGTCGGTCGCCTTCAATCCCGAACGGGCCAGGACTTCAATTTTTGGGAAATTTGACGCGCAAGTCGCTATTGCGCCGGTTCCAGATTGGGCGCGAGTGCCACGCCCTGGCGACTTCGATTACAAGTAAGCCAGGCGGCCCCGTAGGGGCTCCCGGCGACCACGCCCTCACATGTGGGTATCAAATCCGGTTTGTTCGGTGAAGACGGCGGCCAGGCGGTCAGCATGCACGCCTTCAACGGTGCCGCGTTCGGTCATATTGACGCCGCGAATGGTCAGGAAGCGCACGTCGTACAGGTCCGCGTCGGTCAGGGTCACGACCACTTTGTTGGCCTTGTTACTGGCGCCGCGGCCGATAGCGAATTGCAGGCCCTTGCCGGTGTTGACCAAATCCTTTGCGCCGGTCATGGCAAGAAAGCGATTGCCGCCAAGTTGGGCAAGGATGGTTTGTGCGATGGCGTTTGACATTTTCGGGGCTCCGTTGCGTTGTTGATGGCTCAATTATAGATAAATAATTTATCTACGTCAACAAGAAAAAGCCCGCACGCGGCGGGCAATTGAAAATTTAATTTTGGCTACTGCTTGATGCTCCCCAGCAGTTCCGCCAGGATACCCCGGACCTCTTCCGATAGGCTGGCGAAGCCGGGGTCGGCCTGCACCTTGGTCAACGCCGTGTGCATCGGTTCGGCCAGCTTGCGCACGGCCTTTTTGAATTCAGCTTGCGGCATGTGCTTGGTCGTGACACGCCCGCCCCCGGACTTGACCAAGGCGGCCAGCAGCACGTCGACCGCCTTGTCCCCGTGCTTCTTTATGGCTTCAATGGCTGTCGTGGCCGCAATGACGTTTTCCATTACCATTTTGCGGATTGCCAGGGGTGCCCCGGCCAGCGCCAGCAGGCCGTCGACGTATTGTGCGGACGCATACCCCAGGCGCCGGGCAATCTCTTGGGAAGACCAGCCGAAGGCCGCCAGGCGCTTGCACACGACCGCGGCTTCGTACAGGCTCAAGGGCTCCCCGTCATTGCCCACCACAAGGGCGACCGTTAAGTCTTCCATGCTGGTGCCCTTGGGGCTCACGATAACCGGCACGGCGGGCACTTCCACGCCTTCACTGATAGCCAGCAAAACGGCTTCATGCCGACGATGGCCCCCGGTCACATAAATGACGTTGTCGTCGCCTTCACGGGCCACGAAGCCGGAAAGGGGCTTATCCTTGTAATAGCCGTTTGCCTTGATGCTGTCAGCAATCCAGCGCACGCGGCCGGTGTACGCTTCATTCTTCACGCGGGCATTGAAGCCTTCCAGCACCCGCAATTTGTCCGGCGTGACTTGCCACAGGTCAGCACTCACGGCGCCGACTTCTTTCATTGCGGCTTTGACGTTGCCCGCGGTCATTGTGTCTGTAAAATTTTCCATGCTTATTCCCCTTCGGTCACAGTCGCGGGCCAGGCGGAATAATGCGCTTCAATCAGCACCAAAGCGGCGCGGTATTCGACCGCGTGCAAGTTGTCCCCGTGTTTGTCCTGCAGCTTGCCCTTGAACTCTTCCACAGTGCCGAAGAAACAACCGGCGCGAAGGAATACCCCCTTTTCCGTGAGGAACGCCGCTAAAACGTCTTGCCGCGAACCGATTGGGCCGACTTGGAAAAACGGACGGTCGCCGGTCAATTTTCCAGATTCACCAAGGTCCGCGCCGCGAAGGTTCGCGCCGTAAAGGTTCGCGCCGCGAAGGTTCGCGCCGTAAAGGTCCGCGCCGTAAAGGTTCGCGCCGTAAAGGTTCGCGCCGTAAAGGTT
>Ga0210044_10000944_pt1 | contig 44344 bp, 41 predicted proteins | sample CryGey13umfilter_2_FD_183959 | JGI IMG/M metagenome (GOLD analysis project Ga0210044, IMG submission 183959) | Groundwater microbial communities from aquifer in Utah, USA - Crystal Geyser 4/9/14 3 um filter (SPAdes) (version 2) | ecosystem: Environmental > Aquatic > Deep subsurface >... | reverse complement strand
AAAACCGGAAAACGCCGGAAAAATAACTCAACCTGGAGAAACCCGCAGGGAGAGCGATAATTAAAACGATTAATCCAACGGCTCAGGCGCTGACATTCAATTTTACTCAGGCTTTTGCAAGTGGCTCATTAATAGCGTTAATCACGACACTTATATTTATGAGTGTTCCTGCCATCGCAGAAGATCATGGACATCATGAAAATGTCCATGGCGATGAACACTCCGATGCCCATGTAGGCGCGATACAGTTAACGCCAGCTCAGATCAAACAGGCGGGTATAGAAATAGAAGTGATTCAGTTCCGCCCACATGTTCAGTCCATCAATGCACCGGGAAGTGTGGGTTTTGATGCGTATAAATTAGCAGATATTACGACCCTGCTTGATGGTGCTATCCATGCTCGCCATGTGCGATTGGGTGATGTGGTTAAAAAAGGGCAGAAGCTGGTGAGCCTCACCAGTTCAGCTTTGGCACAGTCAGAAGCCGATTATCTGAGAGCAGAAGCTGAGCATCGTAAAAGTAAGCTGGGCCTGAAACGCATCGAAGGTTTGGCAAAGCAAAAAATTGTATCGCAAGCGCGGCTGCAGCAAGCAATAAGCGTTCATCAGGCCGCTCATGCAAACCTTGCAGCAGCGCGTGCCTCATTATCCTCGTATGGTCTATCCGACAGGAAAATAGATGCCCTGATAAGCTCGGGCCAATATGGTCAGTTAACCCTTTATGCCCCAAGTTCAGGGACGATTGTGGCAGATGATTTTCGTATAGGTCAGCACATTGCTGCCGGCACCCGGTTGATGCAGGTTGTTGATGAATCAACCGTCTGGGTTGAAGTGAAGTTATCCCGGACCCAGATGGATGGCATTCAGGTTGGTCATCATGCTGTTATTTCATTGAGAAACAGTAATAGCCAGTATAAAGGCCGGGTCATCAATATTCATCACCAGCTTGACCAAACGACACGCACGGTTGGTGTGCGCATTGAAGTACAGAACCCTGAAGATGGCCTGCATCCCGGCATGTTTGTAAATGCAGCGATTGAATCGGGCAGCGGTGAAGGTGGATTGTTTTTACCGGAAGCGGCTGTCCAGCGACAAGGTAGTGAGTTGATTGTGTTTGTTGAGGAAGAACCAGGCCACTTTGAGCGTAGAGAGGTGCGTGTTGGTAAAGCCAGTATGGGATTTGTCCCGGTACTGAAAGGTCTGAACGAGGGTGAGAAAATTGTTTTTAAGGGTGCATTTGCCCTTGCTTCGGAACTGGCGAAGTCCGGTTTTGAAGTGCACAACCATTGAGGTGAGGGCATATGTTTTCGAAACTGATTGATGCCGCTGTCAATAACCGCCTTCTGATCCTGTTGTTACTGCTGGGTTCAATGGCTTATGCACTGTTTGTTGTGCCTAAATTGAATCTGGATGCATTTCCGGATGTCACCAATGTGCAGGTGCAGATTAATACTGAAGCGCAAGGTCTGGCCTCGGAAGAGGTAGAGCAATTAATCACCTATCCGATTGAAGCGGTGATGTATGCACTGCCGGATGTTGAAGAGGTGCGCTCGATTTCCAAGACGGGCCTGTCTGTGATTACCGTGGTGTTCAAGGAAGGGACTGATATCTACTTTGCCAGACAACTGGTATTTCAGAAACTGCAGGATGCCAGTCAAACCGTTCCGATATGGGCGGGGACAGCCAAAATAGGGCCGAACTCATCTGGGCTTGGTCAGGTGTTCCAGTATATTATCAAGTCGGATCCGGACGCCGGTTTTGATGCGATGATGCTCAGATCATTGAACGACTGGGTAGTGAAATTAATGCTGATGCCGGTTGAAGGTGTCACTGACATTCTCTCTTACGGTGGCGAAGTCAGGCAGTATCAGGTGCAACTAAATCCTGAACAGCTGCTCTCCTACAATCTTCATATAGATGACGTGGTAAAAGCCATTAAAGCGAATAATCGCAATGCTGGTGGCTGGTATCTGGCCCAGGGTGATGAGCAGTTGGTGATTCGCGGTGTGGGCTGGGTTGCCGGTGGTACAGAGGGTTTGAAAGGCATTGCGGCGATACCGGTCAAGACTGTAGATGGCACATCTGTTCGCGTTTCTGATGTTGCGACGGTGGGCTTTGGTGGTGAGATTCGTCAGGGCGCAGTGACCATGACTGAGCGAGATGATGATGGGAAGGTTACTTCACTTGGTGAAGTTGTCGTTGGCATTGTACTGAAACGCTTTGGGGCCAATACGAAGAACACCATTGATGACGTTAAATCAAGGCTGGAGATCGTTCAGAAGGCGCTACCCAAAGGTGTTACCATTCAGCCCTTTTACGATCAGTCTGATTTGATTAACAAAGCTGTATGGACAGTTGAAAAAGCGTTGTTGGAAGCCTTTGTTTTGATCATCATCGTGCTATTCCTGTTCCTGATGAATATGCGAGCAGCGACACTGGTATTGTTATCTGTTCCGGTTTCAATCCTGACGGCATTAGGCGTTATGCAACATTACGGCATTTCAGCCAACCTGATGAGTCTGGGTGGTTTAGCCATTGCCATCGGTATGATGGTTGATGGATCTGTTGTCATGGTGGAAAATATCTTTAAACATCTGGAGAAAACGCCGGCAGGAGATCATGGCCTGATCAATCACCAGGGAATCCCTTTGTGTATTACTGAGGCCTCGAAAGAAGTAGCGCGTCCGGTGCTGTTTGCGGTACTTATTATTCTGCTGGTATTCACACCTCTGTTTGCTCTTGAGGGTGTGGAAGGCAAGATGTTTACGCCGATGGCACTCTCGATCTGCTTTGCCATGTTTGCTTCACTGCTGGTGGCCTTGTTTGTGATGCCTGTATTGGCAACCTATGCCTTCACCAAAGGTGTGGTTCACAAAGAGAGCCCTCTGTTAGCACCGGTTTCGCGTGCTTATCATGGGCTGCTTAAAGCTGCTCTAAAGGCACGTAAAGCCGTGATTGGTGGTGCGGCTGCGGCTTTTGTACTTACCCTTGCTACGGTTCCTTTTCTGGGAACTGAGTTTGTGCCGGAACTGGAAGAAGGAACGTTGGCTATTCGCATTACACTGGCCCCATCCGCTTCACTTGCTTATGCCAGAGGTGTAGGAGAAAAGTTAGAGCATGTATTACTTAGTGAATTCCCCGAAGTTACCTATGCATCAGCGCGCACCGGTAGGGCAGAAATTGGCGGTGATCCGGAGCCAGCATCTAATATTGAGTTTTATGTCGGGCTGAAGCCTGTAGACGAGTGGACAAGTGCCAGTAACAGAAAAGAGCTACAGAGCCTTATGCGGAAGAAGATGGAAGTCGTTCCTGGAATCCTCATTTCATTCACCCAGCCGATTGCCATGCGAGTGGATGAGCTTCTTTCCGGTGTAAAAGCTGCCTTGGCAATTAAACTGTTTGGCCCTGATCTTAAAGTACTGGCGGAAATGGGCAAAAGAATCGAGACAGTAGCGAAAAGTGTTAAAGGCACGCGCGATGTGGAGATGGAACAGATTGAGGGTGAAGGGCAGTTGGTGATTCGTCCTGACCGCAGCAAGCTGGATCAATATGGTATCCCTGTAGATGATGTGATGAGTCTGGTTTCGGATGCTATTGGCGGTGCATCTGCCGGGCAGGTCATTCAGGGCAATGAGCGGTATGATATCTATGTGCGACTGGCAAAAGATTATCGTCATGACATTGAATCGATTGGCAGTCTAATCTTACGCTCTCCGAGTGGAGCATGGGTGCGCCTTGAAGATGTAGCCACCATTGGCGTAGAGCAAGGCCCCCCGATGATTAATCGGGATGATGTGCAACGCCGCGTCGTGATTCAGAGCAACGTTGAAGGGCGTGATATGGGTAGTCTTGTGGCTGAACTGGATCAGCGTATTCAAAGTGAGGTCGATCTGCCGCCGGGCTATACAGTGGTGTTTGGTGGCCAGTTTGAGAATCAGCAGCGGGCACAGGCCAGGTTGATGGTCGTGGTACCATTGTCGCTGCTGCTGATCTTTCTGCTGCTCTATTTTGCATTCCATTCAGTCGGACAGGCAGCATTGATCATGCTCAATGTGCCGATGGCACTGATTGGAGGTATTCTGGCGTTGTTGGTTTCCGGTCAATATCTCTCAGTACCATCCAGTATCGGCTTTATCGCACTGTTTGGCGTAGCCGTACTCAATGGCGTGGTACTGGTTGATGCAATCAACCGTCATCTGGGTGAACACGAGTTAGCCGATGCTATTCGACATGGCGCGGAGAGTCGCTTAAGACCGGTGCTGATGACTGCCATGATCGCGGCGCTGGGCCTGATTCCATTGCTGCTGGCTACAGGTATTGGTTCTGAAATCCAGAGACCTCTGGCAACGGTAGTGGTGGGAGGTCTTGTATCATCCACACTATTAACACTGTTCGTTTTGCCGTGCCTTTATGAGCGTTTTAGCCGCAATAGAATGCTGCGATGTCCGTAGTTAGAACCATCTGCAGTGGGGCAGAAGTCAGGCGATTTCCAGATTGCGTTTGTAGCGGGTGAGGTTGTCGCAGCCGCCGTCACGGATGACGACCATATCTTCCAGGCGTACGCCGCCGATATGGGGGTAGTAGAGGCCGGGTTCACAGGTGACTACGTGGCCTGCCTTGAGTATTTCGCCACGCGTAGAGACCCGTGGTCCCTCGTGAATCTCCAGACCAACACCGTGGCCGGTGCCGTGAAAAAAACCACCCTGTTTGCCGCGTACCGTACCTGTTTTAAAGCCCTGCGCATCAAAGTGAGCGGTAATGGCGGCGTGGATGTGCCTGCTGTCCACGCCTGCAGCCATCATGGCCAGGCCGATGTCCTGACCTTCACGCACGGTGTTGTACATCTTCTTCTGCTCAGTGGTTGCTTTGCCTTTGACATAGGTGCGTGTCATGTCACCCCAGTAGCCGGTAGTGAGAACGCGTGGAAAGATGTCGATAATAATCAGTTCATGTGCACGGATGTAGCCGCTGCCGGTATTATGCGGATCGGATGAGTGCCGGCCGCAGGCCACAATGGTATGGGCGGGCATCGCACCCTTGCCGATCAGGAATGTTTCGATGGCTCGCCTTACATCATCCGATGTGACTTTTTTGCCACTGTCGGGATCGCGCAGGATGTTATCGTTACCGATGCTGCAACGGCCCAGATACTGCTCACCCTGTTGCATCGACTGGCGCGTCAGGCGTTCGGCCTGTGCCAGATATTTGATTTCGATCTCGGTTTTTACCGGCCGCTCGGGAAAGAAGGCATCGGTGGAGGCTGCCAGCTCAAAACCCCAGCCGCGCAGTTGATCGGCGTAGCGCAGCGGGAATGACGGCGGCACGCTGATCCCCTGTACATTGTGGGCGGCGAGAAACGCGGCGGCACAGCCGGCCAGTCCCGGCCAGTCCCGGATTTCTGCTGCGTTGCGCCACGGAGTGTCCAGATGTACCTCAGCCAGCTGCGAAACTTTGGTGGCACGATCCACCTCCAGCGGTGAAAGCAGGCCGTGCCATCGGCCGTCCAGCTCAATGGCAATAAACGGATCGGGTACAAACATGCCACTGGCATAGAGCATATCGGCATTGTGTTCGGAATCGGCAATAATCAGGCGGGCATTTTTCATCTGCCCATGCTGTCACTACCTTACGGCATCGTCGCCCTCTTCTTTACTGCGTGCCATCAGCTGCTTGAGGCTGCTCTGTTGCAGGATATCGCCATGCTCGCGCTGCATGCGGAAATAGAGGCCGAGAAGCTGGCGGCCGATCGTACTCTCGGTCCACTCTTCGGGTACCTGCATCGGAGCCTCGTTGAGGCGTTCGAAGACCGTCATCAGATTCAGCCTGTCCGGATCCTGTGCCAGTACCCATGCCTGTTTGCCGGTAGCATCGGTGCGCCGCAGCAGCTCCAGCTCGGTCAGCCGGTCCAGCCACTCCTGCAGGATGTTTTCCGGTACCTCTGTCTCTTCGAGCAGATCGGCCAGTGAGAGGGTTTCTCCGCGCTCCAGTGCCTGGGCTGCACGCAGCAGGATCAGATGCGAATAGAACTGGCGCAGTCCCGGCTTGATAAAACGGTTTCGTTGCCTGGTCGACTGTTCAGGATGCTGCATGCAGAAGGCTATTTCCGAGCCCAGTAGTACCACGACCCAAGCCAGATAGAGCCATATCAGGAAAATGGGCAGTGTTGAGAGGGCGCCATACAGTTTTTCGTAGTTGGCAATCTCGGTGATGTAGAAGGCGAAACCGATCTTGGTCCATTCAAACATGGCACCGCCGATCAGGCCGCCGACAAAGGCATAGCGGAAGGGGACCGTGGTATTTGGCAGTACGACATAGAGTGTTGTCAGTGCCAGTGAAGACATCACCCATGGCAGCAGAAAGGGCAGATGGCTGAGGTAGCCGGCCCCCTCTGCTACATGCCTGAGTATCGGCATGGCGGTAAAGTATGAGGTGATGCTCAGTGAGGCACCGATCAGGATCGGTGCCAGCGTCAATGTGGCCCAGAAGGTGACGAACTTGGAGAGCCATGCGCGGGCGCGGGTGATGCGCCATATATCATTGAATGCCTCTTCTGCCGTGTTGAGCAGGGCGGTGGCCGTGAACAGCAGGGCCAGCACCCCGAAGACGGAGATGGCCGCGGTTTTGTCGGCCACCGAGCCCAGATACTCCTCAACGGCCTGTTGGCTGGCGGGGATCAGGTATTCCAGTAGCAGGTCCCGTACATGGCCGGATACCGCATCAAAGGCCTGAAAGCTGGTGAAAATGGAAAAGCCGAGCGCCACCATCGGTACAATGGCCAGTAGCGAGGCGAATGCCAGGGCCGATGCGCGTTGAATACATTTGTCGAAAATAAAGCGCTCGATGACACGAAAACCAAAGCGCAGCAGATGGGTGGCATGGCGGTAAAGTGCCGGCAGGCTGGCAATATCTGCCACATCCATTTCCAGCAGGTGGGAGAGTTGCTCTGTCCACGACGGGTTGCTCTTCTTGCTCAAGCTTGCTCCTGATGAGTGTTGCGACTGATTTATGCAGTGTAGGAGCCAATCCGGCTAATGGAAAGGGGAAGGCCGTGGTTGGTTACGAGCTCAGCAGCGCATGTTGATATCGCATGCTGCTGTCATGCGGGGTGTGTCGTTGCCGATAAGCGGCGCTGATCAGCTGCCCGGCTGAGCCATCCACTGGAAGCGCAGCTCCAGCTCAGGTTCCGGGCGTATGCACTGCAGACCGATACGTTTTTCCGTATTGATGGCAATCGGCGCCTTCAGGTTGGCGGTAACCCACTTTTTGTCTGCAAACGGGTTGAGGACGATCAACCACATGACATCCTGCTCATCCTGCACTTCAATACACTGGGCCTGTTCCCTGTTCAGTTTGGGTTGTGCGCCCAGACGTGACTGATTCCACGGGGTTAACAGGAATGCAGCCTCGGGCTGGTCTATGGATTGCAGGCAGGCAATGTTGCCCACACCCTCATAGATCAGGCCGAATTCATGCGCATCGCCAAAGCCGACCATGCCCTGAGGGAAATAAAAAGCCTCTTTGGTGTTTGGCAGGGTGTCACTCATCTCCGGCATCCTTGTCACTGCTACTGCGCTCATGAGTTACTCCTTTAAGCCATTGCAGTGCATTGGCACCGGCAGCAGCCTTGTTTTCCTGCTGGATCAGGTTGTAAATTTCCATCCGGTGCACCGGAATTTCGGGCGGCGCTTCAATACCGATGCGTACAATGTGCTCATTTTGCACGTCCTGTATAATAATACGGATGTTGTCATTGATCTGAATAACTTCGCCGATTTTTCTACGTAAGACGAGCACCGGCTTATCTCAGAAAGTTGGTCAGGCTGAGGGACTGAAGCTGGGAGATCTGTTTATATGCAGCCTGCAGGGCGATGCTGGACTGTTGCATGCTGGCCACAACGGCCGGGATATCGACAGCTTCATGCGTATTCAGCTGTATCTGCAGGTTCAGTTGTCGATCCCCGATGGCAGCTTGATTCAGGCGTACGCCAGACAGTCTTGCACCTACATCACTGGTCATGCCGATGACGCCATCACCGGCGCTGGTTAATGCACCCAGTGCACTCTGTACACCTGCGGCATCGTTGGTTAACAGCGCGGTCTTGAATCCTTCCAGTGCGGAGAATGCTGCGGCGAAGGCCGGATTGTCTCCGCGGATATTGCTGATGATCTGCTGACCATCGTTGGTGGTGACGGCCCGATCCTGGGCATTACCGTTATAGACCATGTTGCCCAGCGCATCGGGTATAAATGCCGTTTTGTCTACAGCGGTACCTGCGAACAGGGACTGACCCTGCCACTGCTGGTTGGCATCGCTGATGACCTGATTAAGCAGTTGGGTCGCCTCCTGTGCCGCACTCAGTCGCTCGGTAGCACTTACGTTGGCACTGGACATCTGAACGGCCACGGTCTGGGCCCGTTTCATGACGTTAACCATATCATTAAGCATGGTCATGCTGCTGGAGAGGCGTGACTCGGCCGTGGTAACGGATTCCAGGTCACCCTGCAAGCCGACCTGGGCATGTCTGATGTCCAGTGAGGTCTTGTAGGCCGTGCCCGCCTGCGCCGGCGTCTGAAATTTGGTGCCGGAAGCAATCTGGGCATTACCCTGATCCTGGATGGTCTGCTGCTGTTTTACCCCGCTAAGCAGGGTGTTATACATCTGGGCGGTAGTAACTCTCATCGGATCAGTCCTAGTAGGGAATCCATCATCGTATTTGTTGTCGAAATAACCTTGGCCGACGCTTCATAGGCACGCTGAAATTTAATCATTGCGACCAGTTCTTCGTCCGTATTGACGCCGGAAATAGCCTGACGCTGGTTATTCAGTGAATCAGCTTCAGCTGTGCTGTACTGCTGTTGCTGGAGTGATATGGCGACATCGTTGCCATATTGGGTGGATACCGTTGTGGTGCGGGCATGCAGGCTGCTGCTAACCGTGCCATCGAATGCCACTGCCTGATTCTGCAGCTGCATAATAGCGGTTGCAGCACTGTTATCCGCGCTCGAGATCAGTGATGTGAGCGGGTCAACACGGCCGGTATGTATGCTGGCAGGATCGGTCTGAATCGCTGTCGACAGGCTTAGTGTGCCGGAACTGGAGCCGGTGAAAAAGCTGTTTATCTCATAGGCTGCCAGCACATTGCTGGTATCATCGGAGAGGGCGAAACTGGTGCCGGCCGTCGCTGTAACAGTCAGGCGGTTGGAGGTGTCCAGACTGGCCGTAACACCGGCGACGAGGTTCAGGCTGTTGACCACATCCGTCATGGTCGTGACGCCGGCTGTGATATTGATGGCGGTACCACCGGCCGGGGCGGGGGTGCCGGCGGCATCGTAGGTGTGAATGGTAAAGCTGCCTGTTTGCACCTGCCCGGCAAAGATGGTGGCCTGGCCAACATTATCCAGCGACAGCGCCGTATTGCTCGGCTGGCCGGATGTCATCGTGGTGGCGGCAGTACCAGCGGTGGCACTGGCATGGATCTGGTTGACCGAAAAGGCAAGGTTGGCAGCCAGGCTGTCTATCTGCTGTACATAGGCTCCGAGTTTGTTGTCACGCAACTCAATCAGACCGCCGATACTGCCGTTCTGCCCGACATTCACTGTTGCGCCTGTCTGAGCCATGACAATACCGCTAAAGCCGCCGCCGACCGCTGTGCCACGTGCCAGATGACGGGAGATGCCATCCTGCGCCAGCAAGTCACCGCTGGTTGTCTGCAGCAGCAGGCCGCCATTCTGGTCGCTGATCTGTTGTACGGGCAGCAGATTGGCCAGCGAGCGAACGGCCACATCGCGCTGGTCGCGCAGGTCATTGGCGCTACCGGCCATACCCTTCTGACCGTTTTCCTGCTTGCTGATCAGCGTGGTGAGTGAGGCGATGGTATCGAGCAACTGGTTCGCCTGGTCAATCTGGCTGCTGATCTGGCTGTCGGCACTGGTCTGGGTGCTGACCAGCTGCTGGCTCATACTGTTCAGGCTGCTGACCACTGATTCACTTTTGGCGCGGACATTGAATTGCTGGGCACTATCCTGCGGGTTGTTGGCCAGCTGCTGCCAGGAGAGGAAAAAGTTATCCAGGGCGGATGCCAGCCCCGTGCTTTGCAGGCTGCCGAATACATTCTCCACGCTATAGAGGCCGTTGTTGAGCGTGGTCCAGTAGTTCAGTTGACTACCGTTATTGGTCAGTGCCTTGTCGACAATCGGGTCGATTGTACGGCTCACGCTGGTCAGATCCACACCGCGCCCGAAACTCAGGTTGCCAATCCTCTCCGGTGTCAGCGCAGAGATGTTGGAGGCCTGCTTGGAGTAGCCGGCGGTATTGGCGTTGGCAATATTGTGCGACACCACATCAATGGCTTTTTGCTGCGTCCTCAGGCTGGAGGCGGCGATATTCAGGGTATCGAAAATCATCGGGTAGCCGTCCTGCCGTAGGACTGTTCCTTCTCTACCAGGCCCAGGTGCTGCAGGATGGTTGAAGATACATTATAGGCTGCACGCAGGCGCAGGCTGTTTTCCTGGCTCTGTCGGTCAATGTGAAGCATGCGTTCATACAGGTTGCGCCTGAGTGCCTGAAATTCGGCCGTGTTGCTGCCACCGAACATGTCGATCAGCACTTCCATGGTCATCTCATCAGGAATGCGGGCGCGGGCGCGCAACGCCCTGCCATCCTGCTCGAGTTTGGCAAGGCACTGGTGCACGACAACACGCCGGTCGGTCAGCGCCATGATCTGTTCAGCATCCAGTGATCTGATCGCTTCATATTCCGCATTGGCAACCACTTCCAGCTCGCGAGCGCAGGCGTCCATCTGAGCAAACAGCTGGCGCAGCTCGGACATGGTGTGAGGGGGCAGGGATGTTATGACCATGGATGCTCCGCCAGTGCATTGGCAACAATCTGGGTGGCAACCTTGTGGCTGTCCTGTGCATAGGTACCCTTTTCCAGTGCGTCGCGAATCTCCTCGATCCGTTCCATACGTACCGGCGACATGTCGGCGAGCATGATTTGCGCTTTTTCACGCAAGCTGGCCGAGTCGGAAACCTGTACCGAATCGCGTCCCTTGCCGGCAGATGTCTGCTTGCCCTTGGCAGAGCCTGCAGCACTGCTACTTTTGTGAATGCCGGTTGCCGCACCGGAACTGTTAACGCGCATGTCGGATCGCCTCCATCATCAAATCACTGGTCATATTCTCTTTATCGGCAGGATTCGGAATTGCTTGAGTCCGGCTGCCGGCCTCAAGTTGGCGGTAGACGGCATTGGCTATGCCGATGCTTCCGTGTTTGGTGCTGGCCTGAGCGATGGCCTCATCCATCATCGATGCATGCATATCTTCGGCAAAGCCATGCGGCATGAATTCGGATTTGCTTACGGTGCTGCGCATCTCGCTCATCATCTGCTGCAGGAAGATAGCCTCAAACTGTTTGCTGGCCTTCCATAACGCGGGATCTTTTTGTGCGGATTCGGGCACGGGCACCTGTTTGCCGACGCTGTGCAACGGTGCATGCCCCGGAGTTGGTGCCGGCCGCATGGCGGTTTGCTTGTGGGCGGCGGTCGACTTCTGCATGCGCTCGCGCTGCATGATGTCGCCGATGACGGTTTCGACGAGATCACGCATTACATGGTCCTGAGCTCGGCGTGCAGGGCGCCTGCCGCCTTGATAGCCTGCAGTACTGCAATCAGGTCGCTCGGTGTGGCGCCGACGGCATTGAGAGCCGTGACCAGTGTGGCCAGCGATACCTGTCTGGGCAGCACGACGAGTTTGGCTTCTTCCTCTTCCACGCTTACCTTGGTGCGATCCACCTTGGTGGTTTTGCCGCCTGCAAAGGCATTGGGTTGTGAAACTTCCGGATTCTCCGTGATGTTGACGCTGATGCTGCCGTGGGCGACAGCTACGGTATCGATGCGCACCTCCTGGCCCATCACGATGGTGCCGGTGCGTTCATCCACGATGACAACGGCGGCATGATCCAGACCAATATCAAGCTGCTCCAGGCGGGCAATCAGCTCAACCGCATTACTGTTCGGGTTCCATACCTGCACTGTGCCCGAGTCGATTGCGCGTGCCATGCCTTTGCCCAGATCGGCGTTGATGGCGTCCTGCATGTTCTTGGCGGTGGTGAAATCGGGGTTATGCAGATTCAGCGTGATCTTCTCCTGATCGGCGGAGAGGCCGCGCGGGGCTGCACGTTCGACGCGGGCACCGTTGGGTACGCGGGCTGCCGTAGGGTGGCCCTTGGTGCTGCTGGCGCCTTTGCCGCTGACACTGAAGCCGCCGGTAGAGAGGCCGCCCTGAGCAATCGCATAGGGACGTCCGTCACCGCCGAGTAGTGGGGTTATCAGCAGGGTACCGCCGCGCAGATCCTTGGCATCGCCGATGCTGGATACGGTGACGTCCAGTTGTTGTCCGGGACGTGCAAATGCCGGCAGCTCCGAAGTTACCATGACAGCAGCAATGTTTTTGGGTTTCATCTTGGTGATATCGGCACGTACATTGACGCCCAGCCGCTCCAGCATGGCGGTGATGCTGTTGATGGTGAATGGCGATGATGTACCGGAGTCGCCTGTGCCGTTAAGGCCGACCACCAGGCCATAACCAACCAGTGCGTTGCCGCGCACGCCTTCGATATCAGCCAGCTCCTTGATACGTTCCGCCTGGGCAGTGACGGGGATCATCAGCAGCAGGCAGAGCACGGCAGCAAGCCGGGAAAGGGGACGGGAGTGCATCAGAATGGCCATATATAATCCAGCGATCTGGATACCCAGCCTTCGTGCGCAGCGTTGGCCAGTGCGCCGGTGCCGCCGTAGCTGATATCCGCCTGCGCCACTTTGGCCGAGGTGATGGTGTTATCCGGTGCGATATCGACCGGACGAATGACACCCGTGAAGGTGATCTGCTGTGGTTCATGATTAATCACCAGTTGGCGCTTGCCAACGATGCGCATATTGCCGTTGGGATAGACCATGGTAACAACCGAGGTGACGCTGGCAGTCAGCGTGTCGGAGCTGTTGGTAGAGCCTGTGCCATCAAAGCTCTTGGAGTTGGTCATGCCGACACTGCCGGATGGTTGTACATCGGCATTACCGAGTGCGCCGCCATAAGCGATATTGGCGCTAAGGCCGGTATCGCGTGCGGATTTTTTACTCTGCTTGCTGCCGAGCGATCGCGTGGCCTTGGCGCTTTCCGATACCAGTACTGTGACCAGATCGCCGACACGGGAGGCTTTGGAGTCGGACAACAGGCCTACACCACCACCGCCCCATAATGAGCCGTTATGTGATGTGTCTTCGGTTGGTGTGGCCAGAGCCTGATCCACAATCTGTTTTTGCTCTGTTTCGGTTGCCTTGTCGACCCGTGGCATGCAGCCGCCGAGAATAATCGGGGCGATGCTGATCAGGCAGAGTGTAGTTCTGATGTTCATCCGCGGCCTCCATGAAGCGATACGCGTACCAAACCTGTATTTTCGACTACAGCCTGAATCACTTCCTTGCTGCGTAAATTTCTGACCATAATGCGTTCGCCCCTGCCTGCCGTGCGCATGGCTTTGCCTTCAGTGCGGATATGCACCCCGCCGACATCAAGCATGATGGCGACGAGATCGCCGCGTTTGATCATTGGCGGACGTTTGACATGGCTGGCCAGAATAACTTCGCCGCTTGCCAGCGGGCGGGTCAGGCGCATGCCGACCAGTGTTTCGCTGTTTTGCCACCATGGACCATGATGGCCGGCAATATCGGTGCGTGTTTTTTTCATCATACTTTGTGTGAGCAAGCTTCGTGCCGAAACCTGCTGACGCATGACAATGGCGGTGGCCATCCAGCGTACCAGCACCGGTACATACCAGCGACGATTACCCTGCTCGGCGATCAGTGAGAAGCGGCCCGGATGATTGCGTAGTGAGGCGGGCAGCGACCAGCGCATACTGCCGCTGGCATTGGGCCAGTGCTGTACCGTGATCAGTTCGGCTGTCGCCCCCTGCAGTACCACGCCTTGATTGAAAAAGCTCTTCAGCGACTGCTGCATGGCAGCGTCGGTGGCAGCACTCGCCTGCATGGGCAGGGCCAGTGCAGGCAGCACAAGAGCGATCAACAACATCAGTGCGTGGGGATTCAGGTGGCGCATCACTTACCTCTTGATCTGATTGGCGGTCTGCAGCATCTCATCGGATGCCTGGATCGCCTTGGAGTTCATCTCATATGCCCGCTGGCCGGCAATCAGATTAACCATCTCCTCAACCATGCTGACATTGGACATCTCAAGTGTTCCCTGTGTCATGGAGCCCAGGCCGTTCTCGGTCGGGTTGCCGATGACAGCGGTGCCGGAGGCATTGCTGGGCTGAAACAGGTTGCCGCCCAGCTTGCTCAGACCGGCCGGGTTGAGGAAGTCGGCAATCTGGATCTGACCCAGTACGGTCTGGATGCCGGCAGGTTGAGTCACCGATACGGTGCCGTCCTGTGCGATCTGAATGGACTGTGCATCGGTAGGGATGGTGATGCCCGGTTGCAGCAGGTCACCGTTCTGGGTGACGATTTGACCGGTGGAGTCGAGGCTGAAGGAGCCGGCACGGGTATAGGCTGAATCGCCGTTGGCCATCTGAATCTGGAAGAAGCCACGCCCCTGAATAGTCAGATCGAGCGGGTTGTTGGTCTGCTGGAAGCTGCCTTCAGAGAAGATGCTGTCGACACTGGCCGTGCGTACGCCGAGTCCGACCTGAATACCGGTTGGTAGCTGCGTGCCGGCGGCGCTTGCTTCGGCACCGGGTGACTTGATCTGCTGATACATCAGATCCTGAAAGTTGGCACGGCCGCGTTTGAATCCATTGGTGTTGACGTTGGCAATATTATTGGAAATAACATCCACATTGAGGCTTTGTGCGGCCATGCCGGTAGAGGCCGTCCATAGTGATCGCATCATGATAAAACTCCCTTATCTGTTATCTGTTTCATGTCTGTTGGCATATAAATTTAACCCTGTACCACGCCGACGCGATCGCTCAGCTGGCCGGAGAGTTGGTTATATTGTTCGACTACTTTCATCATCGACTGGTAGGTACGCATCGTGTCCACGATCTGGGTCATGGCCAGTACGGAATTCACATTGGCCTCTTCCAGCTCAGCCTGATGTACGCTTACGCTGCCGTCAGCCGGGCGGATGTTATCCTGTCCGGTGCGAATCAGGGTGCCGGCAATTTTCTGGATGGTTCTGCTGTCCTGAATCATGGCGATGCCGAGCTCGGCGACCGGCTGACCGTTAACATAGAGCGCGCCATTCTCGGTCGCGCTGATTTTACCGAGTCCCAGTTGCACAGGGCTGCCGTTCTTGTCCAGAACAGCCAGGCCGCCCTGGGTTAACAGCTTTCCTTCGGCATCCAGCTTGAAATTGCCGGCGCGTGTTAACGCTTCCGTACCATCTTTCATCTGAATCCTGAAATAGCCGTCGCCGTGGACAGAGAAATCGAGGTCATTACCCGTCTGACGAATGGTGCCTGCCTGGGTGCTGACATACTGGGTGTTGGTGGAGAGAAAGGCTGCAGATGTCTTGTCTGGCGCGCCTTCACGGCCCATTTTCCCCGAAAACATGGAGGAGAACGATGTGCGATCTTCCATGTAACCGACAGAGTTTACATTGGCCAGATTATGCGCAATGCCATCCATCTTGTTCTGGGACATCTGACTTGCTACGCCTGAGATATAATAACCAAGATTCATCCGTCACTCCTGCCTGTTTTTCCTTTCACAGCTTCACTATCGCAAGAATGCGGCCAACTGATTGTCTTATAAAAAGCCATGTATATCAATATCTTATATTGTACGGGAAGAAATGTTTATGCTGCCGGTGGCATTTTCTGCCGCCGCATCGGGGAGTTTTTTCCGCTTGCTCTGCACGGGGCGTAGCGGGGGATTTGCCGACAGTCGGATGAATGGCAAGGCAGAAGATGCTTATCTGGCTGGCCGGCGTACGTGCAGTGATGTCGGCTGAGAGGCTTTTTCATATGCGGGCTGTGTGTTTCGTGTTGCGGGTATGCACGCGGCCGTAATATCTGCTTGCGCAGTGTACGTTCGTCTACCATACTCTGCCCCATGGTGAATAAAGATCATATCTATCTGGGGCGGTTGCAGGACTATTATGCCCTGTACCGACTGATTCCATCCTATGCGGATATTGCGGCACTCGTCGGTGTCAGCAAGCAGGGGGCGGTGAAATTTGTCGACCGTATGATTTTTTCCGGCTATCTGCAGAAGGCGCCCGGCGGCCGTGTCGGGCCTGCCAATATGTTTTTTGCCCGTCCGCATGTGGGGCAGGCGCCAGCCGGTTTTGCCAGTCCGGCTACCGAGGCGCTGGGTGATGTTATTACCATTGATGAATATCTGGTGGAGCATCCGTCCAGCACGGTGCTGGTGGCGGTTACCGGTGATTCGATGATCGGTGCCGGCATCCACGATGGCGACTTTCTCGTGGTTGAGCGCAAGCAGAATCCCTCGATCGGCAAAATCGTTGTGGCCATTGTCGACGGTGATTTTACCATCAAATACCTGCGCGGCGACAGTCGCGGTCCCTATCTGGAACCGGCCAACGCCGATTATCCATGCATATATCCGACGCAGTCGCTGGATATCTACGGCGAAGTTGTCGGCCAGTTCCGTAAGTTCTAGAAGCATTTTACCACAGAGGAGGCGAAGGACGCAGGGAAAAGGCATAGTAGAAAGAGTAATAGCTGCCATCTTTGCCTGCCGGGGTTCACACGTATGCTCCATGCACAAGGTATCATCTGTACCCCGGTCATTTTCTTCTGCGTAACTATATCAAATAATCGCTATCGCGCGCCGGGAACGCCGGCGCTTGCTCCTCTGCGGTGAAAGGGGTTTTAATAGATGCCTGTAGCTGACTGGCCGAATGCCATTGCGCATGTCGATTGCGATGCATTTTATGCCTCCTGTGAAGCGGCCCGACACCCTGAATTGCGCGGCCGGCCGATCTGTGTGCTTTCCAATCATGATGCCATGGTTGTGGCCAGAAGCTATGACGCCAGAGTGCTGGGGATTCGCACCGGTACGCCGGTGTGGGAAGCTCGCCGTCTGGCGCCGCATGGCGCTTTTCTGTCGCCCGATTTTCGCTATTACGGTCAGCTTTCTGCACAGCTGTTTTCGATACTGCGGCGTTACAGTCCGGTCGTTGAGGTCTACTCGATTGATGAGGGTTTTATCGACTTTAACGGGATCCGCTTGTTGTGGCATCAATCGTACGAGGAGTTGGCCGATGCGATCCGCCATGCGGTCTGGCAGGAGCTGGGGATTACGGTTTCGGTCGGTGTGAGTGTCAGCCGCACGCTGGCCAAAATGGCCTCCGAGTGCCGCAAGCCCGATGGCACGACGGTGGTGTCTTTTACGGGTATCAGCGCCTTTCTGGCGGCATTGGCAGTGGTCGATATTCCCGGTATCGGACGCAATCGCGCTGCGCTGCTGTGTAACAGGGGTATCGGCACGGCCTTGCAGTTTGCCCGTGCCGATGAAGCTTTGATTCAGCAGCTGCTCGGTCGCCACGGCCAACTTCTCCAGCACGAGCTGCGCGGGCGTGCGGTGCTGAAGCTGGAAAGTGAGCCGCCGCTACCCAAAAGTATGGCCAAAACCGCATCAATGGGGCATGCCAGCGATAAACGGCGCATCATCGCCGCCTACCTGGGTTACCATGCACTGCGTCTGGTTGCCGATCTGGTGGCAAAGCAGCTGTTGGCCAGCCGCCTCTATCTGTTTCTGACGCTGGAATCCTTTGAGCGGCGGGGGCTGGCGCTGCATCTGGATCTGCCGACCAACAGTCTGAAACGCATCAATGCCGCAGTGCATCAGGCGTTTGCGGAGCTGTTTGTTGCCGGTGAGGCCTACCGCGGCTGCGGGGTGGTGGCAACAGGGCTGCAGCGCGAGAGGCAGGCGCAGCCGGACCTGTTCGGCCTGATGCGGGGCGACCTGCGTCAGCAGCAACTGATGCTGACGGTGAATGCCATCAACCGCCGTTTTGGTGGTCAGGCCATATCGACGGCACAGGTGCGCAGGATCAGGGGGCGCAGAGCCGGGCTGCGCTTTTGTTATCCGCTACTTGTCGCCCGTTGAGGGCAGGGCAGGCGCTTGCGTAACAGTGGGTAATCCTTATGCTTGCATGGTGATTGATTCAGGTGAATGTGAAAGCTGGACGTGCTGGCCCTCACTGTTTTCTGTCTGGTATCAGAACTGTTGCGCGATGAGGGCTGTGCATGAAAGAGATAATCAAACAGCTGGCTTCCCATGACCTGTTGCAGGAGATCATAGAAGGCGTACCGATCCGTGTCTTCTGGAAAGACCGGGAGTGCCGCTACCTCGGCTGCAATACCTTGTTTGCCAGGGATGCAGGCGTTGCACACCCGGATGCGTTGATCGGCAAAAGCGATTTTGATATGCCATGGCATGAGCAGGCCGAAGCTTACCGCGCCGATGATGTTGCCGTGATGCAGTCGGGTGAATCCAGACTCGCTTTTGAGGAGCCGCAAACCACGCCGGATGGTAGCACCATCTGGTTACGTACCTCCAAAGTACCCCTGTTTGATGATACCCGGCATGTGATCGGTATGGTAGGCGTATACGAAGATATCAGCCGCGAGAAAGAGCAGCAGGCCGTACTTGCCAGCTCGGAACGGGAACTGAGTAATATTTTCAACAGTCTGCAGGAAGCCTATTACCGTACCGATATTGAAGGGCGAATAGTCAAGGTTTCACCGTCGGCCGGAACGTTGATGGCTTGCCCGGCGGGTGAGTTGCAGGGCAAAATGATTGCGGGCTATTACGTGCGTGAGGACGGCCGCGACCTATTCCTGAACGCGTTGCGTGAAGGCGGTGGCACGGTTAACCACTATGAGGCCGAAATCAGCAGAGTGGATGGCGAAATCATCTGGGTTTCGACAAATGCTCACTATGTGCGTGATGAGTGTGGAGATGTCACCGGTATAGAGGGAACTATCCGGGACATTACCGCGCAGAAAGCGCTGGAAGAGCAGCTTCGCCTGACGCAGTTTGTATCGGATCATGCCCCTGACATGATCCTGTGGATTGATGAACAGGCCAATATCGGCTATGCCAATGCGGCAGCCTGCAAGGCCCTTGGTTACGTGCAGGCGGAGCTGGTGGCGATGACTATCCCCGATGTCGACCCTGATTTCACCGCCGCCGCGTGGCCCGGTCACTGGCAGGAGTTGCAGCAGAAGGTGCATCTCTGTTTTGAAACAAAAAAGCGGCGCAAGGACGGCTCTCTTTTTCCTGTCGAGGTGTCGGCCAACTTTGTCAGTTTTGGCAACGCTGAATACAATGTTGCCTTTATCCGTGATATCTCCCGGCGCAAGGCGGATGAGGCCCGCCTGCAAGAAAGTGAGGCGCGTCTGCGTCTGGCGCTCGAGGCTGCCAGTCAGGCCTGGTTCGACCTCGATATCAGCAGCGGGAGCATTATCGTCAGTCCGGAATATGCCAGGCTGATCGGTTATGAGCCGGAGGCGTTTCACACCAGCCTGCAAAACTGGCTCGACAATATTCATCCGGATGATCGTGATGCAGTATTTACAGTCTTCCAGCGCTGTTTGTGTACATCAGGGCCGGAGACGATGGAGTACAGGCGACGCAGAAAAGATGGTGGTTGGGCGTGGATCAGTTCAATTGGCAAGGTGGTCGAGCGGGATGGTGACGGCACTCCGCTGCGTATGATCGGCATCCAGACGGATATCAGTGAACAGAAGCAGAACCTCTCCCTGTTGGAGGCGGAACGAAAACGGTTTGTCACGCTGTTTAATTCATCGAGTGACGGCATGTTTATTATCGATATGCACGGTAATTTTATCGATATCAACCGAACAGCATACAGGCGACTGGGTTACAGCAAGCAGGAGATGCTGGCCATGAAGTTGAATGCGCTCGATTCACCTGAATTTGCAGCGCGTGTGCCCGAGCGTCTTGCCCTGATAAAAACGCACGGAGAAGCGACATTCGATTCCGCGCACTATCGTAAAGACGGGTCGGTCATGCCGGTTGAGATCAGTGCGAGCAGTATAGAGCTGGATGGTGAACAGGTTATTTTCAGTGTGGTTCGCGATGTCAGCGAGCGCAGGCAGTTTGAGGAGCGGTTGCGGCAGTCGCAGAAAATGGAAGCGGTTGGCACGCTCGTTGGCGGCATTGCCCATGATTTCAATAATATGCTGGCCGCCATGCAGGGTAATCTCTACCTGGCCCGCATGCAGATGCAGGAGCACCCGGTGGTTGTCGACAGGCTGACCAATATTGAACAGCTGGGAAACCGTGCTACAGAGATGGTGCAGCAACTGTTGACCTTTGCCCGTAAGGACAGCGTCAGCATGCGCATATTCAGTCTCAATGCATTCATGCATGAGGGCTACAGGCTGGCCGGAGCCGCCATACCGGCCAGTATTGATCACCAGACATCGGTCTGTAGCGATGAGTTGTGTATCAAAGGCGATGTCACCCAGTTGCAGCAGGTGCTGATGAACCTGCTAAACAACGCCGCCGATGCCGTTGCAGGCGTGTCTGAGCCGATCATCCGCTGCAGCCTCATGTTGTTTCGGGCTGACAGTGCATTCAGGCAGAGACACCCTGAGGTTACGGGTGATGGCTTTGCCTGTATCAGTGTCAGGGATAATGGTTGCGGTATTCCGCGTGAGCAGCTGGATAAGATTTTCGAACCGTTTTTTACCACCAAGGAGGTCGGCAAGGGGACCGGTCTTGGCCTGGCTATGCTCTATGGGGCAGTACAGACCCACGGCGGTGCGGTCGAGGTTGAGAGTGAGCCGGGCAGAGGGAGTGTCTTCAAGATTTACCTGCCGCTGAGCCTGGAGGCGCCCGAGCCCCAGCAGAAACAGGTGTCACCGGGTCCGGCGGGGCGTGGCGAAACCATACTGCTGGTTGATGACGATGAGGATTTGCGTCATACCACCAGAGAGGTGTTGGACACGATGGGATATCATGTGCTGACGGCCTGTGACGGGGAGGAGGCACTGGCGTTGTTGAGGGCCAGACGTGATCAGATCGACCTGATTATCTCGGATGTCATCATGCCAAGGCTGGGAGGGGTTCAGCTGCTAAAATTGATCCGGCAAAGTGATGCGACGCTGCCGGTTATTCTGATTACCGGCTATGACAAAAATCATGTTCTGGGCGGAGAGATGCAGACTTCCTGTTGCCGGGTGCTCAATAAGCCATTTGATTTCGACCTCCTCTCCCGCACCGTGCAAGCGCTGATAAAGCCCGGCTGAGTGTGTCAACGGGATGCTTTGAGGGCTTTATTACTTGCTATTATCTCTCTGTTTAGCTAGAAAGCGCGCCGCTCGCAAGGGCAAATTCGCACACGGACTGATCCATTGTGCCCCGATTTATTGAATAACGATAAGGGGTGACAGACCGTGGAAGAAATAAAACAACTGGAGTACATATGTCCCAATTTACCATGAAACAACTGCTGGAAGCAGGCGTTCATTTCGGTCACCAGACCCGTCGCTGGAATCCAAAGATGGCACCGTACATCTTCGGCAAGCGCAATGGCATTCATATTATCGATCTGCAGAAAACCCTGCGTATGGCCAACGAGGCCTACACATTCATGCAGGAGCTGGCGACTGCCGGCGGCCGCGTACTGTTTGTCGGCACCAAGCGTCAGGCGCGTGATGCAGTCAAGGAAGAGTCATGCCGTGCAGGTCAGTTCTATATTAATCACCGCTGGTTGGGCGGCACACTGACCAACTTTGCCACCGTGCAGCAGTCCGTTCGCAAGATGAAAGATCTGCAGCGCCAGCAGGAAGAGGGTGTGTTCGAGCTGTTGACCAAGAAGGAAGCACTGCAGATGCAGCGTGAACTGGAAAAGCTGGAACGCTCTCTTGGCGGTATCAAGGACATGGTAAGCCTGCCTGACTGTCTGTTTGTCGTGGATGTACGCAAGGAAGAGCTGGCAATCAAGGAAGCCCAGAAACTGGGTATTCCGGTTGTGGCTGTAGTGGATTCCAACTGCAACCCGACAGGTATTGATTATATCATCCCTGGTAATGATGATGCGATTCGTGCCGTTCGTCTGTTCTGCAGCAAGATTGCGGATGCATTGATGGAAGGTGCCGAAGCATGGCAGATTGAAAATGCCGAAGATGGCGCTGACCTGGTTGAAGCCATGGCAGTTGCCGAAACACCTGCAGAAGAAGCAGCCTGATGACTTAGTCTCCTGCAGGACTCAGGAGTGTGAGCGAGTGATCGCTGCTCGTGGGTTCTGCAGGCAGACAACTGACTAATAATACAGATACGGAGAGTGGAATGAGCCAGATTACGGCTGCAGATGTAAAAAAACTGCGTGAGCTTAGCGGCGCAGGCATGATGGATTGCAAAAAAGCACTGACTGAAACCGCTGGTGACATGGATGGCGCAGTGGATTACCTGCGCAAAAAGGGGCTGTCGGCCGCTTCCAAGAAAGCCGGTCGTATTGCTGCTGAAGGCGTAGTTGTCGCTGTCGGCGAAGGCAATGTTGGCGTTGTGCTGGAAGTCAACTCGGAAACGGACTTCGTCAGTAAGAATGATCAGTTTGTCGGCTTTGTTAACAAACTGGCGGCAATGATTATCAGTCAGAACCCTGCTGATGTCGCAGCCCTGAATGCCATGGCATTCGATGATACATTCACTGTTGAGCAGGCGTTGTCGCAGCTGATTGCTACGATCGGCGAGAATATGAGTATTCGTCGTTTTGTGCGTGCTGAAGTTGAGGGTGGTACGGTGGCAACTTATGTTCACGGTGCCGGTAAGATCGGCGTACTGGTTGGTTTCGACAAGGTTGTGGATGATGCGCTGGCGCGTGGTGTAGCCATGCATGTGGCAGCAGCAAATCCGCTGTTTATCGGCCGCAGTGATGTCGATGCGGACAGTGTGGAGCGTGAGCGGGCTGTGCTGACAGATCGTGCTATAGCCAGCGGCAAGCCGGAAGCGATTGTTGACAAGATCGTCAGCGGTCAGCTGAACAAGTTCTACTCCGATGTATGTCTGCTGGAGCAGGATTTTGTCATGGACACCGACAAGAAAGTGGGTAAATCGCTGGGTGACGCTACTGTCGTCAGTATGGCGCGCTTCCAGTTGGGCGAAGGTCTTGAGAAGAAGGCAGAGGATTTTGCCGCAGAAGTAGCTGCTCAGGTCAAGGGCGGTTGAAGCTATGACGCCCTCCGCTGGTGATGCTGTTGCCGGGAATGCAGTTGTAACTGAACAGGAGCAGCGCCCGTACAAGCGGGTGCTGCTCAAGCTTTCCGGTGAAGTGCTGGTTGGTGACAAGGCGTTTGGTATCGATACCAGCACCATCGACCGCCTGGCTATTGAGCTTATTGAAGTCCAGCAGAGCGGTATAGAGTTGGCGATTGTCATTGGCGGCGGCAATATCTTCCGCGGTATGAGCGGTACCGCCTCCGGCATGGATCGGGCCAGTGCCGATTATATGGGTATGCTGGCCACGATGATGAATTCGATTGCCCTGCAGGATGCCATTGAACGTCATGGTGCGACCGTGCGGGTTATATCCGCACTGCATATCAAGGAGATCGCCGAGCCCTACATTCGCCGCCGTGCTGTACGTCATCTGGAAAAGGGACGTATTCTGGTGTTTGCAGCAGGTACGGGTAATCCTTACTTTACCACCGATACAGCTGCCAGCCTCCGGGCGATGGAGATTCAGGCGGACGTCGTGCTGAAGGGCACGAAAGTGGACGGGGTATATACAGCCGACCCTGCAAAAGATCCTGCTGCAAAACGCTATGATACATTGACCTTCACCGAAGCATTGAGCAAACGCCTTGGCGTTATGGATGCGACGGCGATGTCTTTATGTCGCGATAATCATATGCCGATTGTAGTCTTTGATGTTACCACGCCGGGCCAGTTGTTAAAGGCAATATCCGGTGAAGCAGTTGGTACACTGGTTCAGGAGAGTTGATGATGTTTGATGCCTTGGAAGAGAGAATGAAGAAGTCGATTGCGGCACTCAGGTCGGAATTGGCAACCATACGTACGGGACGCGCCAATGCAGCGCTGCTCGATCATGTCACGGTCTCCTATTATGGCTCTGAAGTGCCGTTTAATCAGGTGGGCAGTATCTCCGTGCCTGAACCGCGTATTCTGATGATTACGCCGTGGGAAAAGGCCATTATCGGCGATATCGAGAAGGCGATCATGAAGTCCGATCTGGGACTGAATCCAACCAGTGACGGTGAAGTGGTGCGCATTATTCTGCCTGAGCTGACTGAAGACAGACGCAAGGAGCTGGTCAAGAAAGCCAGAACCATTGGTGAAAAAGCCCGTGTCTCTGTCCGCAACATTCGCCGTGACGCCAATGATGATGTGAAGAATCAGGTGAAGGATGCGAGTCTCTCCGAAGATGAAAGCAAGCGATTGCAGGATAGAATTCAGAAAATTACCGATAAATACATTGCAGAAGTCGATCAGGTTGTCGAGCACAAAGAACACGATATATTGACTGTTTGATGGCTGATTTCACACCGATGGGTAAGCCGGTTTTGCCAACACATGTCGGCATTATCATGGACGGAAATGGTCGCTGGGCAAAAGCTCAGGGCAGTGTGCGTCTGGAAGGGCACCAGAAGGGTGCCGAAGTTGCGCGCGATGTGGTCAAATGGGCAAAGGATCTGGGTATCAGGCAGCTCTCGCTCTATGCTTTTTCTACCGAAAACTGGGACAGGCCGAAGCTGGAAGTACGTGGCCTGATGAGTCTGCTGGCCATGATGCTTCCCCGCAGTCTGCCCGACATGCAGCAGAACGATATCCGCTTTCGTGTGCTGGGCGATATTGCACCGCTTCCGGGCAGTGCCAGACGTGCAGTAGAGAAGGCTTGTGCTGAAACCGCGACGAATACAGGGCTGGATCTGATCCTCTGTCTGAACTATGGGGGACAGCAGGAGATCCTCGCTGCGGTGAAGCATGCCGCTCGCTGGGCCATGCAGCAGCCGGATTACGATCAGGCACTGGATTCGCTGAACCCCGAGCTGTTTCGCGCCATGATGTGGCGCCATGACGTGGCTCCTCTGGATCTGATGATCAGAACGGGCGGCGAAAAACGCATATCCAACTTCCATTTGTGGGATGCGGCTTATGCCGAACTCTACTTTACCGATGTACTGTGGCCTGCATTCTGCAAGCAGGATCTGCAGGCAGCGCTGCTTGAGTATGCCGGTCGTGAGCGTCGCTTCGGCCGGACCAGTGAACAAGTGTTATGAGTGAATTAGGCAAGCGGATCATTACTGCCCTGTTGTTGGTTGTGCTGGTTTGGGGCTGGTACTTTCATGCAGCTTCTCCGTGGTTTGAGCGGCTTCTGGCCCTGGTTGGCTTTGCTGCCACGGCGGAGCTGGTATTGCTGATGAAATTGCGCTGGCCACTGGCGTTTATCGGCTCGGCACTGCCGTTGTGGTATGCCTTCAGCCTGCAGCCCGATCCCCGTTACCTGTTATTGCTGGCGCTGGTCTGGTTTGCCATCTATGTCTTTGGTGCACGTCTGCAACAGGCGTCATTTGCCAACTTTGTTGCCATGATCTGGCTGTTTTTCTGGCTCTATATGTTTGCCGTGGCGGTTGCTGTAACGCACACAAGCCAGCCTGGTCAGGCCTTGATTATCGGTGCCTGTCTGGCGGTCTGGGCCTCCGATACAGCCGCTTATTTTGTCGGCCGCAAACTGGGTAAAAATAAATTGTGTCCGGCAATAAGCCCCGGTAAATCCATTGAAGGCAGCATTGCCGGCCTGGTGACCGGGGTTGCTGTGGCCATGGCGTGCTGGTTGCACTGGCAGGTGCTCGCTCTATTGCCTGCCCTGCTGCTTGCTGTGGTTGTTGTTGCGGCAGGCATGCTGGGTGATCTCTCCGAATCAGCTGTCAAGCGGAGTGTCGGTGCCAAGGACAGCGGGAAGCTGTTGCCCGGTCATGGCGGTATACTCGACCGGGTTGATGCCATGATTATGGCTCTGCCTGTCTGCTGGTTGCTGTGGGAGATTTTATGCTGCGCGTGACCATACTGGGGGCAACCGGTTCTATCGGTTGCAGTACTGCCGATGTGATGTTGCGACATCCCGACAAGTTCACGGCACATGCGCTGGTTGGTCACCGGAACAGTGGAAAAATGTTGCAACTGGCCCGTCAGCTGCAGCCTGCATGGGTGGTGATGACCGATGAGCGCGCTGCGGCCGAGCTTAAGGGGCAGCTGCCTGCCGGTACACGTCTGGCCAGCGGCATGGACGCGGCTATTGATCTGGCTGGTGATACGGATACGGACATGGTTATGGCAGCGATGGTTGGTTCTGCCGGGTTACCTGCGACGCTTGCGGCTGTGCGTGCGGGCAAACGGGTGGGTCTGGCCAACAAGGAGTGCCTGGTGACTGCCGGGTGCATCTTTATGGCCGCTGCTGAAGCCTCGGGGGCCGATGTGGTGCCTGTTGATTCTGAGCATGCAGCCGTACATCAGTGTCTGCAGGGCCATGATCGTGATTCGGTGAAACAGGTGATCCTGACCGCTTCAGGTGGTCCTTTCAGAGACCGTGATCCGGCATCATTGCACGCGGTGACGCCGGCACAGGCTGTGGCGCATCCGAACTGGGATATGGGTGCAAAGATCAGTATCGATTCTGCGACCATGATGAACAAGGTGCTGGAGCTGATCGAGGCACGCTGGCTGTTCGACCTGCCGGCAGAAAAATTATCCGCCATTATTCATCCGGAAAGTATCGTGCATGCAATGGTTGAATATCAGGATGGCTCTGCACTGGCGCAACTGGCCATGCCGGACATGCGCATGCCGATTGCCTATGCCATGCAGGCGGAACCGCGGCTGGATACGGGTATTTCGTGGCTGGATCTGGCTAAAACAGGCACGCTGCATTTTCATGCAGTAGATCATCTGCGTTTTCCGGCCATGGCGCTGGTGCAGCAGGTACTGCGCGGTGAAGACAGCCTGGCGATCACACTGAATGCCGCCAATGAAGTGGCCAATGCGGCTTTCCGCGCGGGGCGAATAGGCTTTATGCAGATCGTCGCTACCGTTGAGCAGGTGTTGGCGCGTGTGGACGACCGCCCTGCTGCCACACTGGATGATGTGTGGCAGATTGACGAGCATGCCAGAATACTGGCAGAAGAGGTGATCGGCGCATGATCGAGATTCTACATACATCGCTGGCCTTTGTTGTGGCCATTGCACTGCTGATTGCCGTGCACGAGTACGGTCACTTCACTGTGGCGCGCAGGCTGGGTATTCGGGTGGAGAAGTTCTCTATCGGTTTTGGTCCGGCGCTGTTTTCATGGCGCAGCAGGGATAAGGAAGTACTGTATGTGATCGCCGCCATTCCGCTGGGTGGGTATGTGAAGATGCTGGGCGAGAACCCTGCGGATCAGGAGGAAGGCAGCGCCCTTTCTGAGCAGGAACAGGCCAGGGCATTTCATCTGCAGCCGGTATGGAAACGTGCAGCCGTTGCCGTGGCAGGACCGGCATTTAATTTCGTATTCGCCGTATTTGCCTATATGCTGGTTGCATGGCTGGGGCAGGCGGTGTTGCCAACTATCGTTGGTCACATTGCCCCGGCGTCCGTTGCCGAACAGGCCGGTCTGCAGGTAGGGGATCGCGTACTCTCGGTCAATCGCACTACCGTGCATTCATGGCAGCAGATGGAAGAACAGCTGAAGGCTCATGTCGGTGAACGGGCCCGGTTGCGTGTGCAACGCGACGAGCAGTCTATGGATCTGGAGATGCTGCTGCCCGTTCAGCAGGTCGATCCGTTGCTGTTGAATGTGGCTGACTCGGTGCTCGGTTTTGATCCGGGTCTGACGATCAAGGTTGATCAGGTGATGGGGGGCTCCCCCGCCGAACGGGCAGGCCTGAAGCAGGGTGACATCATTCGCCAGATTGATGGCTGGCCGGTGGCCAACGTCAACCAGTTTATCGAGCGCATCAAGGCCAATGCCGGGCATGATGTGGCAATCGTGGTACGGCGTGATCAGACATTATTGCAGCTGCAGGTGATGCCGGTCTCCGATGATCATCAGCAGGTGCGTATTGGTGTGCGTCTGGCGTCTCATGCCATGCATGAGACGGAGCTTTATCGTATGGGCCTGTTCGATGGTATGGGTTATGGTTTTGTCCGCACATGGGAAATGACCACGATGACGCTGGCTGTGTTTGGCAAAATGGTGACAGCGGCAATTTCTCCCGATAATCTGGGCGGGCCCATCGCCATCGCGCAGCTGGCAGGCAGGACTGCAGATCTGGGCCTGGTTTATTTTCTCGGGTTTCTGGCGCTTATATCGGTGAATCTGGGTGTTCTGAATCTGTTGCCGATTCCGATTCTGGATGGTGGCATGCTGGTTTATCTGGGGCTGGAAAAGTTGCGTGGACGGGCTTTACCGCCGAGGTTTCTGGAGATTACGCAAATGATTGGACTGATACTGATTGTCAGTCTGATGGTATTTGCATTTTATAATGATATTTCGCGTTTATTCAGGGGATAAGATGACTGGCTTTGTTCGATTGCTGTCCATGATGCTGGTGCTGGGCTCCTGCATCTGTTGTTTGCCAATCTTATCCAGTGCCGCTGATGGCTCGTCTGAGATTTTATCCATTGAGGTTGAGGGTAACCAGTATGTTGAGAAGCAGGCGGTGCTGGCCCGTATGGTCAGCAAAATCGGCCAGCAGCTCGACCGCAAGAACCTCAGCCGGGATGTAAGAAAGTTGTACAAGTCCGGTTTCTTTTCAGATATCCGTTTTACCGGTACGCGTACTGGTCGCGGTATCGATCTGGTCTGCCATGTGAAAGAGTATCCGTTGATTGCCAAGCTGGCGATCGAGGGTAATGACGAGCACTCCACCAAAGACCTGCAAAAGAAGATGAAGCTCAAGCCGGGGGCGTTCTTTAACCCTGACAATCAGCAGGCAGACCGTAATGTGTTGCGCAAGGGTTATTTGAAAGACGGCTTTTATCAGAATGATGTGCAATTTGTCAGTACGCCGACCAAAGACGGGCGAGTGGATGTGGTCGTGAAAATTCATGAGGGCAAGGTCACACGCATCAGTCGTGTGCGTTTTATTGGTAACCATGCTTTTAGCGATAGTCAGCTACGCGGTGCGGTTGCCTCGCGACAAACAGATCTGGTGAATACGGTCATGAAGAGTGATGTGTTCAACAAGCAGAAGTTTGGTGCTGATGTACAGCTGCTGCAGCAGTACTATCTGAACCATGGCTATCTGGATATGAAAGTCGATTCGGAACAGTTGACCCTGGCGACCGATAAAACCAGTTTTACCCTGACATTCAGTGTACATGAGGGTATCCAGTATATAGTGGACCAGCTGGATGTGCAGGGAGATGTGGTGCCGGACAAGGCGGCGTTGATGGAGCTTGTCGAGCTGGAACATGGAGAGCCCTATTCGCTGGAAAGTATGAGCCGTACCATTCAGGCCATCACCGATCGCGTGGGTGATGAAGGTTATGCCTTTGCCAGTGTGACGCCGTTGCTAAAACGGGATATCGATGCGCATACCGTCTCTATCGCCTTTGATATCGACAAGGGCAGGAAGGTTTATGTTGAGCGTATCGAAATATCCGGCAATGAGAAGACAGAAGATGTTGTGCTGCGCCGGTTGATCAGGCAGTCGGAAGGCTCTCTCTATCAGGGCGTCCAGGTGAAGCACACCCGCGAGGAGTTGGGGCGCGCGGTGATGGTGGAAGATGTGCGCGTGTCGCTGGATAAAACCGGTGACAGCAATCGGGTGAATATGAAGATTGATGTGAAGGAGCAGAAAACCGGCTCCCTCTCCGGCGGTATCGGTTATTCACAGCGCGAAAAGGTCATTCTTACTGCCAAGATCTCCGAGAACAACCTGTTCGGCAAGGGTTACCAGACCAATCTGAACGGCCAGTTGGGCAAAGTTACGCAGAACCTGACCGGTAACTTTCTTGATCCCCATTTTCTCGACAGTGATATCTCGGCTTCTGTAAACCTTACCAAGGTAAAGACCGATCCGATTACGACGATTACTTACAGAACAGATAAAATCGCCGGCGGCGTCGGTTTTGGTGTGCCTATTACATTAAACCTAGCCTATGGTATCAGTTACAACTACAGTGATACGAACCTTACCGGCATACCGGTTACAGCATCCAATCTCATCAGGGCCCAGGAGGGGCGTACTACGATCGGCGAAGTGTCACAGTCGATATCGTGGGATTCCAGAGACCGCCTTACCAGTACCCGTAGCGGTCATTTTGATATGATCCGGTTTGCCGTGGCAGGATTGGGTGGGCGGAGCAAGTTCTGGGAGGCTTCGGCATCGAGCGCACTGTATGTACCTCTCGACAAGCCTGAGACATACGTGCTCAACCCCTCAATTGAATACAATATGATTCGACCCCTTGCCGGTCAGGATGTTCCGCTGTGGCGGCGCTATTCACTCGGTGGTATCGGCAGTTTACGCGGGTTTGATGCCAATGGCGTCAGTCTCAGGGACTTGACGACATCTGAAGCACTTGGTGGTGACAGACAGCTGAGAGCCAGTACGAACCTGTTCTTTCCATTGCCATATATGCAGACATCGGGCTTCAGAGGTCTGGTTTTTGCTGATGCGGGCATGGTGTGGGGGCAGGTGAGGGTGAAGGTGGGTAATGCAGTGCTGACGTCAATACCCGAAAAATTTGCTTTTTCACGCATGCGCTACTCGGTGGGCATCGGTCTGGAGTGGCTTTCTCCCATAGGCCCGGTAGGATTCTCATGGGCATTTCCGTTGCGCACCCTGCCGGGTGATGTCGTGAAGAATTTTGAATTTGCTCTGGGTACACAGTTTTGATCCGGTCATAATCAGGGCGTGCCGGAGCTGTCTGTTTGCCTGCATGCTATCGGCATGGGGGCGGGTTTCATGCGAAAAAGGGTAAAAAAAACGATTTTACTTTTCGCATAAATGAATAGGCTGCAACGCGACCACAAGTTTTACAGTCCCGATGAACCGGTGAGCGGACAATAAGTAATGATACGAATGCAGAACGCAAAGAAGGGGTTATTTATGCATATGACAATGAAAACGAGAATGGCTGCGCTACTGCTGGGGACTGCCTGCTTCTTTGCCATGGGAAGTGCCGTGGCGTCAGAGATGAAGATCGGCTATGTCGATATGAAGAGCGCTGTTGAGAATACAGCAGACTACCAGCAGGGCATGAAACGGTTACAGGCACTGCAGGATACAAAAGTGAAAGAGCTGCAGACCCTGAAGGACAGGATTGACAAGGGCGAAAAAGATCTGCTGGGTCAGTCTATGGCTATGTCGCCTGATCGGCTGGCACAGAAGCAGCAGCAGCTGAATGAGATGCGCAAGGAGTTTCAGCGCACGCAGCAGGATGCCCAGGAAGAGCTGGGGGCTGAAAAGAATAGACTGGATGTCGGTATCGGTGCGAAATTCCAGAAAGTGATTACCGATTATGGCAAAAAAGGTCATTACGACATGATTCTGCCACGTCCGGTCTTTCTCTATGTAGATCCAAAGCTCGATGTGACCGGTGATGTCACCAAGCTGCTGGACGGCAAGAAATAATTTAGTCATGGCTTTGAAGACCAAACCTGTTGCGGATCTGACTATTGCCGAGGCTGTTGCTATTGTTGGCGGTACGCTGGAAGGCAAGAGCATAGATGACTCTCGCAAGGTGTCGGGCGTCAATACGCTGAAAAATGCTACGGAATCGGAGATAGCCTTTCTCTCCAATCAGCATTACAAGGGCGACCTCTCCAAAACAGCTGCTGCCGCCGTACTGATCGGTGAGAGCTCTGCGCGTGAAGGTGTATCTCAGGTGATTCTGGTTGATGATCCTTATCTGGCATTTGCCCGTTTACAGCGTTATTTCCACCCTGCACCGGTGGGCGGCGGAGAGCATCATGCCACTGCTGTTATTGCTGCGGACGCACGTATTGCTTCTGATGTGGATGTCGGGGCGCAAGCCGTGGTTGGTGCCGGCAGTGAGATCGGGTCAGGTTCCATGATCGGTCCCGGATGCGTGATCGGTCAGGGCGTTGTGATCGGCCAGAGATGTATCGTGCATGCGAATGCAGTGGTTATGAACGGCTGTGTGTTGGGCAATGATGTGATTCTGCAGCCCGGTGCCGTCATTGGCTCCGACGGTTTTGGTTATGCATGGACGGGGGCAGCATATCTGAAGATTCCACAGGCCGGCCGCGTGATTATCGAAGATGATGTGGAGATCGGCGCCAACACATGTATTGACAGAGGCGCCATTGGTGACACGGTCATTGAACGTGGTGTGAAGCTGGATAATCTGGTTCAGATTGCCCATAACGTGCGCGTTGGAGCATTTACCGTGATGGCCAGTCAGGCTGGCGTCTCCGGCTCATCAGAAGTGGGTAAGGGCTGCCAGCTTGGCGGTCAGGTCGGTGTTGCCGGCCATTTGAAAATTGGCGACGGTTGTCGTCTGGCCGGGCAGACAGGGGTCATGAGCGATCTCAAAGCGGGTGGTGTCTATGCAGGCTCTCCTGCCATGCCGCACCGGATGTGGTTGCGGGTCTCCGCGATTATGCTGAAGCTGCCCGACCTGTGGAAGACGCTGAATCCGCGCAAGTAAGCGCCACTATTCCTGCCGGGTAAGTCATGAACGATAAATGAGGAGTAACGATGTCAGTATTGAATATTGACGATATCATGCAGCACTTGCCGCATCGCTATCCATTTCTGTTAATCGACCGGGTTCTCGCTTTTGAAAAAGAGAAGAGTATTCGTGCACTGAAAAATGTGAGTATCAACGAGCCTCAGTTTGCCGGTCATTTTCCCGGTCATCCGGTGATGCCCGGGGTGCTGCTGATCGAGGCGATGGCTCAGGCCGGCGGTATCCTTGCTTTTCAGTCGGTGGATGACGATCGTGAATATCTGGTCTATTTCACCGGCATTGACGGCGTCCGCTTCAGGCGTCCGGTAAGACCCGGTGATCAGGTTATTTTTGAGATGACCTGCCTGCGTCGCCGCGGTTTCTTATGGAAGCTCAAGGGTGAAGCATTTGTTGATGGCAAGCTGGTGTGTGAAGGAACATTGACCGCCACACTGGTGGCCAAGGAAGACGTATGAGCAGTCGGATCCATCCGACGGCTGTAGTCGACAGTCATGCTGTTATTGGCTCCGATGTCACCATTGGCCCTTACTGCTGCATAGGCGAGCATGTGGTGATCGGCGATGGTTGCGAACTGCAGTCGCATGTGGTCATCACTGGTCATACACGGCTGGGCTCAAACAACAGGGTATTCCCGTTCGCCTCAATCGGTCAGATACCACAGGATCTGAAGTATAACGACGAGCCATCACAAACGGTTATCGGTGATAACAATCAGATTCGCGAAAATGTAACGATCAATGCCGGCACCCAGGGTGGCGGTATGATTACCCGCATTGGCGATCATAATCTGTTAATGGCCTATACACATATTGCCCATGACTGCCTGCTCGGTAATCATATTGTGCTGGCCAACTGCGCTACCCTGGCCGGTCATGTGGAAGTGGAGGATCAGGCTATTGTCGGTGGACTTTCCGCCATTCAGCAGTTTGTCCGTATCGGCAGGTTGGCCATGATTGGCGGTATGAGCGGTGTTACCAAGGATGTACCACCGTTCTGCCTGCTGGCAGGCGGTTATCGCAGTGGCTTGAGTGGTTTGAATATTGTCGGACTCAAACGGCAGGGCTTTACGCTGGAGCGGGTCGGGCGACTGAAGGAAGTGTACAGACTACTGCTGCAGGAAGCCGGCCGTCGCGAACAGCGCCTGGCTGAAGCAGAAGCTGTGATTCCTGCCGATGACGCCGATGCCCGCAGTATGCTGGAGTTCATCCGCACGGCCAAACGCGGGCTCTCGATGCACGCGCGCGATAACGACTAGCGTGACCGCTGGTACCACTCGCCGCATCGGCCTGATTGCGGGTTATGGTCATTTTCCGCTGGAACTGGCTCAGACGCTGAATGCTGCGGGTTTCGAAGTGCATGTAGTCGCTGCACGCGAAGAGACATCAAAAGAGATCGAGACGCTTGTTGCCTCCACCTGCTGGCTGCATGTGGGCCAGATCGGCGGCATGATCAAGGCGTTCAAAAAAGCCGGCGTTGATCAGATTATCATGGCCGGCAAGGTGCGCAAGCTGCATCTGTTTCGCAATTTTCGGCCGGACCTGACGGCGATGAAGGGGCTGTTGCGTCTGAAAGATCGTCGCGATGATTCTATTCTCAATACCATTGCTGAACTGCTGGCAGAGGCCGGGTTGACGTTGATCGACCAGACACGCTATGCCGGCGATATGCTGGCCGGCGATGGTCTGCTGGCAGGACCCAAGTCTGCAAAACGTCTGCCTGATATCGCGTTCGGTTTCATGCATGCCAAAGCCATTGCCGGTCTCGATATCGGCCAGACCATCGTTGTGCAGGATCAGGCTGTGCTGGCCGTGGAAGCGATTGAAGGCACGGATGAGGCCATTGCGCGCGGCGGCTCACTGGGTAGTGGCAAGGCGGCGGTTATCAAGGTGGCCAAGCCTGCTCAGGATCTGCGTTTTGACGTGCCTGCAGTGGGACCGGATACACTCGAAACGATGCATGCCAACGGCTGCACACTGCTGGCGGTTGAAGCCGGTAAAACATTGATTATCGAGCGTCAGCGTTTTCGCGATATGGCCGATAACTACGGTATCTCTGTATATGGCTATAGCGGGAGTTAGTGCCTGTGTTCAGCCGCTTGCGCTCTAGCAGGAGATCTGCCGCCTGATGCGCATTTTCATCAGTGCCGGCGAAACATCCGGCGATATGCACGCCGCTACGGTTGTGGCTGAGCTGCGCAGTCGTTTCCCTGATGCCTCGATTCACGGTATAGCCGGCCTGCGCATGCAGGCTGCAGGCTGTACTGTGCTGCATGATATGGCCGAGCTGAATGTTATGGGCCTGGGTGAGGTTCTGGCGGCTCTTTCGCGCATCCGCCGCGTTGAGGCATCGGTGCTCGGCTGGTGCGAACAACAGCAGCCGGATGTGGCCGTGCTGGTGGATTTTTCCAGCTTTCATATGCGCCTCGGGCGTAAATTGCGTGCCCTGGGTATTCCGGTCATCCACTTTGTCGCACCCAAGCTGTGGGCCTGGGGTAGCTGGCGGGTGCGCAAGCTCAGGCAGTCGCAGGATGCGCTGGCCTGTATTCTGCCGTTTGAGCCGGAGTGGTTTGCCGCACGCGGCATTGCTGCCCGTTTTGTCGGTAATCCCAGTGCAGAAGCCTGTGCGAATGGCTGGAGCGCTGCCGCATTGAAACAGCGACTGGGTTTGACGGAGGGACAGACGCTGCTGGCGCTGTTGCCCGGTAGCCGCCCGCAGGAGCTGCGCACGCATGTGCCGTTGCTGGCTGAAGTCTTGCAACGTATGCGTGAGCACTGCCCTGATATCGCCTGTGTGGTACCGGTAGCACCCGGGGTTGCGATGGCAGCGCTTGAGCCACTCTGGCAGGCAGGTGCGATGCCGATCAGGCGGGAAGAGGAGGGGTATGCCCTCAGAGCCGATCTGGCTGTGGCCGTATCCGGTACGGCGACACTCGAGCTGGCCTTGTGGGATGTGCCGACACTGCTGGTATACAAAACGTCACCGTTGTTTGCCTTTCTGGCCAGGCGGCTGGTGCAACTGCAGTGCGCAGGCCTGGCCAATATCATTCTCGATGACAAACCGGTCATGCCCGAACTGATTCAGCAGGCGTGTACCGTGGATCAGATCATGCTGCATCTGTTGCCACTACTGGATGACGGCAAGAGCGCAGCGGCTCAGCGTACTGCATTCAAACAGCTGCGTCAGCGGCTGGGGCAGCATCGTGTTGCCGCTAATGTGGTGGATATGGTTGAGCAGCAGCTGGATAAAAGCTAGCTCCGCAGCTCTGTATCGTCCTCAATAGTATTGGAGAAAAGCGCAAGGCGGTACTATGCTTCGCGCAGCGTATTTTTACAGGTGAGTCACGCAGGTTACGAATCGTAGACACCCGGTTGCTTTCACCAGCCATGATTGCTGTTTAAGCGCTATGCGGGAAATAATAATACCGGCAGGGTGCCCATTCGTGGCTGACAAGTACAATCAGATGATAACGCGCAGTAGATAATGAGGCGGACAAGATGGATATAGATGTCAAAAAAGTAGCGATGCTCGCACGCATCCGGCTGACCGATAGCGAGGCCGACGAGTTGGGCCCGCAGTTGGGCAATATTCTCGGCTATATCGAAAAGCTTTCCGAAGTAAATACCGATGGCATAGCGCCGACAGCGCACCCGCATGATGCGGCTATGCCGCTGCGTGCCAATGTTGTGACCAACAGCAACCGTCGTGATGCCCTGCAGGCGATTGCCCCGAGGGTGGAATCCGGCCTCTATGTGGTACCGAAGGTGATCGAGTGATGCCTGTGATCCTCATGCCCGACAACACCACTATGCCAAATATTGATGGAGCATCGCATGCCATTTAGTTCCCTGTCTGAAATCAAGGCCCGTCTGGATGCGGGTGAAACCACGGCTGTAGAAGTCGCACAGCTCTATCTGGATCGGATAAAAGCGCATAATGATCAGCTGAATGCATTTGTGCATCTGGATGCAGCTCATGTGCTGGCCCAGGCTCAGGCTTCTGATGCCTATCGTGCCAAACATGAGCCGCGGCCGCTGGAAGGACTGCCGATCGCGGTCAAGGATATCTTCTGCACGCAGAATGGGCCGACCCGCTGCTGTTCGACGATTCTTGAAGGCTTTGAGGCACCATATGATGCGCATGTGATTACCCGCCTGAAAGAGGCCGGTGCCGTACTGGTGGGTAAAACCAATATGGATGAATTCGCCATGGGTTCATCGACTGAAACCTCGGCCTTCGGCGTATGTCGTAATCCGTGGGATATCAGCCGTATTCCGGGTGGCTCTTCCGGTGGTTCGGCGAGTGCCGTTGCAGCAGCGCTTGCGCCGGCTGCCCTCGGTACGGATACCGGTGGCTCGATTCGTCAGCCGGCATCATTGTGCGGTATTACCGGGCTTAAGCCGACCTACGGCCGCGTTTCACGTCGCGGCATTATTGCTTTTGCCTCATCGCTGGATCAGGCAGGCCCCATGACGCGCAATGTGCGTGATGCCGCCATGGTGACGGCAGCCATGGCCGGTCATGACTCCGGTGATGCCACATCGGTAGCCGATGCCCCGGCACTGGACTGGCTGGCGGCCTGTGACAAGCGGGATATGACAGGCTTGCGTATCGGTAAACCGAAGGAATATTTTGTCGATGGTATGGATGAAGGCGTGCGTGCTGCAGTCGAAGCGGCACTGCAACAGTGTGAAGCACTGGGTGCTGAAATTGTCGATATTTCCCTGCCGCACACGGAATATGCAGTGGCTACCTATTATGTCATTGCGCCATCCGAGGCATCGGCAAACCTGTCACGTTATGACGGTGTGCGTTTCGGCCATCGCTGCAATGAACCGGAAGATCTGCTCGATATGTACACACGCAGCCGTGATGAGGGCTTCGGCGCGGAAGTGAAACGCCGTATCCTGACCGGTGCATTCGCGCTCTCATCGGGCTATTACGATGCCTATTACCTGAAGGCGCAGCAGGTGCGCACGCTGATCCAGCAGGACTTTCTGCAGGCGTTCGAGCAGGTGGATGTGATTGCCACACCGACCAGCCCGGTAACGGCCTTTGCCGTGGGTGAAAAAACCGATGACCCGTTGACCATGTACCTCGCCGATATCTTTACCATTGCGCTGAATCTGGCCGGTTTGCCGGGCATGTCACAGCCATGTGGTATGGTGGATGGCTTGCCCGTTGGCCTGCAATGGATTGCACCGGCCTGGCGCGAGGATCTGCTGCTGGGTGCTGCGTCCGCCTATGAAGCGTCAACCGACTGGAGCAAGCAGGAGCCACAGGCATTTGCGGCAAACGGAGGTGAGGCATGAGCTGGGAAGTAGTGATCGGACTGGAAGTCCATGTACAGATTAACACAGCCACCAAGGCCTTCTGCGGCTGTTCGACGGAGTTCGGATCCGAGCCCAACACCCAGACCTGTCCGGTCTGTCTCGGTATGCCGGGTCAGTTGCCGGTGCTCAATGGTCTGGCTGCGGAAAAAACGATTCTGACCGGGCTTGCGATCAATGCCGGTATCAATCTCGAATCGAAATTCGACCGCAAAAACTATTTCTATCCGGATCTGCCCAAGGGTTATCAGATCTCCCAGTTTGCCGTACCGCTGGTCGAGGGTGGCTATCTGGATATTCCGGGTAAGGATGGTGGTGAGAAGCGTATCGGTATTACCCGTATCCATATGGAAGAGGATGCCGGAAAATCGATGCATGAGGGGCTGGACGGGGTCTCCCATATCGATCTGAACCGCTCAGGTGTGCCGCTGATGGAGATTGTATCCGAGCCTGATATGCGCTCGGCGGATGAGGCGATTGCCTATCTCAAACAGTTGCACCAGCTGATTGTATTTCTGGATGTATCCGGCGCCAATATGGAGATGGGACAGTTCCGCTGCGATGCCAATGTGTCGGTCCATCAGCCGGGTACCCCATTCGGTACACGTGCCGAGCTGAAAAACCTGAACTCGTTCCGCTTTATCAAACAGGCGATCGAATATGAAGTGAACCGCCAGATCGAGCTGATTGAGGATGGCGGTGAGGTGGTACAGGAGACGCGCCTGTATGATTCGGCCATGGGCGAATCCCGCTCCATGCGCAGCAAGGAAGAGGCGCACGATTATCGCTATTTTCCCGAACCGGACCTGCCACCGCTGCGTGTCACTCAGCAGCAGGTCGATCAGATCCGGGCCGGTATGCCGGAGTTGCCCGGTCAGCTGCGCCACCGTTTTGAACGCGAATATGGCCTCTCCTCCTATGATGCAGATGTGCTGACGCAGACACGTGCACTGGCCGACTGGTATGAATCGCTGGTGGCGGCTCACCCGTCTGATCCGAAACGCTGTGCCAACTGGCTGGCCAATGAGCTGCTCGGCCGCTTGAAAGAGCTGGGCAAGGAGATCGAGCATTCGCCTGTGTCGGCACATCGTCTGGCCGGTATGCTGGATCGTATTGCCGATAACACCATTTCCGGCAAGATAGCCAAGGATGTGCTGGATGCGATGCTGGCATCGGATGCTGATGCCGATGCCATTATCGAGGCCAAGGGGCTCAAGCAGGTCAGTGACAGCGGTGCGATTGATGCGATTATTGAAGCCGTGATGGCAGCCAATCCCGACCAGCTGGCCGGTTACCGTGCAGGCAAGGAGAAGCTGATGGGCTTCTTTGTCGGGCAGGTGATGAAGGCCTCAAAGGGGCAGGCAAATCCGGGCATGGTTAATCAGCGGTTAACAGTACTGCTCAAGGGCTGATGTCGATCATCGCCGTGCCCGGGCAATGAACAAACGCCTGCTTGCCGTTGCAGTGCTGTTACTGGCAGCGCTGTTGTGGTGGCGGCTGGATGTTGATGCGTTGCACGCGGCCATTGAGCAGCAGACTGCTCGCCTGCAGGGTGCTGATCTGCAGGCCAAAGGTGTCAGCCTGAGTCTGATGCACGGAATCGGCCTGCGTCTGGATACGGTGACATTCCATGCGCCCCGCCTCTCCATGCAGGCGGGGCATGTGGATATCAGTATTCATCTGCTGCCGCTGCTATTCGGCAAAATCGAGATGGGTACGCTGGATATCCATGATGCCCATGTGAAACTCGATGGCGATGCGCTTGCCGCGCTCTCTGTTTCATTTGCCTCGCTGCCCTTTGAACGGGTACATATGAACCGTGCCACGATTGATGATGCCGACGGTCATGCGCAACTGGAAAATCTGCAACTGGATGTGCGTAATATCGGTTCAGACCGTGAAGCGTTGTGGGAATTGTCCGCACGCCAAAGCGGTTATGCACTGCAGGGGCATGGCCAGCTGGCCTTTCGCGCCGGTGCGGTGATGTCCGGCTTCGGTAAGCTGAAATTGAAATCAATCCCGGCCTCGCTGCTGACTACCGTGGCACCGGCGATGCTGACGCAATGGCTCAGCCACCAGAATCAGCGGCTTACCGGCGGACTGACGCTTGATATCACAAGGCATCACGGCTGGTCACTGTTCGGAGAGGTTGAAGCGCAGGCTGGCGATGCGACGGACGGTGATGATCAGCAACCGGTGCGCTTGCGTGGCAAGATCAGTCATCCTGCTGCCGGCGAGCTGGTCTGGCACGACAGTTTTATTCATCTGCAGGACAGAGCCGTGATTGCGCTCGACGGTCACTGCCTCAGCGGCAAGTGCGAGAGTCGCATGGATGCGCGAAATGTGCCGGTTGGCGCATGGTTCAAACTGTTGCCGAAAACGGTTGCACTGCCGCGTACACTGGCGGGCAATACGCGCCTGACCGCCATGCTGCGCTGGCAGGGCGATATCTGGCAGGCCAGCGGCAGCCTCGGCTTGAACCAGCTCTCCTTCCATCATGGGCAGCAGCGCCTGAGTCTGCCTGCAATGCGTCTGGCCGTATCTGATCTGCACGGCAATAAAGAGGGGTGGCGCGGCCAGGCCCGGGTCTCATTTCCTCACCCGGGCGGTGAAATTCGGCTGCAGGCCAAGTCCGGTGGTTACGCCGGTACCCAACGTCAGACCGAAGGGTGGCAGTTGAAGCTCGAGCCCGAAGAGCTGGCAGATGGCGTGTGGCAGCCGCTGGGTAACCTGTTGCTCTCCTGTCTGAAACTGTCACCCGAGCTTGCCGGCAGCGGACCATTGCGGGCCGAAGTGGTTTTGCAGCAGCAGCCGGATCATGCGTTGTTGTTACTCGATTTTGATACGGTTGATGCAACCGTGCGCTACGGCAAACAGTGGTTGAAGCCCGGAGGGCTTGCCGGTCGCTGCCGTACCAGCATTGGCTGGGACGCAGTGATTAGTCAGCCGAAGAGTGTGCAGCTGGATCAGTGTGTGCTGGGTCAGTCACAGCTTGCCTATCTTGAGTATCATCAGGGGCAGTATACGGACAGGGTGCAGTTTTCCGGCCTGCAGCTGGATCTGAACAGCCTGAATGATAAACAGCTTGCTCTGCCGGTCTGGTTGCAATTGTATCGTGGTCGCATCGAGGGCGAGGGTGAGCTGGGCTGGAAGCATGATACAGGGGCTCTGGCCGATGCTACTGGCCAGTGGAACCTGCAGCAATTGGGTACGCCCGAGTGGCAGTTAAGCGGCAGCCTAAGTGCCCGCGACGGCGTGATGAACAGCAGTCACCTGCAGGTCAGCGGCAGTTTGGGGCAGGCTGAATTCAAGGGCAGTTTTCGTCTGCCTACGCATCGCGGCTGGGTGGATGTGTTGAGCGGTCACCTGGACTGGCAGGCGATGCCCGCACTGCCGGCGCTGTGGCCTGACCTGCACCTGAACGGCAAACTGTATCGGATGCATGTGAGTATTGCCGGTTATCAGTGGCAGGATATTGAGGCGGATTACCGCTTTGTCGATGGCAAGTTTAAACTGGAGCATGGCAAGGTCGGCTTTGCCGGCGGAGAACTGGAAACGGACGGGCTGCTGCTGGCAGCGGCCGAAGGTACGCTGCGTATCGATGGTAAAATAAGGGCGCGTGATCTGCAGCTTGAGCAGATGCCATGGCTGCATCAGTGGTTGCAGGCCGGTATGACAGGCAAGGCGCAGGCCAATATTGAGCTCAAAGGCGTGTTGCCTGCCACGGATTTGGCTGACTGGCGACGCAGTAATGGCGATGTCACCATCTACAGTGGCAGTTGGACGCCGCAACAGGCAGCGCCAAATGAGGGTGATAAACCAGCCGCGAACAACAGCACGCCGCTGGCTGAGTTCAGAAAGCTGGCGTTCAGGTTCCGGGTGCAGGAGCAGTTCAGCGAGATATCCGGCATCAATCTGCTCAGCCACGGTAATCGCTATCGGGGCAGTGCGCTCATCGCTACGACGGACGGGGCGATCAGTGGCGTTTTGTCGGGCAAGAGCAGTCATGTCATTGATGGCACATGGCCGTATCCGCACTGGCAGTCGCAGTAGATAATTCTGCTTGTCATGGCTGTTGCAGTTATGGCATCATTTTGACATGAAACGACTATCTATTCGCGTACAACAGATCAAACCATCGGCCACGCTGGCCATTACTGCCAAAGCTGCGGAGATGCGTGCGGCCGGACGCAGTGTTATCTCCCTGTCGGTCGGTGAACCTGATTTTGACACGCCACTGGCTGCGCGTGAAGCCGGTATTGCTGCGATCAATAGCGGTTTTACCCGCTATACGGCCGTGGCAGGTATCCCTGAGCTGCGCCAGGCGATCGCCGAGAAGTTCAGCCGTGATCATCATCTCGATTACAGCCCGGCAGATATTCTGGTCTCCACCGGCGGCAAGCAGTGCATTTTCAACCTGCTGATGGCGGTGATTAATCCCGGCGAGCGTGTCATTATCCCGGCGCCGTACTGGGTCTCCTATCCCGATATGGTCAAGCTCACCGAAGGCGTACCTGTCATTGTCGAAACGACGGCGGAAAACCAGTTCAAGATTACCGCAGAGCAGTTGAATCAGGTGCTCTGTCATCGCTGCAAGGTGCTGTTTCTCAACTCCCCCTCCAATCCGACCGGCATGGTCTATACGGCTGAGGAGCTGGCTGCCATCGGTGAGGTGGTGCGCAGGCATCCCAACCTGATTGTTGCCACCGATGATATGTATGAGAAGATCATCTTTGATGGCAAACCGTTCGCTACCTTTGCCGAGGTGAATCCCGATTTGAAAGAGCAGACCGTCACCTTCAACGGCGTCTCCAAAGCCTACTGCATGACCGGCTGGCGGATCGGTTTCTGTGCCGGTCCATCACTGATTATCAAGGCCATGGCCAAGATTCAGGGGCAGAGCACCTCCAATCCGAACTCCATTGCCCAGAAGGCGGCACTCGCCGCACTGACCGGACCGACAGATGCTCTAGTCGAGATGGTATCCACCTACGAGCAGCGCCGCGGTTGGTTGGTGAAGGCGATCAATGCCATCCCGGGCATGCATGCGATCATGCCCGATGGTGCATTCTACGTGTTTCCATCCGTAGCCGGCCTGATCGGCAAGAGGACGCCGGCAGGTCTGGTCATCAAGGATGATGTGGTGCTGTGTGAATGGTTGCTGGAAGAGGCAGGTGTGGCCCTGGTGCCCGGTACCGAGTTCGGTACGCCCGAGCATGTACGCTTCTCTTACGCCGTGGCTCAGCAGACGCTTGAGGATGCGGTCAGCCGCATTGCCGAAGCGGTTCACACTTTGCAGTGAGGGGAAAAGCGAAGGGAGTGAGGCGAATCCTCACTCCCTTCCGTTTCAGGCTGCTTATAACACCCACATGACAAAGCCCATGCTCAGCATGGCGGCCGGTGCATGCCATTGGCCGGGTATCAGGGCACGGGTTGCAGAAGCAGTGAGGGCAGTGACCAGCGTGGCAATGAACAGCGCCTGCCAGTCGGTGCCGTGATAGACATGCAGGCTCCAGCAGAGCAGAACAATCGAGATGATGATAAACAGCAGATGTCCGGCCAGAGTCTGTTCAGGATGGGCGGGAAAGCCCAGCCTGATAAAGCGGGGCAGATACGCTCCCAGTTGATCCATCCAGTAGGCGGCCGGAAAGGCGAGACAGAGACAGAGGGCCAGCCCGAATCCGAATTCGGGGATGTTGCGGAACCATATGGCTGCAATGAGCATGGCCAGTATCGGGTGAACCAGCGGCGGTAGCTGGATGCCCGGATAGATTTTCAGCTCCATATCCGGAGATTTCACACGCCACGCCAGGCGCAAATGTTTCCAGAAGGGTGAACTCAGGGCGGCAGCCAGTACTGCTGGCAGTATCAGTGCCATAATCCCCAGCCACAGACTGCGACTATCACTGTAAACCGGCCACATCAGTACCCAGATCGCCAATGGCGGCAGTATTGCATGCTGAATGGCGGCCGGTGGTGTGCCACGGCGAACCAGTATGACGGAAATCCATGCCAGTTGCAGCATGCCGATGGCGAACAGCAGATTGAGGACGATATCCCCGCTTGTCATGTGTGCAAACATGCGCTTGACCCTATCAGTTATCTGTTGGATGGGAATAGATCCGGGGGTGTCTCTCAGGGCAATCGCATTAAAACTGTTACTTTCCCATTAGCAGTTTTTCCAAATAATCATTATCCCATCCAGCTTTAAGTCTTCGATTCTTAATGCCGATTTTGGATGATGTATCGGCTTTGATCAGATTCAAAGCAATATGCCGAACCACTGCCATATTTGCCGCGCTATTTCCTTTTCGTGCACGGTTGGAATCTTCATCAAAAG
>Ga0210044_10000941_pt1 | contig 44423 bp, 32 predicted proteins | sample CryGey13umfilter_2_FD_183959 | JGI IMG/M metagenome (GOLD analysis project Ga0210044, IMG submission 183959) | Groundwater microbial communities from aquifer in Utah, USA - Crystal Geyser 4/9/14 3 um filter (SPAdes) (version 2) | ecosystem: Environmental > Aquatic > Deep subsurface >... | reverse complement strand
TACCGCTGTTGGGGTTACCCGCTGACGCCGATCCTCTTCATCGCGCTCTCGTGCTGGATGGTGATTTTCTCCATCTCGGCGGCCCCCATCGCCGCCCTCGCCGGGCTCGCGACCATCGCCAGCGGTGGCGTGCTCTACCTGATCGCGAAGCCCTCGGCCGTCGTTCGGCGCTGACGCGCCGGTCAGTCGGACTTCAAGTCCGGAGTCCGGCGCTGGCTTCTGCAGTCATTCGGGCTTCGAGTCCGGAGTCCGGAGTCCGGCGCTGGCTTCTGCAGTCAGTCGGACTTCGAGTCCGTGCCGGCAGCTAATTCACCGTCGACTTGGAACCCAGTGGGCCGCGAGCCTTGGAGTTTCCACAGCGGGCCGATATCCTAGGGTTTCTCGCCACCACAACGGTCAGCGTTCGTTTCACGTGCAACGGGTGTGTCCATGTTGAGCTTCGATCTGCGCCGCAAGAACTGGCTGGTTCCCTTCTTTCGTGAGGTCTCGGAGCGGGCGGTCGCGGCGCCGGTCGAGCATTTCGAAGACGCAGAGGGCGTCCTGCAGTTTGACGCTTGGCTGTTGAACGGGCTGAGTCGCAGAGGGCTGCTCTCGAGCGCCCCGACCGCCATCTGGCCTTTGCCTGACGCGGGGCTCGAGCCCAAAGACCGCGGCGAGTGGCACTTTCTCAACAGCTTCGCGCACCAGCTCGAGCTGCTCTTCGAGCTGCGGTCGGCTCTGGGACTTGGGAGCTCAACGGTCCGAGACCAGCTCGCCATCATGGAGGTCATTGCGGCGCACGTGGGGTGCTTCGACGAAGCCGAGCAGCTCTTCGAGGTGAGCCTTGACCTCGAGGCTCTGAGCCTTGCCGACTGGCCGGAGGACCCCACGCAGAGGGAGAAACTCACGAAAGCCATGGGGCCAGCGGCGCGCGCGGTGGGCTCCAAGCTCAAGGAGCTCTCGCTGCAGAGCTGGGACCACCCGCTCTTGGGACTGCCTCTGCACGGCGTCCTCGTCTACACCGCGACCTGCCAGCTCCTGCGCATCGCACACTTCGAGTTTCGCAAGAAGGGGCGAGTCGACGAGTCCCAAGCACGCTTCCAGCGGGCGCAGGCGCAGGTGGAACGGCTCCACCTGATCGAGGCCATCTTCGCGCTGGCCAACGCTGACCTTGTTCTCACGCGAGTCGAGCGCCGGCTCGTCGACAACGTCATCAGCCTCGCCCGCTTGAGCTCCGAAGAGCAAGGGCTCATCTGGCAGGGCGTGAAGGAGCCAGTGTCGGCCACCGAGCTCGGCAAGCTCATCACCGACCCGCAGACGCGGCGATTTCTGTTTGCGCAGCTGGTGATTCAAGGCTACCTCGACGGCGAGTTCGTCGCCCAAGAGCAAGCCTTCATCGAGCAGCTCGGCCAGGCTTTTGGAATTAGCCAAGAGGAGCGGCTGATTTACCAGGCCGAGGCGCTCTCGACCCTGGAGAACAACCCTCTGCTCATCGAGGCGTTCTCTCTTGGCGGCTTGGTGCGTCGCTTCAGCAGTGGGCTCTCGGCATCGGTGGAGCGGGTGATCTCGAGCAACCTATCGCGGCTGGTGCTCGAGATCCGGGAGACGGGGGAGCTGGCTCAGCTCTTGGTCAAGCGGGCGCAGGGACCACTCAGTCCCGAAGAGGAGGCCAAGATCCGCCAGCAGATTATCGACATCTGCAAGACCATCCCGGCGCTGGCGGTCTTTGCCGCGCCGGGTGGGACGTTCATCTTGCCCATCATCATGCGGCTTCTGCCTTTCGACCTGATGCCGTCGGCGTTCACCGAAAAAGACGAGTCGCTCTGAGGGGTGAGCAGAACTTTACACACCCGCCGGAATGGTATCGGATTTCGAGTGCCTAGGGGCGCTCGCGGAGCGGCGTGGAAGCGGGAACTTCGAGGTGGTCTCAGGCCGCGGCTGGAGCGGGGTTGAACCAGCTCTGCACCGACGGGTGAGCGATCACATCGGCAACTTGGTCGACGGGCCGGACGAACTCGAACTCACGGTCGCTGAGCTGCATCGTGACTTCGCGTCGGTAGCCTTCGGCGTCGCCGGCGAGGTGGAAGGGGACGTCGGCGTCGAACTCGAAGCGGACTTTCTGGACGAGGAAGTCGTGCACGCCGTGCTTGCGCTCGAGCTGGCCCTTCCAGAGCTTGCCCAGTCGGGCGACGGCCATCAGCGGGTTCATGTTGGCGACGCGCACCTGGAAGAAGCCAGGGAAGCGTGTCGCAGACGGGAACATCCGCAGCTTGTAGCCATAATTAGGGATGCTGCTGGCGCCGGCCATGATGCAGTCGCCGCTGTAGAGGACCGCGCCACGGCGGAAGGTCTCGATGACTTGTCCACGACTGTCGACCGCGTAGGCAGCCGGGCCGTCGTTGATGGCGAAGACACGTCGACGCTTCGACGGCGAGAGCGCCTCGGGGGCGGTCTTCAGGATGCCAGCCATGAGGTAGCCGCGCACGCCCGTCATGGTCTGTTCGAGCGGCGTTCCGGCGACCTGAGATTTCAGGGCGATGTAGTCGTTGAGCACGCCCGCGTCGGTGCCGCAGCCTGCGAATGGGCAGAGGCGGCCTTCGCTCTCGATGAGGGACAGGTTCACGCGCTCGAAGGCCGTTCCCCGGCCGATGCGCCGGGCGTCATTGATGGCCGAGTCGACGTCGATGAAGTCGGCGATGGCGTTGCCCGTGCCCATACGCAGGATGCCGACGCGCGGCTGGCGTTTGGGATCCGGGGTCGCGGTGCGCAGCTCGTTGAGCAGCTGGGTAATGGAGCCGTCTCCACCGGACGCGAAAACGGTCGAATAGCCGCGGTCGACGATCTCGGCGACCAACGAGTTGGCATCGTCCAAGCTCTTGGAGAGGTACAGGTCTTCTTCGGGGATATCGTTGAACACGCCCTGGCGGAGAGCTTTCTGGAAGCCGCGTGCGTTGGCGTTGACCAACACTGCGAAGCTGCCGGGTCGAAGGCTGTCTCGACGCCATGCGTGTGGCGCGAACTTGGGATGCTGATTTGGTCTTTCGTACGCGATGGTAGCCATGCCACAACTCCTTGTGCCGGTCGCACACCTTGTATGTAGGCACCTTACCGCAAGGCATATGCCACGTCATTTTCGACCCCTTTGCCATCCCTGGATGCACTGTATGTGCCCGTTATTACGCGACTTGTGCGGAGGCTCGTCGGCCATGGGTTGGCGGCACGGGGGTGTGTAATCGGCTTCGCACTACGCGGCCTCTGGCACCGAGGCTTCGCAGCAGGAGGGTCGCGCCTGCGCGCAACCCCTCGAGTTTGGAGGTGCAACCCTTTGGGTTTGGACGTGCAACCCTTTGGGTTTGCACGATTCTTCGCCCAAGTTGATTCGAGGAGGGATATGGGGGATCGTGCGCGCTCGAGCGCGACGGTATTGGGATTCCGCTCGAAATCTGAACTGCGAAGGTGCCCTTTGGACGAAACCTCAGACGACAGAGAGCCGCCGAAGGCTGCGGCGAGGCCATCCAAGCGCTCGGCGTCCTTCAAGGAGCTGGGCCTCGCCTTTGTTGCCTCGTTGGTCATCACCAGCGGTCTGAGTGCCTTGCAGGGGGCGCTGCCCTCCTACGCCTCTGGGATCTACGTCCTCGTCGCGGTGAGCTTCGTTCTCTTGCCCACTTGGACGGTGCGCTGGTGGCGGCGCGACGATCCCATCGCGGCCGGCATGGACTACGGGCGGCTTCGGCCTGGCCTGGCCTGGGGACTTGCCGCGACTGGCCTGACCTTGGTGCCCTTCCTGCTGGGGTTCCACATCTGGACCGCCGAGGTGCAAGGCCGCAAGCTGAATTTTCAGTGGAGCAACACCATGCGCTGGGAGCCCGGCGTAGAAGGCCGCGGCGAGGTCAGCCGCGACCTGCGTTTGGTGGTGATGGCGTGGGCCGACGGACGCTCGGTGCGCATTTGGTGGGTCGATGGCCAGGCCCTCGCCGGGGACGAGCCACTCACGATTCAAGTCACCACACAATCAGGTCCGCTCGAGCTCGATGAGGTCAACCCCCACACCCAAGCCGAGGTCATCGACGAGCAGACGATTCGCCTCACCGACAAGCACTCGAAAAATGTCGCTGGCGCCGACCTGCGCATTGGAGAGTGGGTCGACCAGGTCGACTTCGCTCTGCAACGCGCGGGCAAGGCGCTCGAGACGAGCGCGATCTTCATCGGCCGTGACTCGACCAACCCCGCCTCGAACCCCTTCAGCTTTGGCCGCAATTGGTGGTGGATCCTCAATCTGTTGTTGACCCAGCTGCTCTTCGTGGGCCTGCCCGAGGAGTACTTCTACCGTGGCTACATCCAGCCCACGTTGAGGCTGCTCGACACAGGCACCTTCGGCTTCGGACGCTTTCGCGTGTCGCGGTCCATCGTCGTCACGAGCCTGCTCTTCGCATTGGGCCACGTGGCCATCGACGGCAACCTGATTCGCGGTGCGGTCTTCTTCCCCAGCCTGGTGTTCGGCTGGCTGCGAGAGCGCAGCGGCGGCCTCACCGCGTCCATCGTCTACCACGCCGCCTGCAACTCGATGGTCGAGCTGACCGTGATTCACTATTTCTTCTGAGTCACAGGCTCAGGTCCACCACCTTGGCGCCCGCTGGCGGCGGGATCTTGAAGATCCGCTCGTTGGGCTCGACGTTGGCGTCGAATCCCTCAACTCGCAAGGTCACGTCGGTGTCGCGCTCGACGAGCGTGAAGCGGCTCTTCACCGGGAAGAGCGCCACGCCAGGGCTCTGGAAGTCCTTGCCCTCGTAGGTGTAGAGCGACTCTCCGTCTTTCTTGATCTCGATCTGCGCGACGCCGAGCTCTGGATAAGTGAGTTCGACGAGCTGCAGCCCTCCGTCGACGGTCGCGACCTCGAGCCGATACCTTCCTGTCTCTTGGTTCCAGCCGAGCTCGGTCTTCTCGCGCCAACCGTCCGCCAGCAGCTCGATCGGAAACCCGCCGCGCAGAACCCGGACGAAGTCGGCGCCGGAGAGAAAGAGGGGAAAGAGCTGAGAGAGATTCTCGACCGTCGCCGGCCCATGGTAGTAGACGTTCTCCTGCAGGTTCAGCATGGAGAAGTCGGTGCCGTCGCTGGCCAGTGAGGCGAGCGCTTTGTCGAAGGACGAGAGCGTGACCCGCAGTGAGGCGGGGGCAGCCGCCGAGAGGCTCACGTCGCGGGCGACCACGCGTTCGCCTCGTTCCTCGTCGTAGTAGTCGACCTTGGCGGCGATACGGACGTCCTGCACGGCCTCCAATCGAGAGTCGATGGCGGCGACCACATCGCGGGTCGAGGTCAGCGCGTCGTCGGGGCGTTTGATGCTGCCGCTGCAGGCCGAGACGAGCAGGGAGACCAGCACGACGAGGGTTGCCACGAACGTGAAAGCCGGTCGTGGGCAAGCGAGGGAGTAAACCCCAATAACATAGCGGTGGTTCATCGTGGTTCGGGCCCCTCTGTGGAAGATGAAGGCACACAGCGGGACGACCCTTCCAACGCGGCGGCCCGCGTCAGAGGGTTCGAGGCGGTGTCCAAGGCGTCTCGGTAGAAGTGAATCCCTTCGTCTCGTTCACCGGAGGCGCAGGCGAGCGCGCCCAACCCGACGAGGGCGTCAGCGGCGCGGGCGTTCAGGGTGAGGGCTTCTTGATAGCGCAGGGCTGCCTCGTCCCACTCGCCGGCGATCGAGGCCTGGTCACCACGCAACGTCGCGGCCATGGCAGGATCGACGGCTTCGACGCGGGAGAGGTGCGCGAGGAAGGGCTCGATGTGGCCTTGGCGGATGTCCAGCGAAGCCAAGCGAGAGACGGCCGCGATCGAGTCGCTCGAGTCGGCATCGGCGATGAGCTCGTCCATCGATGGACTGGCCAGCTCGGTGTAGAGCGTCACAGCCCGCTCTCGGTCGTCGAGGAGGTAGGTGACATCGGCCAACGCCAGAGTGATCTCTGGGTTCTTGGGGAACAACACGTGGGCCTCCGCGAGGGCTCGACCTGCGGCCCCGAGCTCGCCGGTGCGCCAGAGAAGCTCGGCCTCGAGCCGATAACCCTCCGAGAGCTCGGGCTCGCGCTCGACGAGGGAAGCGGCGATGCGACTCGCGTCATCGATGCGGCCGAGCGCCAAGAGGGATTGCCCCGAGGCGTACTGGGCGTCGACGAAGAGGGCGCTGACGGCCTCGACGTGCTCCAGGGTGCCAACGGCAGCCGTGTGGTCGCCCACAAGCTGTTGCTTGATGCCGAGGTGATAAGCCAAATCCGAGAGTCCAGGGCGCTCGCGGAGCACGGCCTTGACGAAGCGGTTCGAGGTTTCGAGCGGCTGGTTGGCGAGAATTCTCAGGCTGAGGTCGACGAGCAGCTGCTCCTCGAGGCTCACGAGGTCGTGCGAGACTGCGAAGACGAGAGTGTCCATGCGGCCTTTGAACGCGTCCGGATCCTTGCTGGCGGCGATGGCTCGGAGCAGCTCGACCTTGCAGGACGGGCTGTTGCTGACGGCCTCGACGCAGTCGGCGAGGGCCTCGTCGCGCGCCTTGAAGTCGCCGAGGGCGTGTTGGGACTGGGCCAGACGAATGAAAGCCAGCTCAGAGCGCTGATCGCGGTCGATGAAGGCCTCGTAGGCGTCGGCCGCGCGCCGGAAATCGCCGCCCTCCCAGTAGAGGTTTGCCAGCGCGAGCCAGGCCCCCGACGAATCTGGGCGTACTTGAAGGTATTGCTCGAGGGTGTGTGCCGCCGCGTCGCGGTCGCCGAAGGCCACCGACAGCTCAGCGCTCATGAAGGTGGCTGCGCTGTGCTCGGGCCGTTGGGCGAGGACGCTCTCGAGGGCGACGATCGCTCCGGGAACGTCGCCGCGCTCTCGGGCGATCAAGGCCCTTATGTAGAGGGCGTCCGGCTCCTCGGGAAAGTCGTCCAGAATGTTGTCGAGCCGCCGTGCGGCGGCGTCCAAGTTGCCGGAGAGGCGCAACAGATCGGCCCGTTCGACCCGCAGTCGCGCCGAGCCCGGGTCGGCCTCGATGGCGATGTCGATCTCCATCAACGCGCGCTCGTAGTCCCCTCGTTCACGGTAGAGTCGGGACTCGAGGAAGTTCTCGAGTGCCTCGGCTGGCGCAGAGGGGGCATAGAAGTCCCGGTAGCGCGGCCCGCAGCCGGTGAGCATCACGACCATGACGAAGGCTATTGAGGGTCCTCTGAACAAATCGAGCGCTCGGTTGCGGGCAGGGGAGCAGGGTCGCGAGGAGTTTCGCACGGTCAGGGTCGTTTAGAACAGCGAAGTCGCAAGCTCAAACCACAACCGCCCAGAACCGCAGGAATGTTCCGAAACGCCCGAACTTGACCTCCAATGGGAACTTCCAGCATCGAGTGGACACTCACACGAGCCAACCCACTGCGTACTCGAGGCACGATGATGACAACGCGACTGCTGGTGACGCTCCTCTTGCTCTTGACCCTCTTGCCGCTCCCAGCCTCGGCCGCGGAGAGCAAGCCGGCCCCACGCCACGACCTCGTGGTCCTCAAAGACCTCCTGAGCCACCCGGAGACTTTGGACGCGAACGTTCGCTGGCGCGCCCGCAGCACCATCGACCTCGACAGCGCCCGGCTGACGCCGGCGGGACCGTTGGCGTTCAAAGGCACGCTGGGCGCCGGCGAATATGCCGTGGTGGGCAGCGCCAATCGGATGCTTCGCCTGCTCCTCTCCGACTACTCCTTTCGGTACGCGGTCTACGTCGACGACACCTCCTTCGAGGACGCGCTCGCCCTGACCTCCTTCCTCACCGTCGGACCGTGCGATACGCCGTCCAAGGTGGGGGTTGAGTTGGTCGGTGGGGCTGCGCTCGAGACCTTGCAGGAAGACCGCGTCTGCAAAACGGTTCAGGTTCGGCTCCAAGAGGGCGAAGACGAGACGAGGGTTCGACTCGAGGGCTGGGTCGCCGCCTCGCTGATCGCGAAAGTCTACATCCCTGATACGTTCGAGGCCTGCATCGACGACTCGAGGGGACGGCCAGAGAAACGAGTGGAGCTCCTGGATGCGCCCGATGGACAAAAGGTCGCGACCTTAGGTCCAGAGATCACGGCCTACTTCAAACTGCTCGACGACTCGGGGGGCTGGGCGCAGGTCGAGTACGGAGCTGAGCACTGGAAAGTCACGGGGTTCCTGCGCAGCAGCGCGTTGGCGGACAAAGACATTTCGGGACCCGGGTGCACTCTCAGCCTGGCGGGTTTTGGGACCGGAGGCTGGGGAACCTCCGCCTCGCTGATCTCTGTGCGGCCTGGCGAGCTGCTCTATGCCGCGCCAGGCGGCGAGGTGTTCGCTGGAGCCGCCAAAGACACTCACGTCGTCCACGTCTCGACGAACGAACAGGGCTGGCGCTATGTGTACTTTCCGTCCGAGATCTGGGATGAGGAGGTCTACGCATGGTTACCGCCCCAACAAACGTCTCCGTAGCCGCCAGAGGTGAAGATGCGAGCGATGGTTCCTAGATTCTTTCTCGTTGCGGCCTGCACGGCGGTGTTTCTGCTCGCGAGTGTGGGCCCGTCCGACGTCGACGCGGCCCCAGCGCTCAGCACCGAGGTGCCGTCGATGGACATCCCGCCCGCGGGGCCCTGCGGCAAGTGCGGCGTTTCAGAGAATCCCAGCGAAGGGGCGCTGACTTTCACGCCGGCGTTGCTGCTGTTGTTGGGTTGGGGTTGGCTGCGACGCAGATGAGACCGGCATTGGGGGGGAGAAATGGGGGAGAAGAAACTCGACCCTGACGCTGTCGACGCCGATGCTCTCGACCTCTCCGATACGCCGTCCGAGGTCGTGGACTAGGTATGCTGGACGGGCCGCGATCGCCTCGAGATGAACGGCAGCCCGGCGGCCTGTACCGACGAGCGCCAGCTTGAGAGGTTTTTGGTCCCTGATTGAGAAAGACGACGGCGCTATTGGCCAGGAAACTGAACCGTGACCGACTCTGTGGCCACACTGTAGCAGACCATGTCTCTGGGCTCTCCTTGGACCTCGACCTCGGTCTCGACCTGCTCGCCGTTCAGGCCCGCCCAGACATGGATGACGCCGGGTTCCTCGCCAACACACGTCACAGGTTCCCAAGGATCGACGCCAATCTCAGCTCCAGCCCCCTCCCGATAACGCACCCAATCGGGCGTTACTCCTGCGCCGTTCGCGTCGACAAAGCGTACACACACCGCGGCGTTATCGAGCTCAAGACACTGAAAACACCCCGACTGGAATGGCCAAAAGGTCAACAGCAGCAGGAATGGAAGCAAGAGCATGAGAGGCTTCATTCGTCCCCCACCGTCCAGCCGATCGCCACGCCAAAACTCACCCAGTCGGCCTTGAACGACGCCGTCTGCTCCGGCAGCAGAATTCCTGCAATAGGGAGAGTAAATCCGACCTCGGGTCGGACAAAGACCCCACCCAGAGTGAACGAGCCGCCCAACGTCGCGGAGGCCCCGAAGACCACGACATCGAAGCGCTCTTGACTGCCGATATCTACGTTGCTCCAGGCGAGAATGGGCGCGACGGAGCCGAAGACCGCAAAATCATCGGTGCCGTAGGCGAGAAGCAGAGGCAGGGTGACGTCCACCGGGATTCCCCCATGGACGGCAGGTGCGAGGGCCAAATCGAAGTGCTCGCCGTCAACCAGACGCACCTTGACCATGAGGGAGGCGCCCTCTCCGGCGAGCTGCCCGCCGAGCTCCACGTCATCGGTGAGACCGAGGTACATGCGGAGTGCGGGGAAGTGGCCCCAGTAGAGCTCGTCGGTGGCGACCGTACCGTGCTGGACGACACAATCTCGAGAGAGCCCGCCGTCGGCGTTCAGTACGCGGCCGCAGACCTCGTCGACGTAGGTCGCATGTGGGACCACAGCGACCTGGAACCTGCCAGCCGGCAGGGTCGACGCGGTCTGGTAGAGGTTGGGAGAGGTGGCGCAGGAGGTGAGGGCCGCCAGTCCGAAGAAGCACAGGAGAACCGCTGCAGCCTTAGACCAGAGCCTGTTCGCGACCACTCGTGTGCCTGCGGCTGGCCAAGGATTGCTCAAGGGGCCTCCTTCGGAAACTGTAGCGTGAGGTTCTTGGTGCTCACCTCATCGCACAGGTACTCGTTGAGCGTGGCGTTTACCTCAACCTCCGCCTCGACCTCCATGCCCCGCCAACCTGCCCGTAGGTGATAGAGCCCCGCTTGCGCAGAATCGAAGTCATCGTCTGAGCAGACAGTAGTCCCTCCACCTGCGTATTGTTCAACTTCCGCTCCCTTGCGGAAGAATACCCAATCCGAAATCACCTCCTGACCCTCGGCATCAACGAATGAGACGCAGACTGCTCTTGTCTCCATGCTCAGACAGCCAAAACAAGCGGTCTGCGAGGTGAGGGCCAGCAGGACGATGAATGGGAGGAGGACGGTGAGGGGTTTCATCATGGCCTGAAGGCTGCGCAAATAATCACCGCGAGACGAAAGGGACGCTCTATGTCTGGGAGTATTCAGCGCGCAGCGTCGGTGTAGTGGGCGAGCAGCGCGTTTGAGCGTTCGAGTTCATTGGCCTGGAAGTAGGCGTCGGCCAGCTCGGTGACCAACATGGACTCGGCCGCTGAGTACAGCTCCAGCCCGGGCTCCGCCAGGAACGCCTCCAAGGTCTCGACAAAGAGCCGCCGACTGAGGAAACCACTCAACTCGACCAGCTCGGTCGCCGGGTTCAAGGCCATGACGGGCGGGTCGACCTCTCGCAGCTCCTGCAGCAACTCGTGAAAGCGCTGCACCTCCATAGTTTCTTTCGCCGCTGCCGTCGCCGGGAGGAACAGCGACACCACCAGCAAGAATCCCACGCACCCCATCGCCGGCTGTCGTCGCATCTCGCCATCACCCCGAAGTGGACATTTGTTGGCTCGAGCGTAACGCGATCGGGCGCTGATAGCAAGCGCCCACGTATCGACGTCAAACCAATGGCTACGACCATGCAGGCGCCTCAAACTCACCACAGAACTCACAGAGAGTTTCTCTACAAAAATCTCTGTGTTCTCTGTGCTCTCTGTGGTGAATACTTGCGTTGCGAGCTGAGATTACGGCGCCGGATAGCTCTCCTGCAGCGCCTGAGGCACCTCGCCAGCGTCGATGATCGTTCGGTAAGTCGCCACTGCAGGCCGCGCGGTTCTTGTCTTTGCGGCATCGGCGCCGACCTCGAACAGCCCGAAGCGCATCCCCATGCCGTGGTTCCACTCGTAGTTGTCCATGAGCGACCAGTAAAAATAGCCGCGCACGTCGGCGCCGTCGCGGATGGCGCGGGCGACCCAGGTCAGGTGCTGCACGAGGAAGCCGACGGCACCCGAGCCGTCGCCCTCCAAGGCGAGCCCGTTTTCGGTGATGAGGATGGGGACGTGGTAGCGCTCGGAGGCGTGCATGACCACCTCGTAGATGCCCCTCGGGTAGAGCTCGGCGAAGTTGACGGTCAGCGGGTTGAAGTCGGTCAGCGGCGAGAGCTCGGGCAGGAAGGGCGCGCCAAAATCCTCGACGGTGGCGCGCAGGTAGTAGTTGATGCCCAGGTAGTCCATGCGGTTGGCCAGGTCTTCGCGGTGCACGGGGTTGCGGTCGGCGTCGGCGTCGAACTCACCGAGGACCACGGCGTCGAGATAGAGCGTGTTCCACAGGTAGAAGACGTTGTCGGCGGCCTGCACGTCGGTCGGATCGCTGGGGTCCATGGGCGCGACGGGCGCCATGGCGTAGACCACCCCGACCTGGGAGTTGACACCGTCGGCGTCGGCGTCCTCGAGGTCGGCGGCTTTGACGGCGTCGTACATGCGGGCGTGGGCGGTGATGAGGTTGGCCAGGACTATTTTGGCCTCGATGGCGCGGGAGGCCACGCAGGGGGGATTGGTGCGGTCGGCCGTCGGCAGGAGATAGCCCGGCAGCATGACGGCAAACGGCTCGTTGAGCGTCGCCCACAGGTCGACCTCGCCGCCGAACTCCTGAGCGACGAAGCCCGCGTACTTGGCGATTTCGGTCAAGGTGCGGTCGGTGTCCAGCCAGCCGCGCGGCGAGCAGTTGGCGAGGTCGACGTGGCAGCCGACGGCGTCGTGGATCCAGGTGGGCAGCGTGTAGTGGTTCAGCGTGACCAAGGGCTCGATGCCGCGGCTGCGCAACGAGGTGAAGATGGCGTGGTAGTGGTCGAGGGCGGCTTGATCGGCGAGGGCGTCGATCTCGGCGAAGGTGGCGGCGGAGTCGGTCGCGGTGGGGAAGATGCGGCTCCACTCGAGGCTCATGCGGAAGGCGCCGCCGTGGACCTCGTTCTGCAGGCCGTCGAGGTCACTCTCGTAGAGCTCCCAGTGGCCAGGGCCGCTGGAGGGCGGGTCGCCGGACAGGTGGGCCAGCGGGTCCTGCAGGATGGTGTCGGAGACGATGTACTCGTACCAGTCGGAGTTGCGGTCTTCGCACTCGGCGGCTGGAAGCGTCGGGCAGCCCATGTCGACCTGGAAGCCGGCGACCGCCGCGCCGAAGAGGAAGCTTTCGGGGAAGGGCAAGTCCTCCGGCGTGACGACGACGACCTCGGCGGTGTCAGGCAGGTCGGTGCTGTCTTCGGCGGTGTCGCCCTCGGTGTCGCCTTCGGTGTCGGCAACGGAGGTCTCCTCGGCGTCGGTCGACGTGTCGAGGACCGAGGTATCGCCCACGTTCTTGGAGGTCTTGGGGTCGTCGTCGCAGGCGGCGACGAGTCCGGCGAGAAGGAGGGCGGCGAGCAGCGAGAGGAAGAGTGGGTGTTTCATGGGGGGCTCACATCAGAAGGGGTGGCGCCATCGTCGCAGCCCTTGTGTGCGAGTTCAATGCGATTCAACTCTGGCTCGACTGGGCGTCGGGCTGGTCCTGGGCGCGGGTGAAGCGCGGAATCCCATGAGGCCCCAAACGCCCTCGAGGCCATGGTGAGTGCGGTGAGCAAGGTCAGAACATGATCTCCCGTGCCTTTGCTCACAGGTCCCAAAGCGAGTGGGAATTAGTGTGTTCGGCGCAAGGAGCGAAATCAGCTCACAAACGCAAACGACAAAACTCTCACCCCATTGCCTCGGACGAATAACGGTGAGACGATACGCCAATCCTTAATGAGTGAAAGTGAATTGGGGTCGCCTTCGACGAGGCCAGTACTAGGGTTTACTGGTCGCACAACCGTGACGGATCACGCGAGTGGTTTGTTTGGGCGGCAGTACAATCAAACAGGAGAGTAGCCATGCGTCTCACCAGGGTCGTTCTCTATTCTTTGGGGGTCTTGGTCATCATGGCCGCCTCGGGCGGGACCTTGTGGGCACAACCCATCGGTCTCCCCGTCAACCCAGGTCAAACCCCTCCGGACAAAGTGCTCGGTGGTCTGACTGTGTTCGTTTCCGCGGACGGAGGACTCACCCCCTACATCGCAACCTATGAGGGTTCTGGGTTCAACGAGGGCCTTGTGGGCGCGGAGGTACTTGGCACCGACCTGAGCTTCGAGCTCGAGGAACGTGAGCAGCAGCTCCTCTACATCGGTGGGACGGTTGGCGCTCGATACTCCATGGACACTATGCATTTTACGGCCGGCTTCGGGGTCTCCTACCTAGAGCTGCAGCAGCAGAACAACGTGCAATCCCCCCCTGGCGTTGGTTACAACAACGAACATCAAGAGTTCCAAACACTGACTCCGAACCCAGGGTTCTCGGCTATCTTGGGGTTCGACTGGGAGGCTTACCACAACTCCCATGTGTCACTCATCCTCGGTCTTCAGGCCCTCTACACTTCTGCATTCGGGCTGCGAGGAACGTCACTCGATGGAACCGACACGAGCCGCGGCGGTCCCACGAACGGCGACCGGCTCGAATACACGCGTACGGACACGACCGACCTCTCCATGCATTTGATCACGTTCCAGCCGCATGTGGGGGCCGAATGGCGACCAGTCGGCAGCCTGGCCGTGAACAGCTTTGGATTATTCTCGGCGCTGACTCTTTCGGCCGGCAGCATGACCAAACGGCTGCGCACCGCGAGTGAGTCGTTTGGGACCGTTAGCGGCGGAACCATGCAAGACAGCGAGCTGACCCTCGATCTGAGCATGAGCCCCATCCAGATCATGGGAGGGTATTACGGCTGGTATTTCGCCGTGCCGCATTTTGGCACAATCGGACTCGAGGCACAATTTGGGGCTCGTTGGAACGCCGAGCTCAGCTACCAGTACTCATTTTGAGACGAAAAGGAGAAGAGATGAGAATCAACACAAGAATTGTCATCCTAGCCCTACTGATCTCAACTTTGATGAGCACGGGCTGCACCAACGACGGAAGGTTGATCACCTACGAGACCATTCCCACACAGATCACTCGAGCCTCTGACCAAGCGATCTTGGCGGACGCGATTGATGATGGCTTCGGCAAGCTCGACAACGACAAGATCCGGACCGCTCTCGGGGCAAACGCCTCGTTGAGCGCGTATCTCGTCATCGCTTCGCCGTTCAATTTGGACGCCTCCGTCCTCAACTACATCCAGGAAAAGGCCGCCCTTCAAGCGGGAGCGATTGGACTGCGGATCCTCGAGCTGCGTACGACCTTGGAGCGCCCCAACCCCGAGCGCACACTGGAGGTCGTCGAAACCGAGTTCCCTGACACCGAAGCTCGGGTTATGATCCTCGTCTCGTATGCAGGCGTCGACGAGGTCACGACGATAGAGCAACAGGAGAGCCATGGGACTACGAAGCCCGACCGCATTCTCGAAGGGCGCTTCAAGGCCACGTTTGCCGTCACGCCCCGCAAGACGTCGTTCCCTGCCTATTCACAGGTCATCGAAGGCAAATCGTCCTACGAGGTGGGTTATCGACAGTTCATCGACGAGCGATGAGGCGCCATGTGGCTTTCTTGTCTCGCTTGCCCACGACCGTTTTTCGCGTGATTTCGACGAGATGCGGCGCGGAAAGCGGTCGTCCGCTCGGCCATTGAGAGGCTCTTTCGCAGCCCTGATGCTGCTCGTTATGGTTCTCTTGGCGAGCAGCGTCACAGCGTGTGACGACGCGCCCAACCAGCCCCCATCGGATGCAAGTCTCCTCATCATCAAGCTCGAGCGCTGGCGCGCATACCTTGATGTCGGTGAGACCAGCAACCTGATGTCGACGATCGCCCCGTCGTTCCTGAATCAGGGGCACGACTACGAGGCGTTTTCCCGCTGGATAGCCGACCTCATGGCCCTTGGGGATCTCAAGGTCGATCTGCGCAACATCACGCTCAACATCGACGGGGACCAAGCACAGGTTGACTACACTCTCGAGATCTCGGTCTGCAAACCTGTTCTCGGCGCCCCCGACGGCGTCCTCTGTGCGCTCCACTTGCGTTGCCATTCCAACGCGTCATCCCTCTGTGGCTGGGCTCGCTACTGGCGACTCTACGAAGATGGGTGGCGCCTGGTCGGAGATGGCCAAGAATGGGGAGACAATTTGACCTTACAGTTTGCTGCGGATGGTATCGAGGTCGTTGGCAACTTATTCGACCCCAAGGGCGTTCTCAGCTCGGTGGACTTGGGGTGGGGGAACACGCTGCGCAGCGAGCTCGTTCGCTCCGCTGGCACCTGGGAGCTGACAGAGACGCTCGAGGTTCCCAACACTCTTTACCCCGACCATCCCTTCCCCTGGATCCTCGACCTGACATGGATGGAAGCTGGACAGAGACGCTCGTCACGCGTCGAGTTCGTTCAGCTCATGGATCAGTTCGCATCGGACTTCTCCCCTGTTGGCGAGGCGTTGCTGCCCATCGAGTTCGCCTGGTCGAGCCGTCCAGTCCCAGAAGGGGGCGTGGAGGTTCGTCTTCTGGACGGCGATACCACCCTCTGGAGGTCTAAGCGTGTCTTTGATGAGAGGTTGAGTTACGCAGGCCCCGAGCTGAGCCCTGGTTCGATCTATCGCGCCCAGGTTGTTACCTTCGATCTGTTCGGCAACAGCGCAGTCTCTGAGAGTACATTGGTGCCGCAAGATCCCACGATGGTCTCACCGCACCCAACCAGCGTTTCTCCAACCAACGGGCCAGCCACGGGTGGAACCGCGATCGTCATCCTCGGCGACCACTTCCTCGAAGGGTTGAGGGTCGACATTGGCGCCGTCCCCTGCGTCGGTGTTCTGCGGGTCGACCAGACACAGCTCCAATGCACCACTCCAGCGCTGGCACCCGCAACCTATCACATCGCGGTCATCAATCCGTCGGGAGCAGTCGGGCTGTTGGAGGATGCATTTACCGCACTGTAAGTCGGCTCACTCAGCGGCCGAATTGGCGCGCAGGACCTCTCGGTCATTGCCGTAGATGAAGAGCTCTTCCAAGCCCACCAGCTCCTCTGGGCTGATGGGTTTCGGCATGACAGCAGCGGCGACGCTCAGCCGGTCCCGGGGATAGTCGAAGAGAGACATCAAGCGACGAGTCTGTGCGACGTCGAAACTCCAATGTTTCGCAGCGTCGACCACCATCGCTGTGCGGTCGGCTGGATAAGTCACGTCCAGCAGCTCTTGATAGAGGGCGTCGAACTCTTCCTCGCCGATGGACAATACGGTGGGTCCGACCGCTTCCTGTTGCAGAGCTCCGGGCTGACGCGGTTTGTCAGAACCAGCGACGTTGGCGAGGCTAGCTTGGTCGGCCGGGGCGCCCGAGTTGACGAGACTGACCGCGCTTCGCAGGTTCGAACCCGCTCTCGCCAGGAGGCGTCGCAGTTTCTTGCGATCCTGGAAGTTGAGACTCTCGGCTGCGTCGATGGCGAGCGAGAGCTCGTCGAGCTGGTCGACTGCCGCAGAGAGGGTACCGGCTACGCCCTCCAATGAAATGGCGACGCCAACCTCGAGCAACACCCCTGCGTTAAGCTCGTGCTGAGCCGTGCGCAGTGAGGAGCGAAGCGCATTGACGCCGTCCTCGAGAGTGCTCTTCGTGGAGTCCATGCCTTGGAGACCGGAGATGATTTCGGAGGCCACGCCGACATCCTCCAAGACTTTTGCAAAGGCGCCGTTGGCCGCAATCTCATCGACGATCACGGCGTCGTTCTGAGCCATCGCGGCGCTTGATGCAGCCACAGAGAAGAAAACGCAACACGCTAGGGTCAACGATTTCATGTCCATGCCTCCAGTATCTCGTTGCATCTTGCGACGACAGGCCAATCGAACGCAACTCAAAGCGGCCTCGGCCCACGACCATAGACCAGAGTCACCCGCCGTCCCGCTCCGCAGTATTGCTGCGTTGACATTGAATATCGGCCACCATAACCTCGGCATCTGCTCTTGAAAAGGGAATCGTCGAGGATGCAGGCAGACGAAGGCACGAAACAAAGGGTCATCGGAGGCCAATACCGCCTAGACAAGTTGCTGGGCGAGGGCGGCTTTGGTGCGGTCTATCAATGCACCAACTTGACCATGGACACCCAGGTCGCCCTCAAGCTCCTGCATGGTCATCTGCAGGATCCAGCTCAGCAGCAGCGCTTCGAGCGGGAAGCCAAGACCACCTGCAAGCTCCGTCACCCCAACACCATCAAGGTCTATGATTTCGGCTCCACCGAAAAAGGTGAGCTCTACATGGTCATGGAGTACCTCGAGGGTTCGCCGCTCTCCAAGGCACTCCGGGACGCGCCCTTCACCGCGTCTCGCGCAGGCTGGATTGCCGCCCAGGTCTGCAAATCGCTGTCCGAAGCCCACAAACTCGGACTCGTCCACCGGGACCTCAAGCCGGACAACCTGTTCGTGACGCCGATGGAAGGGGACCCGGATTTCATCAAGGTGCTCGATTTCGGCATCGCCAAGGTGACCAACCTCGCCTCTCAGCAACTTACCGCTACTGGCACGATCCTGGGCACCCCTCGCTACCTTTCGCCCGAACAAGCCATGGGCAAAGAGCTCGATGGGCGCAGCGACCTCTATTCCCTGGGGGTCATCCTCTTCGAGATGCTCACGGGGCGGCCTCCCTTCGCCGCCGACAGCGCCGTCGCACTCCTTCTCAAACACGTTCACGAAGCCCCGCCGGACATTTTTCAGCTCAGACCCAAGGGCGAGGACGCCGAGTTTGATGGTGTCGCCGCCATCGCCCGCAGAATGCTGGAGAAAGAGCCAGAGGCACGCTTTCAGAGCGCTCCCGACGCCCTCTACGCCATCCTGGAGGTGTTGGGGCGGCAGAGAGTGTTAGGGCGTTCGAATCCACAATTGGGCGCCGCGGTAGAGTCGATCAAGAGTGGGACCCTCATGCTCTCACAGGACACCGCGCAACCCGATGTGCTCGCCCTAGCCGACCCGCCGAGCGGTCCGCAGCCACCCACCTACACACCGCGCACACCCACACCGGCGGGCAACACCCCGCTCGCCCGCAACGAGGCTCTTCACGGCGCCGCGACGATGGCGGCTCCTGCAGCCTCGCCCCGGCCGCCGCAAGCGCCGGTCCAACCCAACGATCTCCAAGACGGGCCGAGCAATCGCGGGTTGCTCACGCTGGTCGCCGTACTTCTGCTCATCGTCGTCGGAGGGGGAGTCTACCTGGCGACCAAGGGGGAGCCCGAAGTCCGCTCCCCAACTCCAATCGACGAGGACGAGGTCGCGGCGGTCCCAACAGCCATCGCCGAGCCAATGCCAGAGCCGGATGAGGAGCCTGCCTCATTCGATCCACTGCGCGATCTTCCGACGGCGGAGCCCGGGCCCCCTGCTGTTCTAGAGCCTCAGGAAATCACCCCCCCAGAAACTGGTGAAAGCCCAACTCCATCGCTCCTCTGGGTTCGCATCGAATCAGACCCTCCGGCGACCACGGTGATGATTGGGACGGAACTCATCGGCGAGACGCCGGTGGACATAAAATGGGCTCCCGATGAGGATCCACCCGAGGTCGAGCTCAGCGCCCGGGGCTACGAGAAGATGCGTGTGACTTTGAAGGCCTCAGAGAGCGGCGGCTCAAAGCTGCTCGTCCTAAAGGCCCTGCGCAAGCAAGTTGCCGTGGAAAAGAAGGACGCAGAGGTGAAAGGGACCTCGACCACCCCCAAGGACAACGCACTGACGACCCAGGTCCCGAAGACTGAAACCAAGAAACACTTCGAAATGGTGGAGTGAACGATGAGGAGTCTCGCCAATCCCCTCACGGCTCTGCTCTTCTGGTTGGTCCTCTCGCCTTGCCCCCAAGGATTTACTCAGGAGCAGCCCGTCGAGGACGCGGTTGATGAAGCGTACGGACGCGGGATGGAGCTCTACGCCGCCGGTCGCTTTCAAGAGGCCGCCGCCGCATTCAAAGAAGCCTACAGCGTCGCAAACGAGCCCGCGCTGCTCTGGAACATCGCTCGCGCCCTCGAGAAGGCCGGCGAGCTCGAAGAGGCGAGGGACACCTACAAGGACTTCTTGGGCCACGAAGACGTCCACGGAGACCTGCGCCTCAAAGCCAACGAGGGTTTGCTCAGGGTCGAGTTAGAGCTGCGCAACGAAAAAACGAAAGGAGATGGACGCACCCCAGAGGAGCGACGCCTGGACGCAGAGCGGGCCAGTCGGGCTCTCCAAGAGGTGGAGGTCAAACGGGTTCAACAATTCGAGTTGGGCGTCGACGGCGGCTACCGCTCGGCACTGGCCAGCGGAGAGGCCATCACCAACTCGTCGAACCTCGCCGGACGTTTCGGTTGGCAGGAGTGGGGCTCTTCATGGATACACCTCTGGCTGGAGGGCTCCCTCGGAATGGTCTGGAACGAGGTCGCCACCAAAGCGGACCTAACCCCCAGCCAGCTCTGCGAGGTGGACCCCACGGAATGTCCAAAGGACGGCACCACGTCCGAATCTGGCGTTTGGGTGTTGGCGACCCAATCGGTGAGGTTCAACTTCATCAAAGACGAGGACACGCTCTCGGCCGGCCTCGGCTTGGGTGCGTACTTCGCTGGTTCTGACGAGAACGGCGCCATCGTTCAAGCGCGCGTCGACGTCTACTACCTCACGCTCTCCGCCTTACTCAGCGTCGGCCGCTCGTCGGGAGTCGCCTTGGGGGGCGGGGCGGGTCTGCGTTATCGCTTTTGACGCAGCCACCGCCCTGCTTTCGCCCTCGGCTGAGTGCGGCGAGCAGGGTTTGAGCACGATCTCCCGTGCTTCTGCTCACAGGTCCAATAGAGAGGGAGAGTCTGCTGGGGACTCGGGAGCTGAGGCGACCGAAACTCTGGCTCATGGCCCCGAAGTCAGCGCAGCCGCGGCATCGTCACACTCAGGACGCCGCGTCCAACCACGGACACGAGCCCCTCACAGCCGCCCTGGTCGCGGGAGAAGCCGAGCGGTGGGATTGTCGGGCGTGGTGCAGGCAGCGCAGAGGAGCGCGAGGAGGCCCGCAAATCTGTCCAGCATTCTCGACCCCTATCCGAAGCCGTGATCTACAAGACATGGCAGGAACCGCACAAAGGCCGCCTACAGACAGTGCAGGCGGCCTTCGAGGTGCTCTAAATCAACCTCAGCTGGCTGAGGCTTCTGGGGCGCTCCCGTCGAAGCAGAGCATCAAGTCTCGGAAAGCCTCCGAGTAGACCACCGGATGCACATTCGTGATCTCGAGGGCGGTCTCTTCGCCGTTGGTGAAGCGAATGTCCACGATGGTCAGCTGCTTGTCGTAGCCCAAGATGTTGGTGTCGAGGTGTACGGTCTGCGCAGCGCTGGGGTAGATGCGGTACGAGTGGGTGGCGTTGCCGACCTCCCATGGACCACCGCCGTCGGTAGACCAGCCTCTCTCCTTGACGACCCTGTAGAGCTCGCTGCTCTCTGACTTGAGGCCGACGAGGCGTTGGGTCTTGCGGCTCTCGAGCTCGCCGGGAAGTGGGATGTAGACCTGACGATCGACCTGCGGGAAGGGCTGGTTGATCGAGACCTTCTCCAACAGGTCGAGCCATTCGTCGCGAACCTGGTCGTTGAAGAAGAGGGGATGGACAATGAGTAGGAGATCGTTGTCCTTGACCTTGAAGGGGACTCCCTTGGAGTTGACGTAGCCGTCATCGGTGATGAGGAACTGGTCTCGTGGCAGCATCTTTTTGTCGGCCTTTGCCCAGATGAGCCGTTTGCCGAGGTGCGCCATGACTGGGTGCTCGCGGTAGATCTCGAGGAAGTCCTTACCCCGCCAGAGGCGGCCGTTGATCATGGACTGCTCGAGTCGCCGGACCTGGTAAGAGATGGTCTCCACGAGGAGCTTCTTGGTCGCCTGGAACTCCTTGTAGAGAGTCGGATCGGCGTCCTTGGCGGTCTTCGGGAAGGAGCGCAGGTGGCGGCCCTTGGCGTCGAGGACGGTGGTCGAGATGCGGCCGTCGAGCTCGAGCTTGAGAGTGACCTGATGGCTGCCGAAGTCGAAGAGTCGGGAGGAGTCTTTCTCCAAGTCACCGGTGTCCACCGCGTAGTCGAGGAAGACGTCTCGATCGAGTCCTTCTTCTTCGGCGATACGGTCGATGGTGCGGTTGATGAGCTTGACGACCTTGCGGTTGCGAATCCGGCGTCGCATCTGGAGGATCGCGCTCAGGGCGCCGCGGGTGGAGATCGAGTCCAGGGTGTCGAGCGCCGCGATGGCGAAGGAGGGCTTGCGCCGCACCATTTCGGTCGCCGCTTTGGCGAGCTGCGCGACGGAGCTGGGATCGGGCACCAGTCTCAAAGCCCAGAAGATGCCGGGATTGAGGCTGTATTCGTCGCCTTGATCGGCGCGGTAGAGGTCCCAGAGGAGTCGGCAGGCCTTCTCCTTCCCGAGCTCGGACCACAGCCCGTTCACTCTCTCGAGCCAAGGAGCTGTGGGACACTCGCCGTCGCTCTCGCGCAACAGCAGGAGCAAGGTCAGCGCTTTCTCGGGCTCTTCCTCGAAGGCGGTGCAGCTGGCGACGATCTGTTGGACGCTGGTGTGGAAGTCGAGCTTGCGCAGCGCCTTCTCGAGGGCGACCACACGCCGTTCGCTGACCAAGCTGGCCAGGTAGTCCAAGCCTCGGTCTTCGAGGCGCAGCAGGGTGCGGACGTACTTGTACGCGGAGGTTGGGGAGGCCCAACGCGAGGCGTCGACGGTCTCACCGGTGAAAACATTGACGTCGAAGGGCAGGAGTTCGAAGTGCAGGCCCGAGTTCTCGAGGCGTTCTTTCTCTTCGCCGTCCAACTCCATCTCTTCGAGGAGACCCTCGAGGATGGCTTCGATCACTTCGCGAGTTTCGCCTGCTTCGTATCCGCCGCCCCGCAGGTAGAGGTCGGTGAGGCGGTCGAGCAGCCAGCTGCGCTGCCGGGTGATGGCAAAGCGCAGGACGAGCACCGTGAATTCACGGCTCCAGCTGGATTGGATGGGGACCTCGGCGACCTTCGAGCGCCAGGCTTTGGCCATTCGGGCCAACGCCTTGGCGGGCGTGCTGGAACTCAAGAGGGAGGCGGCCAAGATGGGCGAGGCCACACCGTGCTCGGTCGTCATGCGCACGACCCACTCAGCAGCTCGGTTCTCGTCGAGACAGGCCGCCTGCCAGGCCGCGCCAACTCTATAGAAGGGCTCGTCGCCCATCATCGAGCTGAACTTGGCATAGGCTGGGATCAGGCTGAGCACGAAATCCCGTGTCCGGTCTGCTCCGAGATAGTCCCGCAGCGCGCACCAGTGTCCCTGCCACTCTTTCGAGGGCTGGTAGCCGGGCTCTTCGGCGTCGACTTCGAAGCAGTAGAGGTTCGTGAGGAAGTCGAGGAAGGCCTTGCGGTCGCCGTTGGACTGCTCGAGGATCGCGAAGACCTCGTAGATTTCCAGCAGCTCGTTGGGGCGCAGCTCGAAGCCCAAGCGCCGCGCGACCGCCGTGATCGCCAAACGGCTGATCAAGGAGCGCGGCAGGTGGTCGGTGACCTCGGAGAAGGGCAGGTCGACCAAGGGCAGCAGCTCGGCCAGCGCCTGAGGAACCGCGTCGCCATCGAGGGAACGCACCGAACCGATCAGCGACGAGAAGAGCTCATGACCGCCCAATCGCTCCAGCTGAGCCTCTGTCGGTTCGAGCATCTTGCCCAAGGCACGGAGCGAGGCGATGGCCTCGTCGCGGCCGAGGTTGAACTCGCCACAGAGGTAGCTGAAGTTATAGAAGTATTGGTCGTCCCGCGTGAGATAGAGATCCCCGGCGCTGCAGGGCGAGTTGCCCCCCTCGATGAATTTCTCCTCCAGACACTGAGCCAACTCGGCGGCCCGCAGCGAGGCATAGGCCCGTGCGGCAGCCATGTAGTCTGGCGCGGGAGCCGTCATCTGCAGGGGGATCGCGTCTATGAGCACGCGCCACTGTTCCAAGATGAGGTCTTGGGTGCGATGGTGTAGATTCCTGAAGACCGGCAGCAGGCGCGAGGGGCTGATCACCACGGCGAGCGTCTCGGTCAACACGACGCCGGGCTCATCCTGCGTCAGATCTACGGGTTGAGAAGCGGCCGAGGCCACTTCGATCGTCTCCGGCCAAGGTGCGTCCGCCGTCCCTGCTTGAGCGGCTGTCACACAGGCACGAAGGAGCTGGGGGAGTCTATGGTCGGGAGGTGTGTCATCGTAAGCGCCCTCCTGGCTCGAGCTGCGCGTTCCATGTTGCCACCAGTCCCTACTGCTACCCAACGCTCTGTCCACGAAACCACCTCTGTTGTGAGAGAGTCAAGTGAACCGCCGCAGGTGCCAGTCCCTGGCACTCCTCACGCAAATTGTCTCTGCGTGGCGACGAATTGACTGTCATATTCGCGAGTTGAAAAGATTCGTGGAGTCCCTGCTCGAAAGCAAGACTGCACAGAGAATGGAACCCCAATCACGTTTCATAACGACAGAAATCAGGACTTCACAGTTGGTGCTCTCAAACCCCTGTGACCGTTCCTTCTCTCCGCAGTCATCGTGTTCCAGGCGTCCAATTCCGTCGCTCCACGGTGTCCAACGGTCGGGGCAACATATCTGAGAAGGCCGGTGACGTAAAGTCAAAATTTTCCCAGTCGGTTTTGCGGCGAAACTATTGGAAATGACTTTGGAAAATCATCGAAATGAAGCCCGCCGCCGTGTCCCAAGTGCTCGTTTCGACGTCCCTTCTCAACGTCGGTGAGTGTATTGAACCGAGATACACCCGCTCACATGTATGCGAGCGGAGCCCTCTCGACGCCCTACAACAGCCCCACTCCCCCCAAACCTTCCTGCGAATTTTGGCTCGAGCCGGGTTCGAGATTACTTTGAGATTAGCTCCCACGGCTTCCGCTCATGTGGGAGAGTGGCGACCGGCAACGGCCTGGGCGCACCTCGAACATGAGTTCGAGTTCCGAGAGTGGCCTGCGTGCGGACACGGAACGTCTGCACAACGAGGATCTCACATGGTTCCTTCAGGGTGAGGCAAGGATGCGGAACAGCAAGCGAATGAGCTCCAACACGGGTCCGGCAAACGAGCGAACCCCCAAGCGACGACGGGATGCAGGGCCCGACGGCGACAAGGTCCATAAGCCCAAAGCACGGGCCGCCGCCACCAAGGGGGACAAGTCCAAGAAGTCCAAGCGCACCCTCACCACGGAGATCGGCGCCATCTTAGTCCTGCTGATGGGAACGACCCTCTTCCTCAGCTTAATCTCCTTCGATCCCGGTGATCTACAAGGACCCGCCGAGACCATGAATCTCATCGGTCCCGTCGGCGCCCACCTCGCCGATATCCTCCTCGACCTCTTCGGCTTGGGCTCTTTCGCGCTCGCCGGAGTGGTTGTCCTGCTCGGGACCTTCCTCCTGCTCGGAAGACGCATCGAGATGAAGCCCAGCGAGATCGTCGGGCAGATCCTGCTCGTCGTCAGTGGGGCCGCGCTCTTCCACATGATCTATGACGGACAGACCATTCTTGACCACATGCCAGGAGGTGCCGTCGGCGCCGTCGTCAGCGAGGTCTGTAAGACCCTCTTCAACGAAGTTGGGACCTATCTCCTCTGCCTCGCCGTTGCCCTCCTCGGCTTTGTGCTCATCACCGACACGCAGTTCTCCTCCATCCTGCAAACCAGTGACCGACTGGTTCGCGCCATTGCCCGCCTCGTGGCCAGGACTTTCATCGCCCTGGGGGCCGCGGTGAAACAACGCTTGGCCCGCCGAGGGCAGGACGACGACGACTTCGAGCCTGCTGCCGAGCCGAAGAAGCTGCAAGCCAAAGCGCCCAAACAGCGAGTCCAAGAGCCCTCAGAAGTCTCCGACGTCTCCCTCAGTGATGCCTCGGCGGTGGAGCGGCTCAGCAAGGCCATGACCGTCGAGCGACCCGCGCCACTCAAGCGCTCGGTCCAGCCCGTCGCACCCGCACCGCTCGCGGAAGCCAGGCCCAGCAGGCCCGTTCTCAGCGACGCGCCCACTCGTCAGGCCGAGGGTCTCGAGCCCTTACAGAAGGTCTTATCGAAGCGCACCGAGGGGCCTGCCGAGAGCCCCCAGCCGCCCACCAAGATCGCCTCGATCCTGGCCAAGTTGTCGACGATGAAACGCCACGCCGACGAGGCCGACGAAGGCATGAAGCCCTCCAAGGCCGTCGAGCCCGCCTACGAGTTCGAGTCCATCGTCCCGCCAGAGGTCATCGCCGACGGCAGAGTGCTCGCCGGATGGAAGCCGACGACGCTCAGCAAGAAGACGGTCGTCCCCAACAGCGCTCCCTCACAAACCCGCTCCGAGCGGCCCGTCGCCTCGAGAAGCCCACAGGGCGCTGCCCTCGACAAGCCTCGTTATCAAGCGTCGGAGCCCGATAAGAGCAGCCATCCGGGAGTCGACGTGGTCTCCGACAAGCTGCGCCATGAAGCCAAGACTCCGGCGGCTAGACCGCGAGAGCTCGGCCACCTCGTCGTCCCGTGCACCAAACCGACCGAGGCGCGCCCGAACCCTGCGCCTCGTGACGAAGCTCCCAAGTCCCAGGAGGCAAAGCTCGGGAGCGCCCTTCCAGAGCACAGCGAGGAAGCGCGCGCACCGAAGACCGACATCACCGCTGTGCAGTCCATTCCGGCGGAGCTCGCGCAGTTGGTCGAGGCGACGGGACCGGCGCTCGAGGGATTCGGTCCCTCGATCGTGGTCTCCGAGGCGCGACGAAAGCCCTTGAGCGATTGCGATTTCGAGGGCACCATCGAGCGCAAGGTCGCCCCCGACGTCATCTCTACGCTCGAGTTGCCACCGCTCTCGCTGCTGGATTTCGACCCCAACGGTCGGGTGGGGTTCGACGCGGAACATCTCAAGATGATGGCCGACAAGCTCGAGCAGAAGCTGGCCGACTACAAGGTCAAATGCGAGGTCGTGCAGATCTGCCCAGGCCCCGTCGTTACACGCTTCGAGCTCTTGCCGGCCCCAGGAACGAAGGTGGCGACCATCGCCGGGCTCGCCGACGACCTGAAGATGGCGCTCGAGGCCATCGCGATCCGCGTCATTGCGCCCATTCCAGGCAAGGGAGTCGTCGGCATCGAGGTGCCCAACCCCACCCGCGAGACCGTCTACATGAAGGAGATTCTGGGCTCCAAAGAGTTCAGGGAAGCAAAGAGTGTACTGAGTCTCGCTCTAGGCAAGGACATTGAGGGCAACCCCGTGGTCCAAGACCTGGCCAAGATGCCCCACCTCCTGGTCGCTGGCGCGACGGGCGCCGGCAAATCGGTGTCCATCAACACGATGGTCTGCAGCCTCTTGTACAACGCCCGCCCCGAGGACGTGCGGATGATCTTGGTTGACCCCAAACGCCTCGAGCTCAGCATCTACGAAGGCATCCCGCACCTCCTCTTGCCGCCCATCACCGACCCCAAGAAGGCCGCAGTGGCGTTGCGCTGGGCGGTCGAAGAGATGGAGCGCCGCTACACGCTCATGGCCGAGATGGGCGTGCGCGGCATGAAGGCCTACAACCAGAAGATCCAGGCGCTGCTCAAGCAGGCGGAGGCGGGCTCGGAAGAGGCTCGGGAGACGCTCGGCTTGGACGAGAGCGACACGCCGATTCACGAGCACCTGCCCTACATCGTGCTGGTCATCGACGAGCTGGCCGACCTCATGATGGTCGCCGCCAAGGAGGTCGAGATGAGCATCGCCCGACTGGCGCAGATGGCCCGCGCCTGCGGAATTCACCTCATCCTCGCCACCCAGCGACCCAGCGTCGATGTCCTGACGGGCTTGATCAAAGCCAACTTCCCGACCCGCATTTCGTTCCGGGTCTTCAGTCGGCACGACAGCAAGACCATTCTCGACACCGGCGGCGCAGAAGCCCTGCTCGGCCTGGGCGACATGCTGATGTTGCCTCCGGGTTCGGGCCAGCTCACACGCGTTCACGGAGCTTTCCTGTCCGATCAGGAGGTGGAGCGGATCGTCGGTTTCCTCAAGAGCCAGGCGGCACCTCAATACAATGACGAAATCCTCAGCTTCCAAGGCGACGAGAGCGCGGCGGAGCCGGGTTCGGAAGACGAGTACGACGAGTTCTACGACCAGGCGGTGCGCATTGTGACCGAAAGTGGGCAGGCCTCGATCTCCATGCTGCAGCGCAAGCTTCGCGTGGGATACAATCGGGCGGCCCGCATGATCGAGCTGATGGAAGAGCAAGGCATCGTCGGCCCCTCCGACGGCTCGAAGAAGCGCGAGGTGCTGGTTTCAGCCCAATGACCCTCTTGCTCCAAGGAATCCGGCGGCCCGAGGGTCGCCGGTTTCATTTGCTGGTCGTCATCGGCATTGCTTTCTTGGAGCGGATCCGCAGATCCTAGCCGCCAACCAGAGTTTCGCGCGCTACCCGCCCGCGGCTCGAAGCGAGCCAGCGAGCGTGCCTACGCGCGATCCGAGCTTCGACCTTTGCCAGCACAGGAAGGAGAGATGCGTAGGATCGTCATTTGCGGCGGGGGTTTTTGCGGACAGCACGCCGTGTCCCGCCTGCAACGAACCCTACGTGACCGCAGCCGCGTGGAGCTCCTGCTGGTCGACTGGGCGCAGAGTTTCCTCTTCACGCCGATGTTGCTCCCCATGCTCGCCGGGCTCGAGCGGGTCGACCGCGCCGCGTTGCCGTGGGCTCGAGTGGTCGACACACACCGAGTGCAGCTCCTCAAAGACGAGCTCCTCGCCGTGGAGACCGCGCAACAGCGGGTCTTTCTCGAGCGCATGGGTTGGTTGAACTACGACGCGCTCATCCTCGCGCTGGGTAGCGCGCGTGCTCCAGGGGCGCTGCCTGGCGTGCGGACCTTCGAGGAGGGTCTCGAGCTCAAAGCGCGACTCATTCGACGTCCAGAGGCCTTGTCTGTCATCGGCGGCGGGCCTGTCGGCTGTGAGCTTGCCGGGGTGCTCTGTGAGCTCTCGCCTGGGCCTCGCACCACATTGTACGAAGCGGGCCCACAGCTGCTCGCCGGCATGGGGGACACCGCGCGCCCGATGGCTTTCGACGCGCAGACCGAGTTGACCTCGAAAGGAGTCAGCCTGCGCCTTGGTGTCCGCGTCGACGAGAGACCCGACGGCGTCTGGGCCGGTGACGACGCCCTCGAGCCTGCCGTCACCATCGACTGTCGCGCCGGTAAACCCCCGTTGCTCGAAGGGTTGCCCACCACCGCGGCGGGGCGAATCCCGGTAAATCGCCAGCTTAGGCTCGAGGGCGGCGGCGAGGTCTATGTCGGCGGGGACTGCGCCCAGGTCGACGGTGAGCCCGAGCTGCGGCGCGGCATCGCGCGGGCCGTGAGCCACGGACAGACGATCGCGGAGAACGTGCACGCGGGGCTCACTGGACGCGCGCGGATCGGCCTGAAAGACGCCTCGCCGAGCTTTGTGCTGCGTCTGGGCAACGAGCGCGCTGTGGGCCTCGCCCGTGGTGTCTCGGTCAGTGGCAGCGCGGCCTGGACGCTGAGGCAGTCGGTCATGGTCAGTCAGAGCCCGGCCCTCAACCAGAAGCTCACGCTGGCTACCGAAGCGGGGCTGCAGGCCGCGAAACAGTCCGTGAGCTGGTTCCTCGGCAAGCTCAAGAGGTGAGAATCGGTGTGCAGGTTCCTTCCCCAGCTTCGTTTCGTCAGCTCCATCGCGGTGTTCGCGCTGGTCTGGGCGAGCGCACATCCTAGCTGGGCCGAGGATTACACTCGCGCGACGTTGAAGGTGGGCTTGGAACAGGACAGCAACGCGCGCCGCACGGTGGGGGGCGAGGGCAAGCAAGACCAGCTGCTAAGGGCCTTCGTGAAGGCCAGCATGCAGCGTGGTTTGGGGGTGCTCGGCGTGGTGCAGATGAAGCTGTTGCTGGGCGCGAAGTCGCACCAGTCCGTCTCCGACGAAGACGCGCTGGTCACCTCAGCGGGATTGGCCTGGAGCGCCGGTCTCTGGCGTTTCCTCGAGGTGGGTCAGCTCGGTCTCTACGCCCGCGGAGAGTTTGGTGACCGCAGCGAGCGGGCCTCGCTTCGCGACTACATGCGCGGCGGCGCGACGGCGGGCGTGCGGCTCTCCTACGGGCCAGTGTCGCTGAGCGGCGGCGGGGGCTGGAGGGCGTTTGTCTACAAGCCTGATTTTAGCAGCAATAACCGCGGCCCAGCCCTAGAGAGCAGCTTGGCGGTAGCGCTCGGCGCAGGCTTCTCCGCCCAACTGAGCAGCCTGCACATGTTTCGGAGTTTCGACGCCGATCGCTTCGTCGAAGCCAACAGACTGATCGCTGAAGACGTCGGGGTGAGCCGCGAGGATGCACTTCACTCCGTGCAGCTCGGTGGCCGCTACGATGGAGAGTTCTTGATTGATCTCAGCTACTCGCTGCAGCTCAACCAATCCAATTCGGTGGGCCCGGGCCTGGTTCGTCATGTCGTCAGCGCCAGTTGGGCTCAGCCGCTGCCGATGGACTTCATCGCGTCGATTTCGGGGCGCATCCAGCACACCTACTACGACGATCCCGTCCGGGTCGACGAGACGTTGCAGATCGACGACGAAGACAAGAACCAGCTCGTCGCTGGGGTGGTCCTTCCGTTCATGGGCGGGTTCGGCGTGGAGCTGCGCTACTCGCTCTACACCGAAGCGCTCAGTGACCAGAGCGACTTCGTGAGGCACCTCATCTACATGGGGTGCGTCGTCGACGTTGATGGGCTCGACTGGGAAGGGGCCGAATAGATGTCGCGTCTGAGCCTCGCGCTCGCCCTGTTCTTGGGATGCTGCGGCTGCGCCCCCCCCACACTGTCCGAGGTCAAGGGCGCTCCCAAACCCCCAGAGACCCGACGTTTGTCCCTCTCCATCGAGGGCGCAGGCGCGCTTTCCCCCTTTCGTAGCGTCGAATACCACCTGAAGTGGCGCGACGAGCACCTGCTCTTCGTTCATCGTCGGCAGTACTTCGGCGACTACGGGTTTCAAGCGGGGACCGCGGTCCTCTCCGACGCCCGCGCGCAAGAGTTGGCGGGCAGGTTCGCCGATTGCGGTGCAGACTCGGCCCTCACCCTCACAGCCACCTCGACGGGCGGGTGGCTCTATGAGGTGGAGTGGGCTTGGGACGAGGCGCCGCCGACCCATGCCACAGTAGAAGACCCCCAGACACAACCCGACCCCGCATGGCGATGCGTCGAGCATTTGATGATTTCGCTGGTCGAGGACGAGTTTCCGGAGCTTTCGGGGTTCGAGGACTGGGTCTATGTGGCAGTCGAGGAGCGAGGGTTCTTGAACCTGACGACGATGCCGTCGGCTCAGGTGTCGATCGACGGCGTCAGCACTGGATGGTGGACGCCAGTAGAGCAGCTGCCGATCCCGGCTGGGGTTCACGTGCTGCGCTTCGTCGTTCCAGGAGAGCCACTCATCGATAAGGAGTACGAAGTCGTCGTGGACGTTGGTTCGACCACGGTGTTGAGAACTCAACTGCGCTGAGCGGGAGTCGATGTGATCGAGGTTCAGAATGCGTTAGAATGTCGCACTCGTTTGTGACAGAACAAAGGTGCACGACACAGCAGGATAGAGGGCGTCATGAGCAAAACCACACAGGTCGATACCGGTCGCAGGAAACGCGTCGCCTCCACAGTCCTCGTCGTCCTGTTGGTCGTGGCGGCGCTGGCCGTCTGTGCCTGCAGCGGTTCGACGCCCACGCTCAAGGACGAGGTGGAGGTCCCGACGTCCTCCTATGTGAGCCTTGACACCGAGACCCGTGCGCGCGTCGACGAGGCCCTCCTGGTCACCAAAGACACCGATGCCGACCCGCTCGCCCGCGCCGAAGCCTACCTCTACGTCTCTGACATCAACCTCCTTATGTGGGACGAAGTCCACCGCAAGATCGAGCTCTTGGACGAGAGCCAGGGAGACCAGTTCAAGCAGCTGCAAAGCGCCGGAAGGGTCTATTTCATGCAGGCCCATCGGGCGCGCTCGCGCAGCTGGGCTGCACGGGCCGAGGTCGACTCCAAATACGTCAAAGTCGGAGCCTACGAGAAGCGCTTCAAGGAAGCCTGGGAACACTACAACGAGCCCGCCACTGCGTTCGAAGAGCTCTCTCAGTTGCTCAGCGAGACCATCACGGCGAAGCAGAACCAGTACGTCGACGTCGACTTCTTGAGCGACCTCCGCTACAGCACCGCCATCTTCTACACCCTCCAAGCGCGTCCTGCTGGGGACATGGCTGGAATCCTCACCATTTGTCAGGGCGACGAGGCCGAGGCCGTGCGATTTGCGGGGGACATCGCCTATCTCTACGACAAGCTCGTCGCGCAGCCAGAAACCGCAGCAGACACCTACCGCGCCATCGCCAAGGCCAACCCGCAGACTCGTGAGGGCTACGAAGCACAGGTCGCAGTCTTGGATGCGTTGCGAAAGAGGCAGCGCGCGGGCGCCATGGAGCAAGGAAGCTCTGACAGCTTCGACACCAGCAGCGAAGGCTTGAAGCTCTTCGAGACGGTCAACCAGGACCTCGGCGTGCTGGTCGAGATGAATGCCAACAAAGAAACTTGGAGAGACAAAGACGTCGATGGCGGAAACACAGACGCGCGCGCCGAAGAGCTGGTGCGCTCATTCACCGTTCGGATGCATGGCCTCGCTCAGCAGCAGAAGAACAAAACTCTCTACGAGCTCGCCGCCAGCGCCTACGAGAAGTACCACTTGCTCTTCCCGAACAGCGGTTACGCCTACGAGATGCTCTATCTTCACGCCGAGGTGCTCTACACCCTCGAGCGCTACGATGGAGCCTTTGAGCACTACAAAGAGGCCCTTGGGACCGCCCCACAGGGGAAATACCGCAAGGAGATCCTCAAGGCCCTCGTGATGGCCGCACACAAGCGCTGTGCGAGTGTACCGCTGCCGTCGTCTCCACCAGATGCTCGGGTTGACATGCCCGAGGTCCACCGAGACTTCATCGGCGCTGGTGAGCAGTTCATCTCCTCATTGGGAGACTCAGACCCCGACATGGCCGGCTACGTCCGCTACGAGATCATCATTCGGCACGTACTCTACGGTGAGACCCGAGTCGCCGAGCCCCTTCTGGAGGACATGGTCAAATTCGATTCGAGCCACGCCCAAGCCCCCAAGGCCGCGATCACGTGGTTGGAGGTGCTGGCTCGGGAGGCGATTAAGGGCGATGATCGGGACACACGAGCCCTCGAGCGCGCCATCGAGCGCATTCGCTCGACCTCGAGCCTGATGAGTGACCAAGGGGTTCGGGACAAACTCGACCAAGTGTCTGGAGCCAAACCCAACCTATCGGGCATCATCCCCCGATGACGCGCGTTTTTTCACTGTGACTCGAGACCGACGTTGAAGGAGACGAGATGACGATCGCCAAGTTAGCTGCTGCGTTGCGCCACGCTGGATCGCTGGATGAAGCCATCCGCGACGAGCTCAAGAGCTTCATTGCTCCTGAAGACGACTCCCGGGAGGCGCTGGCTCAGGCGTTGGCGAGCACGAGCGCTCGCAATGGACAGGTCTACGATGCGGGCGCCGAGCTTGCCGATGGACTGGACACCAACCCGCGCAGTTGCTTCGAGTATCAGACCCGCGTCGACGCCCTCGCCGAGACGCTGGGGTGGCCCATCGTCGATGAGGCGCTGATCCGAGCCTCTGCTGCTTTTGGGCTCTTCCTCAACGAGAGCGGCACTGGCTGCTCTTTCGTCGGCCCACTCTCCGCCGAGGACGCGGTCAAGGTCCTAGGATGAGCCGATTGCTCTCACAGGAAGAGGTCGCCGCAGCGATGCGGGACGACGCGCTCGAGCGGATCCTGCTCAACCTCTCGGTGGTGATGCAGGAGCCTGCGAACTTCGAGCATTTTGCGGCGTTGTTGGTCCGCACCTTAGACTCCCGTGGGTGGACCTTCGACGAAGCGTCGCTGTCCTGGGTCACAAAACCACCAGAGTTCGAAGCGTCACCCAACCTCGCGCAGCGCATCACCGCGCTCGCCCTGGGTGGAGACTCTCGGTCGCGCGAGGTGCTCGCGTCGACCACTGAGGTCATCGACGACGACGAGCGAACGGCGCTGATGCTCACCACACTCTACGAGCGAGGGTACGGCGTCACGTCAGAGTTTCAGGTGGTCGAGAGACCCCACTAAACGAAAACGACGACAACAGACCTCACCTGGGGGTCTGTTGTCATCGCAGGACGGGTTGAGGCGCCTGATGCCCCGTTTCTATTTTTGAGCGTTCGACTCAGTGGCGCTGGGTGCCTTCCCCCAGTTCATCTTCCCCGGTCGAAGGGTCTTCATCTTGGGTGTGACGCCCTTTCCCCCTGCGTTGCCGCACTCGATCTGGAGCTTCCCACCTGTGAGATAGGCGATGGGGAACTCCGCAAAGGTCCACGATGCGACCTTGTTCGAGAACCACCCCGAGGCCCAAAGGCGCAAGCTGAGCGCAGCCTTGATGTCCGCGTTGATGCTGACGTCGGTCGTGGTCACCGCCCAAGTGACGCCTTTTGAGGGGGAGTACGTGAAGTTGATTCCCTGAGAGAACTTGGCTGCGGCGGTGGCGGTGAGGGCTGCTCGCAGTCCAACACCGCCCTTTTGGACGACTGCGTCGAGGGCGATCCCCCCCTCGACATAGCCTGTGAGTGCTCCAGAGATCCCTCCTTCGAGGGTACCCGTGACCGAGAACTCGTTTTCACTGGCCTTCCACTTGTAGGCCGCGCTGATCGAAACCTTGGCGGAAGGCTTGAAGCTCAAACCAGCTGCTACATAGATTCCGCCAATAGGGAGCGCGGGGAAGCGGAACGTCTGGTTCCCTTCGAAGATCTTCTTCTCTGCCCACTTGGCATTGAGGATGTCCTTCTTGATGTTGCCACTGATCGAGTCGAGAGTGATGCCCCCCTCTCCGATCTTAAAACTGGCCTTCGGCACGCCTTTATTGGCCAGCCCAGCGTCTTTTCTGTCGCCCGATGCGGCCCCGTTGCCGTAGCCAAGAGACGAGCCAGGCGCCGCCGATTGCAGCTCCGCACCGCCCTGCTGCGCTCCACCTTCGGCCTGCGCGGCCTGTCCCTCGACACCGCCTGCCGCTCCCCCCGCCGGCGCTCCGCCTCCGGCACCGCCGCCCGCACCTGCGCTGCCGGCGCCAGCCGCCGCACCTGGGCCCTCTGCACCGCCTGCGCCCCCAGCACCACCTGCCCCGGCATCACCGCCGGCCGCAGCGCCTGCACCGCCGACACCACCGCCGGCCGCAGCGCCTGCACCACCGCCTGCTCCGCCGGCCGGGGCTTCGCCCTGCTCGCCTTTGAGTTGTTGGGCGACGTGGGAGGCCTCATGGCGCATGACCTTCTTCTGGTCTGCACCTTCCGCGATATGGATCGTGCCGTTCTCCGCAAACCCTTTGAGGTGCTTCTTCGCCGCTTCACCTGAGTTCAGGATCACCACGACTTTGGAAAGATCGGAGTCCGGAAACTGAGCCTGGATGTCGCCAGGAAGCTGGATGGTCTCTTCCTTGGCCTGTTGTTCCTGCTCTTTCTTTTGTTCGCCGGCCTCGCCTCCCTTCTTGTCTTCTTTCGCCTCGATGTCGTCGCCCTTTCGGGCAGCGCCTTCGAGATCCTTGAATGGCGGCGGAACGGCAGCGAGAGCAGCAACCTCTTCCAGACTCATGAGTTTTTCGGCCACGGTCTACCCTCTATTACGTGAACGGCAGTTAGTGTTGAGCGTTAGACTCAGTCGCGTCGGGAGCTTTGCCCCAGCCCATCTTTCCAGGTCCGAGCTTCTTCATGGTTGGGACGACTTTGCCGCTGCTGTTCCCGATCTCGATCTGCAGCTTCCCACCCGTCAGATAGGCGATGTTGAACTCGGCGAAGGTCCAGGAGGCGACCTTGTTGGAGAACCATCCCTCGGTCCAAGCTCTGAGGCTCAGTGCGGCCTTGATGTCGGCCCCGATGTCGATGTCAGTGGTGGTCAGGCCCCAACTGAAGCCTTTCGCCGCGGAGTAGGTGAACTTGATGCCCTGGGTGAACTTCGCCGCGGCCGTCGCGGTCAGGGCTGCTCGCAGCCCGACGCCGCCTTTCTGCACGACCGCATCCAGGGCGAGACCGCCCTCGACGTAGCCCGTCAATGCACCGGAGATGCCTCCCTCGAGGGTTCCGCTGACCGAGAACTCTTTGTCCGCTGGTTTCCACTCGTAGTTTGCTTTGGCAGAGACCTTGGCTTCCGGCTTGAAGCTCAGCCCGGCCGCGACATAGATGCCGCCAATGGGGAGGGCCGGGAAGCGGAAGGTGTGGTTGCCTTCGAAGATCTTCTTTTCATCCCACTTGGCGTCGAGGATGTCTTTGCTGAACGAGCCGCTAATCGAGTCGAGGGTAATGCCCCCTTTGCCGATGTTGAAGCTGACCTTGGGAACTCCCTTGTCCCCGAGGCCTCCATCTTCGCGTTTCCCTTCCGCGGCGCCGTTGCCGTAGCCCAGCGACGAGCTCGGCGAGGCCGCTTGCAGCTCTTGCCCCCCTTGCTGGGCGCCGCCCTCGGCCTGCGCGGCCTGGGCTTCGACTCCACCACCACCCGCTCCACCGGCCGCAGCGCCAGCTCCACCGGCCGCAGCGCCAGCCCCACCGGCCGCAGCGCCAGCTCCACCGGCCGCAGCGCCAGCCCCACCGGCCCCCGCTCCAGCCGGACCCGCGGCGCCGCCAGCCTCAGCGCCGCCACCGCCAGCCGCACCCGCTCCACCCCCTGCCGCTCCAGCTCCACCACCGCCCGCGCCACCACCAGCGGGGGCTTCGCCCTTCTCGCCTTTGAGTTGCTGGGCGATGTGGGACGCCTCATGGCGCATGACCGGCTTCTGGTCCGCACCTTCGGCAATGTGAATCGTCCCGTTCTCGGCGAAACCCTTGAGCCGTCGCTTGGTCGCCTCACCGGAGTTCAAGATCACGACGACCTTGGAGAGATCGGAGTCCGGAAACTGGGACTGAATGTCGGCCGGGAGCTCAACAGTCTGCTCTTTGGCCTGCTGCTCCTGCTGCTCCTTCTCTTTCGGATCCTTGCCCTTCTTCTCTTCCTTGGCCTCGACAACGTCCCCTTTTCTGGCTCCACTCTCGAGATCCTTGAACGGAGGCGCTACAGCGGCAAGGGCTTCGGCTTCTGCGGGGCTCATTGGTTTTCCGGCCACGGTATACCTCCTGAAAAGCTGGCGATCGGCGCAAGAACTGAGTGAGTCATCGTGTCACACTCGGCGGGAAACCAAGACCCCAAGAAGTCCGACAAAAGTCGTATCTGGCGAGGCTTTGGGCTCCAAAGAGCGTGGGGCCAAACGGGTCGGAGGGGCCACCGAGCAAGAACGCTGCCATGCCGACCAGACCATCGAACCAACGGACCCACGGACCCACTAGAGGTCACTGGGTTGCGCGAGGACGTCGAACGCCTCTATGCCTTTGGCTTCGAGGAGCGCCGAGAGGCGTCTCTTCTCTTCCTTGCTCAGCGCCTGCGAAAGCCCCTCTAGAGCGAGGAGAACGGCGAGTGCGCGGCTCTCTAGACCGTCTTGCCCGCAGATTTCGAGGGAAGCCCTGAGCAGTGAAGGGCTTTGCTCGATACGCTCTTGTTGTCGCTCCAGTGCAGCCCAGGCCAGGGCAAATCCCACCATCTCGCCTCGACTCACCTCGCTCAGGTCGACGTTCTGCAGCCGCTCCAGCAGGTCAGCGCCGTCTTCCTGCGCGACCAAGCGCTGCCACACCGATTCGACCAAGACGGCTGCGCGCTCTTGGTTGCCCAGATTGGTTCGCGCCTTGACCAAATGGAAGCGCGCCATGTTGTCGTTGCCAACTCGTCGATGAATCCCGGCGAGCAGGAGATGATCGCGGCCTTTCGAGCCCTCCTCTGGGTGCTCTTCGTCCATCGCCAGCACCTCGTCCATCGCCGTGATGGCCGCCGCTGCGTCCTCGTGCGCCAGAGCGACTTGGGCGCTCAACCGCAAGCGTTCAGCGTGTGCCTCTGGGGAGAGCTCGAGAGACTCGAGGGAGCGCAGAATGGACTCTGCCTTCTCGAGGCGTCCACCACCGAGATTCGCCCGCGCTCGCAGCAGGGCCAGCGAAATGCCCTTGGGGCTCTCGGCCAAGATCCACTCGGCGGCGTTCTCGAGCGCCTCGATGCGTTCCGGCAGGGTCTTGACGGTCTTGGCCCTCGCCAACTGCAGCTGAGCGACGAACGCCACAAGGGACTGCTCCTTGGCGAGCGCGATGGCAGCTTCGAGCGCCTCGTCGGCGTTCTCGTCCTCGCTCTCGACCGCGGCGAGCGCGAAGAGGAAGGCGCGGTGCGCGACGCTCTCTTCGGGAAGGCGAGCCTCGAGACGCGCGCCTAGGTCACGGACTCGGTCGGGGTGACCGAGCTCGACATAGAGCAGACCCAAGTCAGTGCACAGCTCCACCTCGAGTCCGACCACTTCGATCATCGAGTGCTGTCGGTCCTCTTCGGACAGGGAGTCGAGGGCGTCGATGGCCGTCAGGCCCGCCTCGAAGGCGTCGACCGCTTCTTCGATGGAGCCACTGAGCTGCAAGGCGCTCCCCAACAGGTGCGCGGCGGCGGCGCCGATGTCGGCGAGCCCGAGCCGATGTGCCCTCTCGAAGGCGTTGTTGGCACGGGCCACAGCGGCTTCGGCGCGCCGACTCACCAGCTCGATCCGGGCGCGCTCGAGAGAAGCCGCCACGGCGATCGCGGGGGCGCTCTCCTCGTTCTCCTCGAGCTTCACCAAGATCGCGTCGGCGCGGTTGAGCTGGCCGAAGAAGAGCATCAGACGCGTAGCTCGCAGCTCGCAGCCAAGACCGATGAGACGCCAATCCTCGTTGCTGACGCCCTCGGGGGGCGGGCCGCACAACAGGTCGATGGCGGGCTCGATGTCGCCAGCTTGAGCGCGCAGATCAGAGAGCAGCATGCGCGCTTGCAGCGCCACACCCAACTCCGTAGCAGGCTCGGAGATCGCGGCCTCGAGGCCCGCTCTGGCGAGGTCGAAGTCACCCGACTCCAAGGCAACCAGGGCAGCAGTCAACGCGGTGTCAAGCATGGCCTTCCCGAATCGTGGACAAGGGAGACGAACAGCGACAATACTCATCCAATCATTGTCACTGACTCTACGAGAAAGCAGCATCGTAACGCGTATGACGAAGAGCGATCAATGCGATGGGCAGGACCCCACGTCTTCGACGGCCACCGCTTTGGGCTTAACCCTCTGTGGCCACACCTTCGACGGGCGAGACTTTCGTTGCGAACCGCTGCCAGCGGGGGTCTTCGAGGACTGCTCGTTTCGAGATTGCGACTTCAGAGGGGCGACCTTGCGAGGGCTTCGCTTCGCTGGCGTCGACCTGACGGGCGCCCGCTTCGATGACGCCGATTTGCGGGGCGCCACCTTCTTCGACTGCGAGGCGAGTGGCGCTCGCTGGACAGGCGCTCGCTTGGACTCCGCGCTTGTGGTCGATGTGCACGACGCCGACGACCTAGAAACGAGCGCCGCGACCCCGCCGCCCGCCGCACAAGTCGAGGCGCTGCCCACCGAGGACAAGACTCGGCGCGAGCTCGTCATGCAGCTCGGCGCCGTGCTCAGCGACCTGGAACGCGCGACGCAGTGGACGCCTGGTGAGCTGGAGCGGGGACAGACCGCTCTGACCACGCTGAGTCAACGCTGCGAGGGCTGGTATCGGCCGCTGTCGACGTTGGGACGCCTCTGGCGCGTCAACAAAGACCTAGACTCCGCCGCGTGGGCCTTCGAGGCCGCCTTGGCGCGGCGTCCCAACGACCTGTATTGCGTCCTCTCCGCTGCGGCCTGTCAGTTGGAGCGCGGCTGGGCCGACGAGGCACATCGGCTGCTGTCCGCCTTTGACGCCGTGCACAGCCTCACCGCAGCCGAGCGCCGCCTATTCAGACAGCACTCCATCGAGGTGCACATCGCCCGCGAGCAGCTCACCCTCGCCCTCGCCGAGACACAGGACCAGCTCGCCACCGCGCCCGACGACGTGTGGTTCCTCATCAAGGCGGGCGAGCTGACCTTCCGCCTCGATCGCCCCGCCGAATCCCTCGCCATGCTCTCGAGCGCCTGGAAAAAAGAGCCCCACCGACAGGAGCTCAAGCTCTACATGGCAGAGCTCTGCTTGCTCGGGCTCCAGATGCCCTATCAGGCCCTGCAGCTCCTAGAGGACTACCCCGGGGAGCTGGACGAGCACAGCGTCGAGCTGCGCTGGGAGGCCGCCAAAGCCATCGCTCAAGCCGAAGAGCACGACCCCTTCCGGGGCCTCGTCATCACGCGGAGCGCCACCGCGACAGAAGCAGAGGAGGCCGTCGCGGCCTTGGTTTTCGAGCGGGCTGGGGTGCTCGGACAGGGGGGCGGAAACCCCCTCGTGGAGGCCCGAAACGAGCTCGCCGCCGGCAACCCCTCGCGAGTCCGAGAGACGCTCGACGTTGCGTGGCCCTCGCTGACCCCAGAACAGCGGCTGGAAGCCGTCTGTTGCCTTGCCCTCAGCGAAGGCGTCCCCGCCGCGTTGGCGCGGCTGCTCGCCGACGGCGCCGAGAAAACCTCGGCGGGCGCGGTCCTCGCCTATTGGCTCGAGCTGGCGACAGGAGTCACCAGGGTTTCGGGCGAGGCCGGGGCCGCCGCCCTCTCCCTAGCGTCCTGGTCCACCTCGCTCGAGCGAGTCGGTCAGCGGCTCTGGAGCGAGGTCCTGGCCCAAGGAGGCTTCCCGGGCTTTGATTCTCATGGAGTCGTGCTCGGCGGCGTAGGGCTCAGCGACGGCGCGACCGTGCTCCTCGAGCTGAGCAACGGTGCGTGGGTCGAGCTCTTCTTCGACGCTGAGCAACGCGGCCGGGTCCTGCAGGGCGCCAAGGCGATCGCCGCGCTGCACGAGGCCGGCATGGCGTACTCGGCGCCAAGCCCCAGCTCCTTCGTCGACTTTCGCGTCGACTCTCTGACGCTCTCCGCCGCGGTTCGTGAGCGCAGTGCCGTCACCTCCGAGGTCGGTGTGCCGCGCGGACCCTCGCTCGATGAGGTGTCGGGTTGGGAGGGGCAAGACGCCGAGCCCATCGAGACCGTGTTGCGGGCGGCGTACGAGCACATCATTGGGGGGAGCGAGGGCCACGAGCGCTGGCAACGGCTCAAGTACTGGCTGGAGCGTTGTTGCGGCGCGGCGCCCTTCGAGCGTTTCGCCACCGAGAGCTGGGCCGGGAAGCACTTCGTTGGGATCGTGGCGACGCACACCCATTCCCCCTTCGCCACGCCGCCCCTGGCCGGCCGGGGCAGCGCGCTGGTGGTCGAGACCTGGGCCGCGACCCAGTGCCTCTTCTCGCGATCGTGCCGTGCAGCGACCGGGCACTTGTTCTGGGACGAAGCGGCGGCCGCGCGCGTGCAGCGACAACGCGGGGCTGAGAAGCAGGAGCTTCGGGCGCTGGCGGCGCTCCTCGTCGGCGCGGCGACGTTGGGCCGATATCACGGGGTGAGCGCAGCGGTGCCGCTGTTTGGGCCAGCGATGGCGCGAATCGCGGCGGACGTGATCGACGGTGGGGCCGATATCATCGAGGCGATCGGAAGGGGAGAGCTCGACCGGCTCCTCGGAGCTCAGGGCGGACGGGGCGAGGGATTCACTGCTGACACCATGAGGAAAGAGCCATGAAGAATGTGCTTATTGGGGTGGCCGTCGCCATCGCTGTCATTGCGCTCATCGTCTTCATCTACGTCAAGATGAAGGCCGTTACCGAGCGCGCAGCCGCCATCTCGGAGGACGTCATCGCGCGCTACGTCGGTCTGTTGCAGAGCCGGAAGTACGAGGAGGCCTACGACACCTGTCTGAGCGACGGATTCAAGAAAAAGTGGCCGAAAGCCGAGTTTGTCGCGGCCCACCAGGCGCGCGTCGACGAGTTCGGCGCGCTCCAGGGCTGGAAAGAGAACGACTACCAGCACGAGGCCAACCTCTTCACGAGCGAGTCGTTGATCGGCTTCAACGGCATCTTGAGCTACGCGAACCGTGAAGTGTTCGTCCTCTACAAGGTCGACTCGGCCATCCAGCCGTACCTGATCATGGAAATCGCGGGCAGCATCGGCACCAGCACGTCGTTGTCCCAAGGAATCTGGTAGGGACAACGAAGCGGCTCGGCGCAGGAAAGCGGTCGCCGCTTGGCGTGCGCGGGGAGCGGTCGGCGGTGTGGAGTCCGGAGCTTGCTGGCGCCCGTCGGACCCAGCAGCGTGCAAGGCAGTATCCGAATGAAGCTCCAGGCTCCAGACTGCGCCAGAATCCGCGGACGAAAGTCCCGAGCTTGCTGGCGCCCGTCGGACCCAGCAGCGTGCAAGGCACAATCCGAATGAAGCTCCAGACTCCAGATTGCGCCAGAATCCGCGGACGAAAGTCCGAACAAACGACGTCGAATCCCGGCCGAGCCAATAGCGCTCGAACCCACAATCGACCGCCCGAGCTTCACTATCGTTCGACCTTTGCGTCGACTCCCGCTAGAACACCGCGGGGAGCGGTCAGATCCTCCGATCTGTAACGAACGTATGGGCCGCAAGACTGAGCAGCAGCGCGAACCAGGAATAGAGTTCGGCGACGCTCGATTGATTACGTCCCAGTCTGAGAATATCCGCCGGGTGGGCTGAAACACCCTAGGGAGCAAGCGATGTCCACTTCGAAGCCAAAACCGTCCGACCTCGACCCCTTCGACAGCCGCGAGCAGCTCGTCGAGCACATGCGTTTGGGCAGCAAGACCGAAGACGAACGCGGACTCGGCGTGGAGCACGAAAAATTCGGCTTCCGCATCGTCGAAGGAGAGCTGCGCCCCCTCGACTACGCCGACGGCATCGTCCCGTTGCTCGAAGGGTTCATCGAAAAATTCGGCTGGGAGCCCGACACCGACGACGGCGCCATCATCGCCCTGCACCGCGGCGAAGACGTCATCTCGCTGGAGCCCGGCTGCCAGCTCGAGCTCGCCGGCGGCGTCGTCCAACGCATCGACGAGATCGAGGAGCAGCTCTTCACCCACTTCAGCGAGCTGGCTGAGCTCGACGAAGAGAACGACCTGCGCTGGCTGACCATGGGCATGCGGCCCATCGGCCACGTCGACGACGTCAGCTGGCTGCCCAAGCGCCGCTACACGATCATGCGGCCCTATCTGCCGACTCGCGGCGCCCGCGCCCACGAGATGATGAAGCTCACGGCGACCATCCAGGTCAACCTCGATTACATGGACGAGGAGGACGCCGCCAGCATGCTCGAGTGCGCCCAGCGCATCAGCCCGATCGTCAGCGCTCTGAACGCCAACAGCCCCTTCGTCAATGGCTCGCTCACCGGCCTCATGAGCAACCGCTGCGCCGTCTGGCTGGAGACGGATCCCGACCGGACGGGATACCTCGCCAAGGCCTTCGAGCCCGGCTTCACCTTCGGAGACTACGTCGACTACCTGCTCGACATCCCCATGTTCTTCATCCAGAGGGATGGCGCCTACATCGATGCCACGAAGCTGCGCTTCAAAGATTTCATGGAGAGGGGCTTACTGGGCCACCGACCGACGCGCGGCGACTGGGAGACGCACATGTCCACGGCCTTCCCTGAGGCGCGTCTCAAGCGCTACCTGGAGGTGCGCGGCGCCGACTGTGTGCCTCCCGCCCAGATGCTGGCCACCTCCGCGCTCTACAAAGGTCTCCTCTACGATCTCGACGTGCGCAAGCAGGCCCTCGAGTTGATGCGGGAGCTCGACACCGCTCAGCATCTCGAGCTGCACCACACTGCGCTCAAGGACGCCCTGGCCGGCGAAGACGCCTTGGGTCGGCCGCTGCTGGAGCTCGGCAAGGAGCTCGTTCGCCTCGCCCGCACCGGCCTCGACGACGAAGACGGGGGCTACCTCGACACCTTCGAAGAGGCCATCTTCGCGCCTGGCATGTCCCTCGCCGAGCAGCAGGTGGCCCGCTACCACGCCACCGACGGCAGCCCCATTCAAAAGGTCTCGGCCGCCATCGCTCGGATGTGGGTGCACGAGAGCATGGAGTCGCCGGCCCCTGCGCACGCCTCGGCCCGACTCGAAGATGCCCACCTCGACGTGCTCTACCAAGACGAGCACCTCCTCGCCGTCAACAAGCCCGCCGGCTTGGCCGTGCATCCTGGCCTGGACCACGAGGAAGAGAACCTGGTCGTCTGGGTGCGGCGCTTTCTCGCCGCCTCTGACCTCGAGGTCGAGGGACTCGCCCCCGCCAACCGATTGGACAAGGAGGCCAGCGGCATCGTCCTCTTCGGCCTCAACCCCGAGGCCAAGACTGCGCTGGGCAAGCTCTTCGCCGAGCACAAGGTCGACAAGGCCTACTGGATCATCACCTCCGGCCGGCTGCGCGACAAAGGCGTCATCAATCGCGCCCTGAAACGCGGCGATGAGACCGAAAAGGCGTCGAAGACCAAGTACAAGACCATCGCCTCGACCGAGAAGGCCAGCTTCGCCAAGGCCTGGACCGAGAGCGGCCGAACCCACCAGGTGAGACGCCACATGGCCTCCATCGGGCACCCCATCATGGGCGACCTGCGCTACGGCTACTCCAAGGCCGCCGTCACCGCCCGCAAGCAACTGCAATTCGAACGCATCCTGCTGCACGCCCGACAGCTCACCTGCACGCACCCAATCACCGGGGAGCGTCTGCATCTGGTCGCCAGCCCGGGAGCCGAATGGGACGAGGTGGTGGCGCGGCTGGGGTTGAAGGAGCGAAAGAAGAAGAAGAAAGCCGCGTGAGTGTCGGATCGGGTATCGATCAGGCGTTGGTCTTCAGAGGACTCAAAACGCTCCCTCACAGCATCCACGATGCTATTGTGGAGCATCGACGATGCTCTGCGGAGGATTCGCAACGCTCTCTCACAGCATCCTCGAGGCTATCGCAGAGCATCGACGACGCTCTGCAGAGGATTCGAAACGCTCCCTCGCAGCATCCTCGAGGCTCTGCAGAGGTAGGCGAACGCTCACTTGCAGCATCAACGATGGTCACCCACGGCATGCTCGACGGTCATCCACAGCATCCTCGAGCTTCCGTGGAGCATTCTCGATGCTCACCCACACCATCGTTGATGCTCCCCCGTACGATCATGGAGACTCTACAGAGTCTCACTGGAGTTTGTACACTTCCCTGGAGTTTGTACACTTGTGGGATCGCGCGGGCGGGCGTCGGTTGCCCAAGGTTGCACCTTGGGCTGGGGAATGTTCGGCCCCCGAGGGGCCGATGCCTCGGGCTATG
>Ga0210044_10000940_pt1 | contig 44447 bp, 39 predicted proteins | sample CryGey13umfilter_2_FD_183959 | JGI IMG/M metagenome (GOLD analysis project Ga0210044, IMG submission 183959) | Groundwater microbial communities from aquifer in Utah, USA - Crystal Geyser 4/9/14 3 um filter (SPAdes) (version 2) | ecosystem: Environmental > Aquatic > Deep subsurface >... | reverse complement strand
ATATTAGGTTCATTTCCAAATTTGGTTGAACAACCACAAAATACTTTTGTTTTAGTAGAGAGTTGGGCGTGTACTTCCAGCCCTATTACCGCTTCAAAATTAGATCTCATTTTAATAATTACAAGGAAGCTGTTTGTGAATTTTTATTTTCATCAAATTTAAGAGAATTTAACTCAGTAATAATTTTGTCCTTTAAAAGATTAAAATCATTTATATATTTTTTATCTAATGGTTTTGAAGAAGGAATTTTTTCTCTTAAAGGGTCAACTTGTTTATTGTTTTTCCAAAATCTAAAACATACATGGTCGCCTATAGCTAATCCAGTATGCCCAACATAACCAATCACCTGTCCTTGTTTTACACTAATACCCGGTATTATTCCAGAAGCTATTTTAGACATATGTAAATATTGTGTAGAATAAGTTCCATTATGTCTTACTTTAACATATCTTCCATTGAACTGGGAATATTTTGCTTCTATAATAACACCATCACCAACTGAATGAATTGGAGTACCTCTAGTTGCAACATAATCTGTTCCTAAATGTGCTTTATAAATTTTTTGAACCGGATGAAGTCTTCTCTTTGTAAATCGGGAACTAATTCTTGAAAATTTTATTGGTGCTTTTAAGAAAGCTTTTCTTAAGCTATTTCCGTTTTCGTCATAATAATTATCATTAGTATCAGTTATAAATTTAATTGCATAAAAACTCTCATCTCTATGAAAGAATTCAGCAGCAATAATTTTATTTATTCCAATGGATTTTCCATCCACGAATTCTTCTTCAAAAACAACTTTATATTTATCGCCTTCCATTATTCTGTAAAAATCTATTTGCCAGGCATAAATTTCAGAAAGGCTAATCACTAATTCTGGGTTTACATTTTGTTCATCTAAAGATTCATACAAAGAATTTGTTATAATTCCGGTTACGGTTTTTCCTTTAATTTCAATTTCTTTCTTAAATATCTCTGCATATAGTGTATCATTAAAATTTAAGACTAAAAAATCAGCAGGAGAAATTTGATATACAAAATATGCCAATGATTTAGCACTGTCTTTTGATGTAAAAGAATAATAGTCATTACCAAAATTTATTTTTCTAAGATCAAAAATATCTTTAGCTAGTAATTGAGATTGGTAAATTCTCCCATAAGGGAGATCTAAATTTGTTAAAATTTTTGAAAGTGTTTCATTTCTTTTAACCGAATAAGAATTTTTATCAAATAATAATGTATCAATACCAAATTCTTTATGTGAGATTTCTTTTTTTATATTGTTTGGAGTATTTGTAACTTTAGTGGTATCAAATTTACTGATAATGATTGCAACAACAATAAAAATAATTAACATTAAACCTGATAATGAAAAAATTATGGCTTTTTTAGTTTTCAATGCACTATAACCAATTGTTTAGAAATAAGTTATTAACTGATGTTACGCAATATGATTTGTGAATTGCCACGACTTTTAAGTCGTGGCAAGAAAACACTACGAAAACCGGGCTTTAGCCCAAATTGTTTTGTTTTTTTTTGACTAAAGTCCAGAATTTTGAGGTCTTTTTAATCCACGCCCTAAAGGGTGTGGCAAGTCAAAAACAGATTTTGCGTAACATGACTTATTAATTTATAGGTAAATTTAACCTATTGCAATTTATGTGTAATATTTTTGGGCTAAAGTAAATGATCTATTATCAAATCAACATTAGAGTTAAAAAAGATATTTCAAACCAATGGCTTGAATGGATGAAAAAACTCATATTCCAGAAGTTTTAGATACCGGATATTTTATAAGTTATAAAATATCTAAAGTTATTAAGCCTGTAAGTGAAGAAGATATAGTAGAATTTTCTATTGTTTACAAATGTGATTTATTTGAAAGATATTTGGATTATTCTGTAAAAGCAGCCCCTGATCTACAAAAGAAACATACTGAAATGTTCAACGGTAAAGTAACAGCTTATAGAAAAGTAATGGAGGCAGTTTAATAGTCTATAGAATTATGACTTGAAGGTTTTATAATTAATTGTTATTTATAAATAAATAATTACATAAATCAATTATAATTATGTTCAAAAAGCATTATATATTTTTACTCACTTTTAGAGTTTTAATTATACTATTTATTGTAAATGTATATTCCTGCCGAGAAAATATTATCACAAACGGAAGTTCTATTGGTAATATTAACGAACCTGTAAAATCTAAAAACCCTGAAAGTTATAGCTTTGAAATTAATGCTTCTAAAATTACTTTTAATGAAACTGACGAAACACAATTAAACATCACAAATGCAGATATCCAAATTTCAGTGACTGGTTATTCATCCGGAATAGTTAGCGTAACAATTATTGGTGATAATTTATTGGATCTTTACACCAATACATTTACAAATAACGGCAGTAGCCCACCTGCAAAAATAACTAATCATATACCTGAAAAAGTTAAGGTGGAATTACTGAATTTTTCAGGAAAATTTAAAATTAGAATAATAAGATCAATTTTATAGCATTTATAATTTTACCTTTTATATAAAATTACTTAATTTGAATTCCAGGATTAATTTATTCCCATTATAGCTATAAATAATCACATCAATTTAATGCGCAAATATAAATTCTCAAATTCGATTAAATTTTACAATCAAGAAATCGGTTCTTTACCTAATCGAAAAGAAATAGAAGAAAAATATAAGTGGGATCTATCTGATATTTATAAAACTGATGAAGATTGGGAAACTGATTTTAAATGGGTAAAAGAAAAAATTCCGGAATATGACAAATTTATAGGCACTCTAGCTAAAGATGCTAATTCATTGTATAGGTGCTTAAAATTTGATGAAGAAGTTGGGATTAAAATAGAAAGATTACATCTTTATGCAATGCTCAATTACGACGGTGATATGAACATAACTAAATATCAAGCAATGGATGATAGGATAAATAATTTGTTTACCCAAGTATCTACTGCAGGTTCATTTATTCGTCCTGAATTAATGAAAATGCCTGATGAAAAATTACTAGATATGATTAATTCAAAACCAGAACTTAAAATTTATAAACATTTTGTAAAAAATCTTTTAAGATCAAAAGCTCATACTTTAGATGAAAAACAAGAAATGATTTTATCTTTATCAGGCGAGACTGTTCAAGCTTCATATAATACATTTTCTATTTTCACTAATGCCGATCTACAATTTCCAAATTTAAAAGACGAAGATGGAAAAGAAATTAATATGTCTCATGGAAGATATTATGCCTCTATGTATTCTAAAAACAGAAATTTTAGAGAAAGAGCTTTTAATGCATATTACGAACCCTATAAAAATTATAAAAATACTTTTTCCTCTCTATTAAACGGAAATATAAAGTCTAATATTTTTACAGCTAAATCAAGAAATTATAAATCTGTTCGTGAATGTTCACTAGATGTAAATAATATTCCTCTTTCAGTTTATGATAATCTTATTAAAACTGCTAATGAAAATTTAACCCCATTACATAAATGGGCATCATTGAAAAAAAGACTATTGAATGTAAAAGAATTAAAACCTTATGATGTATATGTTTCCTTATTTAGTGAAAATAAAACCACAACATATTCATATGAAGAATCACAGGAAATTATATTAGAAGCTTTAAAACCACTAGGGGAAGATTATATCAATTCACTAATGAAAGCATTCAAAGGAAGATGGCTTGATGTTTTTGAAACAAAATATAAAAGAAATGGTGCTTATTCATCGGGCACAACATTTGGTGTTCATCCTTATGTTTTATTAAACTGGACTAGTTTATTGAATGATGTTTTTACTCTTGCTCACGAGCTTGGGCATAATATGCATTCATATTATACCGGTTTAAATCAACCATACCCTTATGCAAATTATTCTATATTTGTTGCGGAAGTTGCTTCTACTTTTAATGAATCATTGCTGCTGAATTATCTAATAAAAAAGTCTACAAACCAAAAAGAAAAATTATTTCTGCTTGAAAAATATTTGAATAACATTACATCTACTTTTTACAGACAAACAATGTTTGCTGAATATGAGATGAAAATTTATGATCTTGCAGAAAACGGGGAAGCATTAACTGCAGATAATCTATCCCAAAATTATTACAATCTGTATAAAAAATATTGGGGTTCCGAAATGGTTTTGGGGGAAAATAAAAAATATACTTGGGCAAGAATCCCACATTTTTATTACAATTATTATGTCTTTCAATATGCGACAGGGTTTTCGGCATCAGAAACTTTATCAGAAAAAGTTTTAAATGAAGGTAAGCCTGCTGTAGATAAATATTTAAAATTTCTAAAATCTGGTAGTTCTGATTATCCAATAAATTTATTGAAATCCGCCGGTGTTGATATGAACACACCATCTCCAATAATTGCCACAACAAATAAAATGGCTCAGATAATAGATGAAATTGAAAAATTAATAGATAGTTAGCCTTCCAACAAAATTTTTAACCCAAATAAATAATTATGAAAATATATACTAAAAGTTTGTTAAATAATTACGAGCAATCATTAACTTATGATGACATCAGTTTAATTCCTACTGAAGTGTCTAGAATTAAATCCAGAACAGAAGCAAAAACTGATTGTAATTTTTTAGGCAAAGAATTATCTATCCCTGTAATTTCAAGTCCTATGGATACTGTAACAGGAATTAATATGGCTAAAGCTCTTTCAGAGTTGGGTTGTTTGGGAATATTAAACAGGTTTGATTCATCACTTGGCAAGGTGATGACTAAAAAGACAAATGGAGTGCAAAGTGTATCAATTGCACTCAACACTCCTTTAGATGATGTAAAAAAATTAGCGGATAATGGATATATTATTTGTATTGATACTGCTAACGCAAATAATAAAGAAGTTTTGAAAAAAACAGAAGAGATAAAAAAAATAAGTAATGTTAAAGTAATTGTTGGTAACATAGCCCAAGGTAACAGCTTAAAACAATTAGAAAATTCCGGCGCTGATGCAGTTAGAGTTGGAATAGGAGGGGGAAGTGTCTGCACAACATCAATTCAGACTGGAATTGGTATTGGACAAGTTTCATCAATATTAGATGTGCTTGAAAAAAGAAATAAACTAAAATTAAAAATAAAAATTATTGCAGATGGGGGGATAAAAAGTCCAGGTGATGTTGCAAAAGCTATTGCCCTTGGAGCAGATGTAGTAATGCTCGGCAGAATGTTAGCCGGCACAAGAGAAACTCCAGGAGAGGTTATAAAATACGCTGATCAATTATGGAAAAAATATAGAGGATCAGCTTCCTTTGGTGTAAAAATGAGAAATGAATTTATTGAAGGCGAAGAAACTATGATACCATATAAGGGCGCAGTTAAAAATGTTATTGATGGTATTTCTGACGGACTAAGAAGTTCAATGAGTTATATGAATTGTCTAAACTTAGATGAATTAAAAAACAAAGATACTTTTGCAATTTTAAGTAACAGTTCATATTTGGAAAGATTACCAAAAAAATAATGTTATTCTCTTTTTAATCTATCTATAGTAAAAGCCGGAACACAAAAAGAAATGTATTCTACTTCTACTTTAAATGGGTTTGAATATTTTACTCTTGTATCTTTTCTAACACAAATACTCTCACCTTTTCCCAAAATAATTTTTTCGTTATCAATTTCAAATTGTTTTCTTCCATTAATTATAAATGTGATCTCATCAAACATTGGTGTTTGAAATGGCTCTGACCATCCGGGGGGAGCAACCATATGTGCTACACTAAAATCACCAACATTTTTACTGGCCTTACCAAAATATTCCTCAATTAATTTACCATCATTAGTAGGAACAATAAACGGATTTTTTTGAATTTCATATTTACTCATAAAAACATCTATTTAATTTTAAATCTTTTTAATCTTAATGAATTACTTACAACCGAGACTGAACTTAATGACATTGCAAAAGCACCAATCATTGGATTAAGAAATCCAATAGCTGCTAAAGGAATGCCAATAACATTGTATATAAAAGCCCAAAATAAATTTTCTTTAATAGTTCTAATTGTTCTTTTTGATAATCTAATTGCAGATATCACTCCCTGCAGATCACCTTTAATCAATACTATAGAACCGGTTTCAATAGCAACATCGGTTCCACTTCCTATAGCAATACCTACATCGCATTGTGCAAGTGCAGGAGCATCATTTATACCATCACCAACCATTGCAACTACTTCGTTTTTATTCTGGTATTCTTTTACTTTTTCAGCTTTATCCTGAGGTAAAATTTCTGCTTTAAATTCATCAATTCCAATTTCATCGGCTATTTTTTTTGCAATAGAATTATTATCACCTGTAAGCATTACCGTTTTTAGTCCCATTGATTTTAATTTTTTTATAGCAGAGATTGAACTTTCTTTAATTGGATCTTCAATTGTTAAATATCCCTTATATTTTCCTTCAACTGCAAGGTAAATTACTGTATTAGAAATATTTTCTAAAGTGTTTACTAAAATAGAATTCTCTTCCATAAGTTTTTTATTGCCTACAATAATTTTTTTGTTTTTTATAGTTCCTTTAATCCCTTTACCGGTAATACTTAAAAAAGAATCAATGTCCTCTAAATCTATCTTCTTTCTCTTTGCATAATTTACAATTGCTTCACCAAGTGGGTGTTCTGATATGCTTTCCAAAGAAGCAGTAAATTTTATAAATTCATTTTCTGTTATGCCTAATGGATTAACAGAATTTACAACAGGATTTCCTACTGTTATTGTTCCGGTTTTGTCAAATATTATAGTAGTAATCTTATGTGCCAATTCCAGACTCTCACCATTTTTAATTAATATTCCGTATTGCGCACCTTTACCTGTACCGACCATAATTGCGGTAGGTGTTGCAAGTCCCAATGCACAGGGACATGCAATAATTAAAACTGCAACAAAATTTATAAGAGCAGTATTTAAACCTGAACCACTAGCCAAGAACAACCAAACGATAAAAGTAAAAATAGCAATTACAATTACGATTGGTACAAAAATACCGGCAACTTTGTCAGCTAATTTTTGTATTGGTGCCTTACTTCCTTGAGCATCTTCTACCATTTTAATTATTTGCCCTAGAAGTGAGTTATTACCTATTGCTGTTACTTTAAACTCAAAGGAACCTGTCTTATTAATAGTACCGCCAATTACTTTGCTATCTATAATTTTTTCAACTGGAATACTTTCACCTGTTATCATGGATTCATCTATGGAAGAGCTGCCGTTTATAATAATTCCATCAGCAGGAATTTTACTACCGGGTTTAACAACAACAATATCATTTAATTTTAATTCATTTAAAATTATTTCAAATATTTTACCGTCTTTTTTTATGTAGGCAGTTTTTGGCTTTAATCCGATTAGCTTTTTAATTGCTGATCCTGTTTTTGTTTTAGCTCTTGCTTCTAAATATCTACCCAATAATATAAGTGTAATTATTACTGCAGCAGTTTCAAAATAAACATGATTACTAGTTAACATTGAAGGAAATAAAGTAACAACAGAACTAAACAAAACAGCTGAACCTGTACCAACAGCAACCAATGTATTCATATCAACAACTTTGTGTTTAATATTATTCCAGGTTATAGTAAAGAATCTTTTTCCAGTAATAAAAACCATTGGTAGTGTTAAAAGTAAAAGAATTTTATTTATATAATCAGGTGATAGAATATTATTAAATAATTTTCCTCCCATACTTAGAACAAGAATAGGGATGGTGAGTATTATAGAAAGGATAACATCTCTTTTTAATTTTAGTTCAAATGTATCCTTGATTTTTTCTGAATCAACCACATCTATTTCTGTTGAAGGAATACTGTCTTCAATTTTAAGATCAATTTCATATCCGGCATCTTTAACAACTGAAATAATTTTGTTGAAATCTACTTTATTTTCATCAATTTGAAAGGACGCTTTTTCACTGGCAAAATTTACGCTTACATTTTCTATTCCCTCTATTTTGCTCAAGGATTTCTCTACTCGTGCAACACAACTTGCACAAGTCATTCCAATTATTGGTGCAGATATTGTTTTTATATTTTCAACCATAGTTAAAATCTTTAAGGGGAAATTACTTCAATTAGTTTAAAGCCGGAATTGTTTACTGCTTCCTCTAATTCTGTAGATTCAATTTTATTTGGATCAAATTCAATTTCGGCTGAGCCAATTACTACATTTTTTATTTTTATATCTAACTTTGATAATTCTTTTTTGACTGCCATTACACAATGCCCACAGGACATTCCTTCAATTATCAATTTTTCTGTTTCCATTTCCTACTCCATTTATTAAATACTCTTAAATAAAAATAATAAAGAATTAAAAAAAATAATTATAGAATATTATTTTTGTTTATAGAATTTTATGGTATTTGAAACTGTTTGTTTAAATCTTATCGAGAGGAATTCTATTTTTATTCTTAAGTTTTTTAAATTTTGAAGGAGTAAACCCTGTAACTTTCTTGAATTGACTAGATAAATGCTGAACACTGCTGTAACCTAATCGGTAGGAAATCTCGCTTAAATTTAATTCATTATAAATAATCAGTTCTTTTACTTTTTCAATTCTTTGGGAAATAATATAATTTTCAATTGTATGATTTTCTAAAGATGAAAATAAATTACTCAAATATTGATAACTGTATCCCATTTTCTTTGATAAATAATCCGATAATTTTTCGTGAGTTTTATTAGCCTCGCTTTGGTAATGAATATATTCCAGTATAAATATTTTTATCTTTTCAATAATTTTGAATTGATCATTATCTAGTAATTCAAATCCGTTTTTAAGTAAAGAATTTTTTATCAGGTCTAAATTTATATTGGTTGAACTTTCAAGTTCAGCTTCCCCAAGCTTGATGTTTTTTACAGTGTAACCAAGATTTTCCATTTCATCTTTTACTACCTTAATACACCGCGGACATACCATGTTTTTTATATATATGGTTTCATTCATATATCATTAATATAAATAGATTAATTGTATAAGTAAATTTAGAAAGGAATGAAAAAGAAAGGGTAGAGATATTAACTAATAATTTTTGATAGTTCTTGTGTTTTTAATTTATGCATTGGGCGGATGCTACTGTTTGAATACATTTTATAAATATTTAACTGGTAATCAATTGGTTTTGGTTTAACAATTACATTAGATGCTCTGAATGATTCCATAACAGAATTTGTTACACTTATTTTTTCATTTGGTTCTTCGTCAGTGTCATCATTTAAGCCGGTGGCAAGAACTGGATTTAAGACTTTGAATCTTTCAAATCTTTGTAATTTTATAATATCATTTTCAACTATTCTACTTTTTTCAACTATAATAGAAATACGATTATCGGCAGCTAATTCCTTTAGATAGGGCTGTTTTACATCTGATTTTCCTCTTAATTTGTAAAGTAAATATGATAATATTACAAAAAAAGCTGTAAATACAGTGAAAATACTTAGTGATGCTTCAATTATGGGAATTAGTTCCATTTTCCTTATTTCAATATTTTAGATATCCTTATTATTCAATTACTGTACCAATACAATAAACACTGATTTTGATGTTTTGGTAAAAAAGAATAAAGAAAATATGAGAATATTTATCATTATGAGATTTTTTAGTTTGAGTGATTTGAAACAACTAAAAGTAGGGTGGTAATATTAATTTCTTACTAAAATTGATTTTTCTTTAAAACTTAGATAAATTAAACAATTGTTTTATAATAAGTTAGAAAAATATAAACTAATTTTTTTATTAAGGTAATCAAATGACGAAAGCTGATATTGTTGACAAAATCGCATCCGGGACCGGTGTAACAAAACTTGAAACAGAAGCAATTATTGAAGGATTTTTTTCTACTGTAATTGACTCACTAAAAAGTGGAAATGGAATTGAAATAAGGGGTTTTGGAACTTATAAAGTTAAAAAGAAAAATGCCCGTCAGGCAAGAAACCCAAAAACCGGTGAGCAGGTTTATGTACCTGAACATTATGTGCCCACATTTAAATTTTCTAAAGATTTTAAGCAGATTGTTGATCAGGGAATGAAGGAAGAGGAGAATGCAGGATAAATGACAAAAGTTTGTAATAATTGTGGTAAATCTGTAGAAGAAAGTCATAAATTCTGTCCAGGCTGTGGAACCTCAATAGAAAACGAAATTGAAAATACAATATTAATTTGTAACAATTGTGGATCAGAAAATTCTGTAAATAATTTTTTTTGTTCAGAATGCGGTGTAAAACTTGATAATAAATCTTCTAAAGAAGTAACAGATACAAGTTTATCACAGACAGTAAAATCTATTGTAAAGAAACCTGTAAAAAATAAGAAAAATAAAAAATCAGATAATACTTTTCAACAAAAAATAACAAGTAAAGAAAAAACATTAAGTAAAGAGAAATTATTAGGCATTGTTTTGGGTGCCTTATTAATTATAATAATTTTATTGTATGCTAAAGGAACTTTTGACAGACCAATTCCTTCTACAAATAACATTCCACCTACAAGTGGACCTCAGGTAAGCCTTGCAAATATACGAGAGATAAATAAACTTGATGCACAGGTAAAAGCTAATCCAAATAATTATGAGCTATTATTGCAGTTAGCACATTTAAGAAATGATTCCGGTTTTTATGAACAAGCAATAAACGATTATCAAACTTACTTAGTAAAAAATACAAATAATGTTGATGCAAGAATTGACATGGGGGTTTGCTATTTTAATTTAAAGAACTTTCCTAAAGCAATAGAGGAAATGGAAAGAGCTATTAAAATAAACCCAACTCATCAAATTGGTTTGCTTAATTTGGGAATTGTAAATTTATCAGCAGGAAATTTAGAAAAGTCAAAAGAGTGGTTAAAAAAATCAATCAATATAAATCCTAATTCTGATATTGGTAAAAGAGCCACAGAGTTATTAAATTCACATCTACAAATTAATTAGGAGGTCATAATGCCTTGCGGCAAAAAAAGAAAAAGACATAAAATGTCTACCCACAAAAGAAAAAAAAGACTTAGAAAAAATAGACATAAAAAGAAATTAAGATAATTTAAAAATAATTTTTTTAGTCAATTTATAGGTAAGTGTTATTGCATTTGCCTATTTTTTATTAATCCGAGGCTTCGTCTTTGCAGACCTAGCCGGGCAGGCCCATAATTTTATAAGCCATCTTAGCTCAGTTGGTAGAGCAACTCATTCGTAATGAGTAGGTCGCCAGTTCGACTCTGGCAGGTGGCTCTAAATTTTATAACATTTATTTTTTATGAGGTTGGTAAATTTATCCCCACATTTTGTAGATGGCTTAGAAAAACCGGACTTGATGAATTACCTCAACTGATAAATATAATAAAGGGGAAAATGTCTATTATCGGTCCACGACCATTTCTTGAAAAAGATATAAATCTAATGAAAGATAAATTACCTGAATGCTTATTATAAAAGAGACAAAATAAAATCGAAACCCGGAATAACAGGTTACTGGCAGATATATGGCGACAGAAATTTGGGTGAAGAAAATCTTATTAATTGTGATTTGTATTATGAAAAAACAAATCATTTTTTTTGGATATAAAAATAATTTTGGATACTATTTTTTTGATATTTTCAGCAACACATTCAGATGCAATACTATTGAATAAAAGTAAATTTAAAAAAGTAAGTCTTATAAAAAATCTTAAAATAAATTACCTTCTATAAAAGTCTCTAACTTAATTAAACTTCATTCATAAAAATTTTTTAACTCCTTAAAAAACAACCCCTTAGATTTCCCAATTTCTAAATTACTTGTATTAAAAGGATTTAGCCTATCACTTAAAGTAAATTGTTATGTAAGTGGGTTGCGTAAATATTTATTGTGTTAAAATATTAAAGATTTTACTTGACTTTAGAATATTTTTTATATTATTTTGGGGAGTAGTGGGGAATTGTGGTGAATTTGACCTATTAAAAATTTTGGTGGAATTATGTTTAGAGGACAATACAATTATACAGTAGATGCAAAAGGCAGAGTAAGTATACCTGCAAAACTTCGTAAGCATCTTTCAGCAGAAGCGAATGAAACTTTTGTGATGACACAGGGAACTGCTGTTTGCATAGATTTATATCCTTTAGATCAATGGCAAAAATTTGAAGAAAAACTTTTGCAGTTAAATCCTTTTCAACCCGATCAGGCAAAATTTATTAGAATGATACTTCAACATGCATCAGAAGATTCATTTGATTCTCAATCAAGAATTTTGATTCCACAAAAACTTTTAAGCTATGCTAAAATAGAAAAAGAAGTAATTGTACTTGGGGCTTTAAAGAAAATTGAAATATGGAATCCTAAGATTTATGAAGATTATTTAAATAATTCTTCCGAATCATATGAAGACATTGCGGCAAAAGTTATGGCTCAGTAATGGGTGAATTACATTCACCCGTTTTGCTTAATGAAAGTATTGACTATTTGATAACAGATAAGTCCGGAATTTATTTTGATGGAACACTTGGTTTTGGCGGGCATTCATCAAAAATACTTGAGTCAATAAATAATGACGGTCTATTAGTTTCAACCGATGTTGATTTAGACGCCTTTAATTTTTCTAGATCAAAATTTGGAAATAAACAAAATATGAAACTTTATAACTTTAACTTTTCAAAAATTAAAATTATTTCTAAGCTTGAATCAATAAAAGTTTATAACGGCATTTTCGCTGATTTGGGTATTTCATCACATCAGATTGATGATCCTGCTTCCGGATTTACATTTAGAGAGGAAGCTGAGTTAGATCTAAGGATGGATAAAACAATTAAACTTACCGCTGCTGAACTAATCAATACATTTGCGGAAGATGAAATATCCAGCATTTTTTATGAATTCGGAGAAGAAAAAAACAGCAGAAAAATTGCCAGAAGAATTTGTGAAAAGAGAAGAATAAATCCAATAAAAACCACAACAAAATTAGCTGAAATTATTTCAGAGTTAGTACCGGAAAGATATTTAAACAAAACATTGTCTAGAATATTTCAGTCGATTAGAATTTATATAAATAAAGAACTTGAAGTATTAAAAACATTTTTAGATGAATCTGTGGATTTACTTGCTGAAGGTGGAAGAATTGTAATACTAACCTATCATTCACTTGAAGATAGAATAGTAAAAGAAAAATTTCAATATGAAGAATTAAAATGTGTCTGTCCCAAAGATTATCCTGTTTGCAGTTGCAATAAGACACAACGCTTAAAAATATTAACAAGAAAACCTGTTTATCCTTCTGATGCTGAACTTTCTATTAATAGAAGAGCAAGAAGTGCAAAATTAAGAGCAGCCGTTAGATTATGAAAAAAAAATCAAAAAAAAATATTCTTTTTAATTTCATACTTATTGCAACAATTGCATTTTTTGTTTTGGCTTATGTTGGTGTAAAATTAAAATATGATATACTCTTAAAAGATAGAACTTTGCAGGAAAAAGAACTAAAAAACAAAAATAATTTACAACTCAATTTGATGGCACATAAACAAAGTCTTTCAACAGAAACAAGAATAGTAGAGCTAGCATCAACAAAATTAGGACTTGTTAATTATCTGTCTGCTGACCAAACTATAATTGTAAATAAAACTGATATAGTAAAATTAGATAAAAAACTGGGAGGTAAAAATGAATAACTCTCGGGCTTTTTTAGTACTAATTGGCGTCTTAGTTTTTTTTATAACAATCATTATTAAGCTTGCAAATATTCAACTTATAAGAGGAGAGGATTTAAAATATTTGGCTGAAAGACAGCAAATGAAGGTTGAAAAAGTACAAGCAGAAAGAGGATTAATTTATGATAGAAATAATGTTTTATTAGCATATAATAAAAATGATGCAACTTTTTATCTGGACCTTTCACAATCGGATCGCAAAACAAAAACATTTTTAGCAAATAGATTCTCAAAATTATTGAATAAAGATGTTGATTTCTTTTTATCAAAAATGAATGGTAAAAACAAAACCATAACATTAGCTCAACATTTACCGGAATCAGATGTAAAAGATTTATTAGAATTAGATCTTCCTGGCTTCTATTATATAAAGGGAATTTCAAGAAAATATTACTATAATAATTTAGCAGCTCATGTACTGGGTTATGTGAATAATGATTATAAAGGAATAAATGGCGTTGCTAATTATTTTAATAAAGAACTTGCAGGAACAAATGGACAAAATTTTGTTGAAAGAGATGCAATCGGCAAAATCATAACAATAAAAGAAGATAAAACAAATAGTGCGATTCCAGGTAACAATTTAATATTAACCATAGACAAAAATTATCAAGAGATTTTAGAAGATGAATTAGCCAAAGGGATTGCAAAATATGGTGGTAATTATTCTCTTGGTGTAATTATGGATCCAAGTAACGGTCAAATTTTGGCAATGGCTAATACACCTGGATATGATCCTAATAATTACTGGAAGTTTAGTGATGACGAAAGAAAAAATAAAATAATTACTGATACTTATGAACCCGGTTCTACTTTTAAGTCAATAACTATAGCGGCATTATTAGATCAAAATTTAGTTAGAGAAACAGATAAAGTTTTTGCAGAAAATGGAAAATTTAAATTTAAAAATACTTATGTAACAGATACACATAAATTAGGGTGGATTACAGCATCAGAGGTAATTAAATATTCAAGTAATATTGGTATTGCAAAATTAGTACAAAAAATAGATGATGAAACATATTATAAATATTTACGCGGTTTCGGTTTTGGTAATTACACATCTATACAACTACCTGGTGAAGTAAACGGAAAATTAAAACAACCGGACACATGGAGTAAAATATCAAAAGAGTTTATATCCTTTGGTTATGAAATTTCCTTAACTCCAATTCAATTGATAACAGCTTATTCTGCACTTGTTAATGGCGGTCATTTATATAAACCTCAACTAGTTAAATATATAACAGATGCATCTGGAAATGTATTATTCAACTCTTCAACTGAATTAGTAAGAACTGTTATCTCTAAAAAAACATCAGAAAAAATAAGGAATATTTTATCAACCGTTATTGATGGCGGAACGGGTGAGTTTGCTAAAACACAATTTATAAATGCCGGAGGAAAAACCGGAACATCACAAAGAATAATTAACGGAAAATATTCCAGCAATGATTACAATTCTTCGTTTGTAGGATTTTTCCCTATTAATAATCCTCAAATAATCTGTTTGATTTTAGTTAATTCTCCCAAAGTCGGAAAATACGGGGGTCAGGTTGCTGCTCCAATTTTTAAGAATGTTTCTGAGAGAATAATAAAAAATGATTACCACAAATTCTTAGATAACAAAGAAAATTTGATACCAGTAAATGACATTAGAACTGTGAACTTAAAAACTGAAATCAAATCTAAAGATAATTTGAAACAAATGAATCTTGATTTTACTGGTGACATAAGTAAAGCAAGAACAGATGTTATGCCTAATTTAATTAATGCTAAACTTTCTGATGCAATTTCTCTTCTATCAAAACTTGGAATTAAATATAAAGTTATTGGTAACGGAATTATTATAAAACAAAGTATAGGGGCAGGCACCAAATTGGATAAAAATCTTTTATGCATCTTAAATGCTGAGCAAACATCATTAAAAGGAGTTACAATTTATTAATGGAAATAAGCAATCTGTTAAATAATTTAAATTCTATCCAAATAACAGGGGAATTTCAACGCAAGGATGTTGAATCTATAGTTTATGATTCAAGGAAAGTGAAAAAGAATTCAATTTTTGTTGCGATAAAAGGATACAAAACAGACGGTCACAAATATATATTTGAGGCAATTAATAAAGGCGCTATTGCTGTTGTTCTTGAAGAAGACAATACTATTCCTGATGAAATATTTAGACATCAAAATATTCTAAAAATTCTTGTAAAGAACAGCAGAATTGCTTTGGCTGCATTATCAAAAGATTTTTGGAATTCACCATCAGAAAAATTAAAACTTATTGGTATTACCGGAACGAATGGAAAAACAACAACTTCTTATTTTATAAAAAAAATATTAGAAACAAGCGGCTATAAAGTAGGTTTGGCAGGTACCATAGCAAATTATATTGGAGAGAATAAAATTAATTCTTCTTTAACTACACCTGAATCTAATGACATGAATAGTTTACTTTTTGATATGCATAAACAAGGGTGTAAATATGCAGTAATGGAAGTTTCGTCTCACTCATTAGATTTGGAACGCACACATTTTCTAAATTTTAGCTGCGGTGTTTTTACAAACATCACTTCTGATCATTTAGATTTTCATATAGACTTTAAAAATTATTTTGAGGCTAAAAGGAAATTATTCCTCTCTCTCACCCCATCTGCATTTGGTGTATACAATGCCGACGACTGCCATAGCATCGACCTAATTAAAAATTCAAGTGCTCAACTGTACTCATTTGGGCAGGCATCGAATGCAGATTTTAATATTAGCAATATAAATTATGATCTAAGCGGAACTCAATTTGAAATTAGATATAAAAATAATTTATACACAGCTACCACTTCTTTAATTGGTGAGTTTAATGCATATAATGCCTGTGCAGCATTTGCAGCCACTGTGTTATCAGGTGTTGAAACTAAAACCGCAATAAAAGGAATAAAAGAAACTCAACAAATACCCGGTAGATTTGAAAAAATTAATATTAACGATAAAACAGTTATAGTAGATTACTCACACACAGCAGATAGTTTAGGAAAAGCATTATTGGCAATTAAAAAAATCACAAAAGATCAGGTGCCTGTTTATACAATTTTTGGCTGCGGTGGAAACAGAGATAAAAGTAAAAGACCTGAAATGGGAAAGATTGCTACTGAATTAAGTGATAAAGTTTTTATTACATCAGATAATCCAAGAGATGAAGATCCATTAACAATAATAAAAGATATTGAAAAGGGAACAGTAAAAAAAAATTACAAAATTATTCCGAATAGAAAAGAAGCAATATTAGAAGCGATAGAAAAATCAGAAAAAGAATCAGTTATTTTAATTGCAGGAAAAGGACACGAAGATTATCAGGAAATAAAAGGTAAGAGAGCACATTTTTCTGACAAAGAAATAGTACAGAGTTTTTTGAAAATATGAGCAGTATCAGATTAACCTTAGAGGATTTTTTTAATCTGCCTACAGCAGTTATTTATAATCCGGATGGATTTAGAACTGTTACATCAGTAACAATTGACTCAAGAAATGTCAGAAAAAATTCTGCATTTATAGCAATTAAAGGTGAAAAATTTGACGGACATTTGTTTGTAAATATGGCAGTAAAATCTGGATCAAATGTAGTTGTTATAAATGAAAGAAATTATAGAAAATATAGTAATGTAAAAGCAACAATTATAGCTGTTAACGATACCACAAAAGCTTTAGGTGATCTGGCAAATATTTGGAGAAAAAAAATAAGTACAAAAATTATTGGAATTACAGGAAGTTCAGGTAAAACAACAACAAAAGAAATGCTTGCACAAATATTAAAAGAAAAATATAAAGTGAATAAAACTAAAGCAAATTATAATAATCATATTGGAGTACCGCTTACAATTTTGGGCACAAGTTCAAAAAATAATTTTCTTGTGTTAGAAATGGGTACAAATCATTTTGGTGAAATTGAATATGTATCTAAAATTGCAGAACCTGATTATGCGCTAATAACCAATATTGGAAATTCACACTTAAAATATTTCAAAAATAAAAAAGGTGTATTAAAAGAAAAATTATCATTGTTCAGAATTACAGATGAAAAAGATGGATTAGTTTTTATTAATAATGACGATTCCCTTTTAAGAAATTCACCTAAAGGATTCTCAAATAAAGTTACTTATGGATTTGGTAAAGGATCAGGAATTAAAGCAAGTGATTTAGGCAATACAAATGATGGAAGAGAAATTGTAAAAATTAAAAAAGGAAACAGAAATTATATAATCACTATTCCATTTTACGGCAAACATTATACAAATAATTTTTTATCTGTTGCTGCTGTTGCTTTAGAGCTTGGAATAACAAAATCACAATTAGAAAAAGGTATAAATAAATATAACCCAGCTGATAAAAGATTTAATGTTAAAAAGATTAAAAATTCTATCTTGATAAACGATACTTACAATGCAAACCCTGACTCAACAACTTTTGCATTAAAAACAATGAGTGATTTTGGAAAAAATAAAAACAAAATTTTTGTTTTTGGTGATATGCTTGAGCTTGGCAAAGATAGTGTAATACTACATGAAAAATTATCATCAGTTATAATTAAAGAAAAAATTAATGAAGTGATAACTATTGGTAAATACACTAAACACTTACATAAATGCTTAAAAAATAAAAAAAACATTAGCAATCATTTTTCTAAAAAAGAAGATCTTCAAAAATATTTGAATCAAAAAGATTTTAACAATTCTGTAGTACTTGTTAAAGGTTCAAGGGGAATGAAAATGGAGCAATATTATAAAATAATTGAAGAAGGACTAAAGTAGTAAATGCTTTACTATCTATTTAATTATATAAATAAAACTTTTGATCCACCTGGATTTGATATTTTTCGATTCCTTACATTCCGATCTGCATTGGCTGCTATTAGCTCGTTATTCTTGGCTCTTTATTTTGGTCCAAAGATAATTAAACTGTTAACCAAACTTCAAATTGGTGAAGCCGAAAAAGAAGATAAACCAAAATCACATAAGGCTAAAACGGGAACACCAACAATGGGGGGATTGATTTTAATTGCTTCCGTAATTATTCCGGTTCTTTTATGGAGTGATATAAAAAATATTTACATAATATTAATTTTAGTAGGAACAGTTTTCTTAAGTGGAGTTGGTTTTATTGATGACTATTTAAAAGTAGTAAAGAAATTACCTAATGGATTGATTGCAAGATATAAATTACTCGGTCAAATTTTTGTGGGACTTGCTATTGGTTCAGTTATTTATTTTTCTCATCAATTTGCAGGATTTAGTACGCTAACAACCGTCCCATTTTTAAAAGATGTAAATCTTAATTTATCATATTTATATATACCTACGGTAGTATTTATTGTAACTGCAACTTCCAATGCTGTTAACCTAACTGATGGGTTGGATGGATTGGCTATTGGTATTTCAACAATTGTTATGCTTACTCTTGCCGTACTTAGTTATGTTACAGGTAATGCAATCTATTCTGATTATTTAAGTATTATTTATTTGCCAGGATCAGGAGAGTTAACTGTATTTATAGCAGCTTTGATTGGTGCATCCTTAGGATTCCTTTGGTTCAATTCTTACCCTGCACAAATATTTATGGGTGATACCGGTTCGTTAGCATTGGGTGGTGCCTTTGGAATATTGGCAGTTCTAATAAAGAAAGAATTATTTATCCCAATTTTGGGTGGGGTTTTCTTTTTGGAGACAGTCTCAGTAATAATTCAAAAAATTTATTTTAAATACACAAAAAAGAAATACGGACATGGTAAAAGAGTATTTAAAATGGCACCTATTCATCATCATTTTGAATTGAGTGGTTGGGCTGAACCAAAAATTGTAACAAGATTTTATATCATAGCAATTATTCTGGCAATAATTAGTCTTGCATCATTTAAACTTAGATAATGAATTTAACAAACGAAAAAATATCTGTAATTGGTGCTGTTAGAAGCGGTGTTGGTGCTGCAAAGTTAATTAAAAAACTTGGCGGTAAACCATTTGTAAGTGATTCAGGATTTGCTGACAAATTTAAAAAATCAATGTTAGAATTACAAAAAAATAATATAGAATTTGAATTTGGAAACCATTCTAACCGAGTTTATGATTGCACACTTATTGTTGTTAGTCCTGGTGTACCATCTGATTCAGAAGTAATTAAAACTGCTAAATCTAAAGGGATAAAAATTATTAGCGAAATTGAATTAGCATCTCGTTTTTGTGCGGGGAATATTATTGCAATTACCGGGACAAATGGAAAAACTACAGCTACTTCTTTATGCAGTTATCTATTTAATCATTGCGGGGTTAAAACATATTCTGCCGGTAATATCGGAAATGCTTTTTCTGAAATTACACTTGATGTAAAGAAAAATGAATTTGTTTCTCTTGAAGTTTCTAGTTTTCAGTTAGATTATATAGAAACATTCAAACCAAAAGTTTCTGTTATTCTAAATATTACTCCAGATCATCTGAACCGATACGAAAATAAATTAGAAAACTATATACAATCAAAGTTGAGAATTTATTGTAATCAAACAAAAGAGGATTATTTAATAATAAATAATGATGATCTTTATTTGCAAAAAAATATTTCTGGTCATTTGAGTAAAACTTACTATTTCTCACTTACTAATAACATTGCAAACGGGTGCTATCTCAATTCAGGTAATATTTATTATGTAGAAAACAGAATTAAAAAATTTGAATGTAAAACTACTGACATTCAATTAAGAGGTGAGCACAATTGGGCTAATGCAATGGCGGTAATATCAGCTGCAAAGATATTTGATCTGGATAATGGGAAAATTATTTCTGCTTTAAAAACATTCAAAGCTGTTGAACATAGGCTGGAATTAGTTAAAGAAATTAATGGAGTTAAGTTTATCAATGATTCAAAAGCAACAAATGTTGACTCTGTTATTTATGCTTTAAAAAGTTTTAACACGCCGATTCATTTAATATTGGGTGGATTGGATAAAGGAAATAACTATAAACTTATTGAAGAATTAGTAAAGAAAAATGTTAAACAAATATATGCCATTGGTTCATCTTCAGATAAAATTAAAGATTTTTTTTCTAATCAAATTAATGTTAAAATTTATTCTTCATTACAAGAAGCTACAGAAAACGCTTATAAAAACGCACATAAAAATGAAGTTGTTCTTCTGTCACCTGCATGTGCAAGTTATGATATGTTTGAGAATTATGAAGACAGAGGAAATCAGTTTAAACAAATTGTAAAAAATATATAAATGAAAAAATTAGCACTAACAATATTTTTTGAGACTTTTATTTTGGTTTTATTAGGGCTTGTTATGGTAATGACCGCAAGCGGCACATATAGTGTTCATAAATTCTCAAATGTATTTTATTTATTCAATTCTCATTTCACAAAAGTAATTATTGGATTTGTGTGCCTACTTATTTTTTCATTTATACCTTATGAAATTTATAAAGAATACAGTAAACCGGCTTTAATTCTAGTGACATTGTTTTTATTATTTATTCTATTATTTGGGAACAGTGTCAAAGGCGCAGACAGATGGGTAAGTATTTTTGGTTCAACATTTCAACCTGCAGAAATTGCAAAACTAGTGTTGATAGTTCACTTAGCAAAATTAATTGAAGATAAAGGGGAGATGATAAAAAATTTCTGGGAGGGCTTTTTCTATCTTTTCTTCTGGGTAATTCTAATTTCAGTGTTAGTTATGCTTGAACCGAATATTAGTAATGGTATGCTCTTAATTTTTATTTCTTTAGTAATACTATTTGTTGGAGGAGCAAAATTAACTCATATTATTTCTACATCATTCATAACAATGTTCAGTGCTATAAGTGTTGCAATGATATTTTCACATTCTCGCGAAAGAATTCTTTCCTTTATTCATTCAATACAATATGGTGGTGATATTAATTTTCAAGTTAAACAGGCTTTATATGGATTAGGAAGTGGTGGCTTGGTGGGTGTTGGAATTGGACACAGTAAACAAAGTAATTTATTTCTACCTGAATCTTACGGAGATTTTATTTTTGCAATACTAGGAGAAGAGATGGGATTTATCGGTGCCGTAATTGTCTTATTAGCTTTTTTATTCTTGTTTGTTGCAGGAGTTTACATTTCTAAAAAAGCAAAAGATAAATTTGGCCAAATTTTAGGATTTGGAATATCGTTTTCGATTTTAACTTATGCTTTGATAAATGCTTCTGTTGCAATTGGGTTGATACCCACAACCGGTTTACCGCTGCCATTTATTAGCTATGGTGGAACTTCTATGATTTTAATGTGCATGTCAGTTGGCATACTTGTAAACATTGCACTTTCAAATTCTATTTCTGATAAAGAAAATGATTTCACAAAAAAAATTGAAATTATTGATGAGGAAATTGATTGAGCAGCAACACAAATAAATATAGATTCCTATTTGCAGGTGGAGGAACAGGGGGACACTTGTTTCCTGCTATTGCAGTTGCACAAAAAATATTATCACTTAAACCGGAGGCAGAAATATTGTTTGTCGGTACTAAATCGAAAATAGAAGGCAGCATAGTTCCAAAACTAGGTTTTAATTTTAGTTCGATTTGGATTAGTGGATTTAGCAGAAGGTTTTCACTTAAAAATTTATTGTTTCCTTTTAAGCTAATTGTATCGTTAATTCAATCAATATTAATAAATATGAAATTTAAACCTATTGTTGCAATCGGATCAGGCGGTTATGTATCCGGTCCGGCAATATTTGGTTCTGATATTATGGGAGCAAAAATAATTTTATTAGAACAAAATGTATATCCGGGAGTTACAACACGATTATTAGAAAAATATGCTGAAGAAATTCATTTGAGTTTTGAAGATTCAAAAAAATATTTCAAAAAACCTGATAAATTAAAAATAACAGGCAACCCAATAAGAGAAAATTTAAAATGTGTTGATAAAATTTCAGCATTAAAAAGTTTTGATCTATCATTAGAGAAAAAGACAATATTAATTTTAGGTGGAAGCCTTGGGGCCGCCTCAATTAATAAAGCTATCTCTAATAACATAGAAAATTTTATAATAAACGATATCCAAATTATTTGGCAAACAGGTAAAAATTATATAGAGAATTATAGAAAATATTCATCCAAAACTATAATTGTAATACCATTTATTGAAAATATGAATTTAGCCTATTCTGCTTGCGATTTAGTTATTTCAAGAGCAGGCGGTATTACAATTACCGAGATAATAAACTTGGGACTTCCGTCTATATTAATTCCATCGCCAAATGTTGCTGAAAATCATCAATACCTAAATGCTAAAAATTTATTTGATAATAATGCTGCAATATTTATTGAAGATTCAAAAATAGAATCTGAATTATGGCAAGAAATAAACAGTACGATTACAGATAATAATAAATTATCAAAATTAAAAACTAACGCACTACAAATTGCAAAACCAGAAGCAACAAAGATAGTTGCTGAATGTGCAATTAAATTAGCAGATATATAATGAATATAGAAAAAATAAATAAAAAAGTATTCAAATATAATTTAGCTTTCTACTATCAAGCTACAATTATATACTTTACAGCTTTTGTGTTGTATGTGGTTATAAGAGGAGAATTTATTGAGAATTCTTTTACAATAATAACCAAAGATCCAATAATCCATTTCTTCGCTATAATAGTTCTAATATCAGTTGTGGGTTTGGTTTACAACATTTTTATTAATCGTCACTTGGAAATTGATGATTCAAGTATCTCTTTTGTTGACAGATTTAAAACTAAAAAATTTGAATTGATTCAATTCAGTTCTATTAGGGTAACTAATTCAAAAAACAATAACAAAAAAGAAGTCTTCAGATTTATTATTGTAAAAATAAAAGATAGAAAAAGACCATTGATAGTTAGATCTAGAGACTATGAAAATTCTGCTGAGTTACTTCTTGGTTTTCAAAACTTAATATTGAAATTAGAGAAGAATTAATGTTTAAGAATATTAAAAAAGTACATTTTGTTGGTATTGGTGGAATTGGAATGAGTGGTATTGCTGAAATATTATTTAATCAAGACTTTGTGATTTCCGGTTCTGATAAAAATTTATCTGAAGTCACAAATAGATTAAGTGATATGGGTATAACTATTTATGAGGGACATTCACCTGATAATTTAAAAGATGCTGATGTACTTGTTTATTCTTCGGCAGTTACAATAGATAACCCTGAAGTTAAAGCAGCAATAGAAAGAAATATTCCTATTATTAAAAGAGCTGAAATGCTAGCAGAATGCATGCGAATGAAGTATGGAATTGGAATAGCCGGAACTCATGGTAAAACTACAACAACATCAATGGTTGGATTAACTCTAACAGAAGGCGGGATAGATCCAACAATTATTGTTGGTGGAAAACTTAGTGGATTGGGTGGAACTAATGCACGACTTGGACAAGGTGAATTTATTGTTGTAGAGGCAGATGAATTTGACAGAACATTTTTAAAACTTACGCCGACTGTTGCAGCTTTAACAACTTTAGAGAGTGAGCACTTAGATACATATAAAGATCTTGATGATATAAAAAGAGCTTTTACTGAATTTGCAAATAAAGTACCATTTTATGGTTTTGTTATTTTATGTATTGATGAGCCTGAATTGAAAAATATAAAGTCAGAAATAAACAAAAAAGTTATCACCTATGGTTTATCTAAAGAAGCTGACTTAAAGGCAGTGGATATAAAACAAAATACTTTTAACAGCTCTTTTACAGTTATTTATAATGATAATGAATTGGGTAAAATTAATTTAAAAATTCCAGGAAAACACAATATAAAAAACTCACTTGTTGCTGTTTGCATTGGACTAGAACTTGGTGTAGAATTTAATGTTATAAAATCAGCTTTAGAAAAATTTGCCGGTGTTTATAGAAGATTTGAAGTGAAATACAATAAAGAACTATTAGTAGTAGATGATTATGCACATCATCCGACAGAAACAAGAGCTACACTAACCGGCATTAGAGACGGTTGGAAAAACAGACTTATAGTTGTCTTTCAACCACATTTGTATTCTAGGACAAGAGATTTTTATAATGAGTTTGCAAAATCTTTTGTTGATACTGATTTATTTATATGCACTGATGTATATCCCGCTAGAGAAGAAAAAATTGAGGGTGTAACAGGTAAGTTAATAACTGATGCACTTGAAGAATTGGGGCACACAAATGTTACATATTTAAAAAATAAAAATGATGTACCGGAGCTATTAAATAAATTAAAAGAAAACGGAGATATAATCATTACTATGGGTGCGGGTGACATTTGGAAATATGGTGATCAATTTGTTGAAATGCTTAATAATAAAAACTAAATGTATGAAAATAAAAAAAATATATTCTCAATTATCCTATTCAGTTTATTATCACTGGCAATTTTGCTGCTTATTATTTTTAATTCAAAGAACAAAACAGGAGACAATATTAAAATGATTGAAATTACAGGACACAAGTTGATGTCTTCAGAGGAATACAAAAAATTTATTGAAAACAATAAGACAAATTCAAATCACATTTTCAATCTTTCTGTGCTAAAAGATAAAGTGTTAAAACATCCATATGTGGAAAATGCAGATGTAGAATTTGTTGGAGAAGAAAAAGCTCAAGTAAATATAACAGAGAAAAAAATCACAGCAATAGTATTACATAAAAGCGAACCATTATTTATTACAGATCAATTTGAAGTATTACCAATTTTATCAAATTCAAGATTTTCATCTATCCCGATAATAAGCAACCCAAAGGATCTGGACGAGGTACAAACTTTTTCGATTATTAAATCTGGAGATATATCTGATGCATATAGAATTATAGATGCAATTAGATATACAGATAGAAAAATGTTAATGAGTTTATCTGAAATAAATATGAGAAATGGTGGAGATATTATCCTCACTTTTTCAGGAATTAAGCAACCTGTAATATTTGGAAGAGGATCTACTGCAAGAAAAATTATTTACCTGGAAATGTTATGGCAAGGATTACTAAAAGGTGAAATGTTAGCTAATAATAGCAGCTATGTAGATTTAAGATTTGCAAATGAAATATATGTCGGCAAGTGATATAAAATAGGTTAAACAATGAAAAAAAATAGTAAAATAATAGCTGGTTTAGACCTTGGTACAACAAAGGTTTGTGCTGTTATTGCCGAGGAACTTGAAAGCGGTATACTTGATATTTTAGGTTTCGGTGTGGCTCCATCAGTAGGTTTAAATAAAGGATTGGTAGCAAATATTGGCAAAACAGCTGAAGCAATTAAAGAAGCCATTGCAATTGCATCAAACAGAGCTGGTGTAAATATTAGTTTTGTAAATGTTGGTGTAGCTGGTGAGCACATTACAAGTATGCGCCACAGAAATTATGTAACAATCAGCAATGAAGAAAAAGAAATAACAAAAGAAGATTTAGATAGATTAATAGCAGATGTAAGGACTATCCGAATTCCATCAGATCGACAAATTTTACATATAATTCCTGAAGAATATTCTATAGATCATCAGGGTGGAATTGAAAACCCTATAGGAATGTCAGGTTCAAGATTAGAAGCTACAAATCATATTGTATTGGCTTCAGTTCCAGCCTTAATGAATATTAAAAAATCTGTAGAAAGGGCTGGACTTACTATTAAAGATTATGTTCTTCAACCAATTGCATCTTGCACATCAGTACTTGAAGAAAATGAAAAAGATTTGGGAATTGCATTAATTGATATTGGTGGAGGTACAACTGACATTGCAATTTTCCATAATAAAGCTATCAAACATACCAAAGTCATTGGAATTGCTGGTAATCAAGTTACAAATGACATAAGAGAATCATTAGGTATTGTTTCTAATCAAGCAGAAATGCTTAAAAAAGATTACGGTTATGCTACAGAGAACGCAATAATAAAAGATGAAAATATATTAATAGAAGGTGTCGGAGCTAGAGGCAACACTAAAATACCAATAACTCTTCTAACACAAATTATTAGCCTTAGGATGAGAGAACTTTTTACACTTGTAGATAATGAAATGAGAAATGCCGGATATAAACATAAAATAAAGGCTGGTGTAGTTTTAACAGGAGGTGGATCTTTACTTAAAGGTTGTACAGAACTAGCACAAGAAGTACTAGGCCTTCCGGTAAGGATCGGTGTCCCACAGTCACTTGGAGCCGGATTATCAAACGAAATTGAAAGTCCAGAATTTGCAACAGTTGCCGGATTAATTAGAGGCATACCTGGTGGCAAATCGAGTGAATATCAAAGTTTAGTGAAAACTAAAAATAAAAAAGGGAATACACCCTTTTCTAAATATGTAAAAAGAGTTAAAGATTTTTTTGATGAATTATAAACTAAATAAATAAAGAGGTAAAACCATGTCAAAATTTGCAACAATAGATAGGGGAACTCCTATGTCAGCTATCCTTAAAGTAGTTGGTGTTGGCGGTGGCGGATGTAACGCCATTGGAAGCATGATTAACAGAGGATTAACTGGTGTAGAATATGTTGCAGTAAATACTGATGCTCAAGTATTGGATAACAGCAGTGCTACACATAAAATTCAAGTAGGCACTAATATTACAAGAGGTCTTGGTGCCGGGGCTGACCCTAATGTTGGCAGAAAATCTGTTGAAGAAGATAGAGAAAAACTATCAGAAGTTCTTTCCGGAAGTGATATGGTTTTTATTACTGCTGGAATGGGTGGCGGAACCGGTACGGGAGGTGCTCCTGTAATTGCTTCAATTGCACAATCAACCGGTGCCTTAGTTGTAGGTATAGTTACCAAACCATTTAAATGGGAAGGTAAAAAAAGAATGCAGAATGCTGAAATTGGTATTCAAGAATTAAGAGCTCATGTAGATAGTTTAATTGTAATACCAAATGAAAGGTTGCTAAGCATTCTTGACGCTAATATAAACGCCTTTGATGCATTTGATAAACCAAATGAAGTTTTATATGAAGCAACTAGAGGAATAGCTGATATAATAACTGTTGAAGGAAGAATCAATGTTGATTTTGCCGATGTTAGATCTGTAATGAACCAAAGCGGTGAAGCTTTAATGGGTTGCGGAATTGCAAGCGGAGAAAATAGAGCAATTGAAGCTGCACAAAAAGCTATATCAAGTCCATTATTAGAAGGTCTAAATATTAAAGGAGCTAAGAGTATTCTTCTAAATGTAACCGGCTCAAATAATTTAACAATGCACGAAATAAACGAAGGTAACAATGTTATTTTTGAAGCAGCCGGAGAAGAAGCAAATGTTATATTTGGTTGCGTAAGAAAAGATGAAATGAACGATTATGTTTCTTACACAGTTATTGCTACAGGATTTTCTTCTGCTAGGTCTAAACTAACTATTACCAAACAAGAGAAGAATGAAAAAGATATTTTTAGAGGCGGCGGATTTGATTTCTTAAAATCAATTGATGTTGACCAAGATGACTTAAATGTTCCAACTATAATGAGAGTGAATAAACCCAAAGCTACTTTAGATAATGAAGAAGATATACCGGCTGAAAGTGGTTTTAAATTTGAATCATCTAGATATAATTGGGCAAAAGATAAAGCAGAAAAGAAAAAGGAAGAAGAAATAAATTCTAATGACGATGAAGACAGCTCTTCATTTTTAAGAATGATTATGGATTAATAGTAAAAAAAATATTAAATGTCATCCAAAGGAGGAACATTAAAGAAAATTAATGCTGAAAATTATAAGAGATACTTTATTTATTTCAGTAGAACAATAATTAAATATTAAGTAACTATTTCAAATTTGTAAACTGAGTTGGAAAATCAAGATCAGCTTCTTTAACCAGTTTAATAACTGATTGAAGGTCATCTATTTTTGAACCTTGTACCCTTACCTGTTCATCTTGTATTTGTGCATTTACTTTTAAATTTGAATCCTTAATCAACTTTGTAATTATTTTTGCATTTTCTTTAGATATACCGGATCTCAAGTTTATTTTTTGTCTTAAAGAACCACCTGAAGCACTTTCTGGTTCACAGAATTCCAATGCTTTAGGTGAAATACCTCTTCTTATTAACTTTGTTTCAAGTATATCAACACTCGCTTTTCTAGAATAATCGTCTTTAGTAAGAATTGTTAAAATTTCATCTTTTTTGCTTAGTGTTAATTCTGTATGTGAATCTTTAAGATCATATCTTTGCGAAATTTCTTTTAATGATTGATTAACTGCATTATCTATTTCTTGAAAATCCACATCAGAAACTATATCAAATGAGTGATTTTTTGCCATAATAAATCCTTTTATTAATTTCAATTAGAATTTTTTCAGTCGGGGTGATAGGATTCGAACCTACGGCCTCGTCGTCCCGAACGACGCGCGCTAACCGGACTGCGCTACACCCCGAAAATTTTTAACAAAAAATTCTGCAAACACCTTTTTAATGTATCCTTTATTTTTCAATCATTTTAATTTTAATTCAAATCTATTTGCTTCAACTTTAGTTTCAAAATATCTCACAAATATCAATCAACCTCCCCGGCCTGTCGGGGCTAATCCAGCAAAGGCGGACAAGCTGGTCCCGATGATATTGTGGCTACACTAAGAAAACTAATGAAACATAAAATCTAATATGCTAAACTAAGCAAAAATAATTTTTAATAATAACAGTTAAAATATAGTAGAATTTATAATTATCCCAGATTTTCCATTGGAAGATCTGCCCTCTGGGCCGACAATTTGTAAGTAAATAAAGATCATATACTTAGTTATATAAAAATCTCGGAATTCGTTATTTGAGTAATATGTTTTTCTTACAAATTGTCGGGGGTTAACCCCACTATATAAAATGTTTTATAAAAACATTTTATGAGCGGCCTTCGGCAAAAAATTCATTTCCAATGAATTTTTTGGTATTATTATTTTTTTATGTAATATTAAAGTGGTGGTCTCTTTTATATTTTAGATAAAATAAAAACTTTACTTTTAGATACCTTTAAATTAAGTTTGTGTTAATTAAAATTTAATTACCTTTAAATCTATCCCGTGAGATAGGAAAGGAAAATGAAAGAGATAAAATTTCAAATAATAATAAACCTCTGAGGAATAAATCCAAAGAGGATTTTTTGTATATGGACATAAAATCAAAAGTAATTGATTCTGAGGGATTTCAAAGAATAATTTCTAGAATATCACACGAAATTCTTGAAAAAAATAAGGGTACAAAAAATCTTATTTTAATGGGAATGAGAACTAGGGGAGAATTCTTGGCCAGAAGAATCCAACAGAAAATTGAAGAAATAGAACAAATTGAACTCCCTTTGGCTATTTTGGATGTAACTCTTTATAGAGATGATTTCAGAACAAGGTTGAAGCAGCCTGAAGTTTCATTTTCTAATATTACTTTAGATATTACTGAAAAGGACATTATTTTAATTGATGATGTGCTTTATACCGGTCGTACTGTAAGATCAGCGATGAATGCAATAATGGATCTTGGTAGACCCGGCACAATTCAATTTGTAGTTCTTGTTGATAGGGGGCATAAAGAATTACCTATCAAAGCAGATTATGTCGGTAAAAATATTCCAACATCCTTAAGAGAAGAAATAAAAGTTAAAATGCAGGAGGTTGACGGCGAAGATGCTATCTATCTTGTAGAATTAAAGGAAGAAAAAGAAAAATAATATGCCATTATCAAATCGTCATTTACTTGGTTTAGAAGGGGTTCCTAAAGAAGATATTCAATTAATTTTAGATACAACTACAACTTTCAGAGAAGTATTGGAGCGACCTATTAAAAAAGTACCAACTCTTCAGGGTAAAACAGTAGTTAATTTATTTTTTGAAAATTCAACACGCACTAGAATATCATTTGAACTGGCAGAAAAAAGATTATCTGCAGATGCTGTAAACTTTTCATCATCCTCTAGTAGTGTAAGTAAAGGCGAAACACTTAAAGATACTATGAGAAATATTGAAGCTATGAAAGTAGATATGGTTGTTGTTAGACACTCTGCTGCCGGCACTCCAAAATTTTTAACTAATATTTGTGATTCTAATATTATTAATGCTGGTGACGGAATTCACGAACATCCTACACAAGCTTTACTGGATATATATTCAATTCGTGAAAAACTTGGAAAGCTTGAAGGGTTAAAAGTCTGTATAGTTGGTGATGTGGCTCATAGTAGAGTTGCATTGTCAAATATTTTTGGACTTATAACGATGGGTGCTAAAGTTTCTGTTTGCGGACCTTCAACAATGATTCCAAGAAATATTGAAGAGCTTGGAGTGGATGTAATTTATAATATTGATGAAGCAATCCAGGAAAATAATGTGCTAAATGTTTTAAGAATTCAACTAGAAAGAAAAGCTCGTGAGTATTTTCCGTCAATAAGAGAATATGCAAAATATTTTGGTATAACTGAAGAAAGACTTGAAAAAAATGGAAAAGATATTGTTATTATGCATCCCGGTCCAATTAACAGAGGTGTTGAGTTATCTGCAGCTGTTGCAGACGGATTGCATCAAATTATATTACAGCAGGTAACAAACGGTGTTGCAGTAAGAATGGCTGTTCTTTACTTGCTTGGAACTATGAATTAAAGGAATTAAAGATGAAAATTGTTTTCAATAATGTAAATGTTGTTAATCCAGAAAGTAAAATAAATGAAAAAAAATCTTCAGTATTAATTGAAGATGGAATAATAATTAAAATAGGAAAATTATCTTCTTCAGAATTAAAGGGTGCCAAAGAATTTGATCTTACTGGAAAATATATTGTACCGGGCTTTTTTGATATGCATGTTCATCTTCGTGAACCAGGTAGAGAAGATGAAGAAACTGTAAAATCAGGTTGTAACAGTGCTGCTAATGGAGGATTTACAGGAATTGCTTGTATGCCAAATACTGAGCCTGCAATAGACACAGCTGAAGTTGTAACTTTAATTAAAAAACAAGCTGAAGGAAATATAGTAGATGTAAAAGTAATTGGTGCTGCAACTCAAGGTAGAAATGGTGAAATGATATCACCGATGGCAGAATTATGTGAAGTGGGTGCAGTCGGTTTTTCAGATGATGGTGTTGCAATTAAAACAGCTGCAATTCTAAAAAGAGCATTGGAATATTCAAAAATGTATGATGTGCCTATTATTGAACATTGCGAAGATGAATCACTGTCTGGTGGTGCAATGAATGAGGGATTTAATTCTACTTTACTTGGCTTGCCTCCAATTCCATCCATAGCAGAAGATCTTATAGTTATGCGTGGAATTCTTATGGCTGACTACACAAAAGGGAAATTTCATGTTGCGCATATCAGTACAAAAAATTCAGTTGAAATGGTTCGCAAAGCAAAGAAAGAAGGAATAAATATTACGGCAGAAGTCACTCCTCATCATTTTACTCTGACTGATGACGCAGTTAAAACTTATGATACTAATACTAAGATGAATCCACCTTTGCGTGAGAAAAAGGATGTTGAAGAAATTATAAAAGGTTTAAAAGATGGAACAATTGATTGTATTGCGAGTGATCATGCACCACACGCTGATGAAGAAAAAGAAGTAGAATTTGAATTTGCACCTAATGGAATTATCGGTCTTGAAACACAAATAGGATTAGCATTAACCGAACTATTTCATAAAAACATTTTATCATTAGAAGAAATAATTTATAAAATGTCTATAAATCCTAGAAAAATTTTAAGATTACCAATACCTAAATTTAACAAAGGTGAAATGGCTAATTTTACCATTTTGGATCTGGATGAGATCTGGACTGTTGACATTTCTAAGTTTAAAAGTAAATCAAAAAATTCACCCTTCAATAAAATGATACTATCGGGGAGAGCAGTAGGAATAATAAATAATAAAAAGATGTTTTTTGATTATAATTTTATAAATATTTAAAAATAAAATTCTTTTTTATCTACATCCCTCTGTATACAAAAACATACATAAAAACTGTTAAAATGCTAAAATAATAGTGTTTTAAGCTAAAAATGATTGGCACTTAATTTGGTTACTTCATATCAAAACTTTATGAGGTAATTAAAATGAAAACAACAATCAAAATATTTTTATTAGCATTTTTAACATTAGTTTTATCATCCTGCGGGGTTAATGATCCTTTTGAATTTTTTGATACCACACCGCCGGCTCCACCTACAGGCATTGTTGTTTTAAATGGTGATGAAAGAGTAGATCTTTCTTGGTTACAAAATAGAGAAGATGATGTTGCCGGTTATAATATTTACAGTAGTTTTTCATATAATGGAAGGTATACATTAATAGGTCCTTCAGATGATAATTATTTTGTAGACTTTGGTGTCTCTAACGGTAGTACATATTATTATGCTGTTACTGCTTACGATTATAACGGTAACGAAAGTGATTTGAGTTATGATGTTATATATACAACACCAAGACCAGAGGGATATAATCAATCTATTTTTGATTACAGAAATTTTCCAAATAATAGCGGATATACTTTTAATTCATATTCTGTTGTTTCTTTTGATGATGATGCTGCGGATTTCTTCTTTGAAAATTATAATGGTACATTTTATTTAGATGTTTGGGATGATACTGACATTCAAGATATGGGAAGAACAATTGATATTTATGATGTATCAGTAGCTCCAATAAATGGTTGGTCAACTACAAAAGATGCAATAGCTATTGAAGGACATACTTATGTATTGTGGACCTGGGATAATCATTTTGCTAAAGTTAGAATTTCTTCTATAACAAACGATAGAATTACTTTTGACTGGGCATTCCAATTGGATGAAGGTAATCCATTACTAAAGACAAAATCGATTACTAAGAAAAGAAATTCAATAAAAAGGAACACAATTCGTAAATAGCATTGAATTATTTTCTAAGCCGATCATTTAAAGTTTGATAAATTAGTGTAATAAAAACTTTAATGATCGGTTTATTTTTATGCACACTTATTATAGATAAACTCTATAAGATTGATTAAATTACAATCAATAAAAGCTATGAAATTTACAAAAATTATAATATTATTTCTTTTATTTATTTTTAATTCAAACCATAATTATGTTTATTGTCAATCTAAAATAGATCCATTTAACAAAAAAACTGAAAATCAAACTATCCTCAGTTTAAAAAAACTGCAACACTTACAGAATTTAGAAATCCAACAAAACGCATATAATGAATTTAAAATTATTGAAAAAGCAATAATACAAGGTGATATATCTGTGTTAACTAGCTATTTTAATTCAAGAACTTATCTTAATCTAGCTAATGGAGTTAGTGGTTATTATAGCAATAATCAAGTTTACTATGTTTTGAACAATTATTTTTTAAATCATAGAGTTAAATCTTTTTCATTTAGTGAAATTGTAACTAATGTGAATACTTCTTACGCAATTGGTTCATATGATTTTAATACCCGAAACGGAAGAAAATCTCTCAGGGTTTATGTCTCTCTTAAAAAAATTCAAGACGAATGGAAGATATTACAGATTACATTTAACAAATGAATAATAAGGTCTTCAAAAACATTAGAGGTAACAAGAAATATTTATATATAGTATTTTTTCTTGTTGCATTATTTTTTTTAACTGGATTAATTACTCCTTTTATACTGAAGAATTTAAGCAGCAACTGGAATGATAAAGTTTCAGAAGAAATAACAGAAATTGAAACCTCAGTTGTAAAAATATTTAATAAAAAAGAACAAAAATTATTATATATTTCTCAACAAATTAAACTTGATTTACTTGAGACTTTAAGTCCGAAGAACAGAACCTATGCAAATTTAATTAAACTCATAAATAGTGATAATCTTAATAATTATTCTATAGAAGTATTAGCTCCTAATGGTAAACTGATTGCATGGAATAAGACCATTGCAATACCGTCCAACAATATTTTACCACTTTCTTTTCCTGCAGGCCACATTAATTTTTATGAGTCAGATTTAATTACTTATCTATCAGTCACTGATACTATTCTTATTGAAAATGAGCAATTTTATTTCAGTGTCTCTTTACCAATTGAAAAAAAATATAAATTAAACACACCATATTATCAATCTATTAGCTTTTCAGATGAATTAACAAAAATATTTAAGGTTAATTTTAATGTGTATTATTCTCCATTTGCTGAAAAGGAAACAAATAATCTCACCTATTCTTTTGAACTTTTAAATAAAAGTAATGAAAAGATTGCACTAGTAAGTTTTAGCAAACCCTTATTAGAAAATAGCTTGAGTGAGATAAGTACTTACTCCTCCCTAATTCAGTCGTTATTGTTAATATTTTCTTATCTGCTCATAATTCCAACTTACAGGAAAGAGTTTAAAAACTTAAACTATGAAGGTTTAAAAATTCTAAAACTTGGTTTTTACCTGTTATTGTTTAGGATACTGTTATTCAGTTCGAAAGACCTGTTTGATTTCTTGATTCCTGATGTCACTAATCCGGCATATTTTTCATCAAAATTTGCTTTTGGCTTGGTAAAATCACCATTTGATTTTTTTATAACTGTCTTATTTTCTTTAATTATAAGCATAAAAATATTTCAAGTATGTAAAAGATTATTATTTAAAAATAGAAGTTCAAAATATTGGAGTTATTTTAAGTATTTTGCTATTCCATTTCTTTTGGTTTTGTTTTTGTATCTAATAAGAGGATTAAATGCTTCAGTTAAAAGCGTAATATTTGATTCAACTTTAAGATATTTTAAAGAACCTGATCTTATTCCAAATCTACCAAACCTACTTATGAGCTTAAATGTTCTGATACTTGGAATATCTTTCATTTTAGTTCTAATTGTAATTATACTTTTCTTTTTATCTTTTTTAAAAAGTGAAAAGAAAAGAAAATCGATTATCTTCGTTGCTATTCTATTTATAATACTTCAAGCTTCAGGATATTTTTTCATTGGACTGCAACCTACCCCACTAATAACATTTGTATTAATCTTTATAATTATAACACTGCTATTTATAATTTCTTTAAGAATATATTTCATAAGACCAAACTCTATCTACAATTATTTTTATATAACAATAATTGCTTCCGTTATTGTAGTATCACTAATGAATTATTTTAATCTTGATTTGGAAAAAGAATCTTTAAAAACTACGGCATTAGAAATAAATAGATCTAATAATAATTTGTTGGAATTTTTTGTTAATGAATTACTTCTAGATGCCTCAGACAATGGTAATGTTAAAAGTGCTTTCTTAATTCAAAATAAAAATTATAATGCTTTAGCATTTCAAATTTGGAGCGGTTCTTCTTTGCAGAAAGAATCTCTACCTTCTTCAGTTGTAATATTTAACAGAAATAAAGAAGTGGTTGGTAAGTTTGACCTTGGGCTAGGGAGAGATGCAATTTTAGATAAAAAATATTTATTTGAAGTAAATTTTAAGCCACAAATATTTGAATTAATAGACTCGGAGTTACCATCTACTTCTATTATTACAGGTTATGTACCGGTAAAACTGAATAATATTACTGTTGGGTTTATTTCTGCGACTGTAAAATTTGATCTTGAAAATATAGGACTTCAAACGATACCTAACTTTTTATCATCAAATCTTAATATTGTAAATTCAGTAATTAATTTAGATCAACTTCAAATATTTACATTCGTAAATTCAAAAGTATCTCAAATATTTGGTAACCTTTATCCTTCATTGGATCAAGTTAAGCCCATTATATATGCAGAATTTTCAAAACTTAATGAAGCTTGGATTTATCTAAACTTAAATAATGAAAAATATTTAACATATGTATTAAAATCTGAGGTTGATAATATAGATAAAATTATTTCAGTCTCTGTTCTTGAAAAAAACCTTTCATGGAATTTATATAATTTCTTTAAGTTATTTATTATCCAAATAATTTATTCTTTAATTTTATTAATATTTTTGTTTGTATTTAATATTAAACAAGTTGTTTTTACTTTTAGAACTCAATTATTAATTGCTTTTCTTATTATATCCATTATTCCTGTTGTACTATTAGCGATCTATAATAGAAGTGTTGTAAAGGAAAAATCTTTTGCTGCAATTTCTCAAGGACTAAATGAAAGGTCAAAATATGTAGAAGGTCATATAAATTCGCAGATTATTAAACATGGTAAAAGACCATTAGAAATTAATTTTGATAATGCTGCAAAAGAACTTGGAATCTCATTTTCTGTATTTCGTGGTGCTGATCAAATATTTAGTTCTAAACAGCAATTCTATGATTCTAAAATATTTAATACAAAATTTGATCCAATCGCTTTTTATTATTTGAATTATCTTAATTACAGAAAATATATTGATGACGATAATTTAGATAATTTCAATTACCAGACACTATATAAAAAAATTATATTAAATAATGAGAACTATATCATTAGTGTTAATAATGCATTCAATAAAATAACTGTACCTTTTTCTGTTATTGATGCCGATGTATTTCTATTTGGGATGTATTCATTTGCTGTAATATTAATAATTTTATTCAGTACAATTATTGCCAATAGAATATCCTATCCAATTCGTAAACTTACAGGTGCAGCTAAGTCAATAGGACAAGGTGATTTTGATATATCTTTAGATGTTAAAGAGAAGGGAGAAATAAAGGAACTTGTGGAAGGATTTAATACTATGGCTCGGGAGATACAAAAAAATCAAATTAATATGGCAGAGTTAGAAAGAGAAAATGCATGGAAAGAAATGGCTAAACAAGTTGCTCACGAAGTTAAAAATCCTCTTACACCTATGAAATTAGCTGTTCAACAATTATTAATTGCCTATAACGATAAAAAGAAAAATTTTGGTACAACATTAAAAAAATTGTCAGAAACAATATTAAGTCAAATTGAAAACCTAAATTTAATCGCAAGTGAATTTTCAAACTTTGCAAGAATGCCATTATCAAAATTAGAAAAAACTGATTTATTGGAAGAAATTTCTAGAACATGTGATCTCTTCTTAGATGAAAATATTAAAATAGAATTTACTACCAATTTAAAGGAAGCATCAAAGTATGCCGATGCAACAGAGTTGAGAAGAATGATGATCAACTTTATAAGAAATTCTATGCAAGCTGAAAGTACAATTATAAAGATTAATCTAGATCAAGTTAAAAAAGAATATCAATTATTAATTGAAGATAATGGCAAAGGAATTTCTACTAAAGATAGAGAGAAGATATTTAATTCTAATTTTACAACCAAAGAAAAAGGAATGGGCTTGGGTCTTTTCTTGGCTAAAAGATATATTGAAAGTTTAGAAGGTAAACTTTCTTTACTAAAATCTTCAAAAATTGGTACAACATTTAAAATTATTATTCCTTTAGATCTAAACGAATAGCAAAAAATTAATGTATATACTTACACCACATCAAAAAAAGGCATTAGAGTACAAACATCACATTTCACTTTCTGCAAATGCCGGATCCGGAAAAACATTTGTCCTGACCAAAAGGTATTTACAAATTGTCGAAAAGGAAGAAATAAGTCTGCGTGAAGTTGCAGCAATAACCTTTACCGAAAAAGCAGCGAGTGAATTATATAAGAAAATCACAAGTGAAGTTGAAAAAATATTAAACAGTAATTTAACTCAAAAAAAATATGAAAAATGGAATAGAATTAGAAGGGAATTAGTATCAGCACACATTTCTACTATTCATTCTTTTTGTGTAGATATTTTAAAGCAATTTCCTGTTGAAGCAAATATTGATGCAAATTTTACTCCGATTGATACAATAAATTCAGATGAATTAATTGAACTATCTATAGAAGATGAAATAAAAAAATCTTTTAATGATAAAGTTAAAAGTGACGACATAAAAAGGATAATTCGTATAGTTGGTTCTAAATTTAATTTAAGTAATATTCTAACAGATATTGTAAAAGACAGAAGGAAGCTGCCATTCATAAATGATTTGTTTTCAATCAATATTGATGAAACAATTAGTAATTATTCTAAAAAATATATAGAGTATTTAGAAAAAATATTTGCCAACGATATTCTCAAAATAAAAGATAAAATTGAATTTATTAATGAATTAGTCCTTTCCAAAAAAAATGATAATACATTCGGAGTTGAGATTAAAAATCTACTCTCCAAAATCAACTCTGATAGATCAACCAAAGAAAATTTGATAACATTTAAAGATATTGGGGGACATTTATTAACCGGCAGTTATGAAGTTAAGAAAAGAGGTTATTCACAAAATATATTAAGTGAAGATAATAATGATGAAATATTTTTTATTGAAGAATTTTATAGTAAACTAAAAAATTTCAATTTTGAAATTGATGAAGCAGAAATCAATAAAAAGTTAGCAGATTTTACACTTAGCATAGCAAAAACATCTCAAAACTGTATTGATAATTATGAACAAAGAAAAAACGAGAAGGGGCTTTTAGACTATGAAGATATATTACTTCATACAAAAAAGATAATTAGCAATCCTAATGTTCTTGATGAACTAAGTAAAAAATTCAAGTATATCATGATTGACGAATATCAAGATACAAATGAAATTCAGTACAGTATTTTTCTTCCAATATTGGATTATCTGAAAAAAGGTAATTTATTTATAGTTGGAGATGAAAAACAGAGTATTTATAGATTTAGAGATGCCGACTTAAATATTTTTAATAAAACAAAAGAAGATATTAAAGAATTAGAAGGCAATGATTTTTTACTTTCTTTACCTGATAGCTTTAGAATGTCTCCAGCTATTGCTGCATTTACTAATCATGTCTTCCAAAATATCTTTATAAATCCGAACCCATTGTATAACGAAGTAGAATATTCTGAACTTGTCTGTGCAAATGATGATGACATAGAGGGTAAAATAGAATTATTGATAACTGATAAAAATGAAACAGAAGAAGGAAAATCTGAACCTGAATTAATTTCCAAAAGAATTATTAAACTTATAAGTAATGATAAATGGGAAATAAAGGAAAAAGATGAAAAAAGAACTTTACAATGGCAAGATATTTCAATTCTCTGTAGAAAAAGAAAATATTTTAAAGAATTAGAAAACACATTTATTAAATATAAAATTCCTTATACAATTGTTGGAGGACAGGGCTTTTATCAAAGACAACTGATTTATGATGTTCATAATTATTTTTCTTTCTTATTAAATAGTAAAAACAACACTGCACTAATTGGGATTCTAAGGTCGCCATTTTTTAATGTATCTGATGCATCATTATTTGAAATATCTTTGAGGAAAGGTGATTGTTATTGGGATAAGCTTAATGATTATTCAACAAAAAATATTAAAGTAAAAAAAGTAGTTGAACAATTAAAAGAGAATCTTAAACTTGTATCAAATTCTGATTATTCTTTTGTATTAAGAAAAATTATATCTGAAACTCCTTTTATTTCAACTCTTTCCTCAAGAATAAATGGCAAGCAGGAAATTGCTAATCTTAATAAACTTATTTCAATTACAAACAATTATTCTCAGAATCCTTTTACTACTTTGTATGATTATGTCGAATTTTTAAGCTCAGCAATTAATAAAATTAGTGATGAAGCGCAAAGTAATTTATCAGTAGAATCTTCTGCAGTAAAAATTATGACTTTGCATCAAGCTAAAGGATTGGAATATCCTGCAGTATTTTTATATAAATGTGGTGAAAAAGAAAAATTTAGGAGTAAAAATATTATTATTGATAGAGAGCTTGGTATTTTAACAAAACTTCCTTCAGATGAAGGATATTTTTATGAGTTTACTGAACCGCCATTGTTAAGTATTTACAATGTTATAAATGAAAGAAAAGAACAAGCTGAAATGAAGAGATTACTTTATGTTGGAGTAACTAGAGCTAAAAATTATTTATTTATTTCTGCAGCTAAATCAAAAAATTATGAAAATTCTTTTTTGGGTTCATTAATCCCATCATTGAATTATAATGGGAATTCAAATGAATTAAAATTTACAACCAAACTGAATTATTTAGTTACTGATGGGAGTAATTATAAAAATATAATTAAAGATATTCATCTTGTTATACCAGTAGTCCAATCTGTTGATGATATTTCAGAAATAATTGAAATCAATAATGAATCGGTTAAAGATGACAAGGAGATAAATCCGGATACTATTACAGATAGTCAATCTGAAGAAATAATTTCTGCTACCAAAATTGCAGTGTATTCTCAATGTCCTCAAAAATATAATTTCACTTATGATCTTGGCTTAACTAAATTGTATGAAAATTATAAAAGAGCAATTAGTGAAAACCCTAGTGAAAAAGGCTTTGAATTTACTTCAAAAGAATCTAATGGAGATAATGATAACAATGTATTTATAAATAATGCATACCCGGCAGATCTAAAAGGGAAAATAATTCACAGAATATTACAAGAAAACATAAATTTATCGGCTTTGGAAGAATACTTAAATAAAGTTTTAATTGATAGTAATGTAAATAACAAAGCAAAAAATAATTTTGTTGATGATATAAAAAATGATCTAACATTTTTTTATAATTCTAATATATATTCAGAAATAAATTCTTCTAAAGATTATAAGAATGAGTATGAAGCTTATCTAAAAGAGAATGATTATTATTTATTCGGTATAATAGATAAAATTATTTTTAATGAAAATTCTATTACAATAATAGATTACAAAACTGATAATATTTCAGAAGTACAAATTAATGATAGAATTGAAAATTATTTGCCACAACTTAAATTTTATTCATATATTATTTTGAAATTATTTCCTTCAGTAAATAAAATTAATATTAAATTAATATTTGTAAAGCATCCCAATAATGTGTTTAGTAAATCAATTACAAAGGAGGATCTAAATTCCTTTGGATTATTCTTAAAAAAGAGTGTTGAAAATACGAGGATTCATAATTACAGTAAGAATCTAAAGCATTGTTCTAAATGTTTGTTTACAGATTTAAATGGTAACTGTATTAAAAAATAAAGCTTTACAAAAAAGTAATTCCTTCATAAGTATATTTATATTTCTTATCGTGTCTATATTAATTGGATGCAGTAGCAGTAAAGATATCTATTACGAATTACCATTAGAATTCAGACAACCTCAGAAGAAAATAGAATTTATAGAAAATTACAGGCACTATTTAAAGGGTATAAAAATATTTATTGATCCGGGTCATGGGGGAAACGACAGAAAAAATGTTGGATTTGAAGGGAATGTAGTAGAGGCCGATATAAATCTTAATGTAGCATTAGTTCTTGCAGAATATTTAAGAGAAGCTAATGCTGATGTTTATCTTTCAAGAGATAAAGATACAACTATTACATTAGAAGATCGTTCTAAAATGGCTGACAGTGTAAATGCAGATATATTTATAAGCATTCATCACAATGCCCCGGGTGCTGCAGATGATATTTGGACAAATTACACTTCTACATACTATCATTCTAAACCCGGTAACTATAACTTTAACCCTATAAACAATGATTTAGCAAAATATATACAACGGGATCTGGCATACGCAATGCGTAATTCAGGAGGACCGTATTCTTTTGATGGCACATATTCTGATTATATTATTTACCCAAGTGATGGATTTTATGTTTTACGGAATTCCAAAATTCCTGCAGTATTAATTGAAAGTGGTTTTACAACGCATCATAATGAATCTCAAAGATTAATAGACCCTTTATTTAATAGAATAGAAGCGTGGGGAATATTCAGAGGACTTTGCAGATTTTTAAAAGCGGGCATACCTAAAATTAATTTTGAATCAGAAAGTGATACAGTAAATGCAAATATTAACGAACTTAACTTTTCTATTACAGATTCATTAAATATAATTCCAAATTCAATTACTGTTAGGATTGATTCTATACTGTCCAATGATTATTCTTTTAATGAAAAAAATAATTTATTAATAATAGACATCTTCAAATTAGAAAAAGACGAACATATTATTAAAATTACAGCTGCTAATATAAATGGGATTCATTCATTTCCTTTTGAAAAGGAAATTTTTGTTATAAAAAATAAAACTATTAAAGGAATTAAGTAATGCTTAATTATGTCTGGATTGCTTTATTATTTTTGGGAATTGGTGCTGCACTTACAACAGATATTATAGACAACAATCAAAATAAATTCCATAACAATAAAAGAATAACTGTAAAGGTTTATTTTAAAGACGGAATTGAAAAAGATCTTTATATTAAAATAAATTCAGATGTTACCGTAAGTAAAAATGAGTTTAACAAAATATTTTCAAAAAATATCAATTCAGATCTAACTTTTAATTCAGTAGTAACATTTGATAAAGACACTACTTCCGCTAAAGCCAATTTAATAATAACAGACGGTATGCCTGATGTTGTCAAATCAATAGCAAAAGCTTCCGGCAAAGACAATGATATTAATGCCACAATTTATTTTAATAATGGAAATGCATCAATTATTTTTGAAAAAGTATCATTTATTAATTTAAAAAATGTTACTAATGCCGCTTTAGAATATGCCGGGATTGCAGTAAATATTGCTTTGGGTCTTATAGGTATTATGGCATTGTGGATAGGAATTATGAAAGTTGCAGAAGATGCAGGGCTAATAAAAGTAATTGCAAAAGTTGTTAAACCTCTTACAAAATGGCTTTTTCCAAATGTACCTTCAGATCATCCTGCAATGGGTTCTATGATTATGAATATTTCTGCAAATATGCTTGGACTTGGTAACGCTGCAACTCCTTTCGGGTTAAAAGCCATGGAAGAGCTTGAAGAATTGAATCCCAAAAAGGGAACTGCTACAAATGCAATGTGTACTTTTCTTGCAATTAATACAGCCGGCATTACATTAATTCCCGCTACTGCTATTGCAGTAAGAGCGGCTGCAGGCAGTTCAGATCCAGCAATAATTATCGGTACTTCTTTATTTGCATCATTTTGTGCTACAATAGCGGGAATATTTTCTGCTAAACTTTTTGAAAAATTTCCACTAAAAAAAGGCGAATTTAAAATTTGGCTTAAAGAAAATTCAAAGTTTTTTACAATTCTATTTTTATTAATTGCTGTTGTTTTAATCTTTTCTTTTACTGGATTTGGTAAATCTGTTGCTTCTACTTTTTCTTTCATAAATGTTTCTTCTTTTAAAACTGTAATACAATTATTATCTACTCTGGCAATACCATTGTTGATAGTAATATTTTTAGGTTACGGTCTGATTAAAAAAGTAAAAGTTTACGAACAATTTGTTGAGGGTGCAAAAGAAGGATTTCAAATTGCCATAAAAATTATTCCTTATCTGGTTGCAATGCTTGTTGCAATTGGTATATTCCGTGCCGGTGGTGCAATGGAATGGTTAAAATTTGTTGTACAACCCGTAACTGATTTTATCGGTATGCCTGTTGATGCTCTACCGATGGCGCTGATGAGGCCTCTGTCAGGCAGTGGTTCACTTGGAATAATGGCTGAAATTATTTCTGTTCACGGCCCTGATTCATTTATCGGTATATTAACTTCTACATTTTACGGCAGCACTGAAACAACTTTTTATGTTCTGGCACTTTATTTTGGTGCGGTAAATATTAAAAAAACAAGACACGCTTTGCCCGCCGGATTAATTGCTGACATTACAGGAATTTTAGCCGCTGTGTTTATTGTAAGACTACTTTTTGTATAAGGATCTAGTTGAAACAGAGTTTAAGTCTTTTATCGTTCGTACTGTTTATTTATTTTTTTATTTGCTATTGCGTTTATAAATTCCTTCAAAGGCTTTACTAATTGTCACACCAT
>Ga0210044_10000938_pt1 | contig 44517 bp, 62 predicted proteins | sample CryGey13umfilter_2_FD_183959 | JGI IMG/M metagenome (GOLD analysis project Ga0210044, IMG submission 183959) | Groundwater microbial communities from aquifer in Utah, USA - Crystal Geyser 4/9/14 3 um filter (SPAdes) (version 2) | ecosystem: Environmental > Aquatic > Deep subsurface >... | reverse complement strand
GCTGCTGGCGCTGCTGGAGCTGCTGGCGCTGCTGGAGCTGCTGGCGCTGCTGGCGCTGCTGGAGCTGCTGGCGCTGCTGGAGCTGCTGGCGCTGCTGGTGGGGTAGATACCACAGGGGTATCGAATCGACCCTTACCGTTAGCGACAAGCTGTTCCTCAGTCCAGCCTTGATACTGGTCACGAGTAAACTGAGGGCAAGTGTGGACATATACCTTAGCCACTGGTGCTGCAATCGGTGTAGCCGCTGGCATTGACATCACCTGACCTGTACCTGGTTTAATATCACTGTTAGCCACGATATGAGCAGCGAATGCACTGCTTGCCGCTTCAACGGGACCACGGCCAAACGCTTCATCGTTGTAACACATCATCATGTTAAGCAGTTGGAGTGAGATAATGCGTGATCCGTTGTTGTTGGTGTATGCCGATACCTCGACTTGAGCATTAATCCAGCAACCAGAATAAATCGTTGCAGGGTCGATATCCTTAGCATCGGGGCCAACGCAGCCAATAGGTGATTTGTTTTTCAACGATACCATCCAATAACCGGCGCTGATTGGGTCTTTAGTGCCGGGCAATGGATTACCTTTGTCATCACGCTGCATTTTCAAATCACCGTCTTGAAACTCAGGAGGCATATTAATACCGAATTGTTTTGCTTGAGCAGCATCGGTGTAGGCCCATCCCCATTCCTGTTGAGTCACATGTGCAATTGCCTGTAACAGTGCATCACGGGACGATGGGAACTGTACGTTGAGTTTAGGAATGGTCCCTGTGCCAGACTTAGGGAACATTGCCTTTACTTGGTATTTCGGTTCATCACCGGGTTGGTGCTGATAAGGTTTCGCAAAGTGAGCGTGAGAAGCGCGACAAATACCGGTCATAATTGTTACTGATGCCATATTAATGGTTTCCTTCTAATGATATTGGGGTAAAAATACCGACAGCACTTGGACGCAGAGGTAAAAAAACACCCTCAGCGTTACCAGGTCTGACGGCTGGACGGTTATCGGTTAATGGTACTAATGTTGTGCTTGGTTTAGGTGTTTTGTAATACAGGTTCACCAATTCTTTTGGTAAAACCTTCAATGCCCGTGTTTTACCGACCAGACGGGGATCAAGGTATAACTCAGTTGGGTCAACACCAAGACCTTTAACGGCTTTGATGAAACCATCCATATCCTCGACACTTGCCCGTGAGTATGACTGAACCAGCTTAAACCCGTCTAGTTTGGCGCCGTTTCTGGCCTCATCTAACATACGTTTTTCGATAGTATCAATGAAACGCTTGATACCGCCTATCTCACGATAGAAAAACTCAACCTGTGGTACTGACAGCATGTGCAATGGCGCATCGGTGTATGCTTTATGGAATATCCATTCAGCACGAGCACGGCAATTAGTCTGAGCAGGACACCATTCACACCAATCACCTGCATTGGGTTTAGTGTCAGGATCATCGGCCAGTATCACGCTTCGACGGAATTTCTCACGCCAAATTAGCATGTCATCACGGGTATACTTAACGGTGCGAATCGGCCCATCAATGTGATTGCCGTTAGGTTGAACAATCGTGTTGTAAATCTCGTCAACCTGATCCCACAAATTAAAGGTATCGAGAGTGGCCACACTATAACCCGCTGTTTGCGAATTATCATCAACCTCGACCAGCCCGAAACCATTCTTGTAGTCGGTCGTGTGAAGGATACGACCAGCAATATGAGTACAATCGCTGGTTCCATAAATATCATCACGACCTAGGCTTGACATTACAACACGTTGTTCAAGCAGAGGTTTAACACCGTATCTGATAGTAAGGTTATCGACGAATGACTTGTAAAGTCCTGCATCGGTAGCCATTTTGTCATCAACGGTATGGTTATTAAACCTCATACCAATACATTCTTTGGTGTCGATACCGTAGGGTATACAAAATTCACCTAACTGATGCACAGCCGTACCTAACTCAGCCTGTGGGTTAGTCCGATTAGGATAACCCCGTGACATACGGATTGACGCAGGGCAATGACCCTCAATCCATCGGTCACTACTGCTAAACGAGTAAACACTGTGCGTGGCCATAATTATTCGACCTTGTCGTCAGATTGTGAGTTGAACCAGTTAACCCAGGTATCTGCGTTTTCTTTCATCTTGTCGTATAAACCAGACAATTTCGACTTATCGACTTGAGCAATGACTTTGGCACCGCTGGTGGCATCGTTAATTAACACAGCAACGACTTTTTCCATAATACCATGCTGACCATCGGTTTTTTGGTCAACAGCATCAAGACGGTCAATGTGGTCTTGGATGAGTTTCAGATAGTCAATCCATGCCTTAGCGTCACGGGCAACGTCTTTATAAGCCGTTTCAGGTAACTTGTCGGTATTATCGACACCGAACGGGCCATAAAGCGTTTTAACCGCTAAATCAGGGCTGACTTTAAACTCATTGCTGAGCTGATTTAGTAGTTTAACCATTTCAACGCGATCAGGGTTTGTCGCTGGTGCAGCGGGAGTAGCTGGGGCTGCTGGTACTGTAGGTGCTACGGGTGCAGCGGGAGTAACTGGCGCCGCTGGCGCTACGGGAGTAACTGGCGCTACGGGAGTAACTGGCGCCGCTGGCGCCGCTGGCGCTACGGGTACAACAGGTTCAGTATCACCACCAGACAGGTATTCAGCTTTCCACGCTTCAAACGCTTCTTTGTCACAACCACGCTTTAACTTCCACGTGCCGTCGTTGTTTTGGCCTTTAGTGGATGCGTGAAATTCCTCATTCCACGGTAAACCGTCCTTGTCCAGTTCACCGGTAACAGTGGTTTCAATGGTTCCTGTAATCACTTCACCACCACCGAACACAACTGTTTCCAGTGCAACAATACGTTGTTCATACTTGTCGAGGTGGGCACCGAGAATTTCGGCAATGGCCTTAGCTAATTCGTTCATATTTCGTTCCTATGATTGGTTAATGTCATTTGACGGGGTTAAAGGTATAACAGTAAAAAAAGATTGTAAAGTAAAATTTGAAATTATTTTTATAAGTGGTATAGTGAGGGTGTCAGTTAACTAATGAGGATAGGATTATGTCAGAAATCAACATGAATGATACTTTTGTGCTGCCTGTGTCAAGTCACAAAGGTGATTTGTTTAACAGTAAAAACCCTATTAGCGACACTAGAGTCTGCAAGTTTTTTAACATGAATCAGTACCAAGCAGCTAAGGCTGCGTCGATTGCAATCAACTCCTACGATGCCAATCAAGCATTAATCACCAAGCAAGCCGAGCAGGTTAAGGTGTTGCGTGAAGCTTTGACTGATTTAGCTTCTGCGGTTTTTGTTAACGATAGAGACTTTTTAAAGAAATCTATTATGAATGCCAGTAAAGCCCTAGAAGCAACCAAGGATTGAGATTATGTCAGAAATCAACTGGGAAAACATACCTGACGAGGTGCAAGCGGTCGGCATAACACCTCGGACAACACACTGGTATAAAATGAATGGTTCCGTATTAATGCACAACACCCCTGAGTCGGGTTACTGGGACAGGTCAATGTATCGCGATATTGACGATGCTGCTGGTGATACCTGGATTGTATTTGAAAGGCGAGGTGAGTAATTATGATTAGTTATATCGTTAAATATCATGTGGATTGGAATAACAAACTACCTCCTTTCGATGGGTTGGTTGGTTATTGGATAATAACAACCTCGGCACCCGGTACTCTGAGTATGAATACATTCATTGCAAAACCAACGGCTAGGCAGATTCGTAAAGAAGTTAAACGAGTCAAGAAGTATGGTCGTGATTTTCTCAACTCTGGAGGTGAGTGAGTGAGTATGAATGAACCTAAAAATTTCAGAAGGATAAAAACAAAGTCTTGCCTTAATTGTAAATTCAACATTTATGACACGAATAAACTTTACAGAATTTGTAACAAAACAGGTGAATCTGAATGGGGTGAACCGGAAGAAATGCCTAATTATGTTTGCGATTGGTTCAGAAAATACGAGGTGAGTAAATAAATGCCAATAACCTTAAGACCTTATCAGGTCGTGGCCATGGAGAACCGCGACCGACTCAAACAGAATAATCGTTTTATTCTCAATGTCTTACCTACAGGTGGCGGAAAGTGTCATGGGCTAAACACGCCTATATTAATGCACGATGGTTCCGTTAAAATGGTGCAAGATGTTGTAGTTGGGGATGAGTTAATGGGCCCTGATAGTAACTCAAGAACTGTTCTGTCACTGGTTCGCGGCAGAGAAACTCTTTACAAAGTAACACCGGTAAAAGGTGATCCATACATTGTCAATGAATCCCACATACTCAGCCTTAAACAAACAGGATTAAAGTCTCAACCGAAGTATGATAGTCAAAAAGGCAAAGGTAAGATCGTAAATATCAGTGTTAAAGATTATTTGAAGTCGTCCAATACATTCAAGCACACTCACAAAGGGTGGCGTACAGGTGTTGATTTCCCATACTCGTTCATGCCTGATGATCCTTATCTGCCGCCATACTTGCTCGGTTTATGGTTGGGTGATGGTACGACCTTGGGTAAAGCGATAACTACCGCTGACCAAGAAATTGTTGATTACCTTTATGATTTTGCTGCTAAGTCAGACCAATCAATCACCAAGCAGCAAAAACCTGACAATGCTGCGTCAACCTACGACATAGTAGCGTTTAGACGTCGAAACTATTCGACATTCCAGTCATTGAAGTCAATTGGGGTAATCGGTAACAAACATATTCCGAGAGAGTATAAGATTGCATCACGCAACCAACGTCTTGAATTGCTAGCGGGCATTCTTGATAGTGACGGTCATTTTAACCATCAAGGTTATGATGTAGTGTTTAAAGTAAAACAGTTAGCTGAGGATCTTGTGTTTCTGGCAAGATCATTGGGTTTCGCTGCTTACATGAAACCTTGTCAAAAAACGTGCTATAACACTGGTGTGACAGGTGACTATTTCAGAATATCTATTTCAGGAGACACTTCAGTAATACCTACCAAACTAAAACGTCACCAGAGTGAAGGTCGAAAGCAGATTAAATCGGTTTTGGTTACGGGTATTACTTTAGAAAATATCGGGGTTGGTGACTATTATGGGTTTGAAATAGACGGTGACCACCTTTATCTGTTGGGTGATTTTACTGTCACACACAATAGCATTTGCAAAGCATGGCTGGCAAAACGGTATTATGACTGTCGTGACATTACGATTATTTTTGCTCATCGTGACGTTTTACTCGGGCAAATCAGCGATAAACTCTGCATTGCCGAGGTTCCCCATACTTTTATTACCTCTGACAAAACCAGACGAAACATAACCAACGCTAATTTAAGTGCTTACGGTGATTCTTTCTATGATGAGAGTTCGCCTATTATCCTGATCTCGGTTGATACGTTTCTGGCTAGATTAAAGTCTGGTTTATTATCACCACAATTCTTATCGGGTGTTAAACACTGGATGGTTGACGAGTCTCACCATGTTCAGAAACCGAATATTGAATTTAACGATATAAACGAATTACTGGAAATCCTCGGCACCAAAGACAATGACACTAAAATCGGTAATAAGTGGGGTGTCTGTGTCGAGGCGTTAGTCAATGCTGACGGTGATGGTTTTACTGCCACTCCTATCCGTGGTGATAGGAGTGGTTTAGGTGTCGGTCATGGTGGTGTGTTCCAGGCCATGTCGGTAACGACGACTATGTGGGATTTAATTAAAATAGGCAGTCTCACCCCTTACAAAATCTATACCGTCGGTAAAATCGACACCAAAGGCATGAAACGTAACGCCGATGGTGATTTTAACCAACGCCAGCTTTACCTTAAAACCAAGGAAGCCGATATTACCGGTGATGCTGTCGCTCACTATAGAAAATACATTAATGGCCAGCCAGTCATTACATTCTGTGTCAACGTAGAACACGCTATTGAGGTCGCTGGCGCGTTTAATGCTGCGGGTGTACCTTCGCGTGTAGTTAACGCTAAAACACCAGATGGTGAGCGTCAGGCCGCATTGAAGGACCTTAGGGAAGGTCGCTTGCTTAACCTGGTTAACGTGGACCTGTTCGGTGAAGGTTTCGATGCGCCAGCGGTGGCCGGTGTTATCATGTTGCGCCGCACTGAGTCGTATTCACTGTTTAAGCAACAATTCGGGCGTATGCTCAGGCCGAGTGACGGTAAGGCTTTCGGTACTCTGATTGACCATGTGGGTAATGTTAAGTTTTTCATGGAAGAATACCGCTTACTTACACCTCACGATGACCCTGAGTGGACCCTTGAGAGTCGGCGCACCAGTAGTAAGCGTAAGAATGATGATGGGCCATTACCTGAGACTATTGAGTGCGGTGAGTGCCACGCCTTTGGTTTAGTAATGACGGCTGAGAAAGCTAAAAGTTATAATGGTCAGGCTTTCGTATTCATTGACGGTAAATGCCCGTCATGCGGTCACTGTGAAAGCGAGGAAGAACATAAAACACGTATCCGCGAGCTTAAAATTAAAGAGGGTGATCTCGTACCACTGGAAATTGACGCTATCGAGGCATTGATTGCAGCCCGTAACGATATGATGAAACCAGTTGGTGAGTTCCGTAAAACGGTTGAGCACAGTCATTTTAAATTTGCAGCACTGAATAACTTCGCTACCCGTCAACACCGACTTGACACATTACGGTTTAAAATACAACAGTGGTGCCGTAACCACGGGCTTAAGACTGGGCAACCGGTGGAACTGGTGCAACTGGACTTTGAGCGTCAATTCGGCGTTAATATTTTCAAGGCCCAAACAGGATCAGCAAACGACATGCTAGAATTATCAGGTAAGATAGAGAGGTGTTTATAGTGTTTAAAGACTGGTACATTAAGAAAATGGTCGAGTATTATCGCGCCGGTGACGCTACTCGTGCGATTGAATATGCTAAAATGGCCTGTGTAGAATTGGATAAAATCCACGAAATATCGGAGAGTTACAATGAAACTAATCCTTAAATCCTTTTCCACTCCAACGGCTACCGTGGGTTATATGTACTACGGTGGATTATTCGAGTGTTTCACGCTTGAGTTACCCTGGTTAGACAACGCCCGTGGTATCTCATGTATTCCCGCTGGAACCTATGAGTGTAAGAAACACCGTTCGCCCAGTAAGGGTGATTGTATTTCTGTCATGGACGTCCGTGGTCGCGACAACATTCTCATCCATGCGGGTAATTTTACTCGGAATACTGAGGGGTGTATTCTGGTCGGTAAAATGATTACTGACTTAAATACCGATGGTATCCCTGACGTCAGTAACAGTAATGATACCCTCACTAAACTGTTAAATACCCTGCCGTCGACGTTTATGCTGGAGATAAGACGATGTTTATAGCCTTGATGGAGTTTTTCATTCCTCGTTTTATCACCGAGGATGTTATATTTTATATCGATGAAAATGACGGTATAGTGTATCCGGCTTTCCCTGTAAGTGAGTACAACGATGCCTGTAACCCTCAATGCCGAAGCGCGGCGACGACTTAGCACTTACGCCAACATTATCACACTGGTTTGTGGTGCTGTCATGGCGTATTTTCCTACCATTGGTCTTGACCAGCAAACCACAGGTATCGTTATGACCTGTTGTGGTGTTATTACCGCGCTGGCACAGGCTATAACGATCAAACCGAAGGAGACAGTCAATGACATGGTGGATGACAATCAAGGTTAATCTGTGGGCCATAGTGCTTGCCATTGGCGCCGTTATGTTCGGGATCATTAAGTATCTTTCTGGTCAGGTTAAAACCAAGGAATCTCAGGTCGAGATACTTAAAAAATCAATCGATACCGCCGTTCAGGTTAATAAAGTCAATGCACAGGTGGTTGAGGTCAAGAAAGAGGTGGAAAATGCCAAGATTACCGTTAATGCTGCTAGTGATGATGACGTTGACAGCGTGTTGCTCGAAAAATATACCCGAAACAATAACAAAGGTTGAGATTATCTGTGTGGGTGAGGTAATCTATTTTGAGGACGCTAGTGAGGTTAAGGCCACGCCAGCGTCCATCAAACGGCAAATACTTGCCAATAACCTCGCAATAGATACCTGTAAGGAGAAATCACATGGCCGATAAAGAAACAGAAAAGCAAGAACCTGAAACTCAGGGTTCGACTCAAACCCCAGTGAAACAATAATCACAGGTGCCACATGAAAACCGATATTCTGTTACTCGTGCTTTATGCTCTATCGATTGTTATAGCTAAACCAAGTCGGAGGATCAGTGTTATTGCTGTTTTTGTGTGGTTTTTGTTATCGTTTATAGTGGCTGAAATGGATTTGTTCGCAACGGCCACTTTCTTAACCTATTGGGTCTTTGCCGGGGTATTAACCGCATTCCTGGCGTGTCGTGGTTCCGCTATCGTAGTCTATTCAACTGGTGCAGTGTTTTTGTTACAATTCGCCATGGTTGTTGATTCTCTTGTTACAAATCAAGAAACACCTCTTTATAATAGTTATGGCACTATTTCATTAATACTAAATTTAGTTATACTTTTAGCCACTTATATACATGGTAAGGGATTAGAAAGTGTTGATAGTGATACTCATTGTCCTTTTAACCATAATAACAAACAACGTCATTAGGTGGTGTTATGTCAAGCTTAGACAAACTCATAAACGCAGTATCAACGCCGGCAGCCGAAACAGTGGGACGAATAGTCGAGACGGCCGGTAAAACCAGTGCTATTACTGGTGGTGCTGCTTATGCCGTCGATAAAGTGGCGTCTGTACCATGGGGCATTACTGAATATGCTGCGATGGTGAGTATTGCTGGTGGTCTGGTATGGATAACTAAGAATTTATTTGATATGTGGTTGGCTTGGCTTAAGTTTCGTCGGGGTGATTAAAATCTAGCTGCATCACTCATGCTTCACAGCGTTAGCTTTGCTTGCTCGTCACAGCCTCAGAGCTGGCAGATTGATCACCTCCTTGCGTTGATGAACAACTTTATGTGATGGCTGGTGTAGTCTTTTCGTTGGTTTCCGAACACCTGTAAAGGATACTTCCACCGCCTCAGCCAAGTATGTTTGTGTCAACTTCAACCCACATCACAGCGGGGCCCTCGTTTTCATCACAATGTACGCTGTCTTTCCAGCCGTCAGAGGTCTTTCCCTCAGTCAAGATTATTAAAACACCACTCGTGTATTACAAGGGGTTTAATGTTCACCACTTACGGTGGTGAGTCGGGTTTTCGTACCTCACGGGGCCTACCGCAGTCGGTTTCCTCACTGCTGCTACTGCCGTGACAGGGAACAAGTACCTTTGACTTACTGTTCCATCACTATTTCTTACGAGAGGTCAAAGCGGGAAAGTCTTTAATGACAGTAAACTTAATTTATAAATATTTTCTTGTCAAGCGGTATAACTGTAAATAACCCTTATGCTCATCACGCCATTTCTTCTGAGCTTTCTTACATTTCTTGGGATTAGCTTTAGCATAGGCAGTGGCCCTGGTTATGTCGCAGTGGACACATACGTGACGACTCTCATGCACCCTGCGCTTGCAGTTACCACAGGTATTGCAAGGAGTACCGATAAATACCCTATCACCCCTTACAGCGGCTATATCCGACAATTCACGATTAGTGAAACCATCCTTGGTTTTAGCTGGTGGTCTGCCTGACATTATCTACGCTCCTTTTTGCCCTACGCTTCTGGTTCTCACGGTGCGTAACCATTTCTAGATGATCAGGGTTACAACACAGTCTGTTGTTACACAGATGATCAATTTGCTTATTGCTCGGTACATATCCGTTATAACAAGTATACATTACGATATGTACCGCACACGTTTGACCGTTCAACGACATTCTACCGTAGCCACCACCTCGACCTTTACCTGACGTGGGCCCAGTCCAAACGTGACAAGGTGAATGGTATCCATGGTCAGATAATTTACAACGCTTATTGATACGCTGAATAATGTCGAGTCTGCGGTCACTCATCGTCGTCATTTCCGATTAAATGGTCTTCCGACACAGGTGTTTATGCTTTTCATACAATTCCTCATAGAAATCAGCCTTAGCCAGACACTCAGCGGCATCACCTTTCTTACCGGCGCGTAGTCGGTACTTAATAATGTTACCGCGGCAATAACCCAACCACTCTGATTCGGTCATGCAACTGGCGATAATAGTGATGGTTTCAATACCACACATTTGGTAGTGCTTAGAGTTACGGACGTTATCACTCATCGTCATCATCTCCGTTGTCAATAATGTCTAAATCAATGGCCGCTGGTGGTTCCGTTCGAGTGCGCCAACCTGGTGTTATGGTCAAGCCATTCCATTGATGTGGCTTTATCACTCTTACACATACTGTCAACCAACACACGGCCATAGGGTGTCAGTAATACTCGGTATTCGAGGTTAGACAAACGGCGTGAGATCTGGTTTACGGTAATACTTTCCTTTCTTGATTTTACCGTTTTCATTGAACACCGCCTTACCATACTCGAACTTACTCATATTACTGTCATTGACCTCTTTCAAGGCACCATCAATGTCCATACCCATCATGTGGGCAACACCGACAGCGGTGACTATCTGATCACATAGCGAGTCTAGTAGCTCGATTTTCTGGTCTTTGTCTAGGTTTGTTAGTGGGTACATGAAATGGTAATTGTTGGCTTTATAAGAACTTGCCAAGTCATCAATAATTACTGACTCACAACTATCTGTGCTAGCTTTTAACATCTCAGCTACTTCTTCCAGGTGGCATCCGTACTGGACGGATACATTCTCGTCAGTGGGGTTAGGAACAGCTATCTCAAACCACAGTTTAATGTCTTTAATTTCCACGGTATTACTCCTTATTTATATTTAGGTTTGTCTAATGAAATGTAGTCGCGTTGACTAACTGGTGCATGATTGGCCCAGTGGTGTGAATCAATTGTTTCACCACACATACAATAGTATTCATCAGCACGGTCTAATCTGAATTTCCATATTTTATAGTCAAGACTGTAATTATAAAATATTTTGATCATGTGCAACCAAATGGCTAATTGGATTGCACATAGTACATAAAGCATTTTATTAATCCTTACTGTTAACAATCAAAGTTATAGTATTCATGAACTATATCTTGAGTATCTTCGATAATGAAATTACCGTCTTTAGTCAATTTACATTCGTTACCGTTTTCAACACATTTAATAAAGTGAGTGATCAAATTTAAGTCACGCCGTAAATGTCTTACTTGCCGTTGTTTCAACATAACTAAGTGGTCGTATGCTTTCTTTTTGGTTGGAAAAGCTATTCGACTATTCAATTTATGCACCCGATATATCCTGACATTACGCTCTTTTAAATTGCGTAAAAGTTTAATACCAGTCTCATTACCGATAATTAGCGGATTAAGTATCCACCCGTTAACACTTACATCGACACAATAAACAAAACAAGGTGTTTCATGAACAGGTTTAAATCGTCTGAAATAAACCATCATACCGAGTTCATCCATGTTAAGCACCGCTTTAAAGTAGTCACTCATGGTCTGCACTCCTCAATAGTATTAGGTTGCCCGATATAATGGACTGTTTCACGATAAATACGGTCGTTATCGACGTTAACTGTGATAGTGCCACCGTCGATATCCCACACATAACATTGGGCCAATGTTATTGGTTCAGGGGTCACTTCTGGCACTGGGTCATACCATACCCATATCAATACCAGTCCGAATACAAACCCGAGTATCAGGTTTTTCAAGATGTCCATGATAGGATTACTCCCAGTATTACCATACCAGCGATAATAATCATCGGTTCCAAAAATGGTGGCGGTTTAGGTCGGTTCTTACGATACTCGTTACGCATAGTATTACCTCACTGATTGATCTAACTGACAGACTCACTATAAGCCATGTAAAACGATTTTACAAATTTATTTTATAAAATGTGCCCAGTCCTCGTCTTTAATGGCTTCAACGATACGGGCTGTGTCCTCTAGGGTGTTAAGGTTCTTCTCAGGGACGTCGTTAATGAGTGCTGACGTCTCTAATGGATGTCCCTTAACCAAGTGGTCGTGTAACGCGCTGACGATGTTCTCGGAGCGTATAGACGTCAGTTTAATACCACTGCATACTGACCCGTAAGTTATGCTCACTTTAATTGCTCCTTAAGTCGTTTAATCCAGCGTTTACCGCGCTGGTGGTTAGTCTCGCGATACTCACATGCTGGTGGTTCGGGGTCGTCAATATCCCACGATTTACCGCACTCAGCACAATACATCTGGTCGTTATAACGCCATGGACGTTTGTGGTTATTCATTGTTTTACCTCACAAATAAAACCGCAATCACCAATATCTAAATCTTTATGATCGCCGGCGCTAGGTGGTAAGAATCGTAACGGTATTAATGACACCCTGTATTCATAAGTTGTACCGTCAGTACGTTTTTTAGTAGTGGATTTATAACGGTCCTCCCATTCATCAACCATTTTATTAAAATGATGAGGGAAATCACGCATGAATTTATCACGCGACATGGACACCATTGCTGTATTACACATTCTTTCTTGTTCAGCTCTACGATAAAACACTGACGGGAATAACCACCGTATTTTATTCCAGTAGCCAGCGCCTGTTGCTTTGACGCAACCTATACAGTTGTTATTGTGGAAGCCAAGAACGTACATTTTTGGTAATTCAATACCTGCTTGACGCATCTCATCAAAACAGTCTTGCTTACTCATGTTTAATTCCATGAGTGGACAAAAGTAATTAATATCTGGTTCAGTATCGAGTAAATTATTAATTCTGCGTTCACCTTCGTCGCAATCGAACCCGAAAACGTTGACATCATCGTGGCGTTGCCATTGTAGACGAACGTTCTTTTTCAATTCTTTAGTGCAACGGGCACCATATACACCAGATATGTACCGAGTTTTTTCAATAACTCTATCAACAGAGGCGCCATACTTTGTGTCACGCAATTCATTTATCTTATGACCTAGAAATGATTCAACAAATGAGTCACGTTCGGGTTCATGGTATTCATTTTCAATGTAAATTCTTACCACTACAATCTCATGATTTGGGTAATGTATAGGTTGCAACTCAATGGCTTTCTTACTGGCAATTAGACTGGCCGCGCCATTACTATACCAACAGACTAACCGTGGCTTATGGGTCATCTTTTACTCCTTATCATCTGGTATAACCGGTATGGCCATGGGATGCACCACCAGGCCAGTGGTAGCAGTGTTATGAGCCATACCAGGCATTTACTGTTATAGCGTGATTTTATGGTGGTCACGCCTGATAGTATCCAGAGTATTAATGTCAGGGTTATCCATCCTGCTAGATATGCGGTGATCATAACCACTGCCCCTTATATTCAATACCACGCTCGTTGCACACCAGTATGATTGCCCTTTCTAAGTCACTTTTAGCTAACCCTTTGGTATCCACTTTATACCCGTCGAGAATATAACGTGCTTTGTCGAGAATAATAGTCGGAACCCGTGGATGCATAAGTCTAACTGTTGTACTAACGCCGTCATATTTAATCATCCATGATTGGTGTTTTACCCAGTGCGTTACTGCATACTTCTCACGGAAAGCTCCTTTAACCCGACCTCTAGGTATAAAATTACCTTTTAGTGTGAACAGTTTTTCAGGTGATGCCAGTGCTTTATCAATCATGTCCACCAGCACATCGTAAATCTCAAGATTTGTCATAGAGCGTCCTCAACGGTTTTACCGTACTGTTTTAAAATCTCATTCATTTTATCGTGGTCATCACCTATATAAACAATTTGACCGAACACCCTCAGTACGGTTCTACCTTGATGTTTTTTTATGATGAATGGTCGTTTAGTGATCACGCCGGCTTTGACAGTAAAACACTGTAATGGATTTTGTGCGGCCAGCGTTGATAATAATGCTGATTTGTCAGGAGTGGTGAGTGGAGTAGGTACGTCCCAATTAAGCATTTTAATACGTTCCCGTAAAACGCTATTTGATACTCGGTCACGATAATTGTGATTGAGAGACACCAGTACGTTATCACCCTTGGTTCTAGTGCTGATTTTTATGTGTCTACGTACTGCTTCTTGATGAATAGCAGTCACCAACGCAGCCTTATTACGTGCAATAGATAGAGGAATTTCAACGCTACCCTCGCTAATATTTTCCATAAGTCTACCTACCACCTTGACAATGCTAAAATTCTCATTGTTTAAGTTAAGCGATACCAGTTCGTCGGTGACGTTTAGTTTTACCCCGCAACGGACCCCTGTGTTTTTCACTTCCTTGTAAATGGTACTCCTGAAACTCAAGGTGTTATCGGGGTGATAGTGTACGGATGCGGAGTGGTTTGGGGATGACACAGCTAAAGTGACCAATTGTCTGGCAACATCTACCATGCTCGAATCGTGCGGGTTTTGAGGTATTACCGTGATGTACCTAACATCAACAATATAGATTGATATTGATAGTACAATGTTCATGGAATCGGCTAATTTGTATAGCTGAACACGGTCTGTGTTGCTTTCCATAACCAGCGGTTTGTTCATTGGACACGATAAAATATCATTAATGTCATGCACGTTAAATCTTATCATAAAAGTTGTTCCTTCTATTAATGTTAGTAGAATATGTAAAAAAGCATAATATATTTTAAGTGCTACGTCAAATCTTAGTTTAAACCATATGGGGTACTGAGAATATAATGGGTGAAACTGCATATTCTAAGTGGTTTAGGAAGTTGAACAACTTATGCGTTCCTCGGAAAGCCTTGGTATCACTACTTTTCTTGAATTTTTAAAAATATACAATCTATCTATCTAACTATACCCTAGTTTAGTTCGAATTAATATATATATAGTATATAAAGTAAATAGTTTAATTCGAACTAAGGTATGGTATGGGTACTAAGTAACTAACTGTAAGACTTGACAGTATAATATGACTTGGTTTAGTATTGAGAGAGTCAACCAACCTAGGAGAGAACGACAATGGCTAAGACACCAACACCACCAACTGTAAAATCTGACTTACCTGATAACCATGTAAAGGTTAAACACAAAATCAACGGTAAAGAATTTATCGTGAGTAAAGTGTATCTGGATAAACACTCAGATACCTTGGAAGCTGTGTGAAAAGACTCTGCTCAGTAGCAGGGTGTAAATCGGTCGTCGAGGTATCACCGGGCGACCGCAACCCTCCCCGTTGCCCCGCGCATCCATACACCCCCACATTCGTCAATAAGCGCCGTTACAGTCATCAGTACATCAACGGTAAGCGGATTTATACAACGCCTCGCTGGATAGCTCTCAGGAACCAATACGTAACCCACCAGCCACTATGCGAGCATTGCCTTAAGGATGGTTTAATTGTTGCTGGTCATGCAGTAGACCATATCGTTGAGATAGAGGATGGTGGAGACCCTTGGGATTGGAATAATTTGCAGCATCTATGTCAACCCTGCCACAACCGCAAAACAGCCAATGAAGCCGTCAAACGTCGCCGTAAAAAACAGAATGGTGGATTTGGGTCACTCTCGGATTTCTGAAGTAACACTCCTAATGGCCATTTTCAAAAATACACTCCTAATGGCCATTTTCAAAAATACACTCCTAATGGTCATTTTTCTAAGTCATTGATTTTTCAGTGATTGCACGCAATTAAATTGCACGCAATTAAATTTGATTCGTTATAAATCAATGACTTAGCGATGCCGCCGATGTCGTCGTACTGGGTACCGATGCCGCCGATGCCGTCGTCCTGGCGATGCCGCCGATGTCGCCGATGCCGTCGTCCTGGCGATGTCGCCGATGCCGTCGTACTGCCTTTATATATAGATAATAATTTTTATCGTAAGTGTTTGATAGCTGGTGATTTTTCAGGTTTTACGAGAAATATTGATAAAAAATGATAAAATAGGCTTGTAAATGGATAATTTATCTATTACTATTTGTTCATCGGTTAGAAATTAAGGATTAAAACAATGAAAACCTTACTATCATTAATCGCTTTGTTTATGCTTCTGGCCATGGCTTACGGCATCGGCATCAAATCAATCGACCTGGTTCTGGACGCTGGTTTGTTTCTACTGGCATCAACGTTAACACTAACATTTTTATCATTTGCGAGGGTTTAATTATGCGTACATTACTTACTATGAAAGAACAAGCTGAATTTCTAGCTAATAACTACCGTTTAACTCACATTGAACATAAGTGGTCATGCCGTGGTTATGGTAATTCGAAAATAATCGACAACCTCGGGGATGTAGTCTCACGTGCTAGTGGATATGGGTATGATCGCTTCGGTACTGTTGTAGGTGATTATATTGAAACTGTATTTCAAGCCGAATTAAACAAGCTAGGCAAGCGTTTTTGTAAAACGGTTTATACTAAGGAAAGAAAAGCCAGTAAGGAGTTTTACGGTATGTTTTACAATCCAAAAACAGGCAAAACAACATTAGATGGTGCGTGTGGCCACTATTGTATGTATAGAATCCTTAACTGCATCGGCTTTGAATTGGTTCAAGTAGCTAGTACAGATAATAAAGGCCAAAACGGATCGGTGTTTTACGAGTTGCGCCCAGTCTCAGCGTACAATAAAAAATACTTTGTCAATAGGGTGAAATAATTATGACCAAACAAGACTTTAAAATCTGGCTTATTAAAAACGGCTACAATCAAGCCAGTTTAGCCGAGGCGCTTGGAATACACGAGCGCACTATCAGCGTGTATAATCGCAATGGCCGCTATCCTGTATTGTTCCAAATGGCATTAAGGGGATTAGAGAAATGAAAATTAAAATTTTACGTAATGAAGGTTTTAAACCTGAACTTTTTCAAGGTGCTAACTTTCCGTTAACTGTTAAAGGCGACATTATTAAAAAAGGTATGTTTAAAGGCTGGCATACCACAACTGGGTTGGAATTATTTAAAGCTGGTTGTGTCAACTTAGATAAGGCTTATTTTGATTGCAGTTTTGAGTTTTCACCAGCCTCAAGTGTGGTACTTACATACTAAACACCACCAGCACCACCAACTAACCCGCCATTGAGCGGGTTTTTTATTGTCGGTTCCTATCCCAGCCTATCCCAGCCTATCCCTGCCATATTATCACCAATGATAAAACATCAAGGCCGATGTTAGTTTATCGCGTCAAACGATAGACAATCCTTTAATATCAATAACTTACAGACCCTACGGGGGCTATCTGGCGATGCCAGGGCCGCCCGTCCCGACCCGCGCCTTCCTCGAAAAAACATAAAATCGATAAAAATGGCTTTTCCACGATATGGTTGTAAACAATTAGATTGTGCACAATATTTCTGTTTTATAATTTTTCTTGATAAAATAAATTTGGTGAGGTGCTTGTAAAAGGTAATTCCCCCACGCAGAATAGAAGTATTGATAAAGAGGATTAAACCGATGAGTGATGAAATGAGTTTGGTTCGGGCAAACCCGCCTGACACCGTTACTGAGTTTGATGAGTTGGACAAATACCGTCAACTCTTTGATGATATTACAGGAAACGGGGTGGTATTGAAATACAACCACCGTCATGCCCTAGGTGAACTGGCCATTACGGTCTGTGAGATGAAACGATTACGTGATGACCTACGTGACCGAGGGGAACAGATTGAGGTGCAAGGTGATCGCCACATTGTCACTAAGAAAAACGCCAGCCGAGATGCGCTTGAGAAATTGCGCCCTCAGCTAATGCGGTTAATGAAAGAATTCAGGATGACACCGGCTAGTCAAGGTAAGTCATTTGGCAATTTACCGAACCAACAAACAGACGATGGTTTTCGTGATATTTAATTAATGAGGCTGGATTATGAACCCAATACTTTGCACCCCAGAGCTATACCATCAAATTTGTGATCTGCTACAAATACCGTTACATGAACGTGAGAACGTACAATCAATGCAAGTTAACCTAGATGCTGGTTTACCTATCACTTATCAGGTGGTCAAGACGGCCACTGGTGGACCAATACATACTAACAAACCTTATCCAGCATATGAACAGATGTTAGAACCACGTATTTCGATCAGTGACAATGAGTGTAATGAATTGGTCGATAATTTAAATAAATTCATTAAGGAAGGTGGTGGAAAATTAATACCAGGTGACGGACTCGGTGTTGACCATGTCAGGGCAGGCTAATGACATTTAACCTAGATATTTCTCAGTATGAATACCCTGACTTGGTTCCGATGCAACAGGACTGGCGGTGGTGCCACAAGTACGCCCATGACATTCTAACTGGTAGGATACCGAGTTGTCAGAAAATGAAGTGGGTGGCCATGCGTCATTTCAATGACATGCAACGTGATGATATTTACTTTGACGAGGAAGCCGCCGCAAGTATCGTATCTTGGTTTAAATTCTGCCCGATCATCAAAGGCCCGAAAGCAGGTAAGCCGACTGTACTCGACCCTAGTCAGATTTTTATTGCTTGCTCGGTTATTGCCTGGCGATGGTCTGATGACGTTTTCGAGGTTGACGAGGAAACTGGTATCGAGATGCAGGTACGCCACGCAGATAAGCGTCGTTACAACCAGATGTATGCACAGGTGAGTCGTAAATACGGTAAAACTACCTTTACCGCCGGGCTCAAACTGTACTTGATGTACAAATTCAACTATGGTCCTCGCGTGTTCTCCTTGGCCACTAAACGCGATCAGGCGAAGGAAGTGTGGTCGGTGGCCAAGAAGATGATTAACTTGTCACCTCGGTTGTCACAGATATTCCAGCCCAGGGCAAACGACATTCTGTTACCGAGCAAAGAGGGTGAGTTCAAACCGCTTGCAAGTGACAGTAACAGCCTTGACGGTCTCGACCCCATGGCTGCATGTCTGGACGAGTGCCACGCCATTAAGGACCGTAACTTATACGGTGTGCTTATTTCGGCATTCGGTGCTAACGAGGGTGGTGAATATCTATTCTCGGTCATCACAACTGCTGGGTTTATCCTAGACGGGCTTTGCACCGACTTGTATAAAAACGGTACTCGGGTATTGGACCCTGACGACCCAACAGAACAGGACAACTATTTTTACGTTATTTTCGAGATTGACAAGGGTGACGATTGGGCAGATGAGAAAGCTTGGTTTAAGTCTAACCCTGCATTGGTTTATGGGCGTCCATCCATTCAATACCTACGCGATCGATTTAACGAGGCATGTCTCAGTATCGAAGAAAAAGCGAACTTTATCACAAAACATTGTAATCTGTTCGTCAGCGGTTCCGACAAATGGCTTGACATGGATATTGTTAATGCATGTGAAAAACCACTAGGTAAAAACTACCTCGACCCTGTATATCAGAATCGTGAAGTTTACATCGGTATAGACCGCGCTCGAGTAAACGACATAACGAGTGCGTCAATACTATTCCCAATGAATGACGGCGGTATCGACTTGTTTTTCCATAATATGTTACCTAAAGTTACTGCTGATTCCGTAACGGATTACCTTAAAAGTAAGTACCATCGTGCCGTTGAGATGGGCGATTTAGATTTAGTGGAGTCCCCTACGGTTCGGGATAGTGATGTTAAAGAGACCATCAGAAAACTGAACCAGACTCTTAAACCTAAGGCCATTTATTACGACCCTTGGCATATGCGCGAAATTGCGCAAGACTTAGAAGATGAAGGTATACCTATGGTGGCTGTTAGTCAGGGCACTGGGAATATGTCGGAACCAGCTAAAAAGCTCGAAGGATTACTTGCTGAGGGGTTAGTGCGCGTTGATTCCATCCTATTCCGTTATGCGTGTGAATGCGCTATGATGAGAATGTCAATGGAAAACAACATGAAGATTTATCGTGAGAACGATAAAACTGAAAAAATAGATCCATTGATTGCAACCATTATCGCATTGTCGGGCGCCACACTCATTAAGCTCGATAAAAATATTTACGAGGAACGAGGAATGTTATCAGTATGAAAATCTTAGACTGGTTTAAAGGCAAACAGTCCTCATCAAATGCGGTCGAGACTAAGGCAATCGACCCATCTATGCTTATCACTCTTGACACTCTAGCTGAACGATTTGGGGTTACAGGTATTACCGAATCAAAGGCTATGAAGGTTGAGGCGTATTTCTCGTGTATTCGTGATAAGGCTGAGACTACTGGACAATTGCCTTTGAAACTATATCGCAAAGCCGGTAATGGTCGAGCCCGTGAACAAATCACTCAAGGTCGAGCATTCAGTATTTTTACGCAACAACCTTGCGATTATTTAAACATGATCGGTTTTGTGGAAATGGCCACGGCAACAATGGAGCGCCGTGGAGTATTCTATGCGTTTATCGAGCGTAACGACCGTGGCTCACCCATGTCAATCATCCCATTTTACAATCAGGGAAGTGTTGATAAGCAAATGGACTTTAACGGGAATGTCTATTACACCTATGTCACCAATGACGGTAAAAGTAAAATAGTGGTCGGTGATCAGGATATTTTCTCTGTTCAGATGTTCACAACCAACGGGGTAAACCCTGTAAGTCCTATTGTGCAATGTGCCACTATGCTCAATATTGCGGCCAGTCAAGACGAGAACTACCGTGAGTTGCAAGAGGACGGCATTACCGCGCAAATGGCGTTAAAGACCGAACAGACTTTCAATAACCCTGAGGCAGCGCAACGCCTTAAAGACGACTGGAAGCGTTTCAGAGGCCGTAATGGTAAACGTGAGATACCCATCCTCGAACAAGGATTAACGCCCGTTAGCTTGAAACTGACACCACAGGAATCGGAATTACTGGGCAACCGCGAATTCACCATCAACCGTATTTGTTCAATGACTCGGGTCCCACCTCATCGTATTGGGTCATCTGTTGCTACAGGTACTAAATCAACGATATTCGAGTTAGACGAAGCGTACATGATGAACGCTATCAACCCTATCCTCGTTAAGCTTGAACATGCTTTTAACAAAATAGTACCTGACGGGTATGTACTTGAGTTTGACCGTAAAGCGTTTTATCGCGGATCACCGTGGCGACTGGTTGGGGCCGTTGAAAAAGAGGTTAAAGGCGGTCTAGCTAACATCAACGAGGGTCGTGTAGACCTTGGTCGTGAGCCTGTTGAGGGTGGTGACGTTTTCGCTATCGACAACAATAACGTGACCTATGGTGTCTGGACCGAGGTTAAAGAATTACAATCACAACTTTATGGTAATCGTAACAACCAGGGGAACAACGATGGCAGTCAAAATTAAACGTCTTAACGTAGGGGTCACAGACTTTAAACTTGACTCCAGTACAGGTGAGTTTACCTGTTACGGTAATGTCAAAGGTAATATCGATCATGCACTTGATCGCACACTCGACGGTGCTTATGTTGACAGCATTAACGAGCACATGAAAAACGGCACAATGCCTAAAATGTTCTGGATGCATAAATCACACGATTTACCTGTTGGTGTATGGCTTGAAATGAAAGAGGACGTTAAAGGTCTATGGCTTAAAGGACGTCTTTCTAAAACTGCCATGGGTACAGATATTGAGATACTGGCTAAAGACGGTGCCCTCGATTCATTCTCGATTGGTTACTATGTTGTTGAAGAAAAGTGGAACAATGAGAAACGCTGTAACGACCTGATTAAACTGGATATTGTCGAAGTATCATGGGTGGTACGTGCCTGCAACGAGGAATCACTGTTACAAGACATCAAATCTAAGATGCACGACGGTGGTGTACCTAGTAAGGCCGAGTTGCGTGAGTTGCTTAAATCAATCCCTGATTTATCTAAACGCGAGATTGAACGTATCACTGCCAACTACAACCCTAAAGATGAAACCGAAGAATTGAAAAAGATGCTTGAGTCTTCACCATTTTTCCAATAACATTGATTTAATTGTGGGGAGCCACGGTTGCCGCTTGGATAAGCGCATAGCGAATCACTCTCACTTAAATATTTTTAGGAGCCATACCATGGACCCAGAATTGAAAGCCCTTCTTGAGAAGGCAAATGAAAACTACACAACTCAGAAAGCCAAAAATGAGGCTTTAGAGGCAACTATTAAAGCCCTTGAAACCAAACACGATGCAGCAATGAAAATTGTTGACGGTCTAAAAGGTGTTGAAGGTGAAGCGTTGAAAAAAGCCATTGACCAAGTTAACGAATTGGTTGATGAAATCTCTGATCTGCGCTCTAAGATGAAAGCTCCTGCGGCTGTTGTCTTAGATGACGCTAAGCAGAAAGAAGCAGTCCGTGAATTGGCACGTAAATGTCTTGGCACTGTGCTCAAAGGCAACAAAAACCAAAAAGGTGATGTGCTAGACAGTCTTAAAGATGAGATGGAAACTCAAATTAAGACTTTGAACATCACTACAGGTTCACAAGGCGGTTTCGCAGTTGCTGAAATTTTAGCAATGGACATTCTCGACTATGCCCGTGAGTTTTCACCAGTTGCCTCACTGGTTGGTATGAAACCATCAATGACTCGCGACTATCGCCAGTTAATTAAGATCACTTACCCAAGCGTTGCAGAAGGTATTGAAAACGTCGCAGGTACGGTTCCTGCTGAGACTTCAACACAGACTTATGTGGAAGTTAAGTCCAAGGAATTTAAGCTTTATGCGCAACCACGCATCACCAATGAAGCATTGATGGGTACTGACATTGACGTCTATGCTGATCTGCGCATGTCTTTAGGTGAAGAAATCGGTATTTACTTGGCCGCGCAACTGCTATTCGGTGACGGTACTGATAAAAACTGTCGTGGTATTCTGTCAAGTAATCGTGTGAACATCACTAACCTGACAGGCGAGTCGTTCAAACCGACGTTAACACCTACAGGTGTTGGCGCACGTGACCCTAATTACTTCCCTGCATTCCCCACGGGCGTAAGCGGTTCGCTTGGTGCTGACGATGTGGCAATCGTTGACTACATTATTGACGTAACCAACGCATTACCAACCCGCTACCTGAACGGTGCATATTGGGTTATGAACCGTAAGACCAAAGGTATTTTCGAGAAGGTCCGTGACGCTGATAACCGTCCGATTTTCACCTACGATTATATCGAAGGTCTGCCAGGTCGTCGTTTAATGCTCAACGGTTATCCAGTAATGATCGATGACACGATGCCTGACGTTGCTGCCAACTCATTATTTGCAATCTTCGGTCGTTTAGACATGGCGTTTGCAATGAGTCCTGGTGACATTGACCAGATGTTACTTGACCCGTACACCAAGAAAGGTAGTTTGATTGTGTATACGGAAAAAGAGTTCTTTGAGATGGTTCAGCGCAGTGACGCAATCTTGGTTTGTGCTGCTACAGCTAACGCTGGTACGTAAAAGTTAACCTCGCGTAAATAATTAGCCACCTTTCGGGGTGGCTTTTTTTATGCCATAATACCAACAGCATAGGAGAGCCGCAATGTACTCACAAATCAATACTCAAGCAGCTTTAGACACAACCGTTATCACATTAGATGAAGCTAAAATCCAGTGTCGCCTAATGTCGTCATTTACACTCGATGACAACGAGTTAACCAATCTAATTACAACCTGTTTAGAGTTGGCCCAAACCTACACTAAAAAACTCCTGACCGTCGGCACAGTAACAGCCTTGGTTGAGGATGGTCGTGATGAGATATTGGTTCCTTGGGGTAACGTCCAAACCATGACTGAGGTTAAGGTTGACGGTGTTGTTAGTACCAATTTTAAATTTAACCCAATATCTCAAAAGCTGATTATCACCGTCCCGTACACCGAGGCTGAGTTCACCTACACTGCTGGTTACACCACGTTACCGACGTCAGTAAAACATGCAGTGCTCATGATGATCAGCACGTTCTACAACCAGCACGACGATATTATTACTGGCTTATCTGTTGCTGAGATACCACAGAAATCAACCGTATTGCTGGATAGGATTAAAAACTATGTTGTCTAATGTGTCTGCTGGCCGTATGCGCCACATTGTTGAGTTTTGGGTTGCTGGTGGTGGTAGTGATGACTATGGCAATCCGTTACCATCAACTAAGGTGTTTGAGGCCCGTGCAGAGGTGCAAGTCAAGTCTGGCTCTCAAATGGTGGCATATGGTACAACGTTGACAAGCTCAGTGATAACCGTGATGATGTGGTTTGATGACAGAGCAAAAAATGACCAGACTTTAAAATGGCAAGGTGTTGAATACCAAATCCAGCATATTAAACCAGACGAACACCAAAAAGGTATGATTGTTACAGCTACAGTGGAGCAGAAATAGTGAGCAACACTCAGTTTGTACAGGTAAGCACTGTCGGTCAATGGGCTGCTGTGGCCACGAATACAGGCGGCATCATTACTGCGTCACGCTCATGCTTATACGTAGTCAGTGAAACACAACCTGTAACACCCTTCGGTCATAGATTAGATGGTGGTGACACATTACCATTCTCACTGACAGCACCGGAATCACTGTGGGTCTACTGTGATGTCCCGTTAGTTTGTGCAGTAACTGAATCGGGCCCCGGCTATGAAGCCGCATTCTTTAATAAAATGGGTGATGGTCGTAGAGCATGGTCTATCCAAAACTATATCGAATTAAACTGTAAATTCGGAGTCCAGAATGGTTTCAATCTACCACTAGATACACTCACAGCCAGTCAATCTAAAAACATTTATTTAGTGACTGGTAGTAAGCCAATTGCTGTCAAATCTCGTGAGTATGAGTATGATGGTGCCGGCATTAAAACTCTTGTTTATCGTGATGCTACTTACACTGGCGGCACTGTAATTACACCTTATAACTTTAATGACCGTAACCCTGTGGCTGCGGAAGCTCGATTAGTTGTTGGTGCTACTGCGGGTAACGCTGGTACATTGTGGATACCTGAGCGACCAAGGCTGGGCACCACGCAAACAGGAACTAATGTACGGGTTACGCCTGTTGCTGAACCGTTTGGGTTAGAATACTGGTTTAAGGAAAACACTACGTATCGAATCGTGGTTACTAGCATTGATGCCAGTAACACGCAACGAGTAGTTTCAGCATTTACATTCTTTGAAGGATTACCGGATTACCCACTATGAACAGTATTAAGCCATTAATTGCTGTGTTAAAATCAAAACTCACTGTACCTGTGTTCACCGACGTGATACCAGAAACACAAGTATTACCCGCCGTAGCAGTGACTAATATTTCTAATGCATCGAATCGAGTGCTGGAAGGTAGCAAGGTGTCGAACGTCTATGTTTACCGTGTCACTGCTGCTGCGGATACCACAGTATCATTAGAGTCAGTACTAGAAGAACTTGAAAATTTGGACAATACAAGCAATAATGATTTCCAACGAATATTTGCTCAATTGGTTTTAAGGGAGCCCAGGCAACCACAAGAACCAGTGAGTCGGGCATTTTACGATATAACACTTTATCCAAGATGAGGATCTAAGACATGAGCGATGACGTAATTTTACTAGCCGGAACCATTGTCGAAATGGAGACTGGCTCTATCGGATCGGGTGTGTGGCAGGAAGTGCCTAACCTTACAGCTCTTGGTGCCGTAGGTGATATGGCCGACCCTAAAGAGAAAACCACTCTCAAAAACAAAAAGAAAAAGTATGGTGATTCATTACCTGACGCCAACGATAAAAACCTTAAAGGTCAGTATATTCCTACACAGGGTATCGGTGACGACCATCACGCTGATTACGTGTTGCAGCAAGATTTCATCAAACGAGCCAAAAACCGTGAAGAATTTAACATGCGGGTTAAATGGCCAGATGGTGAAGTCAACGGCTTCTTGTTTAAATCCCTTGGTTTCGAATGGGATGAAGGTACTCAGGAAGATTGGAAAATGTTTACTGTCAACGGTAAACAGAATTCCTTTGCAATCATGGGTGTCACTATTACTGGTACTGCTACTATAGCTGTTGCCGCGACAACTCAACTCACCGCTGCTTGGGACCCAGTAATGGAAAACGAGCCAGGTGAAATCATCTGGACAAGCTCAGATGTAGCTAAGGCAACCGTAGTAGGCGGTTTAGTGACGGGTGTCGCTGCTGGTACAGTGACTATTACCGCTGAAATCCGTGGTGTCCCTGGTGCTCTTGAGGTAATGGTATCGTGATTGTAACTGAGTTCAATCCATCGGTTATTACACCGTTAAAAACCACTAAGGCTAAAGTGCCTCAATTCGGTGACGATGCTGAAATGGTCGTTACTGAATTAAGTGGTAAGTGTCGGGCATATCGGGATCAGTTGTTTAAACACATTGCTGAGAAAGATGCTGAACTATCAGACTACGTAAAACAATCAGTGCACATGTTTGCATTGATTGTTCCTTGCATCGTTCATCCTGATACTCGTGACCCATTGATTAAGATTGGTGATTTCATTCAGTTCACTGAGGTCTGTAATGACCAAACCATGGACGCATTGATTGAGGCTTACTATAAGGTAAACACTATCAAGGACGAACCCGTGGTTGACACTACCAAGACCACGGTATTGAAGGAAAAAAAAAGCAGATCCTCACGGACCCATACCAATACTTAATCTATAACATTTGGTGTCACACTCACCGCCCTATCTTCGAGATCGAAAACTGGCCAGCCAGCGAACTTGATAGATGGGCGGTTTTTCTTTGTATAGACCCTAAGAAAGACAAGCCTGACTTTACCGTATACAATAAAAAGAATGTTAATGTTGATACTCAAAAAGCAGCATTCAAGCGTATGTTTTCGAGGTAAATTATGGCAAGAGGACTCATTACTGTTAAAACCAGTGGGCTTAAAGAAATCGTTGCTGAGATGGAAGCCCTCGGCGAGAATTATGACGAGATATTACTTGAGTCCCTTAAGGCTATGCAGAATGTTATCGAGGATGCCACCCGTGTGAATTGGATAACGATTGCCGGGGGCAAAGCGGGTGATTATGTGTATGACTCGATTGGACAGTCTGCTAAGATGAGTATCAATTACGAACATTCTGTCGTAGGCACTACGGGTGTTTATCATATGGACGCTGTGGCCTCAAAACACGGTAAATCAATCACTGGTGAAAAACGACCCGTTACTAAGCCCGACGGTACAATCGTTTATGTGCGTGACTTGAACGCCCCACAGATTGGTTATTGGGTAGAGTTTGGGACCAGTCGCCTTAGAAATGGTGGCCGTAAGGTTTCAGGTGTCGAATACGATGAGAAAGACCTGATTGTTAACGTCGGTAAGCCTTTCCTAAGTAATGCAGCATATCAGACACGAGAAGCGCAGAATAAAGCATTTATTGAGACTTTCAATCGACTTGCGGATAAATACAAATGAGTGAATTACGCACGTTTAATATTCAGGCCCATGTTGAGGGTAAAAGCGGTTTAACCGAATTAACCCAGATCACTAAGGCCGTTAAAGATGTTGATGCAGCTACCGAGGCCCTTAAAAAGCAACTTGGGGAGGAAACTCAGGTTACTGTTAATAATGTCAAAACCAAAAAGGAATTGACCGCTGAGGCTCGTAGGGTGGTCGAACAAGTGGCTAAAAGTGAAAAAGCCACTGAAAGACTAACACAACAATACCAACAGCAAGCCAAGATGATTGATATGACTGCTAACGAAGCAGAACAATATCGAGCAGTAATGCAACTTGGTTCTAAGGCTACCGAGGCGCAACGTGAACAGGTAAGACAGTCAGTAGCTGAATACCAGCGTCTGCGTGACTCTGTGGGTGGTACACAAGGCTCATTCCGCGACGCTCGCGGTATTATGCAAAACTTCGGTTGGCAGATGCAAGATACCATCGTGCAGCTACAAATGGGCACTAGCGCCTTCACTGTGCTGTCACAACAGGGTTCTCAAATGGCTGCTGCCTTCGGCCCTACTGGTGCCCTTGTGGGTGCCCTGATTGCGCTTGCTGGTGTTATTGGTGGTACTCTATTTACTAGCCTTAGGCAATCAGCTAAAGCCACTGCTGATATGGCCAAGGAGTTGGACAGTATAGCTAGTTCGACTGAGAAAGTCGGTAAAGCTCAGGCTGAGCTAAAAAGGCAACAAGTCGGCGCTGACATTAATGAGCTAACTCGGCGCTATCAGGATTTAAATAAGTACCTTACTCAAGTGCAAGGTCGATTTGACACGATGCAGAAATGGTCTCAGACCACAGGTAATGCCTTGAATCAGGAGCAAGTACGGTATTTTAATTCTGAAATTCTGCAAACTAAGGCATCAATAGAGGAAGTCGAGAAAGCACTTAAAAAAGCGGGCGGCGCTCAATCCGTCCTTGCTGGTGGTCAAAATACTGAACAAATTAAGGCTTACAATGAACTAATCGCTGACCTCAATAAAGAATATCTTTCAACCAGTGAGAACACTGAGGCGGCTAAACGTGCCACTCAAGACCTGTCAATTATGATGATGGGTCTTACTGATCCCCAGCAAAAAGTCATCGATGGTTTATTAAAGCGCAATCGTGCCCAAGAAGATGGTATCGAGGCCGCTAAGAAACGTGCTGAAATTGAGAAACAAGAGCTTACTCAGTTCGAAGCGTTAAATGTCAAGCTCACTAAAACAATTGATGACGAATACAAACGTCGTTACGACATTATCAAATCCTACTCTGATAATGTCGGCGCCGATCAGAAAGCAGTTGCTAAGGCTTATGCCGACCTTGAAGCATGGAAAACAACTGAACTAGGTAAAGAGGAATCCAAAAAAACAGCATTGCTCACCCGTGAGTACAACGCCCGTGAGGTTATTCGCCGCCAAATTGAACGAGCCCAAGTGACTCAGGCTAAGAAAGATGACCCATTACAAGGTGAGATGGAGCAGTTTGAAAGAAACCTCATGGTTTTGGCCGAGCAGAAACGTCAGACTGACGCATTAGGTGAGTCAGGGTTGTCCGAGCGTCAACGGATTAATGCTCTTATCGAGGCTGAGGTTTTACGGCACAATTCGGCAATGGAAGCAGCAAACTTAACATCGTTGCAAAATACAGTGTCTGTGTTTGCAATGGCACAAACACAGGTGGCCAGTATTGTTAACTTAATAACAACGGGTGTTCAGGACGTCAGGAACCAAATGGCTGAGATGAATGGGTTTCAAAAAGCCATGTTCTTAACATCTCAGGTTATTGCTGCGGCGAACGCTGTGGTCAGCGGTATTGACCTGGGTATGAAACTGGCTGCAATGTTCCCACTGGCCGCGCCCGCCATGATTGCAACGGGTACAGGTATCGGTGCTGCCCAAGCGGGTACAATCATGGGTGTAACACTTGCCGGCGCTTTCGATAAAGGCGGGTATATCCCTCAAGGGCAAGCAGGTATCGTCGCTGAATACGGTAACGAGTTGGTTAATGGGCAACTGGTTATGGGCCCGGCCAATGTAACCAGCCGTGAGGATACTGCTTCTATGCTGGGTGGATCGACTAAACTGAATGTGTCCATTGAAAACCGTATTAATGGTGCCGGTTATCAGGTCAAGCAAATTGACGAGAATACTGTTAAAATCATTGCTGAACAGGTTTTTGCTAATAACATCGACCAAGGCGTATCACAGGTGATCAGCAATAGTAACAGTAAAACCACCAAGTCGTTGCGTCTATCATACAATGTGCCGAGGAATCTATAAATGGCAATTAAAGGCGACGTGTCCGATTTGGACACTCTAATGTACGGTGGTGAGCCTATTGTACCTCAGGTGGCCATAGGCGGTTACTCGTACCGATTACGGTCAGGTGTAGTGATGAGTGATGCGACTGGCGGGGCTACCCGTCAACGCACTAAATTCTTCGGTATGCCGTATCGAGCTAATGCTAGCTTTTACGCTGAGACAGCGTTGATGCAGGACTACATTCTGTCATTCATGCGACGGAACCAAGGCAAGAAATTTATCTGTCACACTCGGGCTGACCGTCCTGTTGTTGAACCCTATGTTGTCCAAGTAATTGGTGACTGGGAGTTTCAGGACGTTAACTTTAAAGACTGTGTGTTAACCGTTGAACTGGAAATTACCTCAGTGCGTGACGACTGTTTGGATGAGTTTATCTACAACACTTATTCATGTTGGGGTGATCATGCATACTGTAATCTCAAGGCATTCGGTGAAATCATTACTAAGGTGCCAACAGTATGATGACTATCGATGACTTAGAGTCAATCTACGCCAGTGCCCCAGTTAGTGCATCATCGTTCGAGGTGATTTCAATTGAGGCCCCTTGGTTCAGTAAAACCTACTATTTACAAAACACCTATACTGACTTTATTCAAGTCACACTAGAAACAGGTGAGGTTGTTGACGTAGATTATTGCCCGATGACGTTAGACCAAGCCAGTAGTAATGCTGATTTGAATTATGAGAGAACTATCATATTCCAGCAAGTCAACGATATTATCACTGCCGAACTTTACAAGTATGACCCCGAGGTACACCAATGGAAAGATTTGAAAGTTAAATCAAGAGGTTATATTTACTACCGTAACGGTGATATTAGTGGTATCAAGACACCAGTCGTCAAATTACCTGTGAGGGATCTTGATTTTAACCATGTTGGCGTTAAAGCTAAAATCAGTTCTAAACCAGCGAACGACTTTGCCACTGGTGAGATCGCTACTGTCAACCGTGTTCCAATGATGCGAGGGTTTACATGATTGGTCGTCACTACAATTACGATAATTATAACTGTGCTCATTTTGTTAAAGACTATTACAGTGAAAAACTAAATATCGAAATCCCTGTGATGAATGTTTTCGGCCTCGGTTTCCTGAGATGGTTGAGACATAGATTCGAGCAAGTGACGTCTCCTGTAGAACACTGTATTGTCAGGATGACCAAAAACGGTGAGAGTCATGTGGGTATTTACGCTGACTACGGTGTTTATCATAATTACAAGCCTTTAAGGGGAACAGGTGCGGTGGTACACTGGGATTTAGGCGTGATTAAACGACACTATGACAAGGTAGAATTCTGGAAATGGTCACAATAGCATATTATCAAGACCCAACTAAAGACCCGGTGATCAGTACTCATCCAACGGTCGGCGCGTACCTAATTTCTCAATTCACTACTCGTGACCAATTGCTCGACCTGCGTTTCTTCGATAATGAATTACTGGGTCATGAGATTGACCAGTCAACCGGTGAGTTTCTACACATAAACGACGGCATAGTCGTTATTATCCATGATAGTGCTATCCCCAAAGGTCCTGAGACATGGGGTTATATTTTTGTTGCTGTATTGTTCGCTGTTGTAGCGATTGCATTGGCGCCCAACATCCCACCCGTAAACGGTCGTGACCAGCAATCGAGCACTAACTCACTCGGGCAGTCAACTAACAAAGAGCGCGTAAACGGGCGTATCGACGACATTTTCGGTGCCGTGAATAAACACACGCCTCCTTTATGGCAGGTCCCATATCGTATCGGCGTAAACAACGAAGAAACCGAGGTTTTATTACTGTGTATTGGCCGTGGTCGATATCAATCATGGGTTGACCGTGTTTATGATGGTGATACCCCAGTTAAAAATATTCCTAATGCCTCATTCTCACAGTATGGCCCGGGTACTTACCCAGGTAACGGAATACCTGAATTGCAGATAGGTGAGGACATTACTGAGAAAATCGGGATTTACCGTAAGTCTAATGATCTTAACCGCACTGAGCTATTACCACCCAACGAATTGGACAACTCCAATATTAAATGGGAGCTTACTGGTTCGGGTGCATCCGGTTTACTCAAAGCTACCTCGATCCCTGACGGTTTCGAATTCACTGAGTTCTATCAGGTTGGACAGACGATAACGCTAAACCAAATGATTTACGTGGCGTCATTTGCAACACAGCGATTTGTGCAAATTGGTGATTTAGGTATTTATAATAGTCGTGAAGTCGACATGTTAGACGCACCTGTAGACCTAGGTGTAAACAATACTTTACTTTATGAAGTCACTAACGTAACCACTGACACGCTCACTGTTACCATACCTGTAAGCGCTCCTGTCGAAGTAGTCAACGCTTGGGCTGCAATGACTAACTATAAACCCGTAACCACTGCATACAATGTTACAGATGCGCTAGGTTATGACGAATATACAAAGGACACTTTTTTACTGTCTGGTGAGTGGTACAGGGAGTATACCGAATCATCTATTTTAATGTATGAACTAATCAGTATAGCTCAAATTGATTATAACAATCTTGTCGGTGTCCCTTTCAATAACGGGGTTGGCCCGATATTCACCCCTAAGGGTGCGACAGAGGTCATCTTGAATTTCGTAAGTGTGAACGGTTTCTACAAGCTAAATCAAAATAACGAGATTGCAATCAATGCTAGTATTGACGTAGTGGTTTATGAATTGGACGAGTTCGGTAATGAAACAGGTAATGTCACACCTTACATAATACCGTATTCCAGTAATGAGAAAAAAATCAGAAACCCGGTATTTAAAACAGCACGGCTAACATTGCCTTACACTAACAGTAAAGTGTTTAGCTCACGTATTACCAACCGCGACAAAACCTCGTCAATCAGTAACGTCGATGTTATTGAGTGGCGTGATTTTTACAGCTTTGAGCCTATCCCTGTTGACCATGAGTTTGGTGATGTGACATTGGCTCATGTGATCATACCTAGTAACTCAACCAGTCAGCTAATTAAAGAGCGTCGTCAAAATCTCGACGTTGTGCGTAAAATCACACAATACTTAGGTAATGGAGTTTTCGGTCCTACTGAGTCATACCCGACAGACCAATTTGACCAGATATTAATTCACATAGCGTTAGATCCCTATATCGGCAGACTTGATTTAGAGAACATTAACGCAGATGGTTTAATGACCATCAGGCAACAAATGATTGATTACTTTGGCAGTGATGAGATGTGCCGCTTCGGGCATGACTTCGATACTTCTAAATTGACATTCCAAGACATTTACTCGACTGTTTTACGAGTGGTCATGTGTAAGGCATATGTCCAGTATGGTGTTTATGATGCGTTTTTTGAGCGCCCACAGTCGGTATCGTCACATCAAATAACGTGCCGCAATAAGGACTATACCACTGAGAATCGGGCATATACTGGTGAACAGGAGTATGATGGTATTGAGGCCACTTATCGCAGTAACGAGAATGGTGTTCAGGAAACAATGTACATCCCTCAAAATCGCTCGGCAACGAATCCTAAGCGTATCGAGCTAATAGGGTGTACCACAGAACTACAGGCGTTCAGGTTAGCATCTAGAGCATATAATGAGCTAGTCTATAATCTATTCAGCGTGTCGTTTGAAACTGACGACTTTGGCCGTAACATCATACCAGGTAAGCGTGTGGACAGCCCCGACGGAACCCGATTCACTACAAGACCGGGCGCAACCGATGGGTACAGAGTATTCGACGGTGAGGTGGTTGAGGTTAAAGGGCTACAGGTGGAATTGTCATGTCCTGTGGTGTTTACTGAGGGCGAGGACCATTACATTACGTTCACCAAAATCAACGGCGAAAACATGGCAAGCATTTTGTGTACTCAAGTCGATGACTATAATGTATTATTATCGAAAATACCTGAAGAACCGATTTACGATGGGCATAGTTTGGATAAAACTAAATTCGTGCTGGTTTCGGAACAGCTATCACAGTCGGTGGCACTGATACCGCAGACTATTGAATCATCGGTTGACACTGATGGTGTCGAAACCAACAAAATCAATTTAATCAACTACAGTCCTAAATATTACAAGGACGATTTGGAGTACCCACTATGAGTTGCGACAATGTACCAACCACGTCCGAGATAGCGCAGGCTAAGAAGGATGTTAACGATTTCAATACGTTTATGACGTCAACCTCCGATACCTTCGTTGACAGTGAAGGTATATCAAGAATGACGTTGCGAGGTGCAATTAAAATGGTTAATTGGACGCCTGTCGGTTTGTTTGCTGACGGTGTTACATTCACAAAGATTAATGATTTCGCTATTGATGCAAATGGTACTCAGTGGTTTTACATTGGTGATTATCCATTTACTGCTACTGCCGGCACAGTCCCTAGCAAACCGCTATACCAAGCTATCATAGTTAACGACCACAACAGACTATTAAACCGAGATGAAGTAGGGGCGCATGATGCCGGGTCGATCTCGCGCGGCACGTCAAACGTTAGCGATGATTTAACAGCTATTGAAGATGAATTGTCGGCCACAAGCAGCTTATCAGCAGCAAACTCATCATCTATTTCAGCATTAAGCTCGTCTGTATCATCAATAGAAATCAGAGTTGCTACGGCTGAAAGCGAAATTGACGCATTAGAACTATCTCAAAGCTCTGGCGTCATTGGTTACGCAACAAAGGCGCTTTTGGAGGCAGATTTGGCACCTGCGGATAAATCAATAGCGTATGTAACAAATGATAGCACATCCACAAATAATGGAACTTACAGAAAAAGTGGAGCAACAGGTGTAGGTTCTTGGATTCAGTCATCCACAGATTTAGCTAGCCAAGCCTATCAAAAATCAGTGGCTAATGAGTCGTCAATTGTCAGCATCACTGACAGTGTGAATTTTGAATCAACATCGTCAGCGGGTGATAACTTGGTATATTCAGTAGTAGACCAATTTGGTAAAGTTTTGTTTGGAGTTGATAACGTAGGTAAATTCAAAAACTCTGATATTCAAGCTCTAAACGGTGACGAATCGCAGACAATGAATATTATCCCTGTTTACGGTCAATCAAATGCAATCGGTGCAATAGATTTTTCGCAGCAGTGGCGCATACCAATGCCTTGGGGTGTATACCCACCATCATATAGTGGTGAGTTGGACGGTAATCACTACATAACAACATCCCGTACAGGCGTTAATACGTGGACGCTAAACAATAACAGATTGTCGTTTAACGCATTCAATGGTGCTACGTTCGGCAGTGCTGGTGAGGGTATATTCCACGGGATGCTAGACAGCATTGCATCAAGAAACCCAAACCACAAGATGGTGACATTCACCCATGGGGTTGGAAGTTTAACTATTGAAGCATTGGACAAACCGACATCAACAGAAATCACAGCAGGGTCGGCGTCAGGAATAACTATACCTACAACAAGTGCTGAAAAAATGATGCAGGATGCTGGGCATGATATGAGTTACATCAACGAGTATGTGTATAACACTTGTGCAACTCCTTATTATCAGGGCATGTGGTTAATTGCTCGTGCTGCTAAAATTGCAAAAGAATCTCACACCCCATTCGCAAAAGTCAGTGCTATGGCATGGTTGCAAGGAGAGGCTAATCAAACCACAGCCGATTATAAAACAAAACTAATCGCACTCTACGACACATATAACGCAGACGTTAAACTAATCACTGGACAGCGTGATGATATAGTTATGATCACAGAAAGCATCAACTACGCCAATGCTCTAGAGATTAACGGGCAGGCTGGGTATGATACTTGGGTTGCATCTGGTTACACTGACACAAGCGCATACATCGGGGACCCGTTTAGGATTAATAACCAATCTCTGCTTGACAATGTAAAGCTGAAATTACAGCAAAATTCACGCAACACTACACCAAGCCGAAACATTATTGTTGCTGCTGCTAGATACCCTGAAACAGCTAGGATTCACATTTATCCACATGCAGCACGAGCGCATGGTGAAAAGTTTGGCAAGGCGTATGAAAGCGCTGTTATCAGGAAGAAAGAATTTAAACCGATGTACCCTGAAAAGTGTTGGCATGATGGCCAGTATGTTTATATAACATTCAACACCCCAGTACTACCGATTCAATTTAAAGTGCCTCCAGTGTCAACAACTACTGAGCAGAATGTGGCTAGACCATATGGATTTACATATGCTGAACAGGCTGGCAACGCTATTGTGACCATTGATAAGGCAAAAGTGTTGATAGTTGGAGATAGCACAGTAAGAATTGAGGCCCCCGTGGTTCCGCAGGCTGGACATGAAATACGCTATGTCATTGATACAATGTATGGGTCATTGTGCGACTCTGACGATACAACAGCAGTGTTTAATAGCAGAATCGGTACAGCAAACAGGCTAGAAAACTACTGTTTGCCATTCACAATCAAATTGCAAGGGGCTTAATATGAGCTTAGTTACTAAAATAAAATCCGTTGGGATTAACCCCATTTCTGGCACGGAGCCAATTGTTGCACAAAATGCTAAAACACCGCAAATATGGGACGGTATGCAGGCGTATTTTTCAGCAGATTATGGTGTTTCTGGTGGGCAGTTTAGCGCAGCATACTCTAATCCGCAGTATCAAAACAAATACTACAACCTAATTTTAGATTCAGTAGGACGTGAATATCAAAAGGATTATGTTGGTAATATTTACAGCGGATTGTTCAGAGTTAACCTAGGTGGTGGTAACGCAGGGTGGGGTGTATTATCCGCTGGAACATTTTTAGGTAAAAACGAGATAGTGGCGGCAACTAAAGGTTTAGTGCATTACATGTCAGATGAGTCTTACGCTGATGCGTCTGATAAAATAAGGCAAAATACCCTAGCATACTCAATGTTTTTACTTTTTCGCGCCGATGTTGGTTCTGTGGGTGGTGTTATTGGACAATCTGATTCATTGATTGCCAGTAACGATACCGCAGGTTTTAGGGTTGGATTTGGGTCAGGTGCTCAAGCTGGTAAAATAATAATCCAGCACAGTGCTAGTCAACGCATGGTGATTGATCGCAACGTGGCAGATGGCCAGCCAGTGTTGATAGGTATTACGTGTAGTGAAGACCATGCTTTAAGCGTTCAAGTAAGACATGGCGGTGTTTACTCAACACACGTTCAACAATTAACAGCCCCATACAATAGAAATAAGGGGCTAGTTATTGGTAACTGTGATGATGTTGGAACTGGCGCTAAAAAATGGGCTGTATTTTGCAAGTACAATAGGCAGTTAACAAGCACTGAGGTATCTTACGTGTTTGGTAAAATACAACAGGCTTACCCAGGCTTTAACTGATGTTCATTGGAAACAAATCACACCATCTCAACCAGCTTACGTGCTTCATTGACGTAAAACTGAATATCTAAGTTACTAAGGTCTAACCCTCGCAGAGTATTTGTGAGGGTTATTTTTTGCCCCGCTTGTTGACCAATCTCACGCATAGGTGGTTTTGACGATGGTGGTGGACATGGTACCCATTTACCGCTAGGACGTTTAGCCGACATTTTGTGAGCGCCAGTATCGATATGGCGCCAGTGACTACCGGATTGCCATTTCTTTACTTGGTCTGCGGTTGGTTCCATCACTTTAATCAAATAACCGCCGTCAGTGCTGGCATAATATCGGCACACTCGCTGAGTCTCGACACGAGCACCATCACAATCATAGTAAAGCCAGTCCGACCTGTTAATCTTACTGCGCATCATAAAGTCCATGGGCTTGGTTTTAACATGCTCACGGATAAACCTTTCAATATTATCACCGCGCACAATAGCAGCCTCAGCAGCCTTGGCAATAACGATACCTCCGTGGTTCTTGTGCCATGGTAGTTCACGGGTAGATTCGTTCTCAGAGGCTCTCTCGTAAGCATAGGCACCGATACGCTTAACTTTAGGTGGTGTAAGTCCATGAGGTTTAGTAACGGCAATATAGCTATTAACGTCACGGACGGCCATACAGATATAGTCAACGTGTTCTAGTTTCAGTTTGGTCAGTTCTTCCCACCATTTTAAAACAGCGTTGACATGAGCGTCATACTCTTTAGGGTAGATGTAGGTAATACCGTCGGTGTTGGCTTGTACTAGCTCTAAACCAGGTATTTTTAATAGCTGTTCGGCTAGCATACACAGTGTCAATTGACCGTTGATGGTAATTGCCATGGTGTACTGAGGATCATAGATAAAACTGTGCTTATCGTTCGATTTACCGTAACCACCGTTCATCCCGAGTTTGTACGCCCCACCCATAGCAGATTTTTTACCAACACGCTTGCGTTCGACCTTCATAAAGGCCATAGCCTTACACCAGTGTCCCCCAAGGTGTTTGGGTGATAGGTGATTCTGGATAGCAAGGTCAGGGTAATAACCCTCAACGTCAGAATCTTTTAATATCTGCCCTTCCGTTGGCACCACCAGTCTGTTACTAACGGAACCATGGATGCCGCCGGCGCCGAAGTCGAAACGGAAACCGTTAATGACACAATGGATATTAACGGGTGTCATGTGTTTAACGGTTTTACTGGGGTTACGCTCAGCGTATGTACTTTTAGTGCCGTCGGTGTAGTAAACTGTGACGTCATTCGGGTCCATGTACTGTGCTAGTCGCTCGGTAATCTTAGCCGTACACTTGGTTTTAGACTTATCACGCGAGCCGAAGAAACCCTTAATGCTCTCAGGGTGCATTACCGTACCACGGAAAAACTCGGTGATTTCCTGGAATGCTGGGTGCTCTAATTGCACATAAGGGAGAATGACCTCACCTAAGTCGATACGGTCACGGATAGTCTGGATAGACTTGTGAACCCGTACACCCGCTTTGGTAAGAATATCCTTAGTGATTTCCTCACCAATCTTGGTGTCGTTAAAGTTAGTGAAGTCACGACCGTACTTCTCGGACAACTCGTCACGGAAAGCAATAGCCGTTTCAGAATAAATGGCAAACTGTGCCGTGGCCTTAACGTCATTGTCGTTATAGTAAAGTGTCTGGTCCATAGCCATGGCCGACGGCAACGGTGCGTTCCAGTCAACGTCGAGTTCAACAATATCCTCAAGCAGCATGTTAAACTCAAGTATTTTGAGACTGGTGCGCTTGGCTTTATTGTCGAAATGGTGAATGCGGTACAGGTCGATTTGAGGTACATAACGGTCACGTTCCCATATCCAGTGCTCATACTCATTAAAGGCGTGAATGATAGCCTGAGACTTGTTGTAAAGCAGGGTATTATTCACCACGCCTTGGTTTTCACATAGCGTGTGTAACATAGGATAGTCATAGGCCAGATTGTTGAAACCAATCATCCGGCCATTGGACATACGGATTTGAGTAAGAAAAATATAAAGCTCACGACCTTGATTAACCCGAGGTGAAATCTCGAATTGCCACTTGGCACCATCCTCAATACGATAACAAACGAGTGAGAAGAAATTCGGCAAACACTCAATATCGTATGGATAGTGGCCATTAAAACCAGACTTGCTCAGGTAATCAGGTTTAATCATTACTTTGTATACCCCGCTGCTAGGATAGCCTTAGCACACTCGGTAGGATCATCGTGGGTGCCAATGATGTCTTTGAGTTCGTTAAGTCTTGGGTTGTATGGGTTGATAGTTATGTCCTTCATATACTCACAGAACTGATCCATCCGCGGCGGTTGATTATCATCACTCTGTAAATAACCAAATAATGAAACCGTATCTATGTATTTAATTTTTACTAGATATTTACCGATAGCACAGTGCTCTACTTCAACCAAATCACCGACTTTAAACTCGGTTGGGTTGACTGGTGCAACATCCTGATTTAACGATGGGCGCCAGCAGTGATTAGCAATATCAAGCTCGATTTTGTATTGTGGGTTATCTGGCTTTGTCGTTAGGTCGCGCCATGCGAATAGTCTGATATTGAAATCAAGCCAACAATTACCAGTTTCATCCTGCAAAAATTTATACCAATCTGTTGAATACTCACAGTTATCATGTCCTATGACAACATCACCTTTGATGAATTTAATACCTAAATCCAAATAATACTGTACAGTTTTCATAATGTCATTACCTTTAGTTGAGTACACTTGGTTAACTCGGCAGTTCTGGTGAAATAAATCTCACCCTCATAACCTTCAATACTGATTTTTAACTCATTGCGACGAGTATTGACGTTAACGTCGCGTGGTCGAGTAAAGCTGTCGATCACCTTAATGGTTTGCAACTGAACACCGTCAGGGTTGTTACAGACTATAATCACGGTATTGCCGTCAAGCATGGCCAGCACTGCCTGTAAGATGGGTTTAATTGGATTCATGTGGGTAATCCTCATCAATGACAGGACGCCATAAATGATTGTGAAGGTCTTTCTCAATCGCATAGTCTGGTTTTTCAGGTAGACTTTCAATGTCGCGCCATGTGAATTTAGTCACTTTAGTACCATTTATAAAACATGTGAACCCATGCGACCACACAGCATTGATACAATTAACATTGTTCAGAACAGTTACGAAACCATTCTCGTTAGTTAGTTCGTCACCTTCGACAAATACAACGCCTGCATTTTTAAAATCAATTACTGTTTTCGTGTATAATCCCGCATTCTCTTAAACACTGTAGACTTAGCTAAATGGGTGTTAGCTGGTACTCGGTCGAAATAAGTCGGTTTACGTTTCACAAACTGTTGGAAAAATGAGGCTTTACCGTGGGTTCTCGGGATAATGAATGTAACGGCTGTACTATCTGGACATTTAGCATAATCCTCACCGAAATACTGAGTGTCGTCGTGGTACATGGCATTAATCCTTAAAATAACCGTGATTGATAAACTAATAGTAAACCCGTCAATCACGGTTGTAAAGCAGTTTTATAAAATTAATTTATAGGACGGAAACCGACAACATTACTGGTGGTGTATTGGTCTTTAACCGCAATACCGTTAAACGATGGGCGGGTTCCTCCTACATAATGGATTGGCAACGAGCAATTCCGCAAGCATCGGGCGAACTGGGATTTGGTCATTGGCATTTTAACCCCTTCCGTTGCGGCCCATAGGCGATACCCGTTATACAGGTCATCTACCAATGTATTGGCATCAGTTAAATCACAACTGGTTTCGACATAGTGGCTCAGCGGGAACATATCACGCTTAAGGTCATCGAGTTCAAGCTGCGCAATCTGTGGCACCGTAAAGCGTCCCTGATTCATTCTCAGGCGTTTTAAGCCTTGAATAGCCCATTGGGTAATACCAGCGGTTTCGGCCTCTAATTTATCCTTTAAGCTAGTGTCCTCGTGGCCATAGAATGACTTTAATATCGGGAATACCAGCATTCGTCGAATTAACGCGCCACTTGAGTCCTCGAAGTGAGGCATACCGTTAGCAGATAGAACCAGCTTGGCTTTGATTAGTTGGTTTATTGGTCCCTTATACATACGGTGCCAACCAATATGATCCTCACCCGTAATCGCCAGCATTACCGACAATACTGATTTGCGATTGGGTCCATCAACATCACGCGCATCAGGAACCAGAATAACCTTACAACCACTCATACCCTCTTTAGCTGTGTTAGTGTGTAAATCACTCAATGCTGGTGACGTGATATTACCCACACCGACGATATTTTGTAGAGTGCGGGTAATTGTCCCTTTACCACCACCAGCTTTACCAGTGAACACCGCAAATTTCTGCAAACTGGTGTCAGGGGTAAGACAATAGCCGAAAAATTCCTGTAACTGGAAAATTAAGTCAGGATGGTCTCCCCAAATTGACTTTAAAAACTTATGCCACTCAGGGCAGGTCGCCCCCGGTGTGAAGTCGTAATCGAGTTCCGTCAGTGCAAAAAACTCATGGGTGTGCGGGATAATCTCGGGATTACTGGCCGCAAGGTCGACAATTCCATTCCTGAACACCACAAGATTACTGGTATTGCTGTGGCGCCCGTCAATCCACGTACCGTCCTCAATCATGTGGTCAACAGTAACGAGGTCACATAACACTCGGAATACCCCGCTTGTCATGGCGTCAGTTGGTTTAAATACACCGAATGACCTCTGTACCTCAGACTTAATCACGTCATCATCCACGGTTCCCCACGATCGCCCGTTAAAACGATAGAATTGTTTCTGTGAGCGAATGAGGGATACCCCGTCATAATTGGCACCATCGAACACAACAGCAAAATCGTAATGACTGGATTTCGGTGTTAATTGGGCAGCACGAATAATACTATCTTCTTGGCTAATGCGATGATCTGCGCGTTTAACCTCACCAACAGTAACTTTAGGTTTAACGGCCATTTCAGTGATGGTTACAGGGTCAGTCTTAAACTGTGCAGCCTGATTATCCCAACCACAGTTAGGTTCAGGCATTGGCGGTAATGCTTGGAAATCAGCACGAGCAGTTTTACAGCCTGGTGCCGATACTGAGTAGTGATATGCCCGATAAACTACACCGAGGAAATGGTCTTTCTCGCCCTCACCCCATGGAGGGAGACAACGGGGGTTATAGTGTTCCCACAATAACTCACCAGCCTCGGTAAGACTGATACCGTGGTCATGTCCATAACAGGCCACACGGTAAAGCTCGTGTGTTCCTGAGCCCAGTGCAGCAGGGTGAGCAGCAACCGAGATGAAGTTAATGAATTTATTGCGTTCCAGCGGGTTATTCTCATAACCAACGCCGGTGTCGATACCTTTGCGGGCCTCGAACCAACGGGTTAACTCTGCGTCTTTATCTGCGGGCAATAAGTGAGCAATGCGTAATTGCTCAGGTGTATATTTACCGACGGTCGCACTGGTGTTTTTGATAACTGAATAGGTCGCTGGTGCTGACGGGTTTTTTAAATGGGCAGTACCCGGCAAACGCACGACACGACAAGGGTCAATGACTTGCTCATCGGTGCCATAATACATAGCGAGTTGTTTTTGGAGGCGTGACCATTCATCGTGAGTAATGTCGCCACTATCAATCAACCAGAAAGCGTGGCCATGCATTTCATCGCGGCGCTGAATTAAATGAGGCTCAACGACCCACCTTGGTTCAGTAATACCGTCGAAATCAGCAAACATAACGCGCAGGTCATTGATATTATAAATCTCACGACCTTTACCATCGGTTCCGTTGATACAAACGTAAATACCGCAATTCTGGGACTGTGCCCAGTTAATATAGTCAACTGATAGGTCTAAAGTGCTATGCCAGACCTTGGCTAAATCAGGACGCTTGGTGCCGTCTTTTGGGTCGTAAAACGCCTGGAAGGTAACAACAGAGGCGTCAGACCCCGTAAGCGCGGCAATAAGCTGACGCGCCTGGGATAAATCCAACATAGAACACCCCTGTTATATTTTAGCGAGAATCGTTTCCGCTTTAACAACAATACTTTCGCTAATTTTACCGATGTATGAACGGTTGGTGTATGCCTGTACTGAGGATGTCTTTAAACCAGTGGCTGCGGCAACAGCCTCGATACCATAAGCATTAAATAGGGTGTTGAATCTTTCCCATACTTGTCTGTCGTCGGCTTGGTTTTTTTTACTGTCATATTGCTCGGCTAATTTCTTGATTTTGTCGAGTTTACTGTTCATTTCGTTATCCTGTTATTAAAGTCTTGCATGATATCGTCGATATCCCGAGCCGATGCCGCAAAACCAGCTATGCCATTGGCGTCAATGACTTGATTAAAAAAGTGCTGTTGCCCATGCTCCCGAGTTCCTTTAGGATATGAAACTTTCTTTATAAAGTCACTTTTTTTATAGTCAATCGCTGTAAATATCGGCACTTGTTTACCGACCATCTCAGGCGTGATTGTCACCATGGTATAGCCGATACCGTCCGAGGTGCGGATGCGCTGGTGAGGGTGCTTACCATCGTCGTCTTTATTGCCTTCATTACCAAGGCCGAAAAACACAGGGCGCCCATTACTGTCATAGGCGACACCCGAGTTATTCTTTAACAGACGGCATTTCCATTGTGACGCTCTAAGTCTGGCTTCCTGTGCCGCTTTCTGTTCAGGGGTGCTCATGATACTTTTACCGTTTTACTGTTCACACAATCACATGGACCGAATACAACCTCAGCATACCAATAACCTGTATTGTCACAGTTTCTGCAAACCTTTGTGCATTCATTGACTAAATTATCACGATATTTCGATGAACAAACCATGCAGGTCATTGTGTCCAAATCTATTTCATGACTTGGGTGTATTTTAAAATCACTCATTTCTTCCCCTCACGGATTTCGGCGAGTAGTTTTTCTATCATGTAAGGTGTTTCACCGTCACATAAATCAGGTGGTGTTTCCATTGATGGATTGATTGTTTTCATTCGATAATTGTTTACCTCATTAATCAGTGATTCTAACTCATGACTAGCTAAAGCCAATAAATCAAACATTTCAGGTGCCGCCTTAATCAAGCGGGAATTACCTAAAGCCTGACTTTTCTGTTCAGTATCATTGATAGAGTGTGCTATATGACAAACCATCAGCCCATTCACAGTACCTACAGTTGGGCAACCATTAGGTCCCGCAACTCCAATTTTCCAAGGTCCTGGTGTAAACATAAATCATTCTCCACTAAAAAAGCCGTCCTTGGCCTTGGTTTGGTTACACTGGATTGGTGTAATTAGGAACAGCATAACCGGCGGCAATGATTTGGTCATCAGTCCAGTTATTAGCCTTTAACGCTTCATAACTATGAGGACTGTCAGCGTTCATGATCACCTTACCTGTTGTCGGTACTAGTGGAGCTGCTGGAGCTGCTGGAGCTGCTGGCGCTGCTGGCGCTGCTGGAGCTGCTGGCGCTGCTGGAGCTGCTGGCGCTGCTGGCGCTGCTGGAGCTGCTGGCGCTGCTGGAGCTGCTGGCGCTGCTGGTGGGGTAGATACCACAGGGGTATCGAATC
>Ga0210044_10000937_pt1 | contig 44529 bp, 43 predicted proteins | sample CryGey13umfilter_2_FD_183959 | JGI IMG/M metagenome (GOLD analysis project Ga0210044, IMG submission 183959) | Groundwater microbial communities from aquifer in Utah, USA - Crystal Geyser 4/9/14 3 um filter (SPAdes) (version 2) | ecosystem: Environmental > Aquatic > Deep subsurface >... | reverse complement strand
CATACTGATTTGTGATTTTTTTTCTGTCTTTTTTATCATTTTATTTTGCAAGGTTTGTTACACAAATTTATTAATTCTTGCATTTATTTCTTAGTCTTTTTTTCTTTAATCCCTTTTATTTTATTGTCTTATCTGCTTTTTAAGGGTGGACTAAATAAGATTAACAATAAAATTATTATTAAGCGAGTTCCTTTATCGGAGGAAGTTTCAAAATTGTTGGATCGATTAAAACTGATGCCGCACTAAAATGTACAAGTCAGGAGAAAATGCAAAAGCAAAAATCAAAATACGGTTTAGCTACTCTTTGCATTGGTGGCGGCGAAGCTTCTGCCCTTATTGTTGAAAATTTTGCTTGAGTAATAAAGTGCTGTTTAATCTAATGCTGCAGAACGCTGCAAAGCAGCATTAGATTTTTATGTTCCGCAATTTCATTACATCAAGCATCGCAATAATATTTCGGAGTAATATTTATGAGCCGAATATAAGAAGGCACAATCCTTCAGTTTTGTAATTGCTTTCAAATTTATGTCAGCACATTCATTTAATCGCCGGTTTTTTTATACTATCTCCAAAGCCTGTTCAAGATCAGAAATAATGTCATTCACATCTTCAATGCCTACCGACAGACGAACCAATCCTTCTGTAATTCCTGCTGATTTTCGTGCTGCTTCTCCCATTGTTAAATGAGTCATACTTGCAGGATGCTGTATTAAAGACTCAACTCCGCCAAGACTGACAGCAAGTTGGCAAAGTTTTACTGAGTTCATAACTTTTTCACCTGCCGCAAAACCACCATTAAGTTCGAATGAAATCATTCCGCCGTGACCCTTGTGCTGTTTAAGTCCAACTTCGTAATTTGGATGACTTTTCAATCCCGGATAACGAACCCATTTTACTTTCGGATGTTTTTCGAGATACTCTGCAATCTGAATCGAGTTCTCACAATGTTTTTTCATTCTTATCGAAAGAGTTTTCAGTCCCCGGTGAACAAGAAACGAATTGAACGGATCTATCACTCCGCCAAGCTGATTGAGAATTTTTCGCATTGATTTATATGCATCTTCATCCTTTACAATTATAATTCCCGCAACAACATCTGCATGACCATTCAAAAATTTTGTCATACTATGCAAAACAATATCCGCACCAAATTCAAACGGACGCTGCAATGCCGGACTCATAAATGTATTGTCAACAACAAGCAAAGCCTTGTTTTTATGGGCTAAATCTGCTGCTGTTTGCAAATCAGTAATTGCAATTACAGGATTTGCCGGGGTTTCAACATAAACAAGCTTTGTATTGGGAAGAATTGCTTTTTCAATTTCACTTGCAATGTCTGTATCAACCGCTGTCACTGTAATATTAAATTTGCTCAAAACCGTTTGAAGCAAAGTCATCGTCGGTCCGTAAACAGATTTCGAACAAACAACGTGATCGCCTGATGAAAGCTGTGAAATAAAAACGGTGCTGATCGCTGCCATACCACTTGCACAACCAAGCGATTTATGTCCGCCTTCAAGTTCAGCAACAGCATTTTCCATTGCTTCAACGGTGGGATTTTTCATGCGTGTGTAAATATAGCCGTTCACTTCTCCTTTGAAAAGAGATGCACCGTGGGCGGCTGATTCGAACTTGAATGTTGATGTTTGATAAATCGGTGGAACAACTGCTCCAAATTCATATTCTCCAATTCCTGCGTGAACACATAATGAGTCGTATTGTAATTTTTTGTTTTTCATTTTTTATCTCTTGTTGTTAAAATAGTTTCTATATCTGCTAAATCTTTTTTTCTTCCGGATGCCAATTTATTTTTAATAAAATCTTCTCTGCTTAAATATTTTAGAGTAACTTCATTAATTGTTTTTTCTTCTCGATTTTTATAAGCCTCGTTAAATTCAACACCACTGATACCCGTTAAAATATCAATTCTCACTGGGACAACACCAATTTGAACAACAACATCTTTATCCATAAAATCCTTCTCTGAATATCCCAAAGAAGAAATTCCAAACTCTTCAAATGTTTTTACCATTTGCCTTGCATTTTCTTTTGAAATATTAATCCAAATATCAATATCTCCCGTTGTTCTTGGGTTACCATAAAAACCCAAAGCAAAAGCACCAACAATCAGATATTCAACTTGATTTTTGTCTAATAATTCTAATAGTTCTTTGAAGTCTTGGTGCAGAATCATTTTTGTTCCCGTATAAATATAGTTCTCTTAAAAATTCCATTGCTTCCATTCTTTCTTCAGGAGTTTTTGAAAGCCAATATTCAAGATCATAATTGGTTTGATCTTTTAAAAAAATTTTTCTTATAATGGTTTTGTCTAATCTATTCACTTTCTTCCTCTTCAGGAATTACTCTTGCAACATCAGCAATTTCATCGCTGTCATTTAAACGGATTAACCTTACGCCCTGTGTATTTCTACCCATTACACGAAGATTAGCAATTGCCTGCCGAATCACCATTCCGCCGGTTGTAATAATCACAAGCTCATCACCATCATTAACTTCTTTCATTGCAATAAGTCTTCCGTTTTTCTCAGAAGTTTTAATTGTAATAACCCCTTTTCCACCACGATGAGTCAAACGATAATCTTCTATTTCTGATCTTTTTCCGAAACCTTTGTCGGTAACAACAAGCAGCGTGGTCGCATTTCTTACAACAATAGCTCCAACAACAGCATCGTTTTTGCCAAGTTTAATTCCCCGCACTCCGGTTGCCGTTCTTCCCATATCACGAACATCTTTTTCGTTGAAGCGGACTGCCATTCCGTCTTTTGTGCCAATGATGATATCGTTGTTTCCGTCACTTAATTTTGCTTCAATCAGTCTGTCGCCAGCATCGAGATTGATTGCAATTATACCGCCTCTTCTAATATTTGAATAAGCAGAAAGAATTGTTTTCTTTACCGTTCCTTTTTCAGTGATCATAACAATCGATTTATCTTCAGTATAGTCTTTAACTGTAACAAAAGCAGTTATTTTTTCTTCTCTTTCTTTTTCAATTAAGTTTAGAATAGACCTTCCTCTGGCGGCTCTTCCACTTTCGGGTATTTCATGAACTTTTAACCAATAACATTTACCTTTGTCAGTAAAGAACATAATGTAATGGTGTGTTGATGCAATAAACATGTGTTCTATAAAATCTTCTTCCTTCGTACCCGCACCCGTTATTCCCTTTCCTCCGCGTCCCTGTCTTCTGTATCCGCTGACAGGAAATCTTTTAATAAATCCCTGATGTGAAATAGTTACAACCACGTCCTCTTCAGCAATAATATCTTCCAGTGAAAATTCTTTGTGATCGTAGATGATTTCAGTTCTTCTTTCATCGCCATATTTTTCTTTTAATGCAACCAATTCTTCTTTAATAATTTTAAATCGTTTTTTATCGTTATCAAGGATGCCTCTAAGCTTTTCAATTAACTTAATTGTTTCTTTATATTCATCTTCAATTTTCTTTCTTTCCAAGCCGGTAAGTCTTTGCAAACGCATATCAAGAATTGATTTTGCCTGAATTTCGGAAAGTTTAAATTTCCTCATTAAATTTTGCTTAGCAGTTTCTACATCCCGAGATTTTTTGATTGTTTCAATTACTTCGTCAATATTATCAAGAGCAATTATATATCCTTCTAAAATGTGAGCTCTTTTCTCTGCAGCTTCCAAATCATATTTTGTTCTCCGAATCAACACGTCCATTCTGTGGTCAAGGAAATGATCCATCATCTCACGCAAAGATAAAACTTTTGGAACACCATTAACCAAAGCAAGCATAATAACACCAAAAGTAACCTGCATTTGAGTATGTTTAAATAATTGATTCAGCACAACAGCCGGCTGTGCATCGCGTTTTAATTCAATTACAACCCGCAATCCGTCTCTGTCTGATTCGTCTCTTACATTAGAAATTTCATTAATTTTTTGTTCTCTCACCAATTCGGCAATTTTTTCTATGAGACTTGCCTTGTTTACTTGATAAGGAAGTTCGGTGATAACAATATTTTCTCTGTCATTTTTTAAGGTTTCAACATTCGCCTTTGCTCTGATAATTACTTTTCCGCGTCCGGTAAGAAGCGCATCTCTCACGCCCTCATATCCATAAATTATAGCTCCGGTAGGAAAATCCGGTGCTTTAACAATTTTAATTAAATCTTCCGGTTTTAATTTTGGATTATCAATTATCTCAAGCAAGCCGTCAATAATTTCGGTAATATTATGCGGAGGAATATTTGTTGCCATTCCTACTGCAATTCCGCTTGATCCATTTATCAATAAATTTGGTAAGTATGACGGCATAACCGTTGGTTCTTGTAATGAGTCGTCAAAATTTGCTGCAAATTCAACTGTGTTTTTATCAAGGTCACGCAGCATTTCATCGGAAATTCTTGCAAGCCTTGCTTCGGTATAACGCATCGCCGCGGCTGAATCTCCATCTATCGATCCAAAGTTTCCTTGACCATCGACCAATGGATATCGAAGTGAAAACTCCTGAACCATTCTTACCATTGTTTCATAAACTGCCGAATCGCCATGAGGATGATATTTACCAAGAACTTCACCAACAATACGTGCTGATTTTTTATACTGCCTGTTGTGTGCGAGCCCTAATTCGTGCATACCAAAAAGCACTCGTCTGTGAACAGGTTTTAATCCGTCACGAACGTCTGGCAGTGCTCTTGCAACAATAACGCTCATTGCATAATCGATGTATGATGATTTCATCTCTTCTTCAAGAGTTACGGGAACTACTTTTTCAAAAATTGTACTCATTCTTTTTTCTGTTTAGTTATCAAAAATTCTTTTCTGTTTTCTTTTAATTAATTCAAAATTTCTTTCTGTAAAAATGCCTGATTCAAACCCCTGAATTGTTTTATCTTGTTCAGCCATCTCTAATCTTTTTTCTGTTAAGCAGCAATAAAACTCATCTACCTCAACCCCACAATAATTTCGGCCAAGTTTTTTTGCTGCGACTGAAGTTGTTCCCGAACCGAGAAATGGGTCGAACACAAAATCATTTTTTCGTGTGGATGCCAAAATTATTTTCGCAAGCAGTTTTTCCGGCTTCTGCGTTGGGTGATCTGTATTTTCTATCATCGACCAAAACGGAACCGTAATATCAGTCCAAATATTTGATGGATGTGTGGTTCTAAAATTTCCCTCTTCTGTTTTTATCCAGTCTTTCGGATCGCCATTGTCATTTGTATATGGAGCTATAACTTGTTTTTTGATTTTTACTGCATCTAAATCAAAGTGATACTTTTCCGAAATAGTGCAAAACCAAATATCTTCCGTATTATTCTTCCAGTTGCTTTTGGCTCCTCTGCCTTTGTCTCTTTCCCATGTGATCCTGTTTCGAATTTTAAAATGCTTCTTTAAAACATTATAAATCGCCGGTGAAGTTTTCCAATCACAACAAACATAAACAGAGGCAGTGTTTTTTAATAACGGCTTTGCGTTTTCAATTACACTTTCAAACCATTCTTCGTATTGACTTTCTGCAATTTCTTTAAAGGTTGTGTTGTTAAATTTTTTATAAAGATTATACGGAGGATCAAGAAATAAAAGATCCACAAAGTTTTCTGGAAGAAACTTTTGGGTATTAAAAAAATCGCTGTTTATTGTCCGTCCAGAGATTTCTTTTACAGAAACTTTTTCTTTAAGCCGAAGAAGTTTATCGGCAATTAAATCTTTTTCTTTATCGGAAAGAATAATTGTTCGGTTCTGTGGGGCTCTATTTTTAATCATTTTAGCCATTACTTTTAACAAACATCTCCGCTGCCAAACCAAGATAAAGAAAAATTGTGCTCATATCTGCAAAGGCAAGAGTAATTGGTCCCGCCGAAATTTTTGGATCAAGTTTTGTGCGATGCAAAATTGTCGGAATTGTCAACCCCCAAAAAGCAGCTATTACTTCAACAAGTATAATGCTAAATCCAATAAGCGATGCAATAGTCAAATCGTTTTTCCAAAGCCAGACAACGACAAACACAAATGCAGCGCTGGTTACTCCAAGCAAAAAGGAAGACATCATTTCTTTGAAAAAATTTTTAATGTACCAATTAAGTGTTGGTTTGCTTGAATGAAGTGTCTGAATTGCGATTGTCATAGACTGAATACTTACACTTTCGCCTAAACCTAAAACCATTGTCAGAAAAAAAGCAATAAGAACACTCTGCTCCAACGTAACCGCATACATCCCTGCAATAAAAGCGCAAATCACTCCGCTGATAATCGTAGTAATCAACCATGGGAATCTCAATCTGAATGCCTTTATCGGTGATGCAATATTAATTTCTTTAATTCTAAAACCGATTGTTTCAAAAACATCATTAATCTGTTTTCGCTCGCTAGTATCTATAATTTCTTCTGTGAAAATATTTACGTCTATTATTCCTAATATTTTTTTTTGTTCATCTATCACGGGGAAAGCAAGAAATTTGTAGAGGACAAAAAATTCCAAGGCATCATAAACACTTAAGCCCGCTTTAATTGCAACAACATTTTTAATCATAATACTGCTTAAAATTTCTCCGGGCTCTGCCATTAAAATTCTTCGTGTTGGCAAAACCCCAACCAACTTTTCTTCATCATCAACCACATAAAAATAAACGATTCTTTCGCCAAGCCCCTTCTTTCTTATTTCTTGTAATGCTTCATTGACAGAAATATTTTTATTGAAAGATGCAAAATCTTTTCGGATAAAGTCTAAAATCGATTTTTTATATTGTTCTCTGTATGGCAAAGTTAACTCAAATTAAATATCAAGATTAGCATACTTAGCATGTTTTTCTATAAATTCTCTTCGTGGTTCAACTGCATCTCCCATTAGAGTTTCAAATATTTTATCAGCAGCCATTGCACTTTCAAGATTTACCTGAAGCACAGTTCTTGTTTCAGGATTCATTGTGGTTGACCATAATTGTTCAGGATTCATTTCACCCAACCCTTTATAACGCGAAATAATAATTCCTTTAACATTTTCGGTTGTTTCCTCTTGATTGGTTTCTTCTTTCAGTTCAATAATATTTTCATCTTTTCCTTTTGATTCAGCTTTTATTCGCTTTATAATTTTATCTCTTTCTTCTTCGTCAAAAGCATAATGTTCTTCTTTTCCTTTTTTGATTTTATAAAGCGGCGGCTGAGCAATATAAACTTTTCCTTCTGTAATCAATTCTTTCATGTGCCGATAGAAAAATGTAAGAAGCAGCGTTCTGATATGGCTTCCATCAACGTCCGCGTCTGTCATTAAAATAATTTTTCCGTATCGTGCTTTTTCCGGGTTAAACTCTTCTCCTATTCCGGCACCGATAGCTGAAATCATTGCTTGAATTTCCTGGTTCTCAAGAATCTTATTGATCTTTGCTTTTTCAACATTTAATATTTTTCCTTTTATCGGAAGAATTGCCTGAAACCTTCTGTCTCTTCCTTGCTTTGCCGAACCACCCGCGGAATCTCCTTCAACAATATAAACTTCGCAATGTTCGGGATCGTTAATCGAACAATCTGCAAGTTTTCCCGGAAGATGCATTGAGTCGAGAGCGTTTTTTCTTCTTACAAGTTCTCTTGCTTTTCTTGCTGCCTCTCTTGCTTCTGCAGCTCTCATCGTTTTTTCAAAAATCTTTTTTGCAACTGAAGGATTCTCTTCTAAAAATTCTGCAAGTTTCTCGCCCACTATTGTTTCAACCACTGATTTTACTTCACTATTACCCAACTTGGTTTTCGTCTGACCTTCAAATTGAGGCTCCATAACTTTTACAGATACAACTGCCGTTAAGCCCTCCTTGAAGTCATCTCCGGATAAAGTTATTTTGGAATTCTCTTTTATCAAACCATTTTTTCCGGCATAATTATTAAACGTTCGGGTTAATGCGGTTCTGAATCCAACCAGGTGCGTTCCGCCCTCTATTGTATTTATGTTATTTACATACGTGTTTATATTCTCGCTGTATGATTCACTATACTCAAAACAAATTTCCACCGGTGTCTGGTCTTTTTCTCCTTCAATATAAATTGGTTTGTGAATCGGCTGCCTTGTTTCATCGAGATACTTCACAAAGTCAATTAAACCTCCTTTAAATTTAAAAACCTCTTCCTGTCCATCGTTTTCATCCTTTAAGGTCATCGTAACTTCTTTATTGAGATAAGCAAGCTCACGAATTCTTTCCGAGACAGTATCAAAATTAAATTTCGTTACTTTAAATATTTCCCCATCAGGTTTGAATGTTATTTTGGTTCCTGTTACATCTCCTTTATAAGTTCCAATTTCTTTAACCGACCCAACAGGTTCACCTCTTCTGTATTCCTGATAATAAATTTTTCCGTCCCTTCTTACTTCCGCTTTCAACCATTCTGATAAAGCATTCACAACCGAAACACCAACGCCGTGTAATCCACCGGATACTTTGTAAGAATTTTTATCAAATTTTCCTCCTGCGTGGAGAACTGTCATTACCACTTCAAGGGCTGATTTTTTTTCTTCAGGATGAATATCAATTGGAATACCGCGCCCTTTATCTTCTACAGATACACTTTGATCTTTATGGATTGTAATTATAACTCTGTCATTATATCCTGCCAATGCTTCGTCAATACTATTATCAACCACTTCATTTATCAGATGATGCAAACCTCTTGATCCGATATCGCCAATATACATTGCCGGTCTTTTTCTAACTGCCTCTAATCCTTTCAATACGTTTATGTTGCTTGCATTATAACTATTCAGATTGTTTTCTTTCACCACAATAACACCTTTTCTTAAATAAATTTTATTGATTTAATTCTTTCTTCTTTAATTGAACTGTTGATTCTGTCAACAATACTTTTTTGCCTAAGTCTTAGTTCGCTTCTCCAAACTGAGTTTTCAACTTTGAGGTACAAAATTTTTTTTACGACTTTTACTGCCTGTGCAATTTGTTTAAGTTCCGGAAATACTAAACCAAATTGAAAAACAACATCAAATTCTTTTACCTTATTTCTGAATGTTTCAAAGTTTTCTTCTTTTTCAATAATATCACCAATAGACAGTGCTTGTTTACGCATAATGAACATGCCCATTATTAACAAAAATAATCTTGTCGTTTGATGATTTGAAAATATTATTATTATTGTTCAAATCTGTTAATGTAATAAAAGCTTGCCCAACGATTTTCAAGTATTCACCAATCTTTTTAACTCTGTTTTTATCAAGGTCTCCGAATATATCATCCATAAGAAAGATTGGCTTTTTACCAATGACTTGAAACATATAAAAAAACTGAGAAAACCTTAGCGCAATTTGAAAGGTTTTGTGCTGCCCTTGTGATCCGTATTTTTTTAGCTCTTTTTGATTCAGATAAAAAATAAATTCATCTCGATGAGGCCCAACTAAGTTTTGAGCACGGATAATTTCGTCGTCATAATATTCATCTAATTTATCATTAAAGTTTTTCTTTATATCATCATCAGAAACAGAGTTTAAAAAATTATATTCTAAAGAGGGGATTTCGTTTTGATCGCTAATCTTAAGATAATTTTCTCGGATAATTTTATTGAATTCTTCTGCAAATATCATTCTGTGTTTTACTATTTCCGTTCCGTTATTAAGTAAAATTTCCGTCCATGCTTCAAGTTGATCAATTAAACTCTTTTCTTTTCTTTCCCTGATTTGAAATAACAAAGCTGATCTTTGTCTGAGAATTTTGTTGTATTCCAATAGTATTTCCAAGTAAGCAGGACTTAATTGTGAAATAATTGAATCAACAAATTTTCGCCTGTCAGCGGGACTTCCTTGTGTTATTGCATGATCAAGAGGAGTGAGAGAGACAACAGGAAATTTACCAATTATAGAAGCACTTCGAGTCACTTGTTTTTCATTAATAAAAAAATTTTTCTTGTTTGATTCTATGTCAAACTGAATTCTTGTTTTATATTCTATCAATTCATTGAACTTTCCAAACAAACTAAATTCTTTTTCTCCAAAAGAAACAGCCTCAGTATCAGAATTTTGATTTAAATTTTTTGTTGTACATAAATAGTAAATCGCTTCTAATATTGTGGTTTTCCCTTGTCCGTTTCCGCCAATAAAATAATTTAATTCGTCTGAAAAATTTAACTCTGTATTTTTATGTAATCTAAAATTACTTATCAATAAATTATTTAATGTCATCTTTAACTGTTTAAGCGTACAGGCATAAGCAACATCATCAACTCTTCTGTTTCTTTTTCTTCGCTTGGAACAACAATTGCAGCTTTTGTCGGCGAGTTTAACTTAAATACCACTTCCTTCTCCGGCAGCATGTGACTAAGAATATCGTTTACATATCCTGCGTTAAAACCTATCTCCAAAGGTTCACCATTATACTTACACATAACAGATTCGTTAGCCGAAGAACCAAGGTCAATGTCTTCTGCTGAAATATCTATCGCGCTTGCTGATATTGAAAATTTAACTCTTCTTGTGCTAGTTGTTGCAAATAAAAGCATTCTTCTAATAGCATCGTGAATTTCTTTTGTTTTTACTTGCAAAGAAAATTCGTTTTCTAAAGGAATAACACCTTTAAAATCAGGGTACTTCTGACCAATTAATCTGGTAATCAACTCGATATCACTTAATTTAAATGAAATGTGCGATTTACTTAAGTAAAGTTTAGCATCCTTTTCATCCAATATTTTTTGTAAAACAGAAATTGCTTTTTCCGGAACTATATATTGAATTAAACCTTGACTTGTGATTTTTTTGTTTAATAAATTTACAAGTCGGTGTCCGTCAGTTGCTACAAATCTCAATCCTTCGTCTGATAATTCAAGCAAAGTTCCCATCATTGCCGGTCTCATTTCTTCTTTACCAATTGCGAATGATGTTTTATCAAATGCTTTTTTTAACTCTAAACCATTCATTGAAATTTCTTGAACGTCTTCATCTGTCTTTTGTGGAAATGATGGAATTTCAGGATATTCATTTGCTTCGATATAACCAAGTGTATATGTACCAAAATCGGTTATTACATTTAGTTTATTATTTGATGTTAAAAACTTTACAGTTGTGTCTGGGAATGACTTAATTATGTCGTATAAAAGCCGTGCAGGCACTACAAGGCTCATATTTTCATCAGAGACAACATTAATCGAGGACTTTAGTGAAATCTCCAAGTCTGTAGCATAAATAGTTAAAAGACCATTTTTAATTTCAAACAGGAAGTTTTCTAAAATCGGCATTGGTGTTCTTGTTGGTACTGCAGGAATTATTTTGTTGAGTAATTTCTCTAACTCAATGCTATTAACTTTGAACTCCATTATCACTCCAAATTTTATTAATTTTATTGTTAAAATATACCTATTTTGAAATGCTTTTCCAATTAGTTATTAAGATTAAAAAGTTATCCACACTACTATTAATATTAGTTTTATTTAAATATTAATTTAATTATAATAATAATAATGTTGATATGTTTATATAGAGAAAAAGTTTCTGTTATTTTGTTAAATCAAAAGAAAAATGGATAACGTAATTGTTTATAAGTAAGAATTTGTTTTATGTTATCAACAGAATGTTGATATAATTATACTTGTTAACATTAAATGCACATGTAATTAACAAGTTACTAAGATCAATAATATTTCTTTGGATACTCAAAAAAGGATAAAACACCAATGCCAAAATTAAGTTCATTCCAAAATTTTGAATCAGTTTTAATTACAACCAGTCCGCATGTAGGAATATTTATAATAGATTCGTTACAAAATCTGTTTGTAAATAATGTAATTTCCGGATTATGTCCAACTATCAAAAACTTATCATAAATATCATTTAACGATTTTACAAAATTCAACAAATGTTCTGTAGAACAATCATATAATTCGGAATCTTTAATTAATTTTTCTTTTTCATATTCTAAAACACCGGCAATTCTTTTAGCGGTTGAATAAGCTCTTTTTGCAGTGCTTGTTATTATTATTTCTGGAAATAAATTAAGTTGACGCATTACATTTCCCATAAACTCAGCATCTTTTTTTCCTCGCTTATTCAAAGGGCGATCAACATCACTTATGGTTGGATCATTCCAGCTGGATTTTCCATGTCTTAAAAGATAAAGTTCTTTCATTTATAACTCTCTAATTGTTTTTTGAGTTTTTGAATGTTTTGTTGCTTTTGCTCTTCCAAGAATTCTTTTGCGTAGTTGCTTAAAAATTTATGAGCAGAGAAAAAAGAAATTGAGTTTTGAATAAATTCTTTATCAGAAATTTTTGAATTAAACTGATTTTTAATCTCTTTTTTATAAAGCTCATTCCTCAAAAAGAAATTTTCACAACCGACATGAAACAAATCAGCATCGCATAATATTTCTTCTAAAATATTTTTTGGAGACTGAGGAATCTTAGTGGCAAGAATACATCCTCTTACTAAATCAATTTTCTCCTTTGGATAATTATGCTCAATCAAAAATGATTCGGCAATATTTGCGCTCTCGGATTCATGATTTTTAGGAGAATTTATATAAAACGAATCATGAAACCAGGCAGCAATAATAACAGTTTCCGTTTCTTCTGGCTCAATTTTTAAGTAGGAGCAAATTTTATTAGCGTTCTCTACTACTTCCTCAATGTGATTTATGTTATGATAAAAAAAATTTTTATCGGAATTTAAAAAAATATCCCTGACAAATTTTTCACAATGTTTTAATAAGTTTGTATCCATATTCAGAATAATAATATTTATAAATTAAACAAATATAAAAATGCTTTATTAGATTAAAAATGAAAAAACCCAAATATTATTATAAACAAGTAGGAATAATTCCTATGAAAGAATCTGAAGGTAAAATAAAAGTCTTCTTGATTACCAACAGAAAAGGCACTAAATGGATACTGCCAAAAGGAATAAAAGAGCCGGACAAAACTTATATGCAAATCGCAGAACAAGAGGCTTTTGAAGAAGCCGGTATAAAAGGAAAAATATTTCCTAAAATTATAGAAACATATTTACACAAAAAATGGAAAGGAATATGCAGAGTCGATTTTTATATAATGAAAGTTAATGAAGTTTACTGCGTTTATCCAGAAAACTTCAGAAGGAGAAAACTTGTATCAATTTCCAAAGCAGAAAAATTTTTAAAAAACAAAAAGCTTTTTAATATTATTCTTAAAGCACAAAAACCAGTTAAAATAAAAACACCCTAAAAAAATCTATTCATCTTTGGACTTAACATTGGAATGCCCAAATTTAATCCGCGAAGAATAAAGAATATTGCCAGAATTACCGCAAACACAGGCATTAGTTTATTGATTTTTGATCTCAGATTAGCATTAACAAAACCCCCGAAAACAGAGGTTAAAAACATTATAGGAACGGTTCCAAGTCCGAAGAATGTCATAAAGAAAGTTGACTTAATAATATCACCCAAGGAGAGAGCACTTGCTAAACCGACATAAACAAATCCACATGGGAGCAGACCATTTACAACTCCAAAAAGAAATAAATTTGAGTTGCTGCCAGACTTTATTAATTTTGAAAAGGAACGCTTTACAAAAACATTCAATGAATTAATTATACCAAGCGAAGAGAATCGTACTTTTATGTTTGAGGGAAGAAAAACAGCAGCTATAATAATAAAACCAAAAATAATTGAAACATATTGCTGAGCACCAATAACAAAAATTTTTTGACCAAACAAACCCACAACAACTCCAAGCAAAGTGTAAGTTACTACTCGCCCAATATTATAGATTAGTCTGTTCATAACTAAATCATATTTTGTTTTATAATCCATTGGCAGAGCAAGTACAATGGGTCCACACATTCCGATGCAATGAAAACTTCCAAGAAGACCAATAACAAAACCGGCAAATATTTCCATCAGTTCACCATTAAATTTTTTTGGGTTAAAAACGTAGTTGAATTTACCCGCCAATCAATCTTGACTCGCCAAAGACCGGGGAGCAAATTTTTTGTCGGGATGACCTGACTTAAAGAATCGTCAAGTGTTACGGGTATAAAAAAATCTTTTTCTGAATTATCATCTCGCGAAAAAAAGATTGTTCCCGAAATTAAATTTTGTGAAAAAATTTTAGGGAATCTTAAAATAACAGAATCATTGTATTGAGAAAAATTGATTTGCTGTGTTAATTTTGACGCCCTGTCAGCCTTATCAATTTCCGTTTGATGGAGTAACTCTTTTTCATAATAATTATCTGCAACCAAATCAACATCGATAGTAAATGCAAAAATTACTGCAGCAAGAATCAGTAAAACAAAACCAATATAAACAGCAAAAATTCCGGTGCCCCAATTAAATTTCATTGAGAAACCTTTCTTTTAATTTTTCCAAGGAAAGAAGTTTTGATAACATCTATTGTTTTACCTTTTGAGGCAACTTCAATTTCAAGAGGAGTATTTAGTTTTTTTACATTGTCTTTATTCAAAACCACCAAAAATTTTCCTTCTGCAACCCCTTGCGGTTTTATGTCAAGATTGGCGCCGATTAATAAAATTTCGCCGGAAATGTTTTTAAGCTTTATTTCTGCAGGTAGATCGTTAAAAGTTTTGTTTACAATTTTAAAATCATAAAGATTGCTGATTTTATTATTTGGCTGCTCCTGATACAAAACCCCGGGCGTTCTAAGAATAGTTAATTCAAAGTCGGAACGGTTCAACAATAAAACAAACGTCAAACCTATAAGAATAATTAGAACAACAGTGTAACTGATTGCTCTTGCAGAGAGGAGAGATCGAATTTTATTCTCAATTTCGTTTTTTGAAGCATAACGAATTAAACCGCGCGGCTTGTTAATCTTATCCATTACGTTATCGCATGAATCAATACAAGCAGTACAATTTACGCATTCCAACTGCGTTCCGTTACGAATATCAATTCCTGTAGGGCAGACATCAACACACATGTGGCAATCAACACAGTCACCTTTTTCCTGTTGATTTTCGTTTTTCTTTATTTTGCCCCTGGGCTCGCCGCGCTTATAATCATAAGCAACAACCACAGAATTTGCGTCAAGCATTACGCCTTGAAGCCGTCCGTAAGGACAAACAAGAGTACAGGCTTGTTCTCTGAATTTTGAGAACACAAAATAAAATACCGAAGAAAAAATCAACATTGAAACAAAGCCGCTGAAATGTACAGAGACCGGTTCAGTAATTATTTTAAATAAATTATCAACACCGATGATATATGCTAGAAAAGTATTTCCAATAACAAAAGAGATAATCCAAAAAATTAAATGCTTAGAAAATTTTTTAAAAAACTTCACACTGTTCATAGGTGTTTTATCCAAAGCGATTTGTTGCTTCCAATCACCTTCAATCCAATATTCTATTTTTCTAAAAACCAATTCCATAAAAACGGTTTGAGGACAAATCCAACCGCAGAATAATCTTCCATAAACAACAGTGAAAAGGAAAATGCTGATAATTGTGGAAATCATCGCAAGGACAAAAAGGTGAAAGTCATGTGGACCGAAAGGTATTCCGAAAAGAATAAATTTGCGTTCAAGTAAATTCAACAAGATAAAAGGATGTCCGTTAATTTTAACAAACGGGGTACCAAACAAAAAAACAAGCAGAAAAAAACTTAAAAAAGTTCTTGCCGTATAAATTTTACCGGATGGTTTTTTAGGATAAATCCAAACCCTTTTGCCCTCTTTGGTAACAGTAGCAAGTTCATCACGGAATTTTTCTGTCTTCAACTCAGTCATATTTTCTCTATATTAAATTAAGAATTAGCTCCGCTTAAAGTCGAATCGGCTTTTTCATCATACTTAACGCCTTCAGGTGCTTTTGCATTTGGAGGATTGGTACCGTGAATAGATAATACATAACTGCTTACAGCCTGCATTTGATTGGGGTTAAGTTGTGATTGCCAGCTTATCATTCCTTTTTGAGGAACACCATATTTGATGGTTTTGAAAACGTTTTTTATTCCGCCGCCATGAATCCAATAATCATCAGTTAAATTCGGGCCAACCAAGCCTTCTGCATTTTGTCCATGACAGGCAACACAGTTTTTTACAAATATTCCTTTTCCTTCTTGAATAGCACCGGCATCATTTGAAACAGCAACAGTTTCTTCGTTCAACAAAGCACCAGTCTTAATCAGTATTTGCTGCTCAGCATCGGCAATTCTAATTTCCTCCAAATACTCTTCTTCCTGAACATTGCCACTACCAATAACATGAAATTTCACCAAATATATTGCACCAAAAATTATTGCACCCCAAAATAAGGCATGAAACCAAGGTGGAATTCTGTTATCTAATTCTTTTATCCCATCATAATCATGAGACAATAAGATTGATTGCTCTTTTTCAATCGGTGTAGATTTAGTAAGAAATTGGAAAAATTTTCTTAATGGAGAGAGGAAAAAATCTCCGGCAAAGTCATTTTTCTCTGAATAAACCAAAGCAAGCCAGACAACAAAGGCAATAAGCAGAAAAGTTGCTGTTAGCATTTTGGTTGCAATGCTCATTAAATCCGCGTCGGGCTGATTTCCAGCAGCAAAAACATTTTGGCTTAAAAGCAAAAAGAAAAGAGCTAAAAATGATTTGTAATTTGTTTTCATGATTTTTTCTCTATAAAATTTTCATCAAATTTTTCTTCTAATGGTAAGTTTTCCATTTTGGAAATGTAATTTTTATCAGCCCTTATTACCCGATAAATAATCAGTAAAAAAACGGGCAGAAATATTAATAAAGAAACAACTGGATAAATATAAATACCATCAACATTGCTTAATAAATTTGAAATCATATTGTCTCTTAATTTTGTGGTTTAACTTTTATGTCCGTTCCAAGCCTTTGCAAGTATGCAATCAAAGCAATAATTTCTTTCTGTGGTTCAATGATTACACCATTATTTAGTAAATCATCAGAAATAGTTTCTGCTTGTTTCATCAAGTCGTCGTTGGCAAAATTTTCATAACTGTTTTCATAAGGAACGCCAAGACTTCGCATAACAGAAATTTTCTTTGGAGTGGTTGATATGTTTAAATCTTGTTGAATCAGCCAAGTGTATTGAGGCATGATTGAACCCGGCGACATAGAACGCGGATTTTCCAAATGCAGGTAATGCCAAAGGTTTGAATACTTTCCTCCTTCTCGTTGCAAATCCGGTCCGGTTCGTTTTGAACCCCACAAAAACGGATGATCATATACAAACTCGCCGGCTTTAGAATATTCACCGTAACGAGCTGTCTCTGATCGAAACGGACGCACCATTTGAGAGTGACATGAATTGCAAGCTTCGCGAATATAAATATCGCGTCCTTGAAGTTCCAAAGGCGAATATGGTTTTACACTTGAAATAGTAGGCACATTCGATTTAATCAAAAAAGTCGGAATGAATTCAATTACACCACCAATTAAAATTGCAACCGTAGCCAATAGCGTAAATTGAATCGGTCTTTTTTCAAGCCAGCGATGAATTAGACCATATTTCAATGGATCTTTTTCTTTTATTAGTGCAGGAGCTTCTGATTCTTCAGTGGGAATAAACTTTCCCTGCTTTGCAGTCATAATTAAATTATATATTAAAAGAATAACTCCGCTTAGATAAATTAATCCGGCGATAGAACGAATAATGTACATCGGGACAATCTGTAAAACAGTTTCAAGGAAGTTTGGATATTGAAGAACACCAAGCGGAGTAAATTGTTTCCACATCAACGATTGAGCTAAACCAGCCCAATACATAGAAGAGACATACATAACAATAGCAAGCGTTCCAACCCAGAAATGTGCATTTGCTAATTTTTTTGAATAAAGTTCAGTACCAAATAATTTTGGAACAAGCCAGTAAAGCATTCCAAATGTTAAAAATCCGTTCCAACCCAAAGCACCAACATGAACATGAGATACAATCCAGTCAGTATAATGCAGCAAAGCATTAACGTTTTTTAGTGATAACATCGGACCTTCAAAAGTGGACATTCCGTAAGCAGTTACAGCAACAACCATAAATTTTAATATTGGATTATCGCGGACTCTATCCCAAGCACCGCGAAGTGTTAAAAGTCCGTTTAACATTCCTCCCCAAGATGGTGCAATTAGCATTAATGAAAAAACAGTTCCTAATGACTGTGCCCAATCAGGCAAGGCTGAATATAAAAGATGATGAGGACCAGCCCAAATGTAAATAAAAATTAACGCCCAAAAGTGAAGTATAGATAACCTATATGAATAAATAGGACGATTGGCAGCTTTTGGTAAATAGTAATACATCAAACCTAAAAATGGTGTTGTTAGAAAGAAAGCAACTGCATTGTGGCCATACCACCACTGAACAAGTGCATCCTGAACGCCAGCATAAATAGGATAAGATTTTAAAAAAGTAACCGGCAATTCAAGAGAGTTGACAATATGCAAAACAGCAACAGTGATAAACGTTGCAATATAGAACCAGATAGCAACATACATGTGTTTTTCTCTTCGCTTTATTATTGTTGCCATCATATTTATTCCGAAGATTACCCAAACCACAGTAATTAAAATATCGATTGGCCACTCAAGTTCGGCATATTCTTTTGATGTGGTAATTCCGGATACGAGCGTAACAGCAGCCAACACGATAATTAACTGCCAGCCCCAAAAATGCAAGTTGCCGAGAAGTTTGCTAAACATGCTTGCTTTACAAAGCCGGGGGAGTGAATAATAAATGCCGGCAAAAATTGCATTTCCGACAAATGCAAAAATTACTGCATTTGTATGAAGCGGACGCAGTCTTCCGAAAGTTGTATACTGTAATCCGAGGTTCAATGCGGGAAAATAAAGCTGCGTTGCAATTATTACGCCGACCAGCATTCCAACCACAGCCCACAACATCGTAGCTATCACAAATAACTTGACAATTTTATTATCATAACTGAATTTTTCAATATTCATTTATGTCATCCTGATTTTATTTATATTTATTTTTTATCGTCAAACAAAATTCTTACCGAGGGGGTGTATTTATCCTTAAACTGGCCTGTTTTTACTGCCCATAAATAAGCAATTAAAAATCCACCGGCAACCATTAGGGAAGCACCAATTAATATTAGAATCACTTCCATTTTATTAATCCTGTTTGTTTTGCTTTTAAGTTTGTTGCAAAAGTAGTGAAAATTACAACCGAGATAGAACTAAGGGGCATTAAGATTGCAGCAATTACGGGCGAGAGATCACCTTTTAGTGCAAAGTAAAAGCCGATTAAATTATATAAAAAAGATATCACGAAACTAATTATTATAATTTTCATACTTGTTTTCGAAAAACTAATAAAATCATTTAATAAAAAAAAGGACTTTGAGTCTATTATTCCATCACAGGCGGGAGAAAAATTGTTGATATTTTCCGAAACAGAAATTCCCACATCACTTTGGCTAAGCGCACCGGCATCATTCAGCCCATCTCCGATCATCAGCACTTTCTGATTTTCTTTCTGTAGTTTATCAATATAATTGTGCTTATCAAATGGCGACTGATTGAATAATATGTTTTCAGAGTGAGAAAAAATAAGACGTAAATTTTTTTCTTCGGAAGTATTATCTCCGGTGATAAGAGAAATTTTATATTTAGTAAAAAGTTTTTTCAGCACATCTTGCAATCCTTTCCGATACTTGTTTTTTATAATAAAACATCCCAACAAGTTATCGTTAATTTTCAGGAAAACATTTGTACTGTCTGTCTCGAAATTAAAATCTGCTTTGTCTGCACCAACAAAATCTAATGAACCAAGTTTAAGTTTCGAATTATTTATTATTCCTGAAATTCCTTTCCCGGGAATTTCAGAATACTGTTCAACATCAAACAAGGAAGTTGCCTTTAACCACGATGAAATAAGCTTACTTAATGGGTGCGAAGAATTTTTTGTTAATGAACAGACAAGATTTTTTTCTTCTTGCGATAGTTCGGAACCTACGAAAGAAACTTCAGAAACGCCTGTTTCGGTGATTGTGCCTGTTTTATCAAAAACAATATGATTGATTTTGGAAAGTCTCTCAATAACATCAACATTTTTTAAGTAAAATTTGTTTCGTCCAAATATCCGCATTGCATTTCCAAGAGTAAAAGGAGTTGAAAGAGCCAATGCGCAGGGGCAAGCAATAATTAATACGGCAGTGAAGGCGTTGAAAGCTTTATTAGTATCAGAAAAGACCCAAAAAGAAAAACCGATAATTGCGACAATCAAAACAGCAAAAGAAAAATATTGGCTTACAACATTGACAAGGTTGTTAATTTTGCTATCAAAAGATTTTGAAAAAGCCTTACTGTTCCAAAGCTGTGTTAAATAACTTTGAGAAATATCTTTAATCGTTTCGACCTCGGCAGCAGCGCCAATAATTTTTCCACCCGCATAAATAAAACTGCCATTTGATTTTTCAATCGGTGTTGATTCACCGGTAACAAAACTGTAATCAACCAAACAGGTATTGCTAATTAAAACTGCATCGGCGGGCAATATTTCGCTATTATGAATGATAATTCGCTGCCCGACTTTAATTTTTTCAGCAGGAATTGTAGTTTCACTTCCGTTTTTGTTGATTGTTACGGCAATTGGGAAATAAGATTTATAATTTCTTTCAAAATTTAATGTGTCGTATGTTTTGTTTTGAAATAATTTTCCAAGCAGGAGAAAAAATATTAATCCGGCGAGAGAATCAAAATAACCGGGACCGGTTGAAAAAATAATTTCATAAACACTTCGCAGGAACAGCACAAAAATTCCAAAAGAAATTGGAACATCAATATTAAATACACCCTTTTTCAATCCCTTAAAAGCAGATAGATAATATTCACTCGCACTATAAAAAACAACCGGAAGAACCAGAAAGAAATTTATTATAAGAAAAATGTTTTTCAAGTTGTCGGTAACAATGTCTTGCAAAGAAAGATACTCGGGAAAACTGAGAAGCATAATATTTCCAAAAGTAAAACCGGAGACACCAACTTTATAGTAAAGATTTTTTAATACAGTATTTTCTTTTTCGGCATGATTTTCATCAAGGTTCAGCAGGGGCAAATATCCGAGTGAATCTAAAAGTTCAACAAGCCCTTTGAGTGAGATTTCGTTATGATTGTATCTGACAGAAAGAATTTTTTTGAGAAAATTTACTTCAGAAAATTTTATGCCCGGACTTATTTTATAAAGGTTTTCCAAAATCCAAATGCAGGAACTGCAATGCATTTGCGGAATCGAAAAAGTTATTGTTGTTGTCTTGTCATCAGCAAAATCAATAAGCCTGGCAATGATTAGCTCATCATCAAGAAAATCAAAATTTCTTTTAACTGTGTTGTTTTTATTTATACCGGGCGAGGAATCAATAGTATAATAATTGCACAGATTGTTTGCCTCAAGAAGTTCATAAACAGTTTTGCATCCGTTACAACAAAATATTTTATCATCAATGTGGATATTCGAATCTTTACAAACTTCTCCACAGTGGAAACAAAGAGGATATTCAACGTTATTTTCTTTTTGCACTAAAAGTTTATCTCAAAATATTCATCACAAAATTAAAATTTTATTTTTTCAATTGTTGTAGTATTTTTGAACAGCAATCAACAGAACAAGAGCAGCCATGCACAAATTAATTTTATTGTTAGTACTTTTTTTTAACACCACAATGTTTGAGAGAGAAAAGAAGGAGATTGATATAATTCCTTTTCCACAAAAAGTGTTTTTTAATTCCGATCATTTTGATATACCAAAAGAAATTAAAGTTTGGATCGGCTCGGAAGATTTGAAACAGTCGTTCAACAAGCTCAAAAAGGAACTAACGAATATTGATGTGAAATTAGCAAAAGATCAAAGCAAAGCCAATGTGATTCTTTCGCTTAATAAAATAATTACAGAGAATGAAATACCGGCAAAAAATGTTGATGAAAGCTATATTCTTGAAGTAACAGATAGCGGCATTAAAGTCTCCTCAAAAACACCAAAAGGAATTTTTTATGGAGTGGTTTCTTTAATTCAATTAATCGAAACAAGCAAAAAGAATGCAATATTAGGAATGAAAATAATCGATTGGCCTGATTTAGAAATCAGAGGAATTTCAGATGATATTGCACGCGGGCAGGTTTCGATTGTCGAAAATTTCAAAAGGATAATTGATTTTCTTGCTGATTATAAAATGAATACGTATATGATTTATATTGAAGACGTAATTGAACTATCGGCATATCCGTCAATCGGAAAAAACAGAGGTGCATTGACAAAATCAGAAATCAAAGAGATAGTTAATTATGCAAAAGAAAATTATATTGAAGTAATACCGATTTTTCAGACTCTCGGTCATTATGAAAATATTTTAACCACGGAGGAATTTGTTGATCTTGCAGAATTTCCGGGCGGCGCAACACTTTCGATTACAGAAGAAAAAACATATACGTTTCTTGAAAATTGTCTTAAAGAAATTTTTGAATTGTTTCCGTCAAAGTATATTCATATTGGTGCAGATGAAAGTTGGGATGTGGGTTTGGGAAAAGCAAAAGAAGTTGTATCGGGATCTTCGTTAGCAAAAGTGCATGCAAATCACTATAAACGGGTAAATGATATTTGCAAAAAGTACAACAAGAAAGTAATGATGTATGGCGATATCATTTTAAATCATCCAAAAATTCTTGAGGAACTTCCAAAAGAAATTACAATTATTGACTGGCATTATCGACCCGACTTTTTTTATCCATCCACAGTAACATTTTCAAAAAGTAATTATGAATATATAGTATCACCCTCGGTCTGGAATTTTTTAACAATTTTTCCGGCTAACTTCAATGCAGTGCCGAATATTATCAGACTTACAAATGACGGAATTCAAAATGGTGCGAAGGGAATGATTAACAGCAACTGGGGTGATTATGGTGCCGAAACATTCAAGGAAACAATATTCTATGGCTATGCATGGTCTGCCCAATGTTCATGGAACTATTTGGCGAGTGATATAAATAAATTTAACGAGAATTTTTGCAAATTATTTTATGGAAGTGACGATTACAGACTGCCAGAAATTTACGAGGCATTGAACAGTCCGAACAGCATAACAACGTGGCACGAACTATGGAGACATCCGCTTCTTCCTTTCAAAGAGTCAAGTTGGTGGGAAATAAAATCAACCCCATATTCAAAAATTTCATGGATTGATTCGAGGATGAATAAAGCAAAAGAGCAAATCAATGAAGCAAAAGGAATTGTAAGCAAAAACAAACCACATCTCGATGTTTTATCATTGAAAGTTGATTTAATGCTCTATTATAAATTGAAACTCGAAACACAATCGTACTTGCAGGCAAAATTAAAATTAGATACCTCAACTTCGTTAGATTCTTTAGAACGGCTTCAATTGGAGAATTTATTGAGTAATGTAAATCTTAATTCTTTGATAGATAAAAATATTGCTCAATTGAAAAAACTGAAAGAGCAATTCAAAGAACAGTGGTTAAAATATTATAAACCGAACAACTTAAACATGATTATGGATAAATTTAACCGTCTTATTTCCTATTTCAACGAAACAAAAGAAAAATTGTCAAGCGGACTTTCATCGCCGGAAATCAAAAGCAAGTGGATTTATAATAAAGTTGACGAAAATAATTTTAGCAACAAAGCGGTTTTCAAAAAAAATATTTTTATAAACGATTCAATAAAAATTGGAAAAGCACAACTGCTGGCTGATTCTTATGCAGAACTCTATATAAACGGAAAATATGTTGATAAAGTTTTTGCAAGAAGATCGGGCTCGCTGCTGGTAGATTATCGCAGAATTAAGTATTTAGATATTACTGAATTTTTGCAACATGGAAACAATGAAATAAAAATCAATGCGAAAAGTTGGGAGCGAAACGCAAAAGCAGGGATTAATTTTATTTCCTCAATCGAAGCAGCATCAGCAGTAACCGAGATTATTTCTGATAATACATGGAAAACAAAATTGCCCGAAGAAGAAGAATCCATGTATAAATTCAGCACAGAGCAGGCATATAGGATGATTGTTACTGAACCAAATTTCAGCACAGATAGAACTAGTTGGATTGAGAGATAAAAAGTTGAAAAACAAAAAGACAATAACACTTTCATTAATAACGGTGGCAATAATAGTTCTTTGCGTAATTCCCGTATTAAGTTTTGTGATTTGTAAATTTTGCGGAATCGAGACGAAGATAGTTTGGAAAAATTTTTATTTATCCAATGTAATTCTCGAAAACAATACCAAAGCAATTGGTGAAGCAATTCCGTTTTTATTATCAATTTTATTGGTAGAATTGAGCGTGGCAACTCTGAGAAAAAGTTCGCTTAGTTCATGGAGATTTGCGTTAATTATAATCTCACTAGTAATGACAGGAAATATGATTTACAAAGTTTTTTATGAAGCATTCTATACCATTATAAATCTTGATTCAAAACGACAAATAAATTTATTCAGCACAATTCAGATTGCATTTCCATATAATTTGTTAATTCTTATCGGAATAATTTTCTTCTTTTTTATCTATGCAAATCGGGTTACAAGAAAAATAAAAGAGTACATTAATTAAGGGAAAAATTATGGAATCACTGGAAAACAAAATTGTATTTATCACCGGAGCTTCATCTGGAATTGGCAAAGCCTGCGCAGTTGAATTTGCAAAGGCAAAAGCAAAATTAATTCTTTCTGCAAGACGTGTTGATATGGTAAAAAATCTATCTGAAGAATTAAAACAAAAATATAATACTGAAACAATTTTCTTTCATCTTGACGTTAGAAAAAGAAAAGATGTTGAAAAAGCAATTTCAGACCTTCCTGATGAATGGAAAAAAATCGACATATTAATTAATAATGCTGGACTCGCAAAGGGTTTTGCAAAATTACACGAAGACAATCCTGACAACTGGGATGATATGATTGACACTAACGTAAAGGGACTGTTGTATGTTACACATGCAATTGTTCCATTTATGGTTGAAAGAAAAACCGGACATGTAATTAATATCGGATCAATCGCAGGAAGAGCAGCATATCCGAACGGAAGCGTTTATTGTGCAACAAAACATGCTGTGCTCGCTATCAATAATTCTCTGCGAATGGATTTGATTGATAAAAATATTCGTGTTTCAACTGTTGACCCCGGAATGGTTGAAACCGACTTTAGCAATATCAGATTTAATGGTGATAAAGAAAAAGCAAAACAAGTTTACAGAGGATTGAAGCCACTTGTGGCTGAAGACATTGCTGATGCTGTGATTTATTGTGCTTCGAGACCAAAACATGTAAACATCAGCGAAGTTGTAATTACACCGACAGCACAGGCAAATGCTTTTGTTGCTTATCGCGAATTGTGATTATTTTCTTTTAAGCAAGGCAACATTTTCAATGTGAAAAGTGTGCGGAAACATATCGAATGGTTTTATCTTTATCAGATCATATTTGTTTTCGCACAATAATTTAATATCTCGAGCTTGTGTTGCAGGATTACAACTAACATAAATTATTTTTTCGGGCAATAGAGCAAGAATATCATCAATCGTGTTTTGATGCATTCCATTTCTTGGTGGATCGGTTATAATAACATTGGGCTTTGGTGTTTTTTTTGTCGAGATAAAATTGAGTATGCTTTTATTTAAATCGGAATTAAAATGAAGAACGTTTCCAACTGAATTTATATCAGTATTTGTTTTTGCATCTGCAATTGAAGTTTCAGCAGATTCAAAAGCAAAAACACTTTGAACTAATTTTGAGATAAAAAGAGAAATGGTTCCTGCTCCGGAAAACAAATCGTAAACAATATCTCCCTTTTTAAATTCCGCAAAGGCAACAATGCAATTGTAAAGATTTTCAGCCTGAACAGTATTAGTCTGAAAGAATGAATTCGCACTCACACGGAATTTATATTCGCCAATAAAATCATATATAAAACCACTGCCGTGATAAACAACTTCATAGTCACCATAAGCAACTTGCGAGAGTTTCTTGTTGATGTTGTTTACAACCGTTGTCACTTCAGGGAGATTTTGTCTCAATGCTAATGAATATTGGTTTAACAAATCGGGATTTTCTTCCGAAGTTACCAAATTAACCATCAAATCTTTTGTTTTCCCAGATTGCTTGATAACCAAATTTCTTAAAAAACCATCATGAGTTTTTGTAGAATACGCAGTCACATTTTTTTCCAGAAAAAACTTGCGAGTAAAGTTTAATGCTTTGTTGCTCAGTTCCGATTGAAGCCAACACGCATTTATATCAAGAATTTTATCATAGATTTTTGGAATATGAAAACCCAACGCAAAATTTTTAGTAAAGATTTGATCAGACAACAATTCTTCTTTTGTGAGCCAAGGTTTATCAGAGAAAGAAAATTCAAGTTTGTTTCTATAAAAATAAATGTTTGCTGATCCGGCAATATCTTCAATTAAAAAATCTTTTATTCCACCAATTTTTTGTATGGTTTCTACAACTTGCTTTTGTTTGTAAAAAAGCTGTGATTTATAATCAAGCGACTGCTGCTTGCATCCGCCGCAAACCCCAAAATAATTGCACGAAGGCTGCACTCGCAATTGTGATGGTTTTATAATTTCAACAACGCGGGCTTCTGCGTAATTACTTTTTTTCTTTATAATCCGAGCAGTAACTTTATCACCGGGAAACGCACCATCAATAAAGACGGTAAAATATTTTCCGGCGGGTTCTGTTTTTACTTTAGCAATTCCCTTGCCTTCAAAAGCAAGATCCAGTATTTCCAAATCAATTAAATCGTTCTTTTTAATTTTTATTCTCCTTTTTGCAAAACGAAAGCATGAAATCCAATATATTTATCGCCGCCGTGTTTTAAGAATGAATTGGCTTCGTGTGAAAAACGATTAAGCCATTTTTTATAAAATGCTTTTTCGTTTTCTTCAAAAGAGCTTTTAATTCTTTCTGCTTTATCGCTGGCAATTTTCAGGTAGTCTTTAAATGTTTGCGAAAGATCAACTTGCTCAATAATTTGAAAACCGATTGATTCATACTGTGTGGTCAATTCATCAAGAGTAACCGGAACTAAATCCGATAGAGTTAATATCTCCTCAACAAATCTTGGAATGCTATTTTGTATCTTCACAACTTCACCAACGCAAAAATAACCGGATGGTTTTAGCAATCTGAAAAATTCGAGTAATATTTTTCTATGAAGAGAGGAAGATATTGATGCTTGGGCGTAAATTAAATCAAAGGAATTGTTTCCAAAATCAGTGGAATGATATTCCATCAAAGAACAATTAACCCCCTCTTCCTTTTGTATTGATAGCCGTGAATTGATTAATGAATCGTAATTATCAACAATAAACTCAACGCCTTCATGGGAAGCGGCAAAAAGCCTTTTTGCAACTTCTTCGCTGCCCGCACCTGCAACTAAACTCTTTTTGCCAAGCAAAGGAACGTTATTTTCAAGCAGGCGGAACTGTTTTTCTAACCCGGGAAGAATTATTTTATCAAACATCTTCATTTAATTTTCCGGACTATAATTTGTTAGCATCAAAATCCTCATCTTCCGGCGGATTGCTATCATCAGAAAATCCATCTAACTCATCTGGATCAAGAGCGTCGTCATCGCCTTCCTCGGCAACATAATCACTCTGAAAAATCGGCTCGCTGAAATTTCTTTCGTCCAAAGAATCAAAGACAGTATTTAAAATTTCTTCACTCACATCATCTTTTAACTGTGCTGCAGTAAGGCTTTCTTCAACCACAAGATTTTTAATAGAAGCGTCTGACTCGTCCCATAACTTTTTAATTTCTTTTGCATTAAACTTTTCTAACTGAGAAAGAATTTTATTTTTTATTTCCGTAATAAAGTTATCATCCCATGTTCCTTCGCTGAAAGCTTGCTCTTTTAATAATTCCCAATAGGAACTTCTTGAATTTTTTGGCTTTGTTGTTTTCAAGAGATGATGAACGTCTTTAATTACTTTTTTTATTGAAACACCTGACATATTTAATCCACTTATTAATTAACTTAGACAAACGAAAATATTTTTAATCACAAACCAAAGTTAAATGAAAAAAATTATACTTAAAAAAGGTCGTGAAAAATCTTTATTACGCAAGCACCCGTGGATTTTCAGCGGTGCAATTGAAAAAGAGGGATCAGATATAGAAAACGGTGAAATTGTTGATGTTCTTACTTTTACTAAATCATGGATTGCCAGGGGAACGTTTTCTAAAGATTCACAAATACGAGTGAGAATATGGTCTTTTGATGAAAACCAAAAAATCGATTCCGAATTTATTTCTGAAAAAATATTACACGCAGAAAAAATGAGAAAAAAACTGATCGCAAATGACACGAATGCTTACAGAGTGTTTTATTCAGAATCTGACGGCGTACCCGGATTAATTATTGATAAGTATGACGAGACTTTTGTCTGTATGTTTTTATCTGCAGGAGTTGAAAGATTCAAGGGAGAAATTGTTGAAATAATCAAAAAGAATTTTTCACCCAAAACCATTTATGAAAGATCGGATTCAGATATAAGGGCAAAAGAAGGATTGAATCAGAAGAAGGGACTACTTTATGGAGAAGAGCCTGCAGATCTTATTCAAATAAAAGAAAATAATTTGAACTTCTTTGTCAATATTAAAACCGGACACAAAACAGGAATGTATATTGATCAGAGAGAAAGCAGATTGACAGTCAGAAATTATGCAAAGGAAAAAGAAATATTAAATTGCTTTTCATATACAGGCGGTTTTTCAGTCAATGCAATTTTAAGTGGTGCAACAAAAGTTACCAATGTTGATTCATCGCAAGAGGCTTTGGATATTGCCAAAAAAAACTTCGAACTGAATGACATCGAAAAAGATAAACATGAAAATATCTGTGCCGATGTATTTAAAACTCTCAGAAAATTTAAAGAAGAAAACAGAAAGTTTGATTTAATTATTTTAGATCCGCCGAAATTTGCAGACTCAAAAGCAAATGTTGATAGAGCAGCTCGCGGTTATAAAGATATCAACATGAATGCATTGAACCTTCTTAATAAAGGCGGAATGCTGATTACCTTTTCATGTTCAGGATTAATTCCGGCAGACTTGTTTCAAAAAATTGTTGCTGACGCTGCATTGGATGCTAAAAGAGAAATGAAATTTATCGGTCATCTCAAGCAAGCCTTGGATCATCCGATAGCGTCCAATTTTCCGGAAAGCTTTTACCTCAAAGGGTTAATTGCTTATGTTGATTAGCGTGTTTCGTAAACATAATATTCCCACGGATTGAGTGATAAAACCAATTTGGAAGGTATAAGTTCTGTTTTACCGGCAAAGACAGTAAAATATTTTTTTGTTATTTCGTTTGTTTTTATTTCAACAGCCTGTTTGGAATTTGACAGATTAAAAATTCCGATAACTGTTTGATTTCCTGCTTGTCTGTAAAAAGCAAAACGTTTTCATTGTTGTTTGACAATTCAACCTAAACACCGCCCTTTTTGCCGTTCCACAATGCTTTGTTTGTTTTCTTTAAATCAAAAAGTTTTTTAGAAGTATCCATTATTTTTCTAGATAAAAGTTTTTATCACTGCAAGTATTTTAATCAAATTTAATATCTTTCTGAAGGAAAATTTGAGTTATATATGAAGCAAAATAAAAATTACGGAATACAAACATTTTTTATTTCAATTATTGGAATAGTAGTGGTTTTGTATATATTAAAAACACTGCAACATATTTTTTTGCCACTCATAATTGCATATTTCTTTGTTTTGGTTTTTATGCCAATAAACAGATTTTTATCTTCAAAGAAAATTCCCATTTCGATCGCTACTATTTTCAATCTTTCGATTATTTCGGTTTTAATCTGGGGATTAATAAGTATTATAATATCTTCTGCGGCTCAGTTTGCAGAGGCACTTCCAATTTATGAAAAGAAATTTGCCTTGGTTTTTGCTCAATATGGTAAAATCTTCAATCTAAAAGAGGAAGAGGTTTCGGGTTATATTTTTAATCGAGATAACATATCACAAATTTTCGGTGGGGTTTTCTCTTCAACGATGTCATTTATATCAGCAGTTTTCCTTATACTATTTTATTTTATTTTTCTAAACACAGGATATGACAGAGTGCTGGAAGTCGTCAAAGAAAAATATTCCGGACTTGACGATTCAAGGTTGGAAAAAAGGATAAAAGATATTCCGGCAAAAATTCAAAGTTATATTATCACAAAAATCTTTATCAGTCTTTTAACAGCAATGATCATTGGAATAATTCTGTATGTCTTCGATGTTGATTTTATTGTTATTTGGATAGTATTAACTTTCTTGTTGAACTTCATTCCAAATTTCGGGTCAATAATAGCGGTGATTTTACCAATGCTGACTTTGTTTTTGCAATTCAATTCAATCAGCAAGGCAGTATTATTTGCGGTTTTCGCTTCGGTAATACAAAACATAATTGGCAATTATGTCGAGCCTAAAATTATGGGTAATAAACTTGGACTAAATCCATTGTTTATACTATTCTCTCTATTAATTTGGGGTTACATTTGGGGGCTTGCCGGCATGTTTCTCGCAATTCCGATTATGGCGGTAATAAAAATTTTAATTACAGACTCGGATTCTGAAACTCTTACTTTTATCTCAAAACTGATTAGTTAAATTAAAATTTTCGTCAAAGAAAAAATTCTTAATGTTTTAAGATTAGATTTTTATTATATTACAGACAGTTAGTTAAAAGTAAGTAATATTAAATTAAAATCAGAAGAATATTGATGATTCAAGTTAGGCAATTGCTACTTCCAATTGATTTGCGAGAGTAGAGGAAAGTCCGAACTCCATAGAACAAGGTGCCGGATAACGTCCGGGGTTCCATTTTGGAATACGGAAAGTGCAACAGAAAGCAAACCACCTCTTTATGGGGAAAGGGTGAAAAGGCAGGGTAAGAGCCTACCGCTTCAGTAGTAATATTGGAGGTCCCGAAAGGGAGTTTCACGTAAGTGAAATCAGTGCAAACCCCACTTGGAGCAAGGTCGAGCAGAAAGCCTTCGTTGAAAAACGAACAAAGTTGTTCGCTTTGTGTGCTTTCGGGTAGATCGCTGGAATTCAATAGCAATATTGAATCGAGACAAATAATTGCCGCCCCGCAAGGGGAACAGAATTCGGCTTATTACTTGGATCGTCTTTTTTTCTTCAATGTTCTTATAATATGTTAAAAAAACGATGGAAGATATCAAATAATATTGATGAAAAAGCCGCACTGGCTTTAGCAGACAGTTTAAATATTTCTGTTATTCTGGCAAAATTGCTGCTGCGAAGAGGTGTATCCAATTTTTTTGAGGCAAAAAAATTTTTTCGGCCCGAATTAGATATGCTCTACAATCCATATCTGATGGATGGAATGGAGGTTGCAGCAAAAAGAGTAATAGATGCGATTACCAAAAGAGAAAAAGTTTGTGTTTTTGGTGATTATGATGTCGACGGAACTTGCTCGGCAGCAATTGTCTATCTCTACTTAAAAGAATTGGGCGCAGACATTGAATTTTACATACCAAACAGATTAACCGATGGATATGGAATTTCAAAAGAAAGTATTGACCACTTAAAAGAAAATAAAGTTAATTTGATGATTTCAGTAGACTGCGGAATTACAGCGGTAGAAGAAATTGATTACGCAAAACTACTCGGAATTGATTCAATTGTTTGTGATCATCACCAGCCAAAAGAAAAAATTCCAAATGCAATTGCTGTTCTTGACCCGATAAAACCGGGCTGTAATTACCCGTTTAAGTTTTTATCCGGTGCCGGCGTTGCGTTTAAACTTACGCGGGCAATTGCCGATAGAATCGGGCAAAAAGATATTCCGTTGAAATACCTTGATCTTGTTGCTTTAGCTGGCGCTGCGGATATTGTTTCTTTGACAGATGAGAACAGAGTTTTTGTAAAAAAAGGACTCGAAGCAATCAATAAAAATCCACGTCCGGGAATTCAGGCACTTATAAGCGTTGCTGGATTAACACCCGGAGAAATAAATTCGGGGCAGGTGGTTTTTACGCTTGCACCAAGAATTAATGCTGTTGGAAGAATGGGTGATGCACAGCGGGCTGTTGAATTGTTTATAACAGAAGATCAGGAAGAAGCAAACCGGCTTGCCAGAATTCTTGAAGAAGAAAATGCAGAGCGAAGAAAAATAGACGAAATGACATTCTCACATGCTGTTAAATTGGTTGAGGAGAACGTTAATTTCAATTCGGAACTTGGAATTATTTTACATAACGAAAACTGGCATTCGGGAGTAATCGGAATAGTTGCTTCCCGGTTAGTTGAAAAATATTATCGTCCAACAATCATGCTTACAACGATTGACGGTATTGCAAAAGGTTCTGCAAGAAGTATTTCAGGCTTCAATATTTATGAAGCATTAAATAGTTGCAAAGATCTTCTTATTCAATTTGGCGGACATGAAGCAGCAGCCGGAGTTGCAATTGAACTTGACAAGTTAGAGGAATTCAAAATCAGATTTAATGAAATTTTGAAAAAAACTCTTTCCGGAGACGATGTTCTCCCGGAAATAAAAATTGATTCAAAAATTCATCTCTCAGAAATTTCCCCTAAGTTTTTAAGAATACTTGAACAATTTGCACCATTTGGGCCGGGAAATATGCGCCCTGTTTTTGTTGCAGAACAAGTCCAGATTTCTAACATTCCCAAATTAGTCGGAAACGGACATTTGGTTTTTTCGGTCAAGCAAAATGGAAATGACAAAGTTTTCGATACTATTGGATTTGGTTTAGGCACTTACTATGATATGCTTGTTGAGAAAAACATTAAAGATCAAATTGCCCCAACAAAAAATTTGCTTGATATTGTTTTTACGATTGAAAAAATACAGAAAAATGGATTATCTTACCCACAGCTAAGATTAAAAGATTTGAAACTAAGCGAATAACAATAAATTCTTAGGAGTTATATATGTCAGGTCACTCAAAGTGGGCTACAATTAAAAGAAAAAAAGCATCGATTGATGCAAAAAGAGGAAAATTATTTACCAAAATCATTAAGGAATTGATGGTAGCTGCCAAAATGGGCGGCGGCGATCCGGATGCAAATCCGAGACTGAGGCTTGTTGTTGATAATGCAAAAGCAGCCAACATGCCGGCCGAAAATGTTGAACGGGCAATTAAAAAAGCTACTGGCGAATTGGAAGGCGTAAGTTATTCAGAAATGATTTACGAGGGATATGGTCCCGGCGGAATTGCAATTCTTGTGGAAAGTTTGACTGACAACAAGAATCGAACAGTTGCAGAAGTCCGGCATTTATTCAGCAAACACGGAGGAAGTTTGGGCGAATCGGGCTCGGTTGCCTGGATGTTTGAAAGAAAAGGAATAATAATTGTTGAAAAAGAAAGCATGACAGAAGAAGGAATGTTTGATATAGCAATTGAAGCCGGAGCAGACGATCTTCAAACAGAAGATACTTTTTTTGAGGTTTCAACATCAATTGAAAATTTTGAACCGGTTCGAAGAAAATTAATTGATGCAAAACTTAAAATCACAAACGCTTCTTTGCAATGGGTTGCAAAAAACCTGATTGAGCTTTCGGGAGAAACGGCTGAAAAAGCCATGAAAATAATTGATGCTCTTGAAGACAGCGATGAAGTTCAAAATGTTTTCACAAATGCTGATTTTCAGGAAATGTAAATTACAATGATAGTTTTAGGAATTGATCCCGGAACATTATTTACTGGTTTCGGGATTGTTCGTTATAAAAATTTTGAGTTCATAAAAATTCATTCGGGTGTAATAAAACTTCCGCCCGGCGAAGACATACCTTTACGATTAGACATTATTTATTCTGAAATAAATAAACTTTGTAAAAAATTCAAACCTAACCAATTTGCAATTGAAACAGCTTTTTATGGCAAGAACGTTCAGTCGGCAATGAAAATCGGTTATGCACGAGGTGTTTCTGTTCTTGCTGCGTATCATAATAATTTGGAAATCGGAGAATATTCACCAAGGGAAGTTAAAAAAGCAGTTGTCGGAAATGGCGCCGCATCCAAAGAACAGGTTCAGTATATGGTTAAAAAATTACTTGGGCTTGATGAAAAAAAAATCAAGTTTGATGAAACCGACGCACTTGCAGTTGCAATTTGTCATTCATTCGGGATGAATTCAGTTTTGAAATCCAAAGGAAAAAACTGGAAAGATTTTTTAGAAAAAAACAAACATTTAATAATTAACGGTTGATCAATATGATAGGATATTTAACAGGAAAAATTGTTTTAAAGAAACCGACAAAAATAATTCTTGATGTTTCCGGTGTTGGATACTTAATAAATATTTCAATCAGTACGTTTGAAAAAATTCCGGATGAAACTGAAACAGTTGCATTGTTTACATATTTGAATGTTAAAGAAGATGCTCTTGATTTATATGGTTTTTGGACAATTGATGAAAAGGAAATGTTTGAACTGCTTATAAGTGTGAGCGGAATTGGTCCTAAAATTGCCCAAAGCATTCTTTCAGCAATTCAAATTGATGACTTGAAAGAATCGCTTAAATTTGGAAATCTTTCAAGATTAACAGCAACGCCCGGAGTAGGCAGGAAAACAGCAGAACGAATGATACTTGAATTAAAAGATAAAATTGATTCTTTGGATCAGGTTGATGTGTCAAGGGTTCCCGGATTTTCAATTAAAAACGATGCTGTGCTGGCATTAACAAATTTGGGCTATAATCAAAAAACCGCCACAAACGTTATTCGGCAGATTATGGAAAGCAAACCATCAATAACAATTGAAGAGCTTGTGAAAAATGCACTAATTCAATTAAATAAGCAGATATGATTTTTGTACTTGCATTTTATTTAATTATAAAATAGTTTTGACCACGTTAATAACAATTGAAAGGAAAATTATAGCAATAAGTTCTACTTTATTCTAACAACAATCTGGATTTAGTATGAAGCTTATTTTTTGTTTTTTCTTTTTGATTGACGGTATCTTAATTTCCCACAATTTTAAGTCAATCATATTACTCTCAAATAATTCATTTTGCAGCCCCGCGAAAATTTTCAATAATTGTATTTTTCACAACAAGATATCATAGGAGATTAATATGCCGGAAAATCAAAATCACGAAAATCCGCTTTCAGAATTAATCAGCGATGAGGTATACCAAATCTTAAACAGCAGAAATCTATTGAATGAGAAAACTTTACGCGATTATCAGATAAAAAAGAAATTCAAAAGATTGCGTATGCAAAGAATAAACGCCTCAGACGCAATTGAGAAAATTCGGGAGGATTATCCATACCTCCAGTTTGATTCGATTAGAAAAATAATTTATGTGGGAAATAAAAATCTGGATTAATTATAATATCACCATACGCATTTGTCGTGCTGAACCTGACTGCCGTTAGGCAAGTTTTATTTCAGCATCGGAAAAACTTAACAAAAGAAGATTCTAAAACAAGCCTGTCTGCCGACAGGCAGGTTCATAATGACAATGTTATAAACTATGCGTAAGGTGATTTAAAATTTCGTTTTGGGTAAAGTGAAGTAAAATGCGGTTCCTTTTCCAACTTCACTTTCAACCCAAATTGAACCGTTGTTCTTTTCGATCAACTCTTTGCAAAGTATCAAGCCAAGCCCCGTTCCTGCTTCGTTATTTGTTCCTTTGGTTGAATGGTGAGAATCTATTTTGAAAAGTTTTGCTTGGTCTTCTGGTTTGATACCAATTCCGGTGTCTTTAACAGCAAACGTAAAATTTTTGTCAGAATCAACAGAAGTAACAGAAATCGAGTCATTTTCTTTTGTGAATTTAATTGCGTTTGTAATTAAATTTTGTACCACACAATTAATCATATATTTATCTGCAAATATCATTGAGGGAAAATTTATTTCCGAATAAAGATTTATCTTTTTGGTTTTTGCAGTTTGATTCAACAACTCAATGTTTTCGCCAATAAGTTCCTGCATATCAATGTTTTCCGGGTCATGCTTAATTCTTCCGGTTTGAATTCTTGCCCAGTCCAAAAGATTGTTCAGAAGCTGCATAATGTTTCTTGATGCAGAGTGGATGCTTGATGAGAAATCGACAATTTCTTCCTTTGATAATATTTCGATATCCTCGATTAAAATTTCCGATAAACCGAGAAGAGAATTAAACGGATTCTTTAAATCATGAGCAATAATAGAAAAAAATTTATCCTTTTCCATGTTTGTTCTTTTTAATTCAGCCTCTGAAATTCTTACCTGCTCATTTGTTTTTGCAAGTTCTTCAAGATAATCATGCAGAAGCAAGTCTCGGTTTTTGTCTTCGGTTATATCTCTGATAATTCCACGATAAGCAACAATTTTTCCGGTTTCATCTTTAACCGCGGTTGATGTTTCAAGTACAGTAATTTCATCGCCAAATTTATTCCGCAGGTTTATTTCGTAATTATTTACAGAGCCTTCTTTTTCAAGTATTGACTTAAATACTTCTCTTTCGGAGGGATCCGCATAAAGTGTTTCGGAAATATCACAACGCATTAATTCTTCTTTGGATGAATAGCCGAACAAATCGAGACCGGCTTGATTTATATTCAACAATTTTCCATTCGGCGTGCTTTCGTAAACAACATCTTTAATGTTTTCAAACAAATCTTTAAATCGCAATTCTGTATCTTTTAATGACTTATCCTTTTCCTTCAGAATTGTCAAATCGTGAGAAGAAGCAATGATTCCAACAGGTTTACCGGATTCATCTTTTAGCAATGTCGTTTTTAGATGAAGAGAAAGTTCGCTGCCATCTTTTCTTAATCCTAAATATTCTCCCTCCCAACCGCCGGAACGAGTATCTCGTAAAATTTTTCTGTTCAACGCGCCGGAATTTTTGGGTGAAGATAAAAAATTGCTGGAATTTCCAATCAACTCTTCCTTAGAAAAACCAAACAGGATTTCGAATGATTTGTTGATATAAATGTATTTGTATTCCAAATTGAGAACACTTATAGCATCCGAAGCAAAATTGATTACCTGCTGAAGGAGCGGCAGAAAAGATATTTCATTAAAATTAGATTCTTTCATTTTCAATTGGAAAATTATAGAAATATTTTATTTAAAGAAAACAACAATTCAATATAAATATTGAAACCGGAAAAAAGTTTTTTGTTACAGATATTTATTTACGGCTTTCTGGAGTCTGTCCATAATTGCAAACCCCAATCCTTTTTTAGGTAATTTTTCGCAAAGAATAATATCGATATCTTTATTTTCAAGTTCATGCAAATACTTAAAAAAGTTTACAGCTGCTTCGTTCAAATCACCGGAAGGGCTCAAAAATTTTTCATAAACAAAAACACTATCGAATAAATTTTCTTTAAAAAATAATGCACCTATTTTTTTGTCAGAATTTTTTCTGATACTTGTCTCAGTCAAAAAACCGATCGGAATTTTAGGAGCGTAATGAGATCTTAATTGACCGGGCGAAATTGGTTTGTCGGAATATTCTTCACTGAAATTTATTTTTCCGATTACCGACTCAATTATTTCAACCGGAAGCCCGCCGGGCCTAAGTAAAACAGGGTCTTTGCCGACAAAGGAAATAATTGTTGATTCAACGCCCACATTGCTTCTTCCGCCGTCAAGAATAATTTTTATTTTCTCGCCAAGTTGTTTTTCAACGTGCTGTGGGTCTGTTGGACTTAGGAAACCAAACGAATTTGCACTGGGTGCAGCAATTGGTTTGCCCGAATACTCAATCAGCTTTAAAGCAACTTTGTGGTTTGGCATTCGTAAAGCAACCGTATCATTTCCTGCGGTTACAATATCCGGAATGATTTTTTTCTTCTTCAAAACCAAAGTTAAAGGACCGGGCCAAAATTCTTTGATCAAATCAAAAATTCTTGGATCATGTTTTCGTGAAAACTCTTTTATTGCCTCCTTGTTGGCAATATGAACAATTAACGGATTAAACCGCGGTCTTTTTTTTATTTCAAAAATCTTAATCACACCTTTTGGATTCAAAGCATCAGCGCCAAGACCATAAACGGTTTCGGTGGGAAACGCTACAACATCGCCATCATTTATTAATTTTGCAGCAAGCTTTATATTCTTATTGTTTGCTTCTAGTAACACAGTTCTATTATTTTATTGGCAAATATAAACAGAAAAATTTTTGATATGTAGTGTTTGCTTTATAAAATTGATTGTCTAATAATATTAAAAATGAGGAAAAGATGGAAACAGAATTTGTCGAATTCATAAAACGCTTAGCCGAAGAAAGCGGAAAAATTATTCGAAAATATTTTCGACAAGAAATTAAAATTGATACAAAAAGCGATAAATCACCAGTGACAATTGCAGATAAACTTGCTGAGGAAAAAATGCGGGAAATGATTGAAACGAGTTTTCCTGAACACGGAATTATCGGCGAGGAATTTGGAAGCCACAACGAGCAAGCAGAATATAAATGGGTTCTCGATCCGATTGACGGAACGAAAAGTTTTATATGTGGAGCCCTTTCTTTCGGAACATTAATTGCGCTGACAAAAAATGGAAATCCTGTTTGGGGTGCTATTAATCAGCCTATTACAGGTGAACTTATGATTGGAAATAATTTCTCAACCCAACTTAATGGTAAAAAGGTTTTTATCAGAGAATGCAAAAAAATTGAAAATGCAGTTTTGCTCACAACCGACCATTTAAATGTTTATAAATATCAAAACGGCGAAAAATTTAATAACCTGATTAAGCAGGTGAAACTGTATAGAAACTGGGGCGATTGTTATGGATATTATTTGTTGGCTTCGGGTTTTGCTGATATAATGATTGATCCGATTATGTCAAAGTGGGATTTAACAGCTTTAATTCCAATTATAAAGGGTGCCGGCGGAGTAATAACAGATTATCATGGAAATGAAGCTCTCAATGGAAAAGGTATAATCGCTTCGGGAAAATATATTCATCAAAAATTAATAGAACTGTTAAACTGAACTTTAACTGGTTCCAAGTTCAATTTTTGATTTAAGATTTTCTACAGTCTCTTTCATTGTAGCGTCGCTGGAGATTTGATCTTCAATTGAATTATATGCGTGAATAACAGTCGAGTGATCTCTTCCTCCAAAATGAAGCCCGATGGTTTTCAGAGATGATTTTGTTAGTTGTTTTGAAAGAAACATTGCAAGTTGTCGAGCCATCACAACCTCTTTGCGTCGGTTTTTTTCGCGGACTTTGTTTTCCTCAACATTGTAATAATTGCAAACAATTTTTGTTATATAGTCAATCGAAACAGTTACTTCTCTGCTGGTTGAAACTTCTTTCACAATTTTCTTGGCAAGATTCATATCAATTTCTTTTGAGTTGAGTGAAGAGCTTGCTAAAATTTTAATCAGGCATCCTTCAAGTTCCCGAATGTTTGAAGTAATATTCATGGCAATATATTCAACTATTTCAGAAGAAATATCAATTCCGTAACTAATGCTTTTGTTTTTCAAAATTGCAATTCTTGTTTCATAATCCGGAGGCTGAATATCGGCGGTTAAGCCCCATTGAAATCGTGAAACAAGTCTCTCGTTCAGTCCTTTCAAATCTTTTGGAGGTTTATCGCTTGAAAGTACAATTTGTTTTCCCGATTGATGCAAAGTATTGAAAATATGGAAAAAAAGGTCCTGCGTTTTTTCCTTACCGATGAGAAATTGAATATCATCAATAATCAATATGTCCATGCTTTTATAAAAGTTTGAAAACTCAGTTATCCTGTCATTTTGGATGGAGTCAACAAATTCAACGGTAAAATGTTCAGTGGATAAATAGATAACTTTCTTTTCTGGAGACTTAGAAAGAACTGCATTTCCAATTGCATGAATCAGGTGTGTTTTTCCAAGGCCAACTCCACCGTAAATAAAAAATGGATTGAAAGATGTTTCGCCTAGATTCTCGCCGATTGCAATTGCAGCAGCCCGTGCCAATTGATTTCCTTCGCCCTTTATGAAATTTTCAAATTTATAGCGCGGGTTTATGTGTGACTCAAATTTTATGTTGTTTTCAGAAACGGAAATCGAGTTTTTCTCGACAGGCGCGGATTGAAAATCATCTTTTTCCTGATCGGGAATAAAATCGTCATAAATTATGTAAACTAATTTTCCTTCTTCTCCAAGCACTTGTTTTGTTGCTTGAGTGATCAAAGTGTTGAAGTGCTCGTCAATCCATTCAATAAAGTAATTATTGGGTACCTGAATTTTTAAAATGTTATCCTTAATTTCAATCGGTTTGATAGGTAAAAACCAAGTATTATAAGATAAAGCAGGGACGTTATTTTTTATAATTTCAAGGAAAAGCTTCCAATGCTTTGTAATACTTAGACTTGCATCAATATTTTCATTCATTATTTAGTTATCCACAAAAGACACATTTCAAAAACTCAATTTTTAGTTTGTTTTTTAATTTCTAACTCTGGCAAAAAAAATTGCTCACAACTTATAAACATTAAACAGATATTGTAACCCCTTGTTTTGTAATTGTTTACAGAATCCACTTAATTTTAATGAACAAAAAGGAGGTTTGTATCACAACAAATTAAATAATTAAGGTTCTGTGAAACGTTTCACGGAAAGAAATTATCAACAAATTATCAACACACGATTTAGAACAATTTTCACAGTTAAAATAGAATATAACAGTCGCTCTTGCAAGTAAAATTTTATATTAATTAAAACTTTTTTTAATCAAAATTCAGAATTAAAGGTTGATAAGAAAAAATTTCTTAAATTTACTATCAAAAAAAGGTTAAAAAGTGAAAGTTATTATTACAGGTGGTGCCGGATTTATTGGAAGTCATATTGCAGAATATTGGGGCGGGCTGGGTGCGGAGGTGAAAATAATTGACAGTCTTCGGACAGGATTTGCAAAAAATCTACAAAACTTAAATGTTGAGTTTTTTCAGGAAAGCATAACTGATTTAAAAAAACTTGAAAATATTTTTGAAGGAACAGATTATATTTTTAATCTTGCTGCACTGGTTTCGGTTCCGGAATCAATTCTGAAACCCCGCGAATGTATAGATATAAATGTTAACGGGCTGATAAACCTGCTGGAACTTGCCAAAAAATTTGGAATTAAAAAATTGGTTCATTCATCATCCGCGGCAATTTACGGAGATGATCCTGAGCAGCCCAAAAGAATTTCACATAAACCTTCACCCAAAACTCCGTATGGAATTACAAAACTGGACGGAGAATATTACTGTCAAATGTATTCCGAGCAGTTTGATGTTCCGGCTGTATCGCTGAGATATTTTAATGTTTTTGGACCTCGGCAAAATCCTCAAAGTCAATATGCTGCAGCAATTCCGATTTTTATAAGCCGTGCTCTAAAAAGTCAGGATATAATTATTTATGGTAAAGGTGACCAAACCAGAGATTTTATTTTTGTTAAAGATGTTGTGCATGCCAATGTTCTTGCAGCTCAAAGTCAAATTAAAAATGGTGTTTTTAATGTAGCAACAGAAAATACAATAAGTATAATTGACACTGCAGAATTAATTATAAATCTGACTGGCTCGAAAAGTAAAATTGTTTTTGAAAACGAAAGACCGGGAGATATCAAGCACAGTAGCGCAGATATCAGCGAAACAAAATCAACATTAAACTTTAATCCGAATTTTTCATTTGAACAAGGATTGAAAGAAACAATAAATTATTTCAGGAAAAATTTATGAAAAATATTTTGATTGTATTTACAGGCGGTACTTTTTCAATGCATATTGACGAGGCAACTGGTGGTGCGGTTCCGCATTATCATGGAAATGAATTGCTTGATAAAATTCCGGATGCCAACAAGATTGCAAAAATTTCTTTGTTCGAATATGGTATGTTTCCCGGCCCACACATGACTCCTGAAAAAATGTTTGACCTCTCGAAGAAAATAAATTCTTTTGTCCAGGATGATAATGTTGACGGAATAATAGTTACGCATGGAACTGACACGCTGGAAGAAACAGCATATTTGCTTGATCTGACAATAAAAATTCACAAACCGATAGTTGTAATCGGAGCTATGAAAACAAGCACAGAGCCTGATTGGGACGGGGCGAAAAACCTTCTTGATGCAATTCATATTATCAACAATGATAACAGTAAAAATCTCGGAGTTCTTGTTTGTCTCAATGGCGAAATTAATGCGGCAAGCGAAGTTACAAAAACTCATACAGAAGATATTGAAACATTTCACAGTCTTGATTTTGGTGCACTTGGTTTTGTTGACAGAGGAAGGGTAATTTTCAATAGGATGCCAAGAAAACTTGAGCATATAAAAACAGAAAAAATAAATTCAAATGTTGATTTGATTAAAGTTTATGCGGGAATGAATGAAAAGTTTTTTAGATTTTCTGCCGACAGCGGAGTTGATGGTGTAATAGTAGAAGCTCTTGGAGTTGGAAACGTTCCGCCGCAGGCATTTGAAGGAATTAAATATGTTCTTGATAAAAACATTCCGGTAATTTTAACATCAAGATGTCCTGCAGGAGAAACTCTTGATATTTACAGTTATCCCGGTGCGGGAAAGTGGCTGAAAAAAGCAGGTGTGATTTTTTCGGAATACTTAAACGGACAAAAAGCAAGAATCAAACTTATGCTTTGTCTTGGTGTTTCGAAAGACAAAGAAGCTTTGCAAAACTTTTTCAGAGAATAAATCATGAAAAAATTTTTAAAGACAATCAAACCGTGGTTTCCGTCATTTTTGCTTTTTCCGGTAATGGTTTTATTGATATTGAATCAGGGAAAATTTATTCCAATAGTTGACCATATTAATTTGCTTATTCACGAAGGCGGACATGGAGTTTTTAGTGTCTTCGGAAAGTTTATTCATGCTCTGGGCGGGACATTAATGCAGTTAATAATTCCCTCGATGTTTATCGTTTTTAATATATGGAAGAAAAAAAGAATTTCACTTCAGATTGCACTGATTTATCTTGCACAAAACCTGATGAATATCAGCGTTTATGTTTCTGATGCAAGAGCAAAACAATTGCCTTTGCTTGGTGGAAAAAAAGTTTACCATGATTGGGCTTACTTGCTTGGTGAATTAAATTTATTGGAGAGCGATATAATTATTGGGGAAATAATCTTTTTTGTTTCAGTTGCTGTTTTGCTTTTTTCGCTTTTTGTTCCAATGATTTTTAGGGATTATCGAAAAGTGAATATTAATTTAGACTTATAAATATGAGGTAAAAATGGGAAAAATATTTCATGTAATTAAAAGAAACGGAAAAATAGTTGATTTCAACCCATCACGAATCAGCAATGCGATTTATAGAGCGGCTGTATCGGTTGGAGGCAGAGATAAAGCCACTGCAGATAAATTAGCAGAGAAAGTTACAGAAATTCTTTTTGAAAAACATCCCGATAATTATAAACCGCATATTGAAGAAATTCAGGATATTGTAGAAAAGGTTTTGATTGAAAACGGACATGCAAAAGTTGCCAAAGAATATATTTTATACCGTGAGGAAAAGAAACAAAAAAGAAACTTAAATGCCCGGCAGGGAACGCGGCTTTCGGAAAATATTCCTTGGGCAAAAATCTGGCATATACTTGATTGGGCTGTTTCAAATAATATTCATACAATTGATTTAATTAATCAGAAAATTGCAAACGGTGAATTTTCGGAATTGGTTCAATTGTCAGAAAAACTATATGAACACGATGTTGAAACTGCATCAAAACATATTATTGATAAAATTGATAAGCTAAAAATGGTGATGATTACAGGACCTTCTTCATCCGGAAAGACAACAACAACAATCAAGATGGAAGAAAGACTAAAAGCAAAAGGATATAAATTTGTTGCGTTAAATGTTGATCACTATTTCTTTGACCTTGAATTTCATCCAAAAGATGAATTCGGCGATTATGATTTCGAAACTCCGCAGGCGCTTGATTTGGAATTAATCAACGAACATCTGCATTTGTTGTCGGAAGGAAAAGAAGTAAAAATTCCGCACTATGATTTTAAAACAGGAAATAGAATATTGAATCAAACTCCGGTACAATTAAAAGATGATGAAATTCTTTTGATTGACAGTCTGCATGCATTATATCCAAAATTTACCGAAGGAATAAATCCAGAACTAACTTTCAAGGTTTTTTTAGAGCCATTAGTTCAATTAAAAGCAGCAGACAACACGTATGTACAGTGGACAGATATTCGTTTAATCAGAAGAATGCTTCGTGATTCAGTACAGCGGGCATACAATCCGCAGCAAACTTTAGAGCACTGGCATTATGTTCGGGCAAGTGAACTGCGGCATATTATTCCTTACAGCAACAACGCCGATTACATTGTTAGCAGCGGTATGCCGTATGAAATTGCTTTGTACAAACCAAGATTAATTGACCGATTTGAAGAGTGGGAAAAGTTATATCGTGATAACGCTTTGAGGGAAGATGCATACAAACGTGCTTCGCGTGTGCTGAATATTCTTCGCTCTGTTACCGGTGTTGAAGATGATTCTGCGGTTCCTAAAAACTCAGTACTTCGTGAATTTATTGGCGGGAGCGTATATAAATATTAATTTGTAATCGATGATGGGGAGTAAGTCCACTTCCCATCACGAAAAACAATATACTGTTCGCCATTTAGAAC